>ERZ773139.213-NODE-213-length-81921-cov-8.763870_pt1 | contig 81921 bp, 84 predicted proteins | sample MGYA00580854_ERZ773139 | MGnify/ENA primary metagenome ERZ773139 (study PRJEB29015, sample SAMEA2737809) | human gut metagenome | biome: human gut; feature: human-associated habitat; material: faeces | place: China | collected 2012 ...
TCTCCTGCATGGAAAACTCATTCTGCAAGGCAATGTCAAAGCTGTAGGCAAGCTGTGCTTTCTTCCCACGCTCGGCTTTCTCTACGGCGTTCCAGAGCGTTTCGCGGTCTGCATACTCAGGCGGCGCGTGTGACGGGAGTAGGATTTCAGAGCAGATCACACCGCCCTTACGGGTGTAGTCGCTGTCCTCGCCGTAGTACGCGCTGTGCAGCTTTTCCCCAGCGCGGTAGGCGGCAGCAGCCACAGCGGATTGCCCCACGCTGCGCTTGATCTGCGTCACATGAAAATGAAATAGTGCGATACTCAGTCACCTCCTGCATGGCGGCTGACAGCTTCCATGAGAAGCCTTTGCGCATCTGGTAGGGCAAAGACCTGTTCTGCAAAAGCGTAAAATGCAGTCTCGCTCAAACCCTTCGTCTGCGGTGCGACGCTCTCGATGGCAGCACCACGGGTGATAAGCCGGTGCGCCCGCTTGCGCCGTTCTCCCTTTTCATAGTAGGCGGCACGGTTCTCAAGGCGCTGGATTTTGTGCTCCTCCTGTGCAAGCTGGCGTTCAACTTTCTCTTTCTCGGCTTGCAGTTTCTCAATTTCTTTTTCGTGCATGATTTTAACCTCCTGACTGATAAATGATGGGGTGGATAGATACAAAAAGACCGCCTACGTTTTCAGTAGACGGTCTGACTCACGGTATGGGATTTTCAGACTTTGCGAGGGAACGGTCTGCGCCAGCAGACTGTTTCCGCTGCAAAGTGCGCTGGGATAGCTGCTATGGCAGCGCAAGGGAGGCACTCCCTTGTTCGGAATGAAGTGACGCAAAACAGCCCGGACATTCAAACGTCCGGGCTGTCTGCCTCGCAGAGCGCACATACTCCCGTCAGGAGAGTATAGAAGTGCGCCCTTTGTTCCAAAGGGTTGACGTAGGCCGATCTTAGTCGAACTTGCTATTGACCATAGCAAAAAGTTTTTCAAATCGTCCCATTGTTTCGTCTGAAAATACAAGGCTACCAATATTCTTAGCCATATAATTTGCAGGTGAATAATGGTTAAAGGCCTTATTGCCGTTAAGCCGTTTTAACTGCGACATTATTGGTTTATTCGTATCGAGCTCACTAATTTGAACCGATTTTCCAAATGCTCCATTAAACAATACAAGGTACTCTTCCTTGTCAAATAAATCCTCAATATCGGCGTAAGCTTGCCCCATGATCGAATGGTAATACAAAATTTTTTTATCGGCGATAATTTTTTGCTCGACCATGCGCTTCAAGCGAGCTTGGGCTGCCTGATCTGTAAAGGTATCAAGCAAACACACCGTGGATAGCTCGTTGCCCCGCATTAACGAAATAAAGGTTGCAATTTTATCTGCACCACCTACCGGAACTATGGTAATATCCTCAGACAATCCCTCTTTTCCCATATCTTTGAGAATTGTTGAAAAATGATTTAGGTACACCAAATCTGAGATTCCTTCCACCAAAAGATTTTTAGGTGAAACATATAGATTTTGGGCAATTGTATATCCTAATGCCGCTTGCAGCGGAAACAATGTATCAGAATCCTTTTCCTCTACAGCATCGGATACAACACTACCAATCTTAGGATTTTGTGTATCATAAACAGTTCGCACCTCATTAAGCTTGAGAGAATCAATCATAAATGGGGAGTGCGTTGTATATATAACCTGATACTCCGGTGCCAGTTTCTCATCGATAAACCGTAGTAGATCATTCTGCGCGGAAGCATGAAGGCTTAGTCCCGGCTCATCAAGAAGTAAAATATATTTACTTTTCTTATCACCTTGAATCTTGCTGAACCACACTAAAAATGAAAAGAACCACAAGAAGCCTTTGCTACGATTTTTCAAAGGCAGAGTAACTCTGTGCTTTGAATTATAAATTCTGATGTTCAAATACCGAACACCGTTAGGCGCGTGTTCAATCTCAAAACGAATTTCAAGATTCTGATTTGTTGTCCAGTATTCAAACATATCATCAGTAATCGAATTGGAGGTTGCCTCCAATTGCGCCTTAAACGCTTCAAAATTACTTTCGTTTTGAATATCAGAGACCCGCAAACCACTCAACTCAAATAGAGCATTTGCAATTTTGACCTCTTCACGAGATAGATTATTAGTTGGCTGTCCCGTAGAAAAATCATCCAAGTTTATTCGGCATGGCAAGCTAAAATAGTCGCTGAAATACCATAGCTTCGGAATTTCCGGAGAAAGATACGTGTTGTAAATGTACCCCTCAAGTCTATTCTCAAAATCCCCAGCCCCTGTTTTAATCTCCCCCAGTTGAGCTTGGATTTGTTCCATCGCGGGGAGTTCTGCATTTTCAGATACGACACTCTCTAAAGATGAGAAGGAATCTGCTGCCCGAATAAGCTGTTTCCCTTGATCACCAACGCCAAAAAATGAGATTAGCCAGTCCTTAAAGACAGTAAAATCAATCTCTACACCTGATGCCTTGCTTGTATTATCATAAAAAGAAGTTACGCAAAAATTTTTCCGTGGTATTATTCCTTTGGCGAACGCGGTTTCAACACGACTAATATCCTCGTCTGACAATTCATACTCACAAGTTAGGGCTGGTGGATTTTCGTTACGCACTTTTATGAGCTCACTACGAGGGTAGTCTAAGTCCTTGTTAAATCGGAACTCAGTATTATCTTCAAAATAATTTGATTTTGCCAAAGCTTCCAGCAAAGCAGTTTTCCCGGATTCGTTTTTCCCGACAATTCGTGTGATTTGCGGCTCTACTTCATAAGATTGCTCGGTTAAAAAACTCTTGTACTTGTGAATGCTAACTTTTTTGAGTAACATACTGCCTTCCTTCCTCAGTCATACAGCGAATGGCGGATTGCATCACGGTAGACGTTTTGATCTGGCAAATCTACCGCAGAAAATGCCTCTTGCACCTTGTAAACAGTAGTGCAATACTCCTCTATTACGCCCAGCGGCTTGATTGTGCCGTCTTCAATCGCCGCGTCTGGCAGGTAATCATAAGCAACAAAATGGATTGCTGCGGGCTGTGTTGGAAATTGTGGTAATTTGTTTTTTCCTCCCAGCCGCTCAAGCACGCGCTCGTACACAGGTTTAGGACAGACAAAATACAGTCCGCTCCGGCATAATTCTTCTCTTTGCAGAACCTGCCCTTTATAGATAATCTGAGGTATAATTCTTTTCGATACGTTCTCCCAGTTTAGTCCGACCGTATCTTTTTCAATTTCATGGCGTTCAATTAACGCTCTACGCGCATTTTGATAAGTACCAGTAGTATCGATTGTTTGCACTTCAATTGCAGTAAACTCAACGAGCTTTCCGGTTTCATCCAGTCGAGCCAGAATCCAATCTACATAGTAGGAGCCTCTACCCTGACGTTTTGGGAGAGGAAGCTCACCGCCCCATCCATGCCCAAATACGGCAATTGCGCCACCTTCTTCTTTAGACTTTTCAACAGCCAAGCGCCCCGAATAAAGATTGTAACTCCGGCCAAATGCTTTCAGTGCTATTGTGGCCAGCATTTTGTAGTTGTCTGCGTAAATTCTATTGGGGCAGCAAATCACAGCGGGAGAACCTTCTGATACCTGCCTTATGGCGCATACACCGGATAAAGTACGATTAGTCTTATCTCCGAGAGCCTTCGTGCAGTACGAGGAAAGAAAAGGACATGCTTGTTTAGATGTATTATCAAGTGCAGTAACCGAGGAGTCCTCTGCCCGGTAACCAAAAAACTCTGAAATATAGCCCGACATGATCAATCCTCCGTTTCTAAAATTGAACGTAGTGACAGCCCTACAGCCTGTGCCAAAAGCGGCGGAACTGCATTGCCTACTTGTGCGAACTGTTCTGCAAGGTTTCCTGTAAAGACAAAATGATCGGGAAACGACTGCAAACGAGCCGCCTCACGGACTGTAAACGAGCGATCCTGTTCATAGTGGAAAAACGCTCCCCAATGTGGGTCGCATTTCGTGAGTATGGTTGACGCCAGTCCGTCCGGAAGAACTCGTCCATATCTCTTAGTGTGATCAGACTTTCGCGCCTTTTGCATTCCTTTTGGCAGCAATTCATCCGGAATATCAGTCCAGTTTCCGCCAGGTTGAATATACTCTAAGCGTTTAAGGTTTATTGGGGAAAGACGCGGCGCCTCGTGGTTCATTACACCTACGGAGCCTAAACGGGATCGGCGTTGATAGGCGCAGAACGCATCACAACGGTATTCTTTAATAACCTCTCCTTGCTCTCCGCTTACTAACGGAGGCAGGTCTCCGATTGCCTCATAAACGGTGACAAAATTAGCGTTAGCCTCTGGTGAAGGTTCTTTGATAATCGATTGCCCGTCAAAAGTGCTGGTGAAATTTGCTCGAATCGGAGCATGATAAATCGGTTCAGGATATGCCCCCGCAGGTAAAGTTCTTCCCCGTACTCCCAGTATAATGGTACGCCAACGCATTTGAGGAACGCCATAATATGGCGCACCCAGAATCCGAACATCTGCACCATATCCTAATTCGGCTAAAGCGTTCAAAATCGCATGGAGCGTTGCACCATGCTCGAATGAAACCAAACCTGGAACGTTTTCAATTAGGACAGCACGCGGAGCAAAGGCGTCAACAAAGCGAAGGTACTCTTTGAAAAGATGATTTCTTTCATCTAAAGTAGTTCGAACTGGGGCATTGATAGAAAAGCCTTGGCACGGAGGGCCACCAGCAATTAAGTCAAGTTCTCCACGTTCGATTCCCAATGTTGTACGAACTTCATTTGCATCTAATGTTCGAATATCGGCAGTAAATACGTTTGTGTCTGGGTGGTTTTTTTTGTAGGTTTGAGCATATACCGGAACAATTTCAGATGCAAATAAGCTATGGAAACCTGCCTCAGATAGTCCTTCAGAAAGACCACCTGCACCTGAAAACAAATCTATCATTTTTAATCTCTCAGAGTTCATAATTCAAATTCCTTTGTCCATTCGTGTCTTAAATACTTACATTATTCTCTAACCGGCTGAAGCTCCATAATATCAGCTAAGTCACATTCTAAAACAGCACAAATACGAACAAGAATATCTGTGGTTACATTTTCATTTTTCCCTAATTTAGCCATTGTTCCAGAACTTAAATGTGCCTTAGTTCTCAAGTCTGTTTTATTCATGCCTTTATCAATTAACAGCTTCCACAACTTGTTATAGCTGATTTCCATTTTACACCTCATCGTGCTTTTGAATTTCTTTTATTATATCGCAAAGCTCGAAAAAGTGCAATTAAAATCTATGATTATAGATTTTATGTTCATCTTATAGTGTCATTATCTGTTTCTTCGTTTCTGCCACACAATGTCATACCCCAGCGCGTCTGCCAACTCTACCGCCTCGCCATAGCGGAGCGAGCCGCGCTTGAGCTTGCCGGAGAGATTGGGAACGCTGCGGCTCCAGCCGTACTCGTCGGAGAGGTAGTCCACCACCTCGGTCATGGTCATGCCGGTGCGGACGATGTAGGACTTGATCTCGTTGCGATAGGTTTCAGATTTTCTCATATTCAAACTTTCCTCCTGTTATTTCGTTGCGCTCTATGGTAAAATAGGTTTGTCAAATCGTGACACCTATTCGCTATAGGGCGCTGGTTTTTGATGCACGGCTTTCGGCTGAAAATACTGCCGATGATGTGTTGGTCACAGGCGGCACCTTCCGCTTTTGCCGCTTGGTGTGTCTTTGCGTGAAACGGCGAAATATCATGTTGAACGACAAACGTCGTTCACTGCTGAATAGCGCTCTATTCCGTGCATATAACCGCACAGAGCGGAAAACTATTTCGCTGTTTTCACTTGCTTTGATTTTGACTTTCGATTTTGCCGCTCTTTCCGAACGTCGTTCCTGCCCGGAGGATCGCTCCCGGCGTTTCGTTCTCCTTGGTGCGCTGGATGCGGCACTTCGCCAGAGGACATATCCCGTTCGGACGGTCATGCAATTTTCAAGGTTCAGGTGCGATTGCAAGACCATTTTAGCGAAAAATATAGCCCTCTCCCGTATATCCAAGAGGTCGGAAAACGCGCCGAAAAACGCAGATTTCCACGCTTATGGACAAGACCGGAAAGGGCAGAAATTTGAAGGGAGGACACCGCTATGCAGCCAAAACTCACCATTCAGGAACGGCTCAAAGACCTGCGCGTAGAGCGCGGTCTGACGTTGGAACAGCTTTCTGCGGAAACAGGCATCTCAAAATCTGCGCTGGGAAAATACGAAGCCGATGATTTTAAGGACATCAGCCCGTTCAGCATGGTAGAGCTGGCAAAGTTCTACGGCGTGTCCACCGACTATCTGCTGGGGCTGACAGAACAAAAAAATCACCCAAACACAGAACTGGACGCTCTGCATTTGGGTGATGATGCAATCGAAGTATTGAGAACGGGCAAGTTCAACCACCGGCTGCTGTCGGAGTTGATCTGCCATAAAGATTTCCAGCGGTTTATGCTGGACGCCGAAATTTACGTTGACCGGATCGCGGATATGCGGGTCAACGACATGAACGCCGTGCTGGAAGCCGTCCGGCAGATGGCGCTGATGAAAAACGGCGGCGAGGAAAATGATCTGTACCTGCGGACACTGGAAGTCGCGCAGATCAGAGAGGACGAGTATTTCGGAAGCCTGATTGCAGATGACCTGAAAGGTATTCTCCGTGATATTCGGAATGAACATCGTCCCGACACCATGACTGCGGATGAAACATCCCTTGTTGCAACCGTGCAGGGGCAGTTGCAGGAAGCAATGAACTTCGAGGGCAGTTCTGAGGAAAAGAAAATCCGTGCATACCTTGCGACCATCGGCCTTGACTATGACGCCCTCACGAAGGAAGAATTTGTTTCGCTGATTGGGATTCTAAAAAAGTCCAAGTATATGAAAAATCCTATCAGTCAGCGCGGAAAAGCAAGAGCGCAGCTACCGCACGGGAAAGGTAAACGGAAACGTAAATAGTCACTATGACTGTGCAACTTTAGTTTATTCCAACAGATAGAGACATTTCCAAAAACTTGTGATATAATTTCAATAGGTTGAATCACAGCATACTAAATTAAGGAGGAGGCAAAATAATTATGGCGAAAGTGTACATTATCTGGGATAACTCAAATATTCATTATGGCGGTCTTAATCAAGTGTTTCCAATTAAAGAACCTGGACAGCAAAAAGAGTTATATCGAACTCATTTTTTAAACTTGCTTAACCTTGTTGTTGGGAATCGCGAAATTGGGCAAGTATACTTTGTTGGTAGCACGCCACCGGAATCGGATAGTATTTGGGCATATCTTCGCAGTGTTGGGATAAAACCCGAAACAATTCCGCGTTCAACTGCTGGAGGTGAGAACAACACTACTGATTATTTGCTTCAAAATCACCGTCTGCGGCTCGGCTACCTTTCTGAAAAGGGTACTATTGCACTTCTGTCAGGTGATGGCGCAGGAATATACAAAGATGAAGGCTTCTTTGCAGATTTGAAGAAGCTCCACAATGTTGGCTGGAATGTTGAGGTCTATGCGTGGGATGAAACTTGTCATAGAGGTATGAAAGACTTTGCAGAACAGAATTGGAATTTTACAAACTTAACCGACAGCTATTATCACATCACTTTCCTGCAAGGAGTTCGACCTGCTATATAAAACAAATATGGGCAGAGTATGTCTCAGCAAAGAGAATACCCTGCCCTTTTTATTTTGATTCTATAAAAAGTGTCACATCAAAGCTCTTTCGCAAATGGTGTAATTGTGGTGTAGTAAGCGCCATTCGAGCGATGAAAACCATTGATATAATAGGCTTTTTCGGGGCTTCTTAGGATATTGCCGTGGCAGACGAATAAGATTTTTGTCATTGCATGGGTTCCTTTCGTGGTGGTCAGGGGTATCTTAGCATATGGGGCAGGGAGAGGCAAGATGGAAATAAAACAATAATAAGAATTACTTGCAAAATTGAAACGGGTATGCTAGAATAGAATCACGGAAAGCAAGACACGATATTTTAAATCTGAATTGAAAAGGAGACACAGATATGAGCAAGTATGCAGGCACGAAAACGGAGGCCAATCTGCGCGCCGCGTTCGCGGGCGAGTCGCAGGCGAGAAACCAGTACACCTTCTTTGCCTCCGTGGCGAAAAAGGAAGGCTACGAGCAGATGGCGGCGCTGTTTCTGAAGACGGCGGAGAACGAGAAGGAGCACGCGAAGCTCTGGCTCAAGGAGCTGGCCGGGATCGGCGACACGAAGGCCAATCTGGCCGCAGCCGCCGCGGGCGAAAACTACGAATGGACCGACATGTATCAGGACTTCGCCAAGACCGCCGAGGAAGAGGGCTTCCCGGAGCTGGCGCAGCGCTTCCGCCTGGTCGCCGAGATCGAGAAGCACCATGAGGAGCGCTACCGCGCCCTGCTGCACAATCTGGAGACGGCGCAGGTCTTTGAAAAGAGCGAGGTCAAGGTCTGGGAGTGCCGCAATTGCGGGCACGTCGTCGTCGGCACGAAGGCGCCGGAGGTCTGCCCCGCCTGCAGCCATCCGCAGAGCTATTTCGAGCTGCGGGAAGAGAACTATTGAAATAAGTAAAAAGTAAGCGTGAAGTGTGAAGAGGTGTGGTGCTGGCTGCGCCAACAATTAAAAAATGTGCCGCTTCGCGGCACACCACACTGATTCACGATTCCCTATTACCTCAAAAAAGCGGCTGCCGAAGCAGCCGCTTTTTTATGTGCGTATTGGACTTAGTTCAGCTCGGTGATGCCGTCGATCCGCAGCTGGAAGGACGGAGCGGACTGGAAGTAGGACTCGTGGTAGTAGCCGTCGAAGATCGCTTCGTCAGCATCGGGCGTGAAGTCGCCGTCGGTATCGGTTGCGAACGCGGAGGTGACAGTTTCGCCGCCAACGGTGAACTTGCTGGTGTCGAAGACGTGCAGGCTGCCGTCCTTGATGGCTGCAATGGTCTCGTCGACCTTCTCCTGGGTGCCGGGTGCGCAGGACTCGCCGAGCGGAGTGAGCTTGACAGCGTCAGCCTCATAGCCCTGGCTCCAGTTGGTGTCGAAGGACTCGCCGTTCATAACAGCGTTGAACGCATACTCATAGAAGACTTCCCAGACGTTGGTCGGAGAGGTCAGAGCGGCGGTCGGAGCAACTGCGAGCATGTCGACGTTGTAGCCGACGCAGTAGACGGTGGTGCCGGCGTCAAGCGCTTCCTGGCAGGCGGACGGAGCGCCGGTGGAGTCAGCGTGCTGGCTGACGATGATGCAGCCGTCGGCGATCAGAGCCTTGGCAGCTTCGTTTTCAGCGGTGATGTTGAACCAGGAGTTGGTGTACTGGACCTGCATGGCGACATCGGGAACGATGCTCTGCACGCCAAGGAAGAACGCGGTGTAGCCAGAGACGACTTCTGCGTACGGATAAGCGCCGACATAGCCGATCTTGATCTTGCCGTCAGCGGTCTTGTTCTTGTCTTCGACCTTGCCTTCGTCGATGAGCTGCTGCAGCTTCATACCGGCGACGACGCCGCCGACGTAACGGGCTTCATAGATGCCGGTGAAGGCATTGTGGAAGTTTGCAAGGCCATCCGCTCTGGCGGTGTCGCCGGTCATAGCGACGAACTGCACGTCGGGATATTCCTCAGCGGCCTGACGGCAGAAGGACTGATGGCCGTAGGAGTTGGTGATGACGATCTGGCAGCCCTGGTCAACGCAGTCGACGCAAGCGTCATAGCAGCTCTCGTCTTCGCCGATGGAGTATTTCCAGACGATGTTGTTCTCGCTGATGCCCAGAGCCTTGGTGGCCTCCTGGATGCCGAGAATGTGGGAGTAGGTGTAGCCTTCGTTTTCGTCACCGATGAGAACGACGCCGATCTTGATGTCGGTGCCGACAGCATCGCCGGTGGGCTCAGCCGGAGTCTCTTCCTCGGCGGGAGCCTCGGTCTCTTCAGCAGCGGGTTCGGTGGTCTCGGTGGTTTCAGCCGGAGTGGTCTCGGCCGCGGTGTCGTCCGTCTTGGCGGTGGAAGCGCAGGCAACCAGCGCGAAGACCATGACTACGGCGAGAAGCAGAGCGATGATCTTTTTCATGTGTTCGTTCCTCCTAAAAAATTTTGTGACGGAAGTCACAGTCCTGCTGTGCGGAGCCCCGCGCAGCAAAATTGGATACCTGTATTTTAATTGATTCTATACAAAAAAGCAATCTGTTTTTTCGCATTTGCGGGATAGAAATACAAAAAAATGAAGGTCCGACCAAAAACTTTTTTAGTTTTTTCGGCGCTTTGTTATAATTGCCCGATTGCGGCGGGCTGATTTCGTGAAGAACGCCCAAGAACATAAGTGGAATTTCTGCACGATATTATGATATGATATTCTGGAATGGGCAGACGCCGTACGGCCGTCTGCGTCTGCGCGGCACGCGCAGAAAAGCGCTGAGAACAAAGGAGCACGGAACAGTGAACACTTATATAGTAAAGGGAGATATCTGCTTCAGCCGGAGCATGGATGAGATCGTCTGTCTGGAACAGGGCAGCATCGTTGTGGAAAACGCTCGCGTCACCGGCGTCTTTCAGACGCTGCCGGCGCGCTATGCCGCGCTGCCGGTGCTCGATTACGGCCACCGGCTGATCCTGCCCGGTATGTCCGACCTGCATGTCCACGCGCCGCAGTTCGCCTTCCGCGGGCTCGGCATGGATATGGAGCTGCTGGAGTGGCTCAACACCTATACCTTCCCGGAGGAATCCAAATACAAGGACCTGGACTACGCCGAAAGGGCGTATGGCAGCTTCGCTTCGCATCTGCTGCGCAGCACGACCACGCGCGCGGCCATCTTCGCCACCATCCATGTGCCCGCGACGGAGCTTCTTATGCAGAAGCTGGACGCGATGGGGCTGGAATGCTTCGTGGGCAAGGTCAATATGAACCGCAACTCGCCGGTCTACCTGCGCGAGATCTCCACCAACCAGGCCCTGCGCGACACCGAGCGCTGGATCTGCGAGACGAAGGCGCGCTATGCCCACGTCAGGCCCATCCTGACCCCGCGCTTCATCCCGTCGTGCACGGACGATCTGATGTTCGGGCTGGCGCGGCTGCGGGTGAAATACGACCTGCCGGTGCAGAGCCATCTGTCGGAAAACTATTCGGAGATCGCCTGGATCCGCGAGCTGTGCCCGCGCTCGAAGAACTACGGCGACGCGTATGAGCAGTTCGGCATGTTCGGCGGCGGATATCCGTGCATCATGGCGCACTGCGTCCACTCGAACGAGGACGAGCAGGCGCTGATGCAGAAAAACGGCGTGTTCATCGCCCATTCGCCGGAATCGAACATGAACCTCGCCTCCGGCGTCGCGCCGATCAACAAATTCCTCGATAACGGCCTGCAGGTCGGCCTTGCGACGGATGTCGCCGGCGGCAGCCATGAGAGCCTGCTCCGCGCCATGACCCACGCCATCCAGGCCTCGAAGCTCCGCTGGCGGCTGTATGACCAGGACGTGAAGCCCCTGTCGTTTGACCGCGCGTTCTATCTTGCCACCATGGGCGGCGGCGCGTTCTTCGGCAAGGTCGGCTCGTTCCTGGACGGCTACGAATTTGACGCCGTCGTGCTGGACGACGCGGCGCTGGACCATCCGCAGGAGCTTTCGGTCCGCGCCCGGCTCGAGCGCGCGGCCTATCTGGCCGACGACCGGAACCTCACGGCCAAATTTGTCGCGGGGCAGAAAATTCTCGGTTGACAAACGGACGGCTTTTTTGTAGAATACAGCCGCAATTGCATAGCGCCGGAAACCGGCGCAGACAGTTCGTGACCATCCTGTCTTTAAATAAAACTAGGGAAAGCTGCAAAGCAAAGATGGGCGCACTGCGTCCATCTTTTTATCCCTCCGGCAATTGCAGAAGGAGGAACCATCCATGAAAAAACTCACCACCCGCCAGATCGCCCTGAACGGCGTCGCCGCCGGTCTCTACGCGGCCATCACGATCCTGACCGCGTCGTTCGCCTACGGCAACATCCAGTTCCGCATCGCAGACGCTTTGTGCGTGCTCGTCGTGCTCGAGCCGTCGCTGACTGTCGGCCTCACGCTGGGCTGCCTGATCTCCAACATCTTCTCCACGGTCTCCGCGCTCGATATCGTCATCGGCACGGCCGGGACGCTGCTGGGCTGTTTGCTTGCCGCGAGAGTCAAAAAGGACTGGCTCGTGCCCGTGCCGATCATGCTGGCCAACGCGGTGCTCGTCGGTGCGATGCTGGCGTATGTGCTCACGCCGACCGCGCTTGTGCAGGGCTTCTTCATCAACGGCGGCGAGGTCCTGCTCGGCGAAGCCGTCGTCCTCTACCTGCTCGGCGTGCCGCTGCTGGTGTTTTTCCGAAAAAACGGAGTGATGGAGAAATTGATGAAAGAAAAACGCTGAAACCAAGGCTCCCCTCCCAGGGGAGCTGGCGTACCAATAATGGCATAAACTACGCGCCTGAGAGGTTGTCGCAGATTTGCATAGAAAAAACCCAAACCGCAAATTCAGTTTGCGGTTTGGAAAGGAAGAAACGAGCACAGAGGATAAGAAGCCTTGCTTGCAAGGATTCGTTCCGTCGTGGTCGTTTCTGACGCGCCTCCGGCGGCCCTATCTTTTCTCTCGCAAGAGAAAAGATAGGGGAGAAAAGAGTGCTTGGGGATGCGGGGTGCATGCTGCCTCTGATTTTAGGCGGGCCACAATGTTTCGGTCTGGCGTTCCACTCGGTGATCACCTTACGTATGTCTTGGTACGCGCCGCCTGATACGGAGGTATTAGATTTGTAACTAGTTTCTGTAGAATATCTGCCATCAACGGAAGGTGCAGACCGGATTCGCTGGTCTGCATCTTTTTGCGGGGAAGTCTGCTTTGTTTGCCCCGCCCCTACAAAAGGCAGCGCCCCCCAATGGCTTCCCCTCATAGGGGAAGGCTTTTTTGCTGTGGCTTGATGCGGGCAGGCAATTTTTGCCCCGGCTCTTTTCTTTCCCGTAAAAATCGTGTATAATACCAGACAGAATGGAGGCGAACGGGGATGTATCAGGCGCTGTACCGGAAATACCGGCCGCAGACGTTTTCGGATGTGGTCGGGCAGAAGAGCGTGACCGACACGCTGCGCGCGCAGCTCGAGACGGGCAGGCTCAGCCATGCGTACCTGTTCACCGGCACGCGCGGCACGGGCAAGACCTCCTGCGCCAAGATCCTGGCCAAGGCGGTCAACTGTGAAAATCCGAACCACGGCGATCCCTGCGGCGTGTGCCCGTCCTGCCGGGCCATCGACGAGGGCAGCTGCATGGACGTGCTGGAGATCGACGCGGCATCGAATAACGGCGTGGACTCTGTCCGCGTGCTGCGCGACGACGCGATCTATACGCCTGGCACGGTCAAAATGCGTGTGTATATCATCGACGAGGTCCACATGCTCTCGACGGCGGCGTTCAACGCCCTGCTCAAGATCATCGAGGAGCCCCCGGCCCATCTGCTGTTCATCCTTGCCACGACCGAGCTGCAGAAGGTCCCGGCGACGATCCTCTCCCGCTGCCAGCGGTTCGCGTTCAAACGTCTGCGGGCAGAGGAGATCGCCTCGCGGCTCAACTTCATCGCCTATCAGGAGCATATCGAGATCGAACCCGACGCGGTGAACCTGCTCGCGCGCCTCGCCGACGGCGGCATGCGCGACGGCGTGAGCCTGCTCGACCAGTGTGCCTCGGCGGCAGGCGGCGCAGTGACGCTCGAGAGCGTCTACGCTTCGCTCGGCCTTGCCGGTGAGCGGCGGACGGCGGAGCTCATGCAGGCCATCGCGCAGCAGGACACGGCGAAGGCCCTGACGGTGTTCTCGTCTCTTTATGCCGCGGGCAAGGACGTGGGCGCGCTGCTCGGCGAGATGTGCGCGCTGTGCCGCGACCTTCTTGTGCTGCATACCGCGCCGAAGAGCGGGCTTGCCATGCTCTCCGGCATCGCAACGGAGCAGCAGGCGCTGGCGCTGCAGGACATGTTCAGCCCGGGCGAACTCATGCGCGTGCTGACCGAGACGCAGAAGACCCGCGCCTCGTTCGGCAAGAACACTGACGTGCGCGTGGCGGCGGAGCTGCTGCTCATGCAGCTGTGTGAACCGGCGCTGCGGCTCGACGCGCAGGCGCTGAACGCGCGCATCTCGCGCGTGGAGGAGCAGCTGGCCTCCGGCGTTCTGGTCAAGGCTGCGCCGCAGACCTCCGGCGACGAATATGACGACGACCGCCCGCCCTTCCCCGACGACGCGGACGATCCCGCGCGCGGCCAGCTCCCGGAGATGCCTCCGGCGCAGCCGGCGCCCGCCGCGCCGAAGCCGGAGACGCCCGCGGGCTTCTGGCCCGCGCTCTCGGAAAAGCTCCGGGCGGAGCTTTCGGCCAAGGACCGCGGCTTCTTCGCGGCCAACGGCCCGCTGCACCCCGTGCTGCAGGGCGAAAGCACCCTCATCATGGCGGCGGACAACGAGTTCGTGCTCGGCATGGTCAAAAAGCCCGCCATCGAGCAGCTGATCCGCGAAAAGGCGTCCGCGCTGCTGGGCAGGCCCGTCGCAGTGCGCTTCGCGCTCAAGAACCAGGTCTCGAACCTCGGCAAGGATCCCATGGACGCGCTCGTGCAGTTCGGCGAGCAGCACAGCGACATTTTTACGATAAAATAATTTTTACGACGATAAGGAGAACATGACATGGCAAAAGGCGGATATCGCGGCGGTATGCCGATGGGCGGCAGAAACCAGATGCAGATGATGAAGCAGGCGCAGAAAATGCAGGAAAACCTCATGAAAATGCAGGAGGAGCTGCAGGCGAAGGAATATGAGGCAACGGCGGGCGGCGGCGTCATCAAGGCCGTATGCGGCGGCGACCGCGAGCTCAAGTCGATCACCATCGATCCCGAAGCAGTCGATCCGGAAGATGTGGAAATGCTGCAGGATATGATCGTCGCGGCCGTCAATGAGGCCATGCGCAAGGCAGAGGCCGACCAGTCCGCCAACATGGCCAAGCTCACGGGCGGCCTGAACCTCGGCGGTCTGTTCTGATGCGCGCGTTTCCGGCCGCGCTCGAGCGGCTTACCGAACAGTTTGCCCGGCTTCCCGGCATCGGCATGAAGTCGGCGCAGCGGCTGGCGTTTTACGTGCTGTCGCTGCCGAAGGAGGACACCGACAGCTTCGCGCAGGCCATCGTGGACGCGAAAAACAGCGTCCGGCTCTGCCCGGTCTGCCAGAATCTGACCGATCAGGAGCTCTGCGGCGTCTGCGCCGACCCGGAGCGGGATCATTCGCTCATCTGCGTCGTGGCCGAGCCGAAGGACGTCATCGCCATGGAGCGTGCGCGGGAATACCACGGCGTCTACCACGTGCTGCACGGCGTCATTTCGCCCCTGAGCCACGTCGGCCCGGACGATCTGCGCATCCGCGAGCTGATCTCCCGCGTATCCCAGGGCGGCGTGCGCGAGGTCATCATGGCCACGAACCCGGACACCGAGGGCGAGGCCACGGCCATGTATCTGTCGCGTCTGCTGCGCCCGATGGACGTGAAGGTGACGCGGCTGGCCTACGGCATCCCCGTGGGCAGCCAGCTGGAATATGCCGACGAGGTGACGCTGCTGCGCGCCCTGGAGGGCAGACAAGAAATATAAGTATCATATCTGAGCCGTCCGCCCGAACCGCGGGCGGCTCTTGCACATAAAAATGAGAAGGGAGACACCGGATCATGACCACGAGCATCAACAGACAAGAAGCGCTGCATCAGTTCAAGCTGGCGCTCAAAGCCGGGCAGAAATGCTACCGCGACTGCGTCCACCGCGGGCGCGACCCCTATCCGCAGGTCCTCGAGGAGCTGCTGCAGGGCGGCGTGGTGGCCGGGCGCGTGGATCTGGGCGAGCTGGAGATCCCGATCGCCCAGATCGTCGGGATGAATACCGCCGGGCGGCAGACGGCCTTCGCGGCGAATTTCATGCCGCTGCTGGACCTGGGGACGGAGTTTGCGAGCAAGTGGATCTCACTCTGCGAGGCGCATCTGGGCGACACCGGCATCGTCGACCCCATCCGCTGCTTTGAGTATATGGGGCAGTTTTACGTGCAGGAGGGCAACAAGCGCGTGAGCGTCCTGCGGAGCTTCGGCGCGCCGACCATCCGCGCGTACGTCACGCGCGTGCTGCCGCTGTACTCCGACGACCCGGCTGTGCGGGTCTACTATGAATTCCTGCATTTTTATGAGCGCTGCGGCCTGTATCAGGTGCATTTCAACCGCCTGGGCGACTATCCCAAGCTGCAGGCCGCGCTCGGCTTCGACGCCGAGCACGTCTGGTCGCAGCTCGAGCGCCGCGCGTTCCTCACGGCCTTTTATACCTTCAAGACCGCCTATGACAAGCTGACGCAGTCCGCGCCGCCCGTCACGACAGCGGAGGCGCTGCTGACCTGGCTGCACGCGTACACGCTGGGCGATCTGCGCGTGCTGACGCAGGCGGAGCTGGAGCGGTCCATCCGCGCCATCTGGCCGGAGCTGGAGGCTGTCGCCCAAGGCGGCAAGATCGCCGTGCAGACCGAGGCTGCACCGGAGCCGCAGAGCCTGCTTGGCCGTCTGACCGGCTTCCGCGGGTGCCTGCGCGCGGCGTTCGTCTACGAATGCGCGCCGGAGGCCAGCCCATGGATCGCCGCGCATGAGGCCGGGCGGCGCCAGCTGGTGCAGGCGCTCGGCGAGGCCGTCGACGCGCGGGTCTATCTCGTGACGGACTATCCGAGTCCCGAGGACGCGCTTGAACAGGCCGCGGCCGACGGTGCGCAGGTCGTCTTCACCACGACGGTGCCGCTGATCTTCGCCTGCCGCAAGCTCGCGCCCAAGTATCCGGGCGTGCGCTTTCTCAACTGCTCGGTCGATATGCCGTATCCCGGCGTCCGGACGTACTACAGCCGGATCTATGAGGCCAAGTTCCTTCTCGGCGCGCTGGCCGGGACGCTGGCAACGGACGCGCGCATCGGCTACGTCGCCGACGCGCCGGTCTTCGGTACGCCCGCGGCCATCAACGCCTTTGCGCTCGGCGCGCAGCTGACGCGGCCGGACGCGCAGATCCTGCTGCGCTGGTCGTGCTGCGAGCAGGAGCCTGCCGCCGCGCTGGCGGCGGAGGGCCTCGGTATGATCTGCGCCCACGACCTCAAGCGGCCGGGGCAAGAGAACGGCTGGCGCGGCCTGTGCCGCGTAGAGGACGGAAAGCCGCGGCGCGAGGCGCTGCCGATCCGCAACTGGGGCGAGATCTACATCCGCCTCGCGCGCAGCATCCTGCGCGGCGGCTGGGACGAGCTGAGTGCCGCCGGGGCGGTCAATTACTGGTGGGGCTTTGCCAGCGGCGCGGTCGACGTGCAGCTGGCCCCCAGTGTGCCAGACGGCCCGCGGGAGCTGCTGCGGGTGCTGCGCGAGGCGCTGGTGCACGGCGAGCTGACCCCTTTCCACCGCCGCATCACCGACCAGGCGGGCATGCTGCGCAATGACGGCGAGCAGTGGTTCTCGCCGGAAAAGATCCTGCGTATGGACTGGCTGTGCAGCAATGTCACCGGCCGGATCCCGGATTATGAGGAGCTGCTGCCGATGGCGCAGCCGATGGTGCGCCTGCTCGGCGTCTACCGCGATGCGCTCCAGCCGAAGAAAAGGGGGCCGCTGCTGTGAAGCTGCTTCTGCTTGCGGACAAGGAGAGCCGCTATCTCTGGGATTTTTACAAGCCCGGCTGTCTGCGGGAGTATGACCTGATGCTCTCGTGCGGGGATCTGAAGGCCGAATATCTGACGTTTCTCGCCACGCTCGGCCGCTCGCCCCTGCTCTATGTCCGGGGGAACCATGACGACAACTACGAATCGCGCCCGCCGGAGGGCTGCGAGTGCATCGAAGACAAGCTCGTGACGGTGGGCGGCCTGCGGATCGTGGGTCTTGGCGGCAGCCCCCTGTATTCCGGGGGGCGGAACCAGTACACCGAGCGGCAGATGGAAGCCCGCATCCGGAAGCTCGGCTGGAAGATCCGCCGCGCGGGCGGCGTCGATATCGTGCTTACGCACGCCCCGGCCCGCGGCTTCGGCGACGCGGAGGACTTTGCCCACTGCGGCTTTGAGGCCTTCCTGCCGCTGCTCGACCGCTATCAGCCGCGCTATCTGATCCACGGCCACGTGCATACGGAGTACGGCCATGCGATCCCCCGCGTGCTGCAGCGCGGCGGCACCACCATCATCAATGCCTGCGAGCGCTATACGCTCGAGCTATAGGAGGAGCTATGGACTATCCGAAGGTCTGCCTGCGCCGGGGGGAGGAAGCCGGTGTGCTGAAGGGGCAGAAGCTGATCTATGACAACGAGCTGGACTGGGCGGACGATATCTGCATCGACGGCTGCGTCGTCGACGTGCTGGACAGCCGCCAGCACTTCGTGGCCCGCGGGTTCTTTAACGCCCGGTCGAAGCTGACCGTCCGCGTGCTCACGCGCCGGGCGGAGGAGACGATCGACCGTGACTTTTTCGCCCGCCGCATCCGCGCGGCGTGGCAGACAAGGCAGACGCTGGGCTTTTCCGACTCGTGCCGGGTGGTCTTCGGCGAGTCGGACGGGCTGCCGGGGCTGACCGTCGACAAATTTGCCGACTGCCTGTCGTTCCAGATCGCCTGCCTCGGTCTCGAGCAGTGGAAAGAAACGCTGGTGGAGATCCTCGCAGAGATCTTTGCCCCGCGCGGGATCTATGAGCGGGACGATCTGCCCGTGCGCGAAAAAGAGGGGCTGCCGCAGATCAAGGCCTGCGTCTACGGCACGGTCCCGGAGGAAATCGTCATCCGGGAGCACGACGCGCGGATGCTCGTCTGCATCGAAAACGGGCAGAAGACCGGCCATTTCCTCGACCAGCAGGAAAACCGCGGGCGGCTGAAGCCCTACGCGCCCGGGCAGGATGTGCTCGACCTGTGCTGCTGCACCGGCGGCTTTTCCATCCATGCCGCGCTCTACGGTGCGGCGTCGGTCGAGGCGGTGGATGTGTCGGAGGAGGCGCTGGCCCTCGTGCGGCGAAATGCAGAACTTAACGGCGTGGCCGACCGCGTCACGACGACCTGCGCGAACGTCTTTGACCTTGCCCGGCAGTATGCCGCCGAAGGACGGCAGTACGGGCTCGTCATCTGCGACCCGCCCGCCTTCGCCAAAAGCCGCAAGGTGCTCGAAAGCGCCTACCGCGGGTATAAGGAGCTCAATCTGCAGTGCATGAAGCTCGTACGCCCGGGCGGCTTCCTCGTCTCCTGCTCGTGCAGCCAGTTCATGACGCCGGAGCTGTTTCTCCGGATGCTGCGCGAGGCCGCGCAGGATGCCGGCCGCGACGCGCGCCTGCTCGAGCCGCTGATGCAGTCCCGCGATCACCCCGCCAGCCTGTCCTCCGAGCAGTCTCTCTACCTCAAGGGCGATATCCTGCAGATCCTGTAAGTCCACACCCCGCCGGTCTGACCGGCGGGGTGTATTTTATAATCAGCAAAAATCAATGGACAAAATCAACAAAATGCAGAGGGGAGGATTGGAGGCTCATACAAAAAGAAGAGGAGCGCAAGATTGTCGGACTGAAATCGCAAGATATTGGTTGTGAGTTTACGATGAAAAGATATATAAAAGATTTAGTAAATCGAAAAAATTGTGAAAAAACCGGTTAAAAACGGAATTTTTTTACACACAAGAATTTCATGACGTCAGGAGCGCGAAGCAATGAAAAAACTCAGATACGGTATGGTCGGCGGCGGGCCGGGTTCCTTTATCGGCGACGCGCACCGGCGCGCGATCAATCTGGATGGTCAGGCGGAGCTGGTGGCGGGCTGCTTTTCCAGAACGCCTGAAAAATGCCGCGAGACCGGCGCGCAGCTCGGCATTGCGCCGGACCGCTGCTACGCAACCTTCGATGAAATGGCAAAGGCGGAGGCCGGACGCGAAGACGGCATCGACTTTGTCACCATCGTCACGCCGAACGTGACGCATTATCCCGCCTGCAAGGCCTTCCTGGAGGCCGGGATCCATGTCGCGTGCGACAAGCCGCTGTGCCTGACGGCGGAGCAGGCGAAGGAGCTCGAGACACTGGCCGAGGAAAAGGGCCTGCTCTTCCTCGTGACCTACACCTATATGGGCCATGTGACGGCCAAGCATATCCGCCGCTATATCGCCGAGGGCAAGCTCGGCAAGATCCGCACGGTCATGGCGGAGTATCCGCAGGGCTGGCTCGCCTATGAGGGCGAGTGGGGCGGCAAGCAGGGCGAATGGCGCTGCGACCCGAAGCAGTCCGGCGGCGTCAACTGCCTGGGCGACCTCGGCACGCATGTGGAAAACGCCGTGTCGATGCTGACGGGCCTGAAGATCAAGCGCGTGCTGGCCAAGATGGACGTCGTCGTCCCCGGCCGCGTGCTCGATGACAACGATGTGGTCCTCGTCGAGTACGAGGGCGGCGCGACCGGCTGCTACTGGACCAGCCAGTTCGCCATCGGCCACGACAACGACCTGCGCGTGCGCATCTACGGCGAGAACGGTTCGATCCTGTGGGCGCAGGAGGAATGCGAGAAGGTCACGATGATCGACCGCGACGGCACCATCGTCGAGCGTCACCGCGGCGGCGGCGGCATCGAGCCGGCAGCTGCAAAGTACGGCCGTCTGCCCGCCGGTCACACCGAGGGCTGGCTCGAGTCTATGGGCAACCTCTACCGCTCGTTCATGGAGTGCCTGCACGCCAAAAAGGACGGCACGTTCGAGCCCGGCATGATCGATTTCCCGACCGTGCACGACGGCGCCGAAGGCGTCCGCTTCGTCCAGGCCTGCCTGCAGTCGAACCAGAAGGGCAACGTCTGGGTGACAATGGACGAAAACGCATAACAGCAGGACCGGCCGTTCCCCGGGAGCGGCACAAGGGAGGAAACATGGAACAAGAACTTCTGGTAATGAAAAATATAAACAAGTCCTTTCCGGGTGTTCACGCGCTGCGGGACGTCTCGCTTTCGCTCCGGCGCGGCGAGGTGCACGCGCTGATCGGAGAGAACGGCGCGGGCAAATCGACCCTCATGAAGGTCCTGTCCGGCGTGCATCAGGCGGACAGCGGCGAGATCCTCTGGGAAGGCAAACCCGTCCAGATCCACTCGACCACGGAAGCGACGGCCATGGGCATCAGCATCATCTATCAGGAGCTGAACCTCATGCCCAACATGAGCATCCGGGAGAACATCTTCCTGGGTCGGGAAAACCGCAAGGCCCGCTTCTTCGTCGACTTCCAGAAGACGTCGGAGCTGGCGAAGACCTATACCGATATGGTCGGCCTGACGGCCGATGTCAATACGCTGGTCAAGGATCTGTCCATCGCGCAGCGGCAGATGGTGGAGGTGGCGAAGGCCCTGTCCACCAACGCGAAGCTGATCGTTATGGACGAGCCGACCTCCTCGCTGACGGACCGCGAGACCGAAATCCTCATGAACGTCATCCGGAATCTGCGCGATCAGGGCGTGACGGTCGTCTTCATTTCCCACCGTCTGAGCGAGCTGTTTGAGATCAGCGACCGCATCACGGTCCTGCGCGACGGCGAATGCGTCGGCACGATCGACACGAAGGACTGTACCGAGCCGCAGCTCGTCAACATGATGGTCGGCCGCACGCTCGACGATATCTACCCGAAGGGCAACGCCCAGATCGGCGAAGCCGTGCTCGAGGCGAAGCATCTGAATGCGGGCAAGATGGTGCAGGACGTCAGCTTTACGCTCCACCGCGGTGAGATCCTCGGCTTTGCCGGGCTGATCGGCGCGGGCCGCAGCGAGGTCATGCGCGCAATCTTCGGCGTCGACCCGCTGGACAGCGGCGAGATCGTCATCGACGGCAAAAAGCTGGAAAAGCACACGCCGACCGACGCCATCCGCGCAGGGCTCGGCCTGGTCCCCGAAGACCGGAAGCTGCTTGGCCTGATCCTCGATATGTCCGTCCGGGAAAACACCACGCTGCCGTGCCTGCCCGTGGAGATGAAGGGCGGCATCCTCAGCCGCAAGAAGGAAAACGAGATCACCCAGACCTACATCGAACAGCTCGACATCAAGACGCCCGGCGCGGAGCAGAAGGTCCTGAACCTCTCCGGCGGCAACCAGCAGAAGGTCGTCATCGGCAAATGGCTGGCGACCCACCCGAAGGTTCTGATCCTCGATGAGCCGACGCGCGGCATCGACGTCGGCGCGAAGCGCGAGATCCACCAGCTGATGAGCAAGCTGGCCGATCAGGGCGTGGGCATTATCATGATCTCCTCCGAAATGCCGGAGGTCCTCGGCATGAGCGACCGTATCATCGTCATGCACGAGGGACACGTCTGCGGCGAGCTGAGCCGCAGTGAGGCGACGCAGGAACGTATTATGAGTCTGATCCTCAGCGCAGCTGGATAAGCAGAATGCCTGGATCTGTCTGAAACGTAGCAGAAAGGTTGGAAAAACTATGAACAGTCAAGACAAAAGCAAGAAAAGCGGCGCGCTGCGCCGTCCGGCCAAGAGCAATTCGCTCGGCATTCTGATCATCCTGCTGGCCATGTGCCTGCTGCTGACCATCGCGGTCGGTAAGAAGTTCCTGTCCGCGAGCAACCTGATTTCGGTCATCCGCCAGTTCTCGTTCTACGGCATTCTCGCCATCGGCATGTGCATGGTCATCATCACCGCCGGTATCGATCTTTCCGTCGGCTCCGTGTTCGCACTGGCAGGCGTTCTGTCCTGTATGGCCATCACCAAGTGGCATCTGCCGGTCTTCGTCGGCGTGCTGATCGGCCTGGCCGTCGGCGTGCTGATGGGCTATTTCAACGGCGTCTGCGTCACGCTTCTGAAGCTGCCGCCCATGATCGCCACCCTCGGCACCATGTCCATCGCCCGCGGCATCGCCTATACCGTGACCGGCGGCTACCCCATCGGTTCTCTGCCGGACAGCTATAAGTTCCTCGGCCTCGGCTACATCGCCGGGATCCCGACGCCGATCGTGCTGATGGTCGTCCTGGCTGCCCTGACGATCTTCTTCCTGAACAAGACCGTCGTCGGCCGCTGGATCTACGCCATCGGCGGCAATGAAGAGGGTGCGCGCATCTCCGGCGTCCGCGTCAACCGCGTCAAGCGCCTGGTCTATTCCCTGTCCGGCCTGATGGCCGCGATCTCCGGCATTGCCATGGCCGCCCGTCTCGGCGTCGGCCAGTCCACCGCCGGCCAGAGCTATGAAATGGACGCCATCGCCGCGACCGTCATCGGCGGCGCGAGCCTCTCCGGCGGCTCCGGCAGCATCGTCGGCGCGATCATCGGCGCCGCGATCATGGGCGTCCTGCGCAACGGCCTCGTGCTGCTGGATGTCTCCGCGTACTGGCAGCAGACCGTCATCGGCGCTGTCATCATCCTCGCCGTCGCGCTGGATAACCTGCGCCACATGAAGAAAAAGGCGTAAACCCGCCGCATGAACCCGTGTTCCTGCCCCGAAGGGGCTGAACAATATATTAAGGAGGAAGACAAATGAAAAAACTACTTGCGCTCCTGCTCGCTGCACTGATGGTGCTGAGCCTGGCAGCCTGCTCCATGGAAGGCGGCTCCTCTGAGCCCGCCAAGACGGAAGAGACGACGGCTGCTCCCGAGACGACCGAAACCGAGACCGAACAGCCGGCAGAAGAGACGGCTGCCCCCGAAGTCAAGGCCGACGCCGATATCACCATCGCTGTCGTCCCCAAGTCTCTGGACAACGCCATTTTCCTTGACAGCCAGGCGGCTGCCGAGGCCAAGGCCAAGGAGCTGGGCATCAACCTGCAGTGGGTCGGCCCGACTACCTCTGACGCCGGCCAGCAGGTCACCGTCATTGAGGGCCTGATCGAAAAGCAGGTCGACGGCATCCTGATCAGCTGCAACGACGCTGACGCTCTGAAGGACGTCATCGACAGAGCGGTCGACGCCGGTATCGTTGTCGGCTGCTTCGACTCCGACTCCCCGGAATCCAAGCGCGCGTTCTACTGCGGCACGGACAACTACGCTGTCGGCAAGCTGGCTGCGGAAGAAATGATGAAGATCCTGCCCGACGGCGGCAAGGTCGCGATCCTGACCGGCGTCCTCGGCGCTCCCAACCTCGAAGAGCGTATCCGCGGCTTCAAAGAGACCGTGGAAGGCTCCAACATTGAGGTCATGCCCGTGCAGACCGGTAACGACGATGTCCAGACCTCTGTCGATGTTGTCGGCCAGTACACGGCTGCCAACCCGGATCTGGCCGCATGGTTCTTCGTCGGCGGCTGGCCCTACTTCGCTGACCCGGATGCTCTGCCTGAGGTCCAGAAGTTCATGGAGAACGGCGGTCACATCATCTCCGTCGATACCTGCGAACCGATGATGCAGTACGTCGGCATGGACATGGTCGACCTGCTGATCGGCCAGAACTATCCGAACATGGGCTCCCTCGGCGTTGAGACGCTCTACAAGCTCATCAAGGGCGAAGACGTCGATCTCGGCGACGAGACCCACTACATCGACACCGGCTATGAGCTGGTCGACAAGAGCAACTACGAAGAAGTCTGGGCAACCAAGGCTCCGTGGTAATCTGGATCCCGCATAAAAACCCCCGCCGGTTTCCTTGGGGAAACCGGCGGGGGTGTGTTTATGTATCCGGAACCGCGATCTCTTTGATGGTGAATTCGTTGCCCTGGAGGAGCCAGGTCTGGGGGCTGCCGCAGTGGGGGCAGATCTTGCCCTGCGGTACGGTGGGGTAGTCCCGGCCGCAGGCACCGCAGTGTGTCACGGCGGGGATGCGCTCGATGACCAGCTCGCAGCCGGTCAGAAGCGGCGTGCGTTTGCAGTTCCAGTTCCACACGTCGATCAGATACTCCGGCACGACGGTAGAGACCTCGCCGAGCTCCAGCGTGACGCGGCGGATGCGCGTCACCTGGTTTTCCTCCGCGATCCTCGCCAGCGTGTCAGCAATGTGGAAGACCACGCCAAGCTCGTGCATGGCTCAGTCCTTCCGGCCGCGCAGCGTCTCGCCGAGGCGCTTGCCGGCCATCGAGGCGATGCCCTTGAGCTTGTCCTCGGCCTTCATCATCGTGGAGCATTCGGGGTGGTCGCGCTTGAGATGGATGGCGTCGAAGACGCACTTCGTCGTGCAAACGCCGCAGCCGATGCACTTGTTCGGGTCGACCCAGCTCGCACCGCAGCCGAGGCAGCGGGCCGTCTCGGTCTGGACCTGCTCGGGCGTGAGCGTCCGGCGCGCGTCGCGGAACGAATGCGGGTCGACCGCGGGGTCGACGGCCTCGGTCTGCCGGGCGGCGTGATCGTAGCAGTTGACGGAGAAATTCTCCTTGTCGAGCATGATGAAATCGCGGCGGTTGCGGCCGATCTTCAGATCTGCGCCCTTGTGGACGTAGCGGTGCAGCGATTCGGCGGCGCACTTGCCCTCCTCGATGGCGTCGATGACGAACTTCGGCCCATGATACACGTCGCCGCCGACGAAGATGTCCTCCTCCGCCGTCTGATAGGTCAGGGGATCGGCGACGGGGTAGTTGCCGCGGTGGAACTCGACCTTCGTATCCTGGAGCAGCGAGCCCCATTCGATCGCCTGACCGATGGCGAAGACGACATGGTCAGCCGGGATGGTGATCGTCTCGCTCTCGTCGTAGGCGGGGGAGAAGCGGCCCGTTTCGGGGTCGATGGTGCGCAGGCACTTTTTGAACACGACGGCGGTCACATGGCCGCTTTCGTCCTGCAGCAGCTCCTGCGGACCCCAGCCGGCGCAGATCTCGACGTGCTCTTCTTCCGCCTCGGCGATCTCGTCCTTCGCGGCGGGCATGGTCTCGCGCGATTCCAGACAGACCATCGAGACCTTTTCCGCGCCGAAGCGCACCGCGGTGCGGGCGCAGTCGATGGCGACATTGCCGCCGCCGACCACGACGACGCTGCCTTCCATCCGCTGCGTCTCGTCGGCCAGCGCCTCGTGCAGGAAGTGCACGGCGATGTCGGTGCCCTTGGCCGTTTCGCCCGGCACGCCGGGCAGACGGCCGCCCTGGCAGCCGATGGCGACGTAGAACGCCAGATACCCCTGCTCGCGCAGCTGCGGAATGGTCACGTCCTTACCGACCTCGACGCCGCAGCGGATCTCCACGCCCAGCTCGCGCAGGACCTGGATCTCGGCGTCGATGACGGTCTTTTCCAGCTTGAACGACGGGATGCCGTAGGTCATCATGCCGCCGGGACGGGCGGACTTTTCAAAGACCGTGGGCTTGTAGCCGCGGGTGGCCAGATAGTACGCGGCGGACAGGCCCGCGGGGCCTGCGCCGATGATGGCGATCTTCTGGTCCCAGCCGGTCAGTCGGCTGGAGGCGACGACGACGGGCGGGATATAGCGCGTCTCGGCGTGCAGATCCTGCTCGGCGAGGAATTTCTTGACCGCGTCGATGGCGACGGCCTGATCGATCGTGCCGCGGGTGCACGCTTCCTCGCAGCGCTTGTTGCAGACCCGGCCGCAGACGGCGGGGAAGGGGTTGTCCTTCTTGATGAGGGCCAGTGCCTCCTGATATTTGCCCTGCGCGGCGAGCTTCAGATAGCCCTGCACGGCGACGTGCGCCGGACAGGCGGTCTTGCAGGGGGCCGTACCCTTGTCATAGCAGTTTTTGCGGTTGTTGTCGCGGTAGTCGGGATCCCAGTGCTCCTCGCCCCACTTGAGGCCGTGGGGGAGCTCATGCTTCGGGTATTCCACGGTGTTGCCGTGCTTGTCGCAGAGCTTCTGGCCGAGCTTTACCGCGCCCGCGGGACAGTATTCCACGCACTTGCCGCAGGCCACGCACTTGGCCCGGTCGACCTCCGCCGTGTAGGCGCTGCGGGAGAGGTTCGGCGTGTTGAACAGCTGCGAGGTGCGCAGCGCGTTGCAGATGTTGACGTTGCAGTTGCAGATGCCGAAGATCTTGTTCTCGCCGTCGATGTTTGTGATCTGGTGGACGAAGCCGTTATCCTCGGCCGCCTGCAAAATGTGCATGGCCTCTTCGTAGGTGATGTCGTGGCCCTTGCCGGTCTCGCGGCAGTAGTCGGCAAAGTCGCCCACGCCGATGCACCAGCACATGTTGTCGTCCGCGCAGCCCTCGCCGAGCACGGCGCGGCTCGTGCGGCAGGAACACTGGCCGACGCCGATGTGCCCCTCATATTTTTTCAGCCAGTAGGAAAGATGCTCGATGTCGAGCGTCTGGTTCTCCATCGAGATGGCCTTTTCCACCGGGATGACGTGCATGCCCACGCCGCCGCCGCCCGGCGGCAGCAGATGCGTCTTGCCCGCCAGCGGCACGTAGGTCATGCGCTCAAAGAACTTGGCGAGCTCCGGATGCTGCTCCAGCCGGGGGTTCCGGCCCGAAAGCTCCGCATCCTCCTCCATGTTGAACAGCTCCGCGCTGCCCGGTACGAACATCGGCAGGATATACCGCCGCTCCGAGGGCGGCGCAGTGCGCCCGTTGTGGTCATAGTGGTAGCCGTAGTCGTATTCCAGAAGACCGATGTAGCTCATCTGGTCGAGCAGCTCCTGGAAATGCGGCTTCTGCTCCTCCGTGACCTTGTTCATCTTCCAGAGCTCTTCGACGGTGTAGGGCGTGCGGAGCTTCATGGTCAGGGCGATGTCGGCCATCTCGTCGGTCACGACGCCGGCCAGCCCCCAGTATTCCGCGTCTTCCGCGCGCACCTTGCCGAGCTTGTGGTCGACGACGTCCGTGATCTTTTTGCCAAGCTTCAGAATTTTCTCCCGCGGCGCAGCCTCGCCCTTGGCGGCGGGGGTCAGCGCGCGCTGCTTCAGTTCCTGATCGATCATGCGTTTGTCTCCTTCTTCTTTTCTTTGTGTGTGCGGATCCGGGTGCAGAGCCAGTCGGCGAGCGCCTCGACGCCCTCGCCGGTTTTTGCGGAAATGGGGAAGATCTCAAGATCGGGGTTGCGCTGCCGCGCAAACGCGGTGACATTGTCCAGATCAAAATCAAAATACGGCAGGACGTCGATCTTATTGACGATCATCGCGCCGCAGGTCTGGAAGATGAGCGGGTATTTGAGCGGCTTGTCGTGCCCCTCCGGGACGGAGAGGATCATCAGGTTCAGATGCGCGCCAGTATCGAATTCCGCCGGGCAGACGAGATTGCCGACGTTCTCCAGAATGACGAGGTCGAGCCCCGCCGCGTCCAGCTGCTGCAGCCCCTCGCGGGTCATCCCGGCGTCGAGGTGGCACATGCCGCCCGTGTGCAGCTGGATGACCTTCGCGCCGGTGCGCGAGACGGTGTCCGCGTCGACGTCGGAGTCGATATCCGCCTCCATCACGCCCACGCGCAGCTGCCGCTGCAGCAGCGGCAGCAGACGCAGAAGCGTCGTCGTCTTGCCGGAGCCGGGCGAGGACATCAGGTTGATGAGATATGTGCCCTGCGCGTCCAGCTCGCCGCGCAGCCGCTCCGCCGCAGCGTCGTTGTCCGCAAAGACGCTCTGCTTGACCTCAATGATACGATACCGATCCATGCCGTGCCTCCTGTACGTTTTTCCAGTAAAAAGTGTAACATATGCAGGAGAACTTTGCAAGAAGATACAGACAAACCCGGCATTTTGCCGAAAAACGCCGCCGGCGCTTTTGCGCCGGCAGCGTTATGGATTGGACGGGGATGCTGTCTCAGCGCTTCCAGCTGCGGCGTTTGCGGAGGTCGGGGAGGGCGGCGGCGGAGAGGAGCAGGAACGCGCCGGGCAGCGCCGCCTGGGTCGCGCCGTTCACCTTTTTCACGCAGAAGCCCGCGAAGCACACCCGGGCCCAGACCGTGTTGGATCCCTTGACCGTGGGGGTCTGCACGGTCCGGAAGCCGAAGGCATTGACGGCCTGCAGCCACGAGACCGTGCCGCTGGCCTGATCCTGATCGACCTTCGCGCGCAGGAGAGCCATGGAGTCTTCGTCAAAGGTCTTCGGCGCGCATACCGGGATCCGGACCTGGAATCTTGAGTTCCCGGCCAGCTCGGTCCCTTCCCCGGCGACGAGCTTGAAGGCGGTGACGGACGCGTAGTCGGAGACTGTGGCTGCCCAGATATCGGCGCTCACCATCTCCTCCATGGAATGGGTGTAGACAGCGTCGCTCGTGGTGTAATAGACCGTATAGCCCTCCGGCGGCGTGATGGCGCCGCGCAGGCGGACCGGGAAGTCCGAGCCGCGGCCGGATGCGCCGAAGAGATTCGGGTCGCCGATGCGGGGCAGGGTATCGTAGACCGTCAGGCCGGTATGCACAGCGGCAGTCTCGTTGACGATCTCCAGCAGGTAGTCGAAGTCGGATCCGGCCTTGACCAGCAGTCCCTGCTTGCTCCAGCTGCCCGACCCGGCCGGGGCGATGAATTTTTCCGCGTACATCGACTGGGCGGCGATGATCGTGGCGTCGGAGAACGCATAGGCGATCTTGTCGTCGGTCTCGCCGTCCAACGGGTAGCTGTTGATGGACCGGGCAGCGTTCGTATAGGTGACCTTTGTCTGCCCGTCCGGGACGTGGGTGTGTTCCGGGTCGCGGTAGACCGTGTAGGCATGGAAGCGGACCTGCCCGCCGGCCTGCATCTCATAATCCTCCGCGAAGACGATATCATAGCCGTCGCAGACTTTTTCCCCGTCAAAGGTCACGGTAATATTGCCGTGGGCGTCCGCCTGCAGGGCGGAGATGGTTTCTGTCGTCCCGTCCGTGTAATAGGCGGTGATATGGTCCACGAGATCCGCATATGTTTTGCCCTCCGGCAGGGAAGCGCCGGTCGTGACGGATTCCAGCCGGACGAACCGCAGGGCTTCGTCCAGCCCCGCCAGCACGACTTCGCCGTCTTCCACGATCGTCCGGTCCTGGATCACGATATGCCGCAGCTGCTGCGACTTGCCGTTGGAAAGCGCAAGGCTCCACGGGTACGGGTTGGTCTTATAGACCTCCACGTCGTAGATATCGCCCTTCTCTGCGCCCTTGGCAAATTTACCCTGTGCGGTAGGGTCGGTCGTCAGGCGGAAGCGGAGCGGGTCGTCTGTCTCCGGGTGCGTCTCGCCCGGCGCTTCGCCGCTCGGGATGGCTTCGAGATGTACCGTATTGTCCAGATCGGCTTCCAGCGTTCCGCCTGCCAGCGCAGTGAACTGCAGACCGGGGAAGCGCAGGTGCAGCGCATCGTTGTAGATCTGCAGAAGGATCTCTGCGGAATGTTCGCCGGTATAGGTCCTGGAGACGGTCTTCCCGTCTTCGCTCAGCGTCCAGCCGGGGTTCTGGTCTGCGTCAAAGACGGCGATCCGGCTGACGCCGTTCCTGTCCGTATAGGTCGGCAGCGTGTCGGTCAGCGTGACGGAACGAGCGTCGCGCAGATCGGCCAGACCGCACTGGTCGTTGGTGTACTTGTTGACGATGAAGGCGAAATCGACGTAGGTCAGATCGTCCAGATACGGGTTCCCGCCCTCCTCCTGCGGCGTGACCACGACTTCCGCGCCGTCCTTGCCGAAGGCGTCCAGGCGGTTGGAATTCACGAACTTCTGGATCTCCCAGTCCTTGTACAGCGGCCGGTAGATGTTGGGCGCAGTCATATTGCCGCCGGAGACCGACGCGGTCACGGGCAGCCGGTAGTTGTCGGGGACCACATCGTCCAGAAAGCTGAGCGTGAACGGCAGCATCAGCGTCGCCGTCTGGAAGCGTATCCTCGGTCGAATAGCAGGCCTCCGTATGCGTGTGCTCCTCCAGCCCGCAGGTCAGCACCCACGTCCCGTAGCAGCGGGGGCCGTGGACGTGCGTCTCGTCGGTGACGGTGCAGGTCAGCGGGAGTTCAGCGGGATCGCCGTCCGGATCCTCGCTGTCCTCCGCGGACAGCTGCGTGTAGCAGCTGTCGGTATGGGTATGCTCCGGGATCTGGCAGAGAAGCTCGCGCGAGCGCCGGGCGGATCAGCAGATAGGGAACGCAGAGCGCGACGATGAGCGCCAGACAGACTTCCGTCCACAGCCAGCGGCGCGGCCATATTCGTTGGCGAGCAGCCCGTGCAGGCGGATATCACCGAGCTTGAGTACCGCGTCGCTTCCAAAGCGCAGGCCGATCAGCCCCGCGATGCAGCCGCAGAAGCCGACGACGGACAGGACGAACGCGATCTTGCTGAGAATACTTCCGAGACTCGAAAGCTTCTGGATGGTTTTCAGGGATCTCATTGGGATCCTCCTTCCGGTAATTTGTGAAAGATTACGGTCTGCTGCTTCATGGAGATCTTCCCGACGGCGTAGCCGTACGCGGGCAGCTCCTTTTTGCGGGTCAGAAATGAATGGTCGAGCGCCGTGCCCGCAAGGGCCGCGATCTCGTCAAAGGTCAGCGTCAGCTGCGTCTGGCCGCTGGTTTGCAGATAGCGCCAGAGCGCGTCATACTTGCTCATCTTCGTGCTGATGGGCGTCTTTGGCCTTGCCTCTGAAGTTCAGCGCCGCCGCCAGGCAGCCGAGCGCCCCGGCCCAGATCAGCGCCGCATAGACCCACTGCCGTATGAGAGCAAAAAGCGCCCCCGCCAGCAGCATCAGAACGCCCGCCGCCGCGAGCAGCCGAATCGTCTTTTCCATGGTGTTCTCCTCCTGTTTTCTCAATAAAAAGCCCAAAATGGGCGCTTGTAACGGGTAAAAACGCAGAGTGAACCTGTTTTTGCTCTCAGGTTCAGCTCTGCGTCTTAGCGTCTGGCTGACAAAGATATTCGGTTTTCTGACCCCGCATGGAGATCAGGAACGTCCGCCGGCACTTCGGGCAGAACAGCGGCATGCCGGGCAGCTTCTGCTCCGCATAGCTCTCAAAGCGGCGCATCGCGGCCTCACGCACGGCGTCCTGCACCTCTTTCATGCTGGCAAAGACCGTGAAGATCGGGCGGGCGGAAGCGCCGAGCGCGTCGCCCAGCTCCTTCGCGGTGAGCGCCTCGACGCCTTTTTCGGAGACGATCGTCAGCGCGGCCTGCACGATCTCGTCCCGGGTGAATTTCGGTTTCGGCGGCATAGACTCCCTCCTGAAACGAAAATATCTGTTTTAAAACGCTCGTTCTGCAACGAGCGATTTAGATTATGGCGACGGAAAAAGCGTTTGTCAAGCCCTTTTTGTTCGGCTTTTCCGGAGAAAATGCGGGGAAGGTCAGTCCGTGTCCCGGTCCTCCTGCGCAGCGATCTCGTTCAAGACGCGGTCCTGATGCGCCTTGATGGCGAGCAGGATCAGAAGCAGCAGAAACAGCGCGCCGGAAAACCCGAACGCGATCGCCGCGGCGAGCTTCCAGCGCAGCAGCTCCAGCGCCAGACCGATCAGCAGGAAGATCCCGACCCACTTGAGCATGATCGTCCCCGGCTCCAGCATATCCAGCTTATAACGATACCGCGTGTCATACGTCACGGGCGGTTTCTCTTTTTTCATATGGTCTCTCCAAAAAACTTATGTTCCATGTTTCATGTTCCGTGTTTCCCAATCTGTGCGGCTGATGCCGTAGACGGCGGTCTGTCTCGATCATGATCATTTGCGGTTCCCTTTCTCAGTCAAAGCAGGGCGCAACGTAGGTTCGGATCAATTCGATCCGGTCCTTCACACGGGGCTGAAAGTGGGAGATGATGGCGGCGACCAGGTTTTTATCCGGGCTGACATAGAGGGCATTGCCGCCGTCGCCCATGGCCGCAAAGCCGTGCCCCTGCGGGAGGACCCACCACAGATATCCGTAGGGCAGATCGCGCTCTGCCCACCGGCTCTGCTCGGCGGTGCTCTCCCGCACCCAGCGTTCCGATACGAGCCGCTGCCCGTTCCAGATGCCGCCGTCCAGATACAGCTGCCCGAGCTTTGCCAGATCCATCGGCGAGAGCGTCAGCCCCCAGCCGCCTGCGTTCACACCCGCCGGGTCCGCGGCCCAGACGCGCAGATCGGTCGACTCGTAAAAGGCCATCAGTTCTTCCTTGCTGCGGAAGGTGATGCTCTGCTCCACGGGGATACCCAGCGGGGCAAAGAGATGCTCCTTTGCAAAGTCCAGCACGGACTGCCCGGTCACCCGCGTCAGAATGCCGGTCAGGATGTCCGGCCCGATGAGCGGTGCGTAGCGAAATTCGCCGACCGGCCCCTTCCTGCCCAGCAGATCGAGGGAAAACCGCACCCGGTCCGGGCTGGTAAAATACTTCGTGTAGGGTGTGGAGCGATATTTGTAGGGCGCAGTCATGGTGAGCATGTCACGGATCGTAATATTCTGAATTGTCTTTTCGCCCCGCTTGGGCGTGTATTCCGGAAAAAATTCCAGGACCTGCTGGTCGATGCTTCCAAGGCAGCCCCGGTCCAGCGCGATCCCGAGCAGGATCGAGACGATGCTCTTGGTCACCGAGAACACGTTAAGACGGCTTTCGGCCGTGCAGCCGCCAAAATAGCGTTCATAGACGGTCTCGCCGTCCTTCCGCACGACCATCCCGGCGATATTGCCGTAGTCCGCCGCGATGGCCGCTTCCAGTTTCATGATGTCTTCCTGTTTCATCTATGTTTCCTCATCTTCCGGCGCCTTCCGTGATCCAGGCGTCCAGAAAGCGCAGTTGTTCTTCCGTGTGGAACCAATGCTCGCCGTCCGGCATGACGGTCAGCTCCGCGCCGACGCGCCGGGCGAAGGCCGAGATGGTTTCCGGCGAGGTCAGATCGTCGTGCGCGCCGTACAAGATACGGGTGGGCACATGCCATGCGATCGGATGCGCCCGCACGTAGGTCAGATACTTCCATGACAGCGTTTCACCGAAGGTTGTGGGGATCTCCTGCTTTTCGGCAAGCTCCTGCTCGCGCACGCCGGCCCACTGCAGCATATCGCCGATCAGCTTCTCCATATCGACTACAGGCGAGATCCAATACGCCCGGTCGACCAGCGCTGCATCCAGCGCGGACATGGAAAAGAACGCGCCGATGCTGTTGGCGATCAGCGTGAGGCGGTCACAGCGCTTCCGCTGTGCCGCGAAAAACGGCGGGAATTCGGCTTCGGCCTCCCACGGGCTCTGCGCGCGGTAATCAAAGCCGACGACTTCCGCGTCCGGGAACAGCGGCCGGTAATGCCCGGCTTCCGCCGCCGAGCCGCCCTTTCCGTGGACGTAGATAACGATTTCTTTCATATCCGCCACCTTCCCTCCTGTCCCTGCCACGCGTCTGCGAGCTTTTCCAGGATCCAGACGATGCCGAAGGCCAGCAGCGCGAAGCTGCCGCAGAGCAGGGACAAGATCGTATCACAGACATCCGCCAGTGCGGGGTGCTTTTTTATAAATTCTTTCATGGGCATTTCCTTCATTTCTGACAATAAATAAAAGACGCAGCGCGTTCCACGTCTGTTGTGGTCTGCACTGCGTCTAAGCGTCTGGCATTTCAATTTCTTCTGTTTTTCCGTTCTGAAACCGGATCACACAGGTGTATCTGCACTTCGGGCAGAACAGGGGGAAATCCTCCAACACCGTGTGCGGCCGGAGCTGTGTCCGCGTCTTGCCGCCGCAGCGGGGACAGCGGAGCCAATTTAGTTTAAGCGGAAGCGTTTCGGTCATGTTAATCATCCTCCTGTACCCTGGGTCCCTTTCCGACCAGCGCGCGAAAGGCCGCGTCGCGGTCAAACGTCCCGGCGGCGAAGCCGGTGATCTCCTTGATGGACTTGCAGATGCTGATGCTGACCCCCGTCAGGACCTGCCTGATCTCCTGGTCGGAATACGGGCAGTCGCCGGTCACGATCAGCGTGGACAGACTGTGCACCACGAACCACAGATCGCAGAAATACAGATCCGCTTCCAGCTCTGTGATCTGGTAGATCTCCATCAGCGTCGGCCGGACGAGCGTCTGCAGATGCTTCATCGACTGCATCGCGCTCCAGCCCTGCCCCTGCGCCCGCGTGAGAAACATCAGCCGGTAGAGCTCCGGCTCCTCCCGCGCGAAGCGGATATACTGCATTCCGACGCCGAAGAAGGGGATCTTCTCCTGCAGGCCCGCGTTCGTATATTGGTCGTACACGCGCACGGCGGCGGCGCAGACCTCCTGCCGGACGGTGTCCATCGAGCCGAAGGCCGTGAAGATCGGCTGCGTGGACGTGCCGAGCGCGTCCGCCATCGTCTTCGCGGTCAGCCCCTCGATCCCCTTCGTCCGGACGACCTGCAGCGCGGCTGCCACCATTTCTTCTTTTGTAAACTTGTTCTTCGGCGCCATGGTCCGTGCCCCTTTTCAAAATATATCATTCGATGCACATCATCCGATGTATATCAAACATTATACGCGGCCGGAACAGCCTTGTCAATAGCGCGGACGCGGCAAACAGGAATTTTTTTACGCGCCCGGCGCAGAAAACGACTGGATCGACACTGTCAGATGTGCCGCGCCGAAGATCAGCATCAGGATCACCGCCGGCAGATTCCGCAGCCACAGCGCCGCGCACAGGTAATAGAGGACCGGGAAAACGACCAACGGCAGCGGGACCAGCAGGAACGCGCGCTGCAGCAGCGCGATCTCCCGTCCGCCGAGAAAATAGCGGATCCATACGGCGTAGTACAAGGCCAGAAAGCAGACCGCCAGCCAGAACCAGACACCCTGCGGGCGGACCGGCTCGCGGCTGACAAGCAGCATGACGGCGAGCAGATAAGCGATGCGGCTGCCCTGCTCTACGAGCGCCACCCAGCGGGTGACGGGTGTGGGCGGCTCCGCCTTTCCGGCCGGCGGGAAGGCGGCATAGGCGAGATTGATGAGCATCGGCAGCGCAAAGACCACCAGCCCGACCCAGGAGAACGATACCTTCAGATTCACAGGACGACACCCGCTTTCACAGCAAATTCCGGCAGCTTTGCGGGCTTGCCGTGGATGGCGATCAGCGCGCGGAACTCCCGGCGGAAGGCCTCGCGGAGCTCGGACTCGGTCAGATGCAGATGGTCGGTGTTCGCGAGGATCGCCAGCCCGTAGGAGTAGTAGATCATGTCCTGATGGAACCGGCGCGCGACGTCTTCCGGGTAGCCGAATTCATCCTCCATCGCGCGCAGGACCTCCGGCAGCAGAATGTCGTTCTGGTACGGCTCCATCTGCCCGCCCTCCAGATACAGCCAGCGGAACAGCTGCTTTTCCTCCGCCGCGAATTTGACGAAGCCCATTCCGTAGCTGCTGTAGCGGGTGTCGTTCCCCTCGTGGGCGCGCAGGGAGTCCTGCACGCGCTGCGTGTGCAGCCCGATGGCGCGCGCGCGGAGCGCGGCCTTCAGCTCGTCCATGTTCTGAAACGACGAATAGATCGGCTGCGTTGAGCAGCCCAGCTTTTTTGCGACGCTGCGGGCGTTGACAGCCGAAAATCCGCCCTCCCGCAGCACCTCCACCGCCGCATCCACGATCGCATCCCGCGAGATCCTCCTGACAGCCGGCATAGAATCCTCCTTGATTTATAACACTCAGTTATATAACGCTGCGTTATTATACGCCGCCATCATGTCCTTGTCAACCCCCGCAGCCAGGCTGCGCCGAAAAAAACCAGCCCATCCGAAGATGGGCTGGCCGGATCGGGAAAATGCGTTACCGCGCAGTCATATGCGCCAGCAAAAAGTCATAGATATCCGCGGCGGAGGGAGGGCAGCCCTTGAGACTGCAGGCAAAGCCCTGCGTGCAGCTGCCGATGCCGAGACTGCCGGTCTTCCCGCGGTAATTCTGCCCAATGCAGATCGTATCGTCAAAGGTCAGGCGGCCATAGTCCGCCTCCAGCTTGTTGAGCGCGTACAGCAAAGACCCGTAGCAGGCGCTGCAGGCTGCATCCGCGCAGACATACCGGCCCAGCGCCTGCACGCGGCGCGATGGCCGCTGGTCTGTGATGGCTTGCGCCGGTTCGTTGAGCGCGGTGATCGTCGCGGCAGAAAGATCTGTGCTGCCGACGCCGAGCGCCTCCGCCATCGGGATGTAGGGGACGTCCTGCGGCTGATATCCCATGGTCCGGCAGACGAAGCTGTCGCAGAGCACCGGATCCTTGCAGGCGAAGATCCGGTCCATTTCGACCGGGTTGCCGCCTTCCTCAAAGTCCAGGTCGCCGCAGATGTTGTCGACCAGGATGAAATCCCAGTGGATCAGCGCGTTCAGATGCGCGATCGGCGCGTGCAGCCCGAGTGCGTGGAAGCGGCGCTTTTCCGGGTTGGGGATCAGCCCCTTTGCGTTTTTCAGCGCGCAGGTGATGAGCGTCTGCCCGTGGCCCTTCAAAACCGGCATGTTGATCAGAAATCCGGGGCGCATGGCCTCGTTGCAGACCTTGATCTGCATGCCCTTCGCGTCATAGCTGGCCGAGGCATCCTTCTGCAGGTCGATGAACGGGACCCGGTACTGCCGGCAGACGTCCAGCAGGCCGCTTGTCTGAACGGCCTCCGAGGTCCGGCTGCCGACCCAGGAGCCCTCGATGACGCGCAGGTCGCGAAAGCCGTTTTCCTGCAGGTATTCCAGTACGCCCGCCACCAGCTCCGGGTGCGTCGTTGCACCGCGGGAGGCGGGCGCGCCGATCACCAGATTCGGCTTCAGCGCGACCGGGGTATCCCGGCTGCCGATCTCGTCCGCCAGCCCGGTGGCCTGCAGCAGCTGCTTGGTCATCTGCTTATGGTTTTTTCCGTGGATCAGAATGATCTGCTGGTTCTGCATGATTTGTCCCTCCCTGCCGCATGGCGGCGTCCGGTCAACTGCGGCGGCTGGTAAACTCCAGCGTGCGGATCAGCTGCGTCATCATGGTGTTGTACGGCGTGGGGATGCCGTACTGCTTGCCGAGTGCGGCGACCGCGCCGTTGAGATACGCGATCTCCGTCGGGCGGCCCGCGCGGATATCGGTGCGCATGGACGTCGTGCCCTCCCGCGCGCCGTGGAGGACCTGCCAGACAAAATTACAGACCTCCTCATAGGAAAAGCTCTGCCCGGAGGCGTTTGCCACCTGGACGGCCTCGGCGATCTCCTGCCGGCCGAGCGCCCAGGCCTCCTCACACTGCTCCACCATGCCGATCGGCCGGTCAAAGAGTGCGGTCAGCGGGTTGATCGTCAGATTGATGAACGCCTTTTTCCAGATCAGACCGTCAATATTCGTGCTGGCCTCGGCGCAGAAGCCGCAGCTGGTGAAAAACGCTGCCGTCTGCTCGGCGAGCGCCGTCTTGCCGCAGAGACTGCCGATCGTCGTGATTCCCATGCCGCCGTGCTGGCTGACCGCGGTGTCCGAAAGACGCTGGCTGTTGATGGTCGAGGTGCCGACCAGGATCTGCTCCGGACGGAAGAGCTGCTGCAGCGTCTGCCCGTTGCCGATGCCGTTCTGCAGCGTCAGGATGACCGTCTCCGGCCCGATGCAGCCGCGGATGCCTTCGATGGCGTCGCGCGTCTGGAACGCCTTGACGAACACGACCAGAAGGTCAAAGACCTCCGAAACCTCCGCCGCACAGACGGCGCGGAGCGTCCCGCACGCGACCGGCCCCTCGTCGGTCTGGATGGACAGGCCGGTCTCCTCGATGGCCTGTGCCTGCTGCTTCCGGTGCGTCAGAAGCGTGACGTCCGCCCGGCGGGAGAGATAGCCGCCGAACAGACAGCCCATCGCGCCGGTCCCAATGATCCCGATTTCCGCAGCCATATGCACGCGCTGCGCGAGGTCGGCTATACCGGCGTCATCGCGGTCGAGTGCCGCCCGTACCCCGATGCCTATACCGGCGCGGAGCGCTGCATCCGGTATATGCGGGCGATGGAAACGATCGTGGATATTGAACGAAGCAATTTTCGATAATGCGATAAGGAGGCTACTGAATGAATGAACGAATCGCCCGCCTGCGCGCAAAGAACCTGACGCAGCAGCCGGAAATATGCAGTGAACGCGCACAGATCGTAACACGTGCGTACGAAAAATACAAGGACCTTCCGCCGCTTCTTCTGCGGGCGAAGACCTTTGAAGCCATCATGCAGGAAATGACCATCTGGATCGCCGACGACGAGCTGATCGTCGGCAACCAGGCGAAAATGGCCAAGGGCGCGCCGGTCTATCCGGAATTCTCCGTGGACTGGATCATCAAGGAGCTTGACAGCTTCAGTACCCGCACCTCCAGCAGATTCCTGCTTTCCGAGGAAAACAAGACCGTGCTGCGGGAGCTTCTTCCGAAGTGGCAGGGCAGAACGACGAAGGACCGCGCGCTGAGCATCATCCCTGAGGCCGCGAAGGAGGCCATGGCCAGCCAGGCGTTCCTGCTGTCCCCGCTGTCCAGCGGTCTCGGCCATATCAGCGTCAGCTATCAGAAGCTGATCGACCACGGCATCGACTTCCTGCTTGACGAGATCCGGGAAAAGCTGGCGCACTGCCAGCCGACCGCCGCGGAGGACGTGGAGCGGAAAGTATTCTACGAAGCCTGCCAGATCGTCCTGCAGGCCATGCTGCACTTCGCTGAGCGCTTCGCCGCCCTCGCCGAGACCCAGGCCGCGCGGGCCGAAGGCCAGCGGAAGGACGAGCTGCTCGAGATCGCCCGTGTCTGCCGCAAGGTCCCCCGCGAACGCGCCGAGACCTTCCATGAGGCCCTGCAGAGCTTCTGGTTCTTGCACCTTTGCCTGCAGATCGACTCCAACGGCCACAGCATGAGCCCCGGCCGCTTTGACCAGTACACCTGGCGCTGCTACGAAAACGACATGCAGCGCGGCGTTTCGCCGGAGCGGGAAGAGGAGCTGCTCGGCTGCCTCTGGGTCAAATTTGCGGAGATCAGCAAGCTGCGCGACTACATGGGCTCGCTCGCTTTCGGCGGCTACCCGATGTTCCAGAACCTGATCGTCGGCGGCATGGACGCAGACGGCAACGACGTGACGAACGACGTGTCGGTCCTTTGCTGCAAGGTGACGGCGGAGCTGAAGCTCTCGCAGCCGTCGCTGTCGGTCCGCTGGCATAAGCATTCCGCGCGCCGCATGAAGCTGGCCGCCGCGGAGGTCGCACGCGCCGGTATCGGCATGCCTGCCTATTTCAATGACGAGGCCATCATCCCCGTCCTGCGCAACATCGGCTGTTCGCTGGCCGAGGCGCGCGACTACTGCGAGGTCGGCTGTGTCGAGCCGCATGTCGCCGGCCGGATGGAGGGCATGTATTCCGCGGGCTTCACGAACCTCTGCAAGGTCCTCGAAACGACGATCTTCAACGGCGTCGATCCCATCCGGGGCAAGCAGATCGGTCTCGCCGTCGGCGAGCAGTTTGAAGATTTCACCGCGTTCTATGACGCCTACCGGACCCAGCAGCGCTATTTCATGGACCTGCATGCGCAGTCCGTCAACGCGGTCGAATTTGCCCACAGCACCCTGTGCCCGACGCCGCTGGTCTCCTGTTTTGTCGACGACTGCATCGAACGCGGCGTGGACATCCGCCGCGGCGGCGCCCATTATAACTACACCTCTCCGAACGCCGTCGGCCTTGCCAACCTCGGCGCGGGTCTGGGCTACTATCCGATCCTGCTCATCATCACCGTGATCCTGCTGATCTTCGGCTTCTTCCTGGAGGGCATTGCCACGGTCTCCATGCTGCTGCCGCTGTTCATCCCGATCGCGCAGGCCGTCGGCATCGATCTGCTGCACCTCGGCATGATCGTCACCATGACGAACGTCATGGGCTGCATGACGCCGCCGGTGGCGAACAACATCTTCGCTGCCAGCACCTTCACGGGCCTCCCGATGGGCCGCATCAGCAAGGGCGAGCTGCCGTATCTGGGCTGCTTCTTTGTGGTGTTGCTGATCGTGGTGTTCTGCCCGGGACTCATTACCATGTTTGGGTAAGGAAAGCTTGATTTTTGCGGATTCATAGTCTAACATAGTCTAACATAATTCGTAAGGTAACGTTAAGCTTCGAACTTCATTCGCAAGATACACCCATCGAAGACAAACGCCGCGGCGAACACAGGATCTGCAGAAATCGGGGGAGCAAGATGAAAAATGTCACACTGAAAGAAGTTGCAAAGGAAGCCGGCGTCTCTGTTATGAGCGTATCCAAGGCGCTCAACAACAAAGAGGGGCTCTCGGATGAGACCCGCCGGCGGATCCTGGAGATCGCCGCGCAGATGAACTACAGCCAGAACCAGGTGGCCTGCAGTCTGCGCACCGGGGCGACCCGGACCATCGGCGTCGTCCTGTCTGACAGTGCGGAGTCCGTCGTCGCGCGCGTACTGCGCGGGATCCAGGACGAGGCGCGCAGAAACGGCTACAGCGTCATCATCACCAACACCGACAAGCAGCCGGAGCTGGAATATGACGCGATCCAGTCTCTGATCGACAAGCGGATCGACGGCCTCATCCTTGTTGCCCCGAAATGCTATACCGAGGAGCGGCTCATGTGGATCCAGGGCTTCGGCATTCCGACCGTGATCGCCATGCGTCATGGCGAGCGCGGCCAGAATACCGCCGACGCCGTCCTGAACAACAACTATGACGGCGGCTACGAGGTCGTATCGCATCTGCTCGCCCAGGGCTGCAGACGGCCGGTGTTCTTGCACCTGCAGGATTCCCGTTCCAGCCGCGAACGCAGTGACGGCTATGCCAGCGCTCTGCGCGAATATGGCCTCAGCCTGGAGTCTTTCCCCAACTTCGAGGTCGAGGTCAGCGTGGAAGCGGGCCTTGCCGCGGTGCGGGAGATCCTCGCCCTGCCGGTTCTGCCAGACGCGATCGTCTGCGGCTGCGATACGGTCGCCATCGGCGTCATCGAGGCGCTGCATGCCGCGCACATCCGCATCCCGGAGCAGATCCGCGTGACCGGCTACGACGGCATCGAATTCGGCGCCTATCTGAAAACGCCCCTGACGACCATCGCCCAGCCGCTCTACGAGATCGGCATGACCAGCGCGCAGCTGCTGGTCGAGCGCATCAAAAAGCCGGCTTCTCCCGCGCGGGAGATCCTGCTGCAGAGCAAGCTCGTGGTCCGCGAGTCGACCGGCGGCGCATCCGCTGCGCAGCCAATACCAACTACACATTGATCGTACCCGGTCCGGCATTGCGGCCGGATCCGCAAAGGAGACACATAGTTATGAATAACGAACATAAATACCTGCAGTGGTTCAGCAGCCAGACAAAGTCTATCTACTGGCATGATTCCGCCGTCCGCGCAGAGCAGCAGGCTGCTTTTGCCAACGGCGCCACCGGCATGACGACCAACCCGTTTTTGATCCAGTCCACGCTGAACGGCGACCGTGCATTCTGGGCCGAGCGCCTCGCGGCCATCCCGCAGGATCTGAAGGGCGACGAGAAGGTCTACGCGCTCATGCAGTGCGTGACCGGCTATTATGCTGAGCAGACCCGCCCGATCTTCGAAAAGGGCGTCCCCGGCGAAGGCTATGTCTGCGCGCAGACGAACCCCAACAAGACCGGCGATGCGGAGTATATGATCGAGCAGGCGAAGATCCTCGCCTCCTGGGCGCCGAATATCGTGGTCAAGATGCCCGCGACCAACGCCGGTATCAAGGCGTATGAGGAATGCGCGGCGCTGGGCCTGAACGTCGCAGCCACCGTCAGCTTCACCGTCCCGCAGGTCCTCGCCGTCGGCGAGGCTGCCGCCCGCGGCAAGGAGCGTGCAAAGCAGAACGGCATCAAGCCGGGCCTGACCATTGCCGTTCTGATGTGCGGCCGTCTGGATGACTACCTGCGCGACGTTGCGCACGACAGCGGCGCAGCCGTCAGCGAGAGCGATATCACCCAGGCCGGTATCGCCTGCCTGAAAAAAGCCTACCGCATCTTCAACGAGCGCGGCTATGACACCTACCTGATGCCCGCGGGCTGCCGCGGCGCAAACCAGATCATTGAGCTGGCCGGCGCGAAGATGATCTTCTCCATTGCCCCGAAGATCGTCAAGATGCTCCCGAGCGACACGAAGTGCGAAGAACGCATCGATGTTCCGGTCGCGCAGGACGTGATCGACCGCCTGATGACCATGCCGGAGTTCCGCAAGGCCTATCTCGAGGACGGCATGACCCGCGAGCAGTTCATCACCTTCGGCTCTGCCAACCGCACGACCGATCAGTTTATCAACGACGGCTGGAACCCGCTGGTCAATTTTAAATTCTGAGCAGAGGTACCGATATGAACTATTTGGAGTGGATCAACCAGTGCACCCCGACCCGGTGGTGGCACGACTCCGGCAACCCGGATGAGATCGAGCTGGCGATCCGGCGCGGCGCGACCGGCGTGACGACGAACCCGGTCCTGACCTTCCGCTCGTTCCAGTCCCAGCCGGAATTCTGGAACCCGAAGGTCGTGGCGCTCGGCGACGATTTTGAGCCGGAAGCACGCGCAGAGGCGCTTTTGAAGCTCGTTGCGACTTATGCGGCGGAAAAGGTCCGCCCAGTTTACGAGCGGACGAACGGCGCGGACGGCTACGCGCTCGGCCAGCTGAACCCCACGCGGGCCGGCGACGCCGAGGGCATGCTCGCGCAGGCGCGGCGCGTCCACTCATGGGCGGAAAATATCGCCGTCAAGCTTCCCGCGACCGCGGCCGGTATCGAGGTGATCGAGCATCTGGCAGAAGAGGGCATTCCCATCTGCGCCACGATCAATGTCTCCGTCTCGCAGGCGATCGCCGTGGCCGAGGCCTATGCGCGCGGCAAGCAGAAGGCGCTGGCCGCGGGCGTAAAGCCCCCGCTGTGCATTGTCGTGCAGCAGGTCGGCCGTCTGGACGATTATCTGCGCGATGTTGCGCAGGATATGAAGCTTGGTCTGGATGAGTCGGTCATCACGATGGCTGGCCTCGCCGTTGCCAAGCGTACCTATCAGATTTTTGAACAGCGCGGCTATGACGCGGTCATCATGCCGGCCGGCCTTCGCGGCGCTTATCACCTGACGGAGATGGCCGGCGGAAAGCTCCTGTACACGATCAACACCCGCGTGCAGGACATGATCCTCGCGGCGGATCCCCCGCAGGAGGAGCGGATCTCGAATCCGGTCCCGCAGGATATCCTGGATCAGCTGAGGAAGATCCCCGAATTCGTCCGCGCCTACGAGCCGGACGGCATGAAGCCGTCGGAGTTCATCACCTACGGCGTGACCCAGAAGCTCCTGAGCCAGTTCAACGAGACCGGCTGGGCCCCGCTGGAGACCTATCTCTCCAATAAAAAAACAAACCGTTGGATCTAACAGAAAGGATGCGTTGAAGTATGTATAAAGTTGGTTTTATCGGTCTTGGCATCATGGGCAGACCCATGTGCAAGAATCTGCTGAAGGCGGGCTACGCAGTGACGGCGTTCGACCCGTTTGCGAAGGAAGCGCTCGATGACGTCGTCTCCTGCGGCGCAGCCCGCGGCGAGAGCAACGCGGACGTCGCCTCGAAGAGCGATGTCGTCATCACCATGGTGCCCAATTCCCCGCACGTGCGCGCAGCCGTGCTCGGCAAGGGCGGCGTGGCCGAAGGCGCGCACGAGGGTCTGGATGTCATCGACATGAGCTCCATCGCCCCGCTGGAGTCCAAGGCGATCGCGGCGGAGTGCGAAAAGGCCGGTATCCATATGATGGATGCACCCGTCTCCGGCGGCGAGCCCAAGGCCATCGACGGCACGCTGTCGATCATGTGCGGCGGCCCGAAGGCACTGTTTGACAAGTATTTCGACCTGCTGAAGGTCATGGGCGCGTCTGTGGTCCACTGCGGCGACGTCAACGGCGCGGGCAACACCGTGAAGCTGGCCAACCAGATCATCGTCGCCTGCAACATCGCGGCCTGCGCCGAGGCGTACTCGCTCTCGACCATGGCCGGTGTCAATCCGGAGAAGGTCTTCGCGGCCATCCGCGGCGGTCTGGCCGGTTCGACGGTCATGGATGCGAAGGTCCCGATGATGATGGACGGCAACTTCAAGCCCGGCTTCAAGATCGACCTGCATATCAAGGACCTCAACAACGCCCTCGATACCGGCCACGGCCTCGGCACGCCGATGCTGCTGACCGCGCAGGTGCAGGAGATGCTGCAGTGGCTGCACAACAACGGCGACGGCCAGAGCGACCACAGCGCGATCCTCAAATACTATGAACGGATTACCGGCGTAGAAGTACGCAAGTAATACAGACAGACAAATTTCCCTCCGAAAAACCCGATGTGCACCGCACATCGGGTTTTTTATGCTGTTATCTGTATTTGCGCTTCCGGCAGGAAGGGGCTTTATCCCTGCGTGCTTGTCCGTGCTTTTTGGGCCTGTTCTTCGCAGGCGGAGCGAAGGGCGTCGATGTAGGCCTGGTCGTTCAGGGCTTCGTCGGCTGCGGCGGCGGGGAATTTGGCGCGGATGTCGTCGGAATAGCTGCCGTCGCTGGGCTCCCAGTATTCAAGCGGGGTGGGGCCGCTGGAGGTGCTGAGAGAGAATGTGATGGCCGTGGGGACGTAGCTGCCGTTTTCCATCGTGAGCGTCTCGCCGTCTGCGCTGTATGTCTCCTGCAGGACGAGCAGATATACGGTGATCGTGTCGGCGCTGCTGTCGTCCTGCGCCAGAAGGACGTGGCTTTCCACATGGATCTGCCCGGGCTGCACGGCGTCCGCGTAATGATCCAGGACTGCTTTGCTGATCGCGTCGTCCAGCACCGGATCGTGGTCGAGGGCTTCCGCTTCGGTTTCCGTTTCGGCCAGCTTCTCTCCCAGCGCATCGCTTTCGGCCAGCTTCTCTCCCAGCGCATCGCTTTCGGTGGGCTGCTCCGGCTCTGCCGCGTTCGTATCTGCGGGCAGGGCGGGCGTTTCCCTTGCAGAGGCCTCCTCCGCCGCCGCAACGTCCGCGCCGGCGCAGACCCGGCTCAGATAGTCCTGAAACTCCCGGTCGGTCACCAGATAGTGCACGCCGTTCCATTCGATATCCACCTGCGTGTCGTCCGCACTGGAATATCCGTTGGCCCGGATATAGGACCCATCCTGCAGCTGCGCGCTGATCTGATACATCGGCGTCCAACCGGCGAGGGTATCGCTCGTTTTCGCGTTTTTCAGTCCGTCCAGCCGGGAGCTCAGCTCGTCGATTTGGGCCGCGGACAGATCCACAGCGATCGGGTCGGTGTGATTTCGCGCGTCAAAATACTTTGCAGAGACGATAGGGTCGGCTGCAGCATCATATCGGAAGCCGATCGGATTCGTCAGAAAGCAGACGGCCAGGACGACGCAGGCAGCAACGGCCAGAAGAATGATCCAGAAAGTCGGTTTTTTGTAGTTCATCACAGATTTTACACGCTCCTTTACCCCAATCTCACCGAAGGCAAGCGGGCAGGCCGCAATTCTGCGGCGGTTCACACTGCACGTGACAAGGGCCTGCATATAGTCGGCCCGCTGCCCGCAGCTTAGGTTTTTGATCACTTTTTCGTCGCACGCCAGCTCGATATCCCGGCACAGCAGCACATAGCTGAGCCACAGCAGGGGATTGAACCAGTGGATCGTCAGCAGCAGAAAGCCCAGCGGCTTCCACACGTGATCCCCGCGGCGCAGATGCGCCTGCTCGTGGGCGATGACCTGCTCCCGGCCGCGGCTGTCCATGTGGTAGGGCAGATAGATCCGCGGCCGGAGCACGCCGAGCACGAACGGTGAGGCGATATGCTCGGTCTCGTAGATATTGCCCTGCAGGCGGACGGCCTCGCGGACCTTGCGCCGCAGCCGCTGCGTGCTGATCCAGGTGTACAGAAGCAGCACGGCGATCCCCACGAGCCAGACCCACGCCAACATGGAAAGCCAGCTGGGCTGCGAACTTGCCGCCGCGCCGGAGGCGGCTGCCGCTGCGCCGCCGACCGCCGGAGCCGTCCCGGCCTGGATCGGCTGCGCCGTGACGGCCGGGAGGATAGCCTCCGTGCGCGGCAGCAGACTCAGCGGGCTTTCGATGGAGACCGGCAGCACCAGCCGCACCGCGACGATGCCCCAGAGCAGCACGTTTACCCACTTCGGCGCCCGCTTCAGGCACAGCCGCAGCACCAGCACCGCTGCCGCGATCCAGCTGGCCGAGAGGCTCATGGTAAGGACGAGGGAAAAGACGACGTCCAGATCGGAGCCGCTGAACAAGGCTGTATTCATCGTGTTTCTCCTCTCCGGATGCGGTCGATCATCTGCTGGACCTCATCCAGCTCCCGGTCTGACAGATCCTGCCGCCTGGTAAACGCGGCGATGAAGGTCGGCAGAGACCCCTCAAACTTTTTCTCGACCAGCTCGTCGATCTCACAGGCTTGCGCTTCATCCCGGGAGACCAACGCGGTGACGAGCCCGTTCTCGTTTTTCAGGATCCCGCGCTCGCCCAGCCGCTTGATGATGGTGTAGGTCGTCGTCCGCTTCCAGCCCAGCTGCTCCTGACAAAGCTTCGCCAGCTGCGCTGCGGTGACCGGCTCGTGCTTCCATAGGATCAGGCAGAAGCGGTATTCGCCCTCATGGATCTTTGGAATGTCCATGTGTAAAACCTCCTGTCTACTCGTGTAGAATGTAATGCAATTCTACACGAGTAGACAACTGATGTCAAGAGGGAAACCATAAAAAAATCGCCCGGACCCGGCTGGCCGGGTTCGGGCGATGAAAAGATGTTCTCAGAACTCTCTTGCGTCGAGCTGGAGGGTGTAGTGGACGTCGTGGGCTTTTTCTTCGTCGGTGTACTTGCGGAGGGTGTTGATGGTCTGACCGCCGTGGAACTTGCGGTCATTGACATCCTCCGTCGTACCCATAACGGTGACGTTCAGCTGACGATGACGGGCGCGGACGTGGTCCCAGTCGATGAAGTAGATGTGGGCGAACTCGCCACCATCGAGGACGCCGTCCTTGATGGTCATGGTTTCGCTGCGGCCGAAGAACACGGAGCGCAGGTGGCCGTCGGTGTTCATGCTGGTGTAGTCGCCCGGCTCATTGACATAGCGGCCAAACTGCGTATGGATGGGGCCGGGATGACGGTACTGATGCTCCTCGGCGAAGTCGGGGATCATCTTGCGCATGATGTCGAGCAGATCGTGCTGCAGGTATTCCAGATCGAACGAGTCGATGTCGTGGGAGCACTCCTGGATCATGACGGAGCAGGTGGTGTGGTGCGACGCGATGCAGACCGTGCCGTTCTTGATGCCGGACTCCTTGACGATCTCGACGACCTCACGGGAGACATCGTGGAAGGTGGGGATCCAGCCGCGGGACTGCAGCTCGAGTTCTTTCTGATAAACCTTGAATTCCATTGTGTTGACCTCCAAATATAAATCGTATGATAAATTCGCGGCCTTACTCGCCGATCAGCATGACCTGCACGGTGCGCTTGCGCGCGCGGGTCTGATCCCAGTCGATGAAGTGGATGCGGCCGAATTCGCCGAGGTCCAGCTCACCGTCTTCCATCACGATGGTGACGTTTCGCCCGATGATGGACGAGCGCAGGTGCGCGTCGGTGTTGTGGCAGCCGAAGTTGTCCTCGCCGACGGACTCGGCAAAGTCCAGCGCCTTGCGGCCGGGATGCAGATACATGCCCTCATACCGGCAGGTGGGGATCCACTCTTCAAAAACATTCACAAGGTCCTGCTGCAGCGTCTCGAGGCCCGTCATGGACATGTCGAACGCGCATTCCTGCGTGATGACGGAGCAGGTGGTGTGGTGCGAGTAGACGACGCAGATGCCGTTTTTCATGCCGGACTTCGCGGCGATCTCCTTGACCTGCTGGGTCACATCGTGGAACGAGACCGCGCGGTCGCGCGACTGGAGCTTCAAACTTTCTCTGTAAACCATATCAGCCCTCCTGTTTTTTCAGATCGTCCGCCGCGCGGCGCGTGGCGGCGATCATTTCGTCGATCATGGCGATGGGGTCTGCGGCGTTCATAATGCCGGAGGCCGCACCGGCGGCTTCGGAACCAGCCATGATGAAGTCATAGACCTCCTGCCCGCAGGTGATGCCCGCCGCCTGCTCGACCATGATGTTGGGGTCGATCTCCTTGATGACCTTGATGGAATCCCGGACGTATGCCATGGGGCTCGCGCCCTTGCCGCCGCCGATGATCTCGGAGGGCTCGGGGTTGATGATGTCGGGGTGCAGCTGGGCGATGGCCTTGGCTTCATCCAGCGTATCGGCGCAGGCGAAGACGAGGAAGTCCAGCTCCCGCGCGCGGTCGATGGTCTTTTTCATCTGCGGCAGGCTCATGGGCTTTTCGCAGTGGTTGATCATCACGCCGACCGCACCGGCGGCCTTCAGACCCTCCGGCAGGATATCCGCGCAGCCGCGGCCGGGGCGGAGCGTATCCATATACGTCGCCAGCACGAACAGGTGCTTCGTGTTTTCCGCCACGCGGCGGACCTCCAGCGCCGGGCAGATGAACAGCACGTCAATGTCGTACTTCTCCGCTGCCGCGTCCGCCGCTCTGGCGTACTCCAGGAGCTTGTCGCCGTACACATAGTTTTTCGTTCCGACTTCAAAATACGGGGTGCGAATGACTGGTTTCATAACGAGATTCCTTTCTTCTCTTCGGTTCCTTTCGGAGGGAGATACACGTTTATGTTTCGTCCGCAGACGGCTTGGATACGTCTGCGCAGATCACCCGGACGTGCGAGCTTTTGAGCTGCGCGAGCATCTCCGGGCGGATGCCGGTGTCGGTGACAATGGTGTGCAGCATTTCCAGCGGCGCATACGCGACATGCGCCGAGACGGAAAATTTGGACGAATCGACGAGCATGATATTCTGGTCGGTGTTGCGCATGGCAATCTGGTTCATCCGGGCGGTATCAAAGTCCGTCGTGGTGAACTGCCGGCCGTGGACGCAGCCGTCCGCGCCGACAAAGCTCTTGCTGAAATACAGCCCCGTCAGCGCCTGATCGGTCAGATAGCCGCAGAAATCCTTGCGGTTCGGGCGGTATTCGCCGCCGATGAGCGTCACGGGCATATAGGGCGAGAGCAGCTCCAGATTGGCCAGCGAATTGGTATAGAGCTTAACGTTCAGCCCCTCCCGCTTGATGCGGCACACGAGCTCGGCGCAGAAGCACTGCGTCGTCGTGCCGGTGTCGCAGAAGATCACGTCGCCGTTTTTCAGCAGCTTACAGGCCTCGCGCGCGATCGCCGTCTTTTTCTCGATATTCGTTTTTGTTCCATACTCAAAGGAGTAGCGCGTCATAGCGCCGCTGGCGCTCTGGATGCCGCCGTGGGTGCGGATGGCGACGCCCTCCTTCTCCATTTTCGCAAAAATGCGGCGAATGGTCGACTCCGAGACGTTCAGGATCTCCATGGCCTCGGCCAGCGACAGCTTCTGCATGATCGACAGCCGCGCCATCAGCTCCTGCTGCTGTTCCAATTTCAATCCGGGCACCTCCGAAACAGGCGTGTCAGCAGCACGTACATGAGGTCGAGCCGCTGCTCTACGGTTTTTGTCATGAGATATTCCTCACGGGTGTGCATCTTGCCGCCGCAGGGGCCGCAGCCGTCCAGCGTGGCAACGCCGTAATGCGAGATAAAATTGCCGTCCGAGCCGCCGCCGGTCACGAGGCACGTGACCTTCTGGCCGACCGCTTCTCCCGCGCGCTCGAGCTCGTCGAGCAGGGCATAGGTCGCAGCGTGCGGCTGCATGGCCGGGCGCAGGGACTTCTGGATGATCTCCATGTGCGTGCGCGGGTCGAAGGGCTCGGCCTGCATCCGCTGCAGAAGGGCTTCCAGCCGGTCCAGCGCGGAGGCATCGAGATAGCGGTAGCTGAGCGTGCACTCGGCATAGTCGGGTACGGCGCCGTTGTCACCGCCGCCGTCAAAGCGGCCGACGTTGACGGTCGTCCCGGCGGCAAAGTCGTTGAGTTTGTAAAGCTCATTCACCCACCGCGACAGCTCCAGAATGGCGCTCGCGCCCTTCTCCGGCTCAACGCCGGAATGCGCGGAGATGCCGTGGCATTTGAAGATGTAGTTTGCGCCGCCCTTGCGCTGCGAGACAAATTCCTCGTTGGGCCGCCCCGGCTCAAAGACGAAGCAGTAGCGGCTTTTCTGCGCAAGCGCCTCAAAATACGGGCGGGAATAGGCCGAGCCGCGCTCCTCGTCGCTGTTCATGGCCACGCAGAAGCGGAACCGGCAGTCGCCCGCCTGCAGCATCTGCCGCAGCAGATAATACAGGCTCAGGCAGCCGCCCTTGCAGTCGATGCAGCCCGGCCCGTGGGCAAGTCCGTCAGCGTCCACCTCCAGCGGCCACTGCGCGCTGGTGCCGACGGGGAAGACCGTGTCCATGTGTGCCACAAACAGCACGTCGATCTGCTCGTCCTCGGAGTTGCGCGCGGTCAGGAAGGGGGCGAAGTCGTTATTATCATAGTACCGCCGCTCGGTCTTAAGACCCAGCGCCCGGTACCGGCTTTCAAAGAAATCTGCGACAGCCGCCGTGCCGGGGGCGTTGAAATGGCCGCTGTCGATGGCGCACAGCGTGCGCAGGTCCGCGAGAAAGGCGGACAGGTCAAAATCATTCATAGCAGGGATCCCTTACAGCTGGCGCAGGAAGCTCCGGATTTCCGTCAGCCCGTCCAGCACGCCGAGCTCCAGATGATTCTCTACACTCGAGTACGCGGGCAGAACGGCGAGCTTGCCCTCCTTCGCGGCCTCGTCGCGGTTGATGCCGAACGTGTTGCACGGCTCGAGCGCCAGCACATAGTCGTGCGATTTCATCATCTTCCACTGCACCATGTTGGGCAGATTCGCCGTGTCGAACGCGACGTACGCGCCGAGCTCCAGCCGCTCGTTGTACACCACGCCGCAGGCGCGGCTGCCGAGGTTCGTGCGGAAGTACAGCTCCTCGCCGCGGCCGTCGACCGGGGCCATCATGTGATGATAGTCCGTCGAAAGCTCGTTCATCGGCGTGCGCTCCGCCTTCGAAGCTTCGACCAGCGTATCGGCCTGCAGCAGGGGATAGCCGAAGTTGAAGTGGTAGAGCAGCATATACGGCTCGTCCTCGGCCTCAAAATTCGTGAGCACGTCGTGCAGGCGGATGACGCGGCTGTTCAGCTCCGTCTCAATGGTGCGGCGGATGGACAGGTGCCGGCTGTACATCTTCGTCTGGTGTACCTCGCCGCGGGCACGCAGCAGATACCGCTCGCCGTCCCAGTAGGTCTCGGTGCCGAAATTCTGCGCCGGGACGTGGGAGATGCGGCCGTGCGTGGGGAACTGGCCGCCGTTCGTGGCGTGGCCGCCGACATTGCCGAGACCGCAGGTCACGAGCATGCCGCCCGGCCACTGCTCGGAGAATTCCCCGTCCGACGGGCAGAAGGCCTGCGGCGAGGTCAGGCCGTTTTTGCTCTGGAAGCCCAGATTGACGCCCTTGTAGCTCAGATCGAACAGATCCATGCACCGGTCCGGAACGACCGTGAAGCGCAGACCCGCCGCGTTGTAGAATTCCGCGATGGCAATGCCCTCGCCGCGGCCGCGCAGCAGCCGCGATTCGCGGATCCCGGCGATCTGGCCGATATTTCCTAATTGCTTGAGAAGTTCAACGTTCATGCCAAGTCCTCTTCCGGACATGCGCGTTCAGACCCGGATGCGCCGGGCCTGAACGCGCATGCATTATTTGATCTCGATGACCTCGAAGCCCATCATGGTGCCGAACGCCTTGATCTCTTCGATGTTAGCGTCGTAGACCAGGGCGGAGTGATGCGTGCCGCCGGCCAGGGAGAATTCCTTCAGGAACTGCGGCAGCGGCTTGCACGGCTTCATCCAGCCCTGCGTGCTGTGGCGGTAAGCGCCGCGCTCAAGACCCTCGTCCAGCATCTCCACGTCGGAGACGATGAGGGTGAAGTGGTCCTGCATGGGTGCGAGGTTGACATACACGGCCTTGCCCTTGCGCAGGCAGTTGTACATGGCGGTGGTGTCGCCGCAGGAGTTGTAGTTGAACGGGCAGTCGCTGATGAGCGGCTTCCACTGCGCCAGCTTCGGGTTGCTTTCGCCCATGTGGCTCAGGAGGATGACGTCCTGCTCCCAATCCGGGCAGAACATCTCGGTAAAGGTCGTGTTGGGATAGACCTGCAGCAGCGCGCCGACCAGACCGGCCGTCAGCACGTCGCCCTCACCGGCGTAGCCCTGCCCGCGCTCCATGATCTTGCAGCACTCGATGAACGGCATCTTCGGCAGGCCGCAGATATCGAGCGTGAGGAAGTTGACCGTCGCGGCGTGCAGGCCGTTGTCCTGCATCCACTTCCGGACGGCAAGGCCGGAGCGGGTGGCTTCGCGGTATTCGGCCTGGAAGGTGATGTCGGAATCGTAATGCGCCGCGTCGTACGCGAGCTCCGCGTCGATCTCCTCCTCGGTGACCTTCGGCAGATACTCCTTCACGACCTCGGTGGTCATATACTGGACCTCGACGCCGATGTCGTTCTTATAGCGCTCGTCGGAGACGAGGAAGTCACCCATGCCGGTGAACGAGCCGCCGACAGAGCCGACCTTCTCGGTCTGGAACGCCTTCTTGACCGCAGCCGCGCGGCACATGCCCACGACCTCGGAGACGACCTCGCTGTGCAGCGCATGGCCGACGCAGAGATAATACGGCTTGCCGTTCCGCTTGAGCAGGTTGCACATATCCTGCACGCCGTGGATACCGTGGTTGGCGCTGATGCAGCCCTTGTAGTTGGCGACCTTCAGCAGCTGATAGTCGGGCGTGGTGTCGAAGACGATGATCGGCGCGTCAAGGCTCAGCAGCGCCTCAATGGACTCCAGGGAAGGGGAGTAGGCCAGATGCTGCGTGATGACGGCGGAGACGCCGGCGTCGTTGAACTTTTTCGCCGCCCGGTCGAATTCCGGCTTGATGCGGCAGACCTCGTCCGCCAGAACGACCTCAAGGCCCTGGCTTTCGAGCATCTTGATGAGCATGTGCATGTAATCGACCATCGGGTCGCGGTAATGCGGGTTGGAATCGTCATACAGCTTGATGTACAGAGGCAGATAGCCGACTTTGATCTTTTTCATATCGTTCGCTCTCCAGTCTTTAACCGTAAATGGATTTGCGCGCGCCCTCGATCAGGTCATGCGCATTGTTGTACATGATGTCTTCCACGTCCTGCTTCGTCAGGCCCAGCGTCTTGCACGCCCGCTTGAACGCCAGCAGCTCCTCATACAGGAAGAAGGTGATCTTCTCCGCCTCCTCCGCGGATACCTCGCGCAGGTGCTTATCCTGCTTCGGGTCGCCGTAGAGGCCGGGGGGAACAAGGTTGATGTAGGTGCCGTTTTCCTCGATGCGGCGGGTGCGCATGCGCAGGATGGGCATGTCCGTGCCGTACATGACGTGCTTCGGGCCTGCATGGCGTAGGACCTCGGTGATGGCATATTCGCAGCAGTTGGCGCAGAAATCGTACATGAGATCCGGCGCCTTGTCGAGCGTCTCGAAAGCATTGCCGACGTCTTCCCTGGTGTAGGCCCGGCCGATGTGCGCGATGATCAGGCGGATGTTCGGGAACTCCTGCTTGATCTCCATAATCTGCGCGAGATTGACGGGGTCTTTCAGCCGTCCGTTGCGCGGGATGTGCAGCATCACGATCGCGCCCAGCTCGTCCATTTTTTTCAGCTGCGCTTTCGGGAAGAAGTCAAAGATGCGGATCTCCGCCTCCGGCAGGTACTTGGGGGACAGGCTCAGGTAGGACTTGAGCCCCAGGAACCCGCCCTTGCGGATCTCCATCTCCAGTTCCTCCGGCGTCTGCTCCGGGCGGCTGTAGTAGAGCGCGGGGAAGCCGGTCCTGCGGGAGCACTCGGCCACGTAGGCGTTGTTCTTATCCCACGCGCCGCGGCTGGTGAACATGAGGGCGGTGACGTCCTTGCCCGGCAGCATCAGCCGGTAGGTCTCCTGCAGGTCCTCAATGGAGTTGTCGAGCGCGACGAGGCTCGGCCACGTGACCGTCCGCTTTACTTCGCCCGGGGCGAGGGGCTTGTGGTCGAGATACTTGTCCAGCCAGACGTGCGTGTGCACGTCGAGGATCTTCTGCGGCAGAAAATCCTTCAGCTCTTCTTCGTAGATCCTGCGATCATACGGCGTGACTTCAAATAAAGCCATAAAACTGTTTGACCTCCCGGCCTCAGCCGTAGATAGACTTGCGTGCGCCTTCGATCAGGTCGTGCGCGTTGTTGTACATGATATCTTCGATGTCCTGACGGGAAAGCCCCAGCGTCTTGGCTGCGCGCTTGAACGCCAGCAGCTCTTCATACAGGAAGAACGTGATCTTCTCCGCCTCCTCCGCCGAGACCTCACGCAGGTGCTTGTCCTGCTTCGGGTCACCGTAGAGTCCGGGGGGAACGAGGTTGATGTAGGTGCCGTTTTCCTCGATGCGGCGGGTGCGCATGCGCAGGATGGGCATGTCCGTGCCGTACATGACGTGCTTGACGCCCGCGTGGCGGATGACCTCCGTGATGGCGTACTCGCAGCAGTTGGCGCAGAAGTCATACATGAGATCCGGCGCCTGGTCGAGCGTTTCAAAGGCATTGCCGACGTCTTCTTTCGTGTAAGCCCGGCCGATGTGCGCGATGATCAGGCGAATGTTCGGGAACTCCTGCTTGATCTCCATGATCTGTGCGAGGTTGACGGGGTCCTTCAGCCGCCCGTTGCGCGGGATGTGGAGCATCACGATCGCGCCCATCTCGTCCATCTTCTTCAGCTGCGCCTTCGGGAAGAAGTCAAAGATGCGGATCTCCGCCTCGGGGATATACTTGGGGGAAAGGCTCAGATATCCCTTGATCCCGAGGAAGCCGCCCTTGCGGATCTGCCGCTCCACATCTTCCGGGGATTCCTCCGGCGCGCTGAAATACAGCGCCGGGAAGCCGGACCGGCGGGAGGCGTCGGCCACGTAGTCGTTGGCCTGCTGGCTGCGGCCGGAGTTGGAGAACATGAGGGCGGTGACGTCCTTGCCCGGCAGCATCAGCCGGTAGGTCTCCTGCAGATCCTCAATGGAATCGTCCGCCGCCACAAGGCTCGGCCAGGTGACCGTGCGCTTGACCTCGCCCGGGGCGAGGGGCTTCGGCGGGAAGAATTCCTTCAGATAGACGTGCGTATGCACGTCCAGGATCTTCTGCGGCAGAAAATCCTTCAGTTCCTTCTCGTAGACTTCGCGGTCGTAGGGTTTTACTTCGAATAAAGACATGGGTGCATTCTCCTTTTTGTGCGGGAAGGCTGGATATCAGCCCTTGACGGCGCCGGCAGCGATACCCTTGATGAAGTATTTCTGCAGGCAGAGGAACAGTATGATCATCGGCAGGCTGACCAGGATGATACCGGCAAAGGCATAGCCGAATTCCATGGCGCGCGCGCCGAAGAAGCCGTTGATACCGACCATCAGCGTCGGGTTCTTGTTTTCGTTCAGCAGGGAGCGGCAGACCAGATAGTCGTTCCAGATGCCGACGCCGCAGCGGATGGCGCAGGTCGCGGTGACCGGGGTCAGCAGCGGCAGGAACACGCGGGAGTAGACGCCCAGCGTCGTACACCCGTCAATGTAGGCCGCTTCCTCCAATTCGCGCGGCAGGCTCTGCATGAAGCCCGCGAACAAAAACGTCGCAAACGGCATGTTCCACGCCGACTGGATCAGGATACAGCCCCAGATGGAGTCGTAGGTGCCAAGGCGCGTGGCCTGTACGGTCAGCGGGAGCAGACAGCCGATGAACGGGATGACCATCAGCGTGACGAGCACGCTGTAGTAGCCGCGGAAAAGCTTGCTGCGGATCCGGGCGATGGCAAAGCCGGCCAGCGACGCGCAGATGATGACGATGACCAGCGACGCGAGCGTGATGGTGACCGTGTTCGCCAGCGCCTGCCAGTATTTCATCTTGTTGATGACGTAGGGGAAGTTTTCAAGCGTGAACAGCTCTTTTGTCAGGAGCAGCGGATATTTGATGATATCCTTGCGGTCCTTGAATGCGCCGAGCACCAGATAGTAGATCGGCACCAGCATGATGATCGTGCACAAAGCGAGCACCAGCTCTTCGATAAACGAGTGGAGTTTCTTTTGTTTTTTCATCAGAAAATATCCTCCCTCTTACGAAGCACGACGAGCTGAACGAGAGAGATCAGCGCGATGATGAGCAGCAGCACGACCGACAGCGCGGAGCCGCGTCCGTAGTCGAACGCCTGGAAGCCGAAGAAGAAAATTCTCTGTGTGATCAAAAGCGTCGAATGGCCGGGCAGACCCTTCGAGATCAGATACGGCAGCTCGTAGGCCTTGAACGCCGCGATCGTGGTGGTGATGACGTTGATCGTGATGGAGGAGGCCATCATCGGGATCGTGATGTTTTTCAGCTGCTGCGAGGGGGTCGCGCCGTCGATGGAAGCGGCCTCATACATTTCCTGCGGGATCGACTGCAGGCCGGCCAGGAAGACCACCACGCAAAGGCCGATCTGGACCCAGGCCGCGCCGATGATGATGGCAATATTCGTAACGCCGCGCGTCTCCAGCCAGTTGACGGCCGGCAGGCCCGCGGAAGTAATGATCTTGTTGATAACGCCGTTGTTGTAGTTGTACATGATGCGCCACAGAATGCCGACGACCGCGCCGGACAGCAGCGCCGGGAAGAACCACAGCGCGCGCATCAGCCCGCGGGGCAGACGGTCTCTGCCGCGCTTATCGAGCGCGAGCGCTGCCAGGAACGAGACGATGATGGTGATCGCGGTCACGCCGATGGCGAAGGTCACGGTGGCGAGCATCATTTCGCCGAAGCCCTCGATCTCATGCAGGTGCATGTAGTTGTACAGGCCGACGAAGTTGTAGGTCTTGGAAAGTCCGTCCCAGTCGGTGAGACTGTAGCGGATGACATTGATCAGGGGAACGACCATAAAGATCGCGCAGAGCACCAGCGAAGGCAGGATAAAGAAGATACCGGTGGTCCGCTGATTGCGCTCAAGCTGCGTGAGCCGTCCAGCGCGGGAAGAACGTTTCATAGGATCCCTCTTTTCTCTGGGTTACGTTGGGTAACGCGAATGGGCTGAATGCAGGAAAAAACGCTCTGCGCAGCTCCGGAGGAGGGCAGGAACCTCCCCGGAGCCGGCCCATGCACGAACGCATGGGCCGGGCAGAATCGGGACACAGGGGAAACCTCTGCGTCGGCCGCCGGAGCGGCCGGGTCAGAGCTTTCGATTATTTGTTGAGGGGGGAAGCCTGCTCGATGGACCACATGGTGGCAACGGCGTCTTCCGCAGTGTTGTCGCCGGTCAGAACGCCCTGGATCTTCGCCATGACAGCATCCTTGAATTCGGCGCTGTAGAGGTTGAAGCCCATGAGGACGAACGGAGCGGAGCCCATTTCAGCAGCAACGGGGATCATAGCCTCGGGCAGAACGATCTGATCCTCGGTCATGGAAGTGATGACGGGGACAGTGCCGCGGGCGTTCTGGATCAGCTGGAAGTTCTCGCCTTCAAACAGCCAGTTGAAGAAGATCTCCAGAGCTTCCTGCTCAGCAGGCGTGCGGTCCGGGTTCTCGGTGACGCAGAATGCGTCCTCGGGAGAGGTGGAGATGTACGGGAGCTCACCGGCAGCGCCGAACGGGGGCAGGGAAGCCGCGCCGTTTTCCAGGCTGCCGAGGATCATGCCGCCGTTCCAGTTGCCGGCGAGGCACATCGCGGCCAGACCGTCAGACATGTAGGTAGCAGCATCTTCTTCCAGAGCGGAAGCGGTGCCCTCGAGGAAGTACGGGGCGATCTCCTGCAGGCGGGCGGTCGCTTCGGGATACTTGGTGAAGTCGAACGTGCCGTTCTTGAAATCATCCTCGTAGTTGCCGAGCTCTTCGCCGGCCACGTTGGCCAGGATCAGCTCATAGATCATCCAGCAGGTGGTGTGCTTGCCGGCGGCAGTGACCAGAGGCGCAACGCCGGTCTTTTCCTTGATGTCCTTGCAGCACTGGATCAGCTCATCCCAGCAGGTCGGGACGGTATCCCAGCCGGCCTCGTTCAGGATGTCCATGTTGTAGAACATCGTGGAGAACGCGGCGCCCTGGCACATACCGACGAGCTTGCCGTCAAAGGTGTAAGCGTCGGCGTAAGCCTTCGGCATGACCTTGGCGCATTCCCAGTTGGTGAGGTCGGTCAGCAGGTTCTGCTCGACCATGGCGTTCATCATGACGCCGTTGTTGAGCTGGATGGCGTCGGGCAGGTCGTTGGCCGCCAGACGCTGCTGCAGGAAGTCTGCATCGGCGCCGAGACCGACGTGCTCGATGCTGATCCACGGATGCTGCTCTTCGAAGCGGGCTTCGAGCTCATCCCATGCATCGGCCCAGTCGACCTGCGCGAGGAAGACCTCGAGGGTGGCGGGTTCATGCTCTTCCGTGGCGGGCTCTTCCGTCGCCGCGGGTTCTTCGGTTTCAGTGGTATCGGGGGTGGTGGTTTCGGTTTGCGTAGTCGCGGGCTCTTCGGTTTTTGCGGGGGTGTTGGCCGCGCATGCGACCATGCTGAGAATCATGAGGACAGCCAGTAACAGAGCAATCGTTTTTTTCATGTTTCTTCATTTCCTCCTTGAAAATTTTCTGCTCGCAGTCTTACAGACCGTAGACGTCGCCCAGCGCCTGTACGCTGCGTTTATATGCCGGCAGGAGCCTGCGGTATTCCGCACTGCGCTCCGGGTCGGGCATAATGACGCGCTCGTCAATTGCCAGGTGTTTGTATCCCTCTTCGGCATTCTGATAGATGCCGGTCCCAACGCCCGCGAGGATCGCCGCGCCGACACAGGCGAGGTCAGCCACAGCGGGCACCCTGACAGGCAGTCCGGAGATGTCCGCGGTGATCTGACACCACAGCGGGCTTTTGGAAGCGCCTCCTGCGAGCTTCAGTCCGTCCGAAGACGGCTTGCTTCTGAACGCTTCCATCATCCAGACGACCTGGAAGACGATGCCCTCCATGATCGCACGGGCCATATGGAACCGGTCATGGGACAGATCCATGCCGATAAAGGACGCTTTGGAGAAACGCTTCTGGCCCGCGTAGCCCTGGAAGGGCACGAAGAACAGGCCGTCGTCGGCCGCGCGGCGCGAAGCCGCTTCGCGGTTGAGCGTTTCGTAGCCGACGGGCTCGCCGTCAGATCCGACGGCCACGAATTTCCGCAGCCAGTCGAGGCAGACGCCGCCGGAGGAGAGGGATCGCAGCGATCCCCATAAGCCCGGCACCGCCGCAACGGACTGCGACAGGCCGGAGGAAAAATCAGGTGCATCGCCGATGGCCGTGATGACCCAGCAGGTGCCGGAGCCGATCAGGATATCGCCGGGCCGGACCGCGCCCGCGCCGAGCGCGACGGCGTACTGGTCATGCGCGCCCGCGACGAGCACGCAGTCGGTCGTGAGGCCGAGCGCCTGTGCGGCCTGCGGCGTGAGCTGACCGATCCGGTCACCGGAGCGGACGAGCTTCGGCAGATGCTCCACCGAGATCCCGGCGTAGGCGAGCAGCGCCTCGTCGTATGTCCCGCGGCGGATGTCCGCGAGCTGGTCGATGCCGGCGTCGGAAAGATCACAGGCGGCAACGCCTGTCATATGATAAGAAATGTAGCTGGGCACGGAGAGGAACATCGCGGTCTTCTGGAAAAGCTCCGGCTCGTTGTCCTTCATCCAGCGGATCTCCTGCGCCAGAAGGCCGAGACCCAGATGCCAGCCGGTCTTCTGATACATATCCTCGTCGGTGCCGACCTCGCGCAGAAACGCTTCGCGTTCTTTCGCCGTGCGCTCGTCGTTCCAGACGATGGCGGGGCGCAGCGCCCGGCCGCCTGCATCCGTGGGGACGAAGGTGCCGCCCTGCAGGGAAAGGGAGATGCCGGCGACGTTCTTTGCCACGTCCGGATCTTCGCAGACCTGCCGCACCGTATGGACGACCGCCTGCCACCAGTCCTCCGCCCGCTGCTCGCTCCAGCCGACCTGCGGCGTCAGGAGCGGATAGGCCTCATAGGCGTGGCCGATCAGCTGGCCGTCCGCGCGGAACAGCAGCGTCTTTGTGCCGGTCGTGCCGACGTCGATCCCGAGTAAATACTTCTTCATAACAGCCAGCCAAAACTCCTTCCAGCCGTAGTTGGTATATACTGAAATTAGCACGTTTGTGTCAGCTTGTCAAATGATTTTGACCGATTCAGCCAATTTTGGACGATTTACTAAATTGAAGCCTTCATTTTTGGCGCATTTGAAAAAGCTGTCTGGAAAACAGTCTGCTTCTTTTTCTGCAAAAGAGAGCGGAAAACCGCTTTTTACGTAGCATTTTCGGCCGCAGCATGCTATAGTCTAGGTGCGTCAGCTGACTGCATGACAGGAACGCTGACTGGAATTTGGAAAAATTGAATGATTTTGCGGAGGAAACGCATCATGAAAGAGCGAAACGGGCAGCTTCGCTATCTGAGCATTGTCATCGGAGCCTTTCTCACGGTCGGTGTGATCGTTGGTCTGACGAACAACCTCTACTCGCTGTACGTCATCCCCATTACGACGGGCCTCGGCATCTCGCGTGGCCTGTATTCCATGGGGATCACGGTCCGCTATATCGCGTCCGCCTTCTGCAATCTGTTTATGGGCCGGCTCTACCAGCGCTTCGGCTACCGGCGGCCGACGGTCCTGCTGGTCCTGCTCGTCGCCGCGTCCTACGTGGGCTACGGCACGGCACGCAATGCCGTCCCGCTGTTTCTCGGCGCGCTGATCTACGGCGTCGGCGAATATTTTATCAGTACGGCGGCCCTGTCCCGGATGCTCGGCAACTGGTTCCAGAGCCACCTGGGTGTGGTGACCGGCATCGTCATGGCGGCCAGCGGCGTCGGCGGTTCGGCTTTGAGCCTGGTGCTCTCGGGCATTATGGAATCGGCCGGCTGGCGCACGTCGCTGCTGTTTGCGGCGGGGCTGCTCGCGGCCGTGGCGGTCATGATCTTCTTCGTCATGAAGGACCGGCCGGAGGAGCTTGGCCTGCAGCCCTATCACGACCCCGAGCGCCGCGGCGCGGCGCATAAGCCCAAAAAGGTCGCCGCCCCCTGGGCGGGCGTGCCTATGCAGGTGCTGCTGAAAAAGCCGTATTTCTACCTGACCATGATCGGCATGATGCTCGCGACCATCGCCTCCAACGGCGTCTACAGCGCCGTCGTGCCCCACCTGCAGGACCGCGGGCTCTCCGCGGCCTACGCGGCGAAGATGCTGAGCCTGATGCTGGTGCTGCTGGCCGTCGACAAGATCGTCCTCGGCATGCTGGCCGACCGCTTCGGCGCGCACTTCTCCACGCTGCTCTGCGTCCTGTTCACCTTCTCCGGCATCGTGGTGCTGACGCTCGTGAAAAACGAGTGGCAGGCCGTCATCGCGGTCGTGCTGCTGTCGGTGTCCGTCTGCCTCAACGGCTTCATCCAGCCGCTGCTGGCCGCGGAGATCTTCGGCCGCAGCGCCTACAATACGACGCTCGGCATCATGATGGCCATGCTGTCGGTCGGCGGGCTGCTGTCTTCGCCGCTGGTGAACTTCAGCTTCGACGCCACGGGCTCCTATACCCGCATCCTGATCGTCCTGGCCGTCATCGCGGCTGTCGACGCGCTGTTCCTCCTGCCCGCGTTCCACGCGGAGGCAAAATACCGCCGCGAGCTGGAGACCTCCGGCCAGCTGAGTGACGCCGGACCCGAAACATGACCCCAGGCCGCACTGCCGAAGCTCCGGCAGTGCGGCCTTTTTGCAGCTCCCGGGCCGCCGCGCCCCGCGATCACCCTGCAAAACGGGCTAATCTGCGTATTGACTTCGCCGCTTCCCGCCCGTATCATACGAACAGAGGGAATTGTCTGACAATTCCGCGTCCGAATCCAAGGATCCAACTAAAAACAAACAGAAAACAGTTTACGGAGGACTGCTGGTATGGAACAGAAAGCATGGATCATCGACGAAAAGACCGCAAAGCAATACCTGACCGTGGAAGACGCGATCGACTGCGTGGAAAAGACCTGGAAATGGTACGGCGAGGGCAGAGTCATCATGCCCAACAAGATCACGACGGATATGTCCGAGCTCGGCGTCGCCGGCTGGTTCAACTCCATGCCCGCCTACATCGGCCCCATGGATGTCGCCGGCATCAAGGTCGTTGGCGGCTATGACGGCAACAAGGCGCTCGGCCTGCCGTACATCAAGGCCAACGTCCTGATCACCGACTCGAAGACCGGCATCCTGCGCGCGCTGATCTCCGGCGACCATATCAATGACCTGCGCACCGGCGCGCAGCCCGCCGTCATGGCCCGCCTGCTCGCCGCGAAGACCGACGTCGTCACCATCATCGGCACCGGCCTGCAGGGCTACATGAGCCTTCTTTGCATGTCCAAGGTCCTCGATATGAAGGAGATCCGCGTCTGCGATATCTCCGAGGCCGCCATGGATCGCTTCATCGCCCGCTTCCCGGACGCCCCGTTCCGCTTCGTCAAGTGCAAGAGCAACGAAGAGGGCTGCCGCGGCTCCGATGTCATCATCACCGTCACCAACGCCAACGCGGATCTGGTCGAAGAGCCGTGGGTCAAGCCCGGCGCGCTGGTCATGACGATGGGCTCGTTCCGCGAGACCTCGTTCGACGTCGTCCGCAAGGCGGACCGCATCGCCGTCGACCAGGTCGGCCAGTCGCTGCACCGCGGCAACGTCAAGGAGCTGGCGGAGATGGGCGAGATCACGGCCGACTCCTTCGATATCATCGTGCCCGACGTGCTGGCAGGGAAGATGCCCGGCCGCACCGACCCGAACCACCGCATCTACGCGCAGATCATCGGCACCGGCATGCTGGACGTCGCGCTGGCGGGCGTGCTGCTGGAAAAGCTGCACGCGGCAGGCGCGCAGCCGCCCGTGTTTGACATGATGGGCGAATGAGCGAGACGATCCAGCGGACCAAGCTCTACGAGGACGTGACCGAGCGCATGCTCGACCACATCCGCACGGAGACCTGGGCGCCCGGCATGAAGATCCCGCCGGAGGTCGAGCTGGCAAAGCTCTTTGACGTCAGCCGCTGCACCATCCGCGAGGCCGTCAAGAGCCTGCAGATCGCGGGCTTCCTGCGCTCGCGCGCCGGCTCCGGCACGTTCGTGTCCGAGCGGGCGCCGACGCTGCTGCAGACGCAGGCGCTGGCCGGGATCATGGCCGACCCCGCTGCGCTGCGCGAGCTGGTGCAGGCGCGCTATATTCTCGAGCCACAGCTGGCGCAGATGGCCGCGCAGGCCGCGACGGAGGAGGAGATCCGCGGACTGTTTGCCATTCTGGACCGCATGAAGCGCGGCCAGACCCGGTTCGAGCTCATGTCCGTCGGCCACCAGTTCCATCTGTCGCTGGCCCAGCTGGCGCACAACCGCGTCCTGTATGGATTCTATGTCTCCGCCGCGAGCCAGATGCGCAGCATGCGCGTGCTCGAGTCGCTGACGCTGGAGGTCTACCGCAGCGGCATCCACGAGCATGCAGCCATCGCCGAAGCCATCGCCCACCGCGACGGCGCGCTGGCCGCCCAGCGCATGCGCGAGCACCTGCAGAACGACTACGGTCCCTACCTCTCCGAGCTCACCGCGCCGCAGCCCTGAAAAACAAAAGACCCCCGCCGCAGCGTTTCAAACGCTGCGGCGGGGAATGTTTTTTGCAGCCGCGGCTCAGAGCGGGCGGCTCAGATAGACCATATCGCAGAGCGTCACGCCGCATTCCACGATGGGATGATCGTAGTTGTCCAGAAAGAAATTTTTGACGCGGTGGTGCTCCGTGAACCCGCAGCGCTGGTAAAACGGCACGGTCAGCGGGCTGTCACCCGTGCCGACGAGCATGGTGTGCCCCTTCCCGCGGTACTGCTCCATCACGTATTCGATCAGCGCCCGGCCGTACCCCTTGCCGTGCAGCGCCGGGTCCGTCGCGATGTTCTTGATCTCGTAGACCCCGTCATCGACCTTGCAGACCACGCACTCGCCCACGACCTCCGGGTCCTTCGCAAGATACATCTCGCCCTTGCCCAAGTACCGGTCGATCATATCCTCCTGCTCATCGGCGAGCAGCAGCAGGGGAAGATAGTCCTTTTTGTTCCCCACGACCCGTTCAAATTCCATGTTATCCTCCAGAAATGCGCCATACGGCGCGTTTTTCTCAGTCTAACCCATCTCGCCCGATCTGTCAAGCCGTCCTTCTTTCGGAAAACGACTGCCGGTAGACTGGCAAAATCCGCCTCCAGAATGCCAGTGCGTTTGCGATCAGCAGCGCGCCGGACAGGCACCGCACGGCCCACTCCGGGCACAGCAGGGCGATGCCGTTCATATCCCCGCCGCCGAACAGACCGCAAAGCGCGCTCAGATACAGCGGGTCGATCAGCAGCAGCGCGAGGGGCGCGCCCAGCGTGGCCAGGCTCATCAGTACCTCGACGGTGTGGATGTCTTTTTCCCTTCTGCGTCCGATCTGCCGGGTCTGGATGCCGCGCCGCTTCTGCGCGAGCATCTTGGCAAAATAAATGCCGTAGAACACCGCCAGCACGAGCAGCGCCAGCGCCGCACAGGGGAGCTTGTCCTCCCATGGAACTTTCATGCGTCCTCCGTCCTTTCCGCCGCCTGCGCCGTCCAGACCGGCAGACCCCAGTGCCCGAAGTCCCACGGCTCCATATAGGCGCTGCACTCGTAGTCGATGTAGTAAAGCGTCCCGTCCCGCGGGACGAAATTGGTGGGGTAGTAGTCGATGTTCAGCCCCGCCGGGTACAAACGTGCGCACATGGCCTGCACCTGCGCGACCCAGCTGGGATCCGGCTGCCCCGCTTTGAGCAGCTCCGCGACGGTCGGCCCGGCGATGTATTCCTTTAAAATGCGCTCCTGCTGCACATCCGCCGCCAGCAGCTCCGGCATGGGGATGCCGAGCGTTCGCAGTGTCTTATAGTCGCGCAGCTCCGACTGCAGCTTGTCGCCGAAGGTATAGTAGTCGCACGGCTCGTGGTGGATCTGCTTCAGCACATACTGCGCCCTCCCATCCGTCACCAGATAGGAATATCCGCCCTTTCCCTTCCCGAGCAGCCGGAGCACAGTGTATTTCGTATCGTTTACAGTCAAGATATCACACGGCATGGCCCCGCGGCCCTCCTTTCTGCGTGTTTCGGTCCGGCATGGATCATTGCGCGGCCGAAGGCAGCGTCTGCATCAGCGCGAAAAAGTGCTGCGCTTCGCCGGTGCTGAAATACGCGTACCACGCTTCGAGCGTATCGGGCCGGAAGACGCCCAGACGCCCGATGATCTGCTTTGCCCACAGCAGCGCGCCCGTGCCGCCCGCGGTGATCAGATTCCCGTCCGCGACAGACGGGGCGTCCACAAAATACGGCTGTCCCTTGTAGCCGGGGCAGAACATCTCCAGAAACCCGGCGCCGTTGCTCGTGTGTGGCCGGTCGTCAAGCAGGCCCGCACGCGCCAGTGCGGCCGTCGCTCCGCAGATCGCGCCTACCGTGCCCCCAGCGGAGAGCAGCGCGGCCGCTTTCCTGATCACGGCGCTGTGCTTCGGATCGTCCCAGGTGTTCCCGCCCGGCAGCAGCAGGACGGTTTCTTCGCTGACCGCGATATCATCGACCACGCAGTCCGGCAGGATCGTCAGCCCGCCCATGCTCGTGACCGGCTCCTTGGAGATGCCCACCGTTTTGAGCGATACCTCCGGTGCGTCCTGCCTGAAAAAACGGCCGGAATGCAGCTCTGCGGTCACATGCCCGATCTCCCAATCGGCCATCGTATCGTGCGTATAGACATAGATCGTAATCATAAATACCCTCTGTTCACATGTTTTTGTTTCTACAAACGGGCAATTTTCCGGACGGTATTCGCCGTCCGGATCCTCCGTTCCCCACCAATCCGGCGCGTGCCGCAGGGTGTCTGCAAGCTCCTCCTGCGGCAGGACGAAAACGGGGACCTCCAAGCCGAACCGACGTTGGATCATGCCCTCGATCTGCCCGGTCAGCGCCGCGGGCTCCGTTTCCTCGCCGGAAAAGACCACGTTCCCGCTGTTCTGCCAGGTCCGGACGTCCGGAAACCCGAGCGATTCAAAGCCCAGCTTCAGTTCCGCCATCGGCACCTTGTTCTTCCCGCTGATGTTCACGCCCCGCAGCAGGGCGATATACCGCCGCATCTACTTTCCCTCGCGCAGCCGCCGCAGGTTGTCCAGCACGAACGGGCTGTTCGCGGCGATGCGCCCCAGCGTCGGGCAGCTGTCCATCTGCCCGCAGTCCGCGCAGGTATCAAGGCTCTTTTCCCTCACGCAATGATGGACCGGACAGAGCTTGTCGCAGAACGGCGTCTTCACGCCCTCGGCGCGGCAGCCGGTGCAGTGGATCATCTCCGGGGTGATCGGCACCCCGTTGAGCTTCGTCCACAGCGCGGCGGTCTTCTCCCGCAGGGTGGTATCGTTCGTGAGCGTTGCGATTCTGGCATCGCATTTTTCGCAGTCCAGCCCGCAGCAGCCGATCAGTTGGTTTGCGTGTTTGCAGTTCATTTCTATCTTCCATCCCGTATTTCATCGTCGTCCGATCAGAGTTTTTTCCTGACCGCAAGGCAGTCGTTGACATGCTCAAAGGCTTTCAGCTCTGCTCCGGCCCTGTTGATGATGTCCCTTTGGATATCATCCGGCGTCAGCAGCTCGTAGATCAGAAACCCGTGCTTTTCCAGCAGTTTTTCGAGCGCTCCGTAGGAAAACGCCGTTTTCATCGGCTCGCCGCCAAGGATATCGCTCTGCACAGCGGCATATTCTTCATCCGTCATCAGCGCTCTGGCAAGATGATCCGCGAAAACCGGATGTTCTTCGTTTTCTGCATGAAACGCCCGTCCAAATGAACTCATCAGGGCGGTAATACTGGCTTTGCGCTCCATTCCTGCTTACCTCCGTTACAGCGCTTTCGTATAATAATGCCGTTTTTCGGTGTACGGATAGTCCTCGAGGGTAAAGACCTCCCGGTATCCATGCTTTTCGTAAAATGCGGGCGCCTGAAAGGAAAAGGTGTCCACAAACACGTATTTGCAGCCGCGCTGCCGGGCCTCATTTTCCGCAGCCTCCAGCAGCCTGCTGCCGAGCCCCTGGCCCCGGAACGCTTCGCCGACGAACAGGAACCGGATGCAAAGCCAGTTGCCGAAGGTCTCACCGGTCAATCCGGCGAACTTCCGGCCCGTCTCGTCTTCCAGAAACACGCCGAGCGGCACATTTTCCGATGCCTCGCGGTGCCGGCGATTGTAGTCTCTCAGCATCTCGTGGATCTCATGGATGTCGCGTTCGTTTCCGTCATCTGTGATCCGAATATGCATGCGATTGTCCTACGGCCTCACACGTATAGTTGATCCCGGCCAGCCGGGCCTGCCGGCAGAGGTCCCGGGTCTGCAGCGTATAGGCCCTGCCGTCCTTGATAAAATGCGTGCCGCACTGCTGGCATCTCCGCCACGGATCCCACCGCGGCATCGCTTATAAAAGCCCCAGCAGCGCGGCGGCCCCGTTCCCCACGACCTGCTGCCCCTCGGCCGGATACCAGGTCTGCCAGATGTAGGTGTTGAGCGTCTGCAGCGAGCCGGGGAGCGGGCCTTTTGCAGAGAATACCGCCCAGTCGCTCTCCGGAAAGGAATAGAGCTTCAGCCCCCTCGGCACCGCGCCGCCCCGGTAAAGCCCGGCGATCCAGTATTCGAAGCAGTCTGCCTTCTGCTCACAGATGGCGAACCGCCCGATCCGGTTTTCAAGCAGCGCCTGCTCCACCGGCGTTTCCGGCTGTCCGGTCTGCTACAGGCGCGCGTATTTCCGGTTGTATTCCACATCCCAGAATTCCGGGCACCGGGTATAGCCCTCCTCCATCCGGATCAGGGTCGAAAACCCGATCGGAGTCATCACAGGCTTGTGTTCATAGGTAAGGTACATCATGTTTCCTTTCTTTTTCATTCGTCCGCGTCCTTCCGGCCTCTTGGGATGCACGAGCCGATGGCCAGGCCGAGCAGCATGCCGAGAGAAAGGCCGACGCCGGTGTTGTTGCCGAGTGCGGTCCCGAGGGCCGTGCCGAAGCACATGCCAAGGCACATGCCCTCAAGCCCGTAGTTGCTGTCCTGCTTCTCGCCCTTTTTGATCTTCACCGCGCCGCGGACAGCCAGGATCGCCACGGCCAGCCCCATCGCCACCCAGGGCGCAGCCGACCGGATAAAATCAAGAATATCGTTTATGTTTCGTTCCTCTTATGTAGGTTCAGTCTGTTTTTTTCAGAAGATTCATCAAAATATAGATCCCGATCAGCACGGCTACGCTCCCGGCCATCACGCCGGTCATCGCTCCGATGCTGACCTTGCTGCCAAAGAAATAGAGATTGCAGTCGATGGAGTCCTTGATATGCTCCACGACTTCCGCCGGGAAGCCGGTCCGTGTCATCTCCGCATACACCCCGCGCAGCGCGTGGTTGCGGAACAGCGCCGTCCCATATGTGCCGGGGAGGAAGGACAGGACCCTCTGCAGTCCCTCGCCAAAGTTGGAAATGGGCATGTATGCGCCGCAGAGAAAGCCGTAGCCCGCGCTGACGATGGTCCCCACCGCCGACGCCTGCCCGTTCGTCGTGAGATTGCAGTTGACGATGGAAGACAGCGCCGTGCCGAACAGCGACAGGAGCAGCACGTCCAGCCCGAGCAGCAGCACGTCCGCGGCCGACAGATACCACCCCGTCACAGCCAGATACCCGAGGCATACCGCCAGCGCCGCGTAGCAGATCAGCAGCGTCGACAGCGCGCTCGCCGCAAAATAGCCGAGCGCCAGCGTCGATCGCCTGACCGGGGTCATGGTCAGATCCCGCCGGGCCCCGCTGATCCTGTCCTGCACCATCAGCAGATTGGAGCAGAACGCCACCGTCACGCAGCACACCGCCAGCAGCGACGAGACGAGCTGCCCGCCCACCGTGCCGTCGATCAGCGCCGCATCCACCGCGAAGCCCGCGGGCATGGCGGCGGCAAAGGAATCCCGGTAGACCTTGGCCAGAAACGTCGCATACAGCACCAGCAGAATGACCGGCGTGATGAGCGAGGTAAAGAACATCCCCTTGTCCTTGAAGAATAATTTGCAGTTGCGCCGGATCAGCGCGCCAAGTCCGGTCATACCTCCGCACCTCCATGCAGCTTCTTGCCCGTCGCGGCTAAGAAGACGTCGTCCATATTTCCCTTGGTGATCTCATAGTCCGTGAACAGCGCGGGCTGCGCCAGGATCAGCTTCGTCGCCTCGCCGGTGTTTTCCACCTCGATGCGCCAGCCGCCCTGCACCGGGGCATATTTGTGCCCGAGCGCCCGGACGGCGGCCTCTTCCACGCCGTACAGCGTGATGTGATCTCCGGCATAGGTGTTTTTCAGTGCCAGCGGCGTGCCCTCGCCGACGACCCGGCCGCTGTCCAGCAGGATCACGTAGTCGGCGTCCGCGGCCTCCTCCATGTAGTGCGTGGTCAGAAAGACCGTCAGCTTTTCTTTCCGGCGCAGCTCCGTCACCACGTCCCACAGCAGCTTCCGCGTCTGCGGGTCCAGGCCGGTGGTCGGCTCGTCGAAGATCAGGATCTTCGGGCGGTGGAGCAGGGCGCGCGCAATGTCGATGCGCCTGCGCTGCCCGCCGGAGAGTCTGTCGACCGGGCGGTCCAGGATGGCTCCGAAGTCCAGCAGCTGCGCGAGCTCCGCCAGCCGCTTCGCGAATGCCGCGCCCCGGATGCCGTAGAGCGCGGCCCGGCTCTGCAGGTTGTCCCGCACGCTCAGCGCCCCGTCCAGTACGGAATTCTGAAACACCACGCCAAGCTCGCGCCGGACCCGGTCCGGGTCGCGGTCCGGATCCGCGCCGTCAATTTCCACGCTGCCGCCATCCTTGGCCAGCTGGCCGCACAGGATGTTGATGGTGGTGGATTTGCCCGCGCCGTTGACGCCGAGGAAGGCGAACAGCTCTCCCTCCTTCACGCGGAAGCTCAGGTCCTGTACCGCCTGTACCTCCCCAAAGCGCTTGCTCAGGTGATCGATCCTGATGATGTCATGCATATATTTCCGGTTCCTCCTTTTTCCGTGCGAGTTTCAGCGCACGGACGGACCATGCAGCTTCTTTCCCATCTCGATCCGGACCTCGTGCCGCTCCGGGTCGGTGTTGGAGTAGGCGTAGAGATCAAAGCCGATGACCGAGAACCCGTTCTTCCGGTAAAACGCGATCGCCGCCTCATTGCACGACTGCGTCTCCAGCACGATCATCCGCGCGCCGAAGGCCGCCGCCTCGCGCTCGATGGCCTCCATCAGCAGTCGGCCGGTCCCTTTGCCGCGCGCGGCGCTGTCAAAGATGCAGATGTTGCTGATCCGGAACCGGTTGTTCCAGCTCTCGATGGACCCTTCCGCGAATCCGACCAGCCCTTCGCCGTCAAACGCGCCGAAAGCCGCCGGGGCCTCCAGCCATTCGCCGAAAAACACGTCGTCGAACGACCGCATGACCGGCGCCGGGAATAACCGGTAGTCCAGCCGGAATCCCTGTTCGGACGCGCAGATCTCATAATAGCCATTCGTCTGGTAGCGGGCGGTAAATTTCCTGCCTGCGTAGTCCTTCTGATTCAATCGCCGGATCTCCATATCCCATTCCTCCCTGCAGCTCCAGCCCATTCTCGTCTCCGGAAGCGCCGAAAACGCCAAAAAACGCAGTGCACGGCCCACATTTTGCGGCCTGCACTGCGTCTGAGCGTCTGGCATCCTGCCCGTATTCCTCTGTAAGCCCCGTCCGCCGTCCCCGGCCTCCCGGCACTCACCAAATTTGTACCAGCTATCATACAGCAATCCCCCGCGCCTGTCAATAGGAAGATGCACAGCTTTCTGCACGGATGACAGGCTTTTTGTGAGGTTCTGCGGATAACCTTTGACTTGGTGGGGGAGGGGGGATAGAATGGGGGAGAAGGATTTTGCGGGAAGGGGAGAGGGGAATGGAGGAACGGCGGGTGCGGATCTGTGATCTGGCGGAGGAGCTGGGGCTCAGCACGGCGACGGTATCGAACGTGATCCACGGGAAGACGCAGAAGGTCTCTGACGCGACGGTCCAGCGCGTGACGGCGCTGCTGGAGGAGCGGGAGTATATCCCCAACATGGCGGGGATCCTCCTGGCACAGAACGACTCGAGGATCATCGGCGTGTTTGTCAACGACCACGAAAAGTATGAGGGGCGCACGCTGAGCGACTTTTTTATCGCCGAATCTTTGAACGAGCTTTCTACGCAGATCGAAAAGACCGGCCGGTTCATGATGGTGAAAAAAGCGAAGGACGCCGGGCAGATCCTCCGCTTTGCCTCCATGTGGAACATGGAGGGGATCGTTGTGATCGGCTTCTGCGCGCAGGACTATCAGACGCTCCGCAATCACATGCGGATCCCGTTCGTGGTATATGACGGGATCTGCGGGCAGACGGAGCGGATCGTCAACCTCAGCATCGACAATTCTGGCGGCGGCGAGCAGGTCGGCCGCCACTTCCGGGCGCTGGGGCATACGCGCGCGCTTTGCCTGTCCGACAATGAGACGGGCATCGACCGCGACCGGATCGAGGGCTTTTTCCGCGGCTTTGCGCCGGGACACGCGGAGCTGCTGCGGATCCCGATGCAAAAAGACGCGCGGTGGGCGTATTACGGGCAGCAGCTGGAGCGGCTACGGGGCGTGACGGCGGTTTTTGCGGTCTCGGATCATTATGCCATCGACCTGATGAGCTTTTTGCGCGGGAAGGGGATCGCGGTGCCGGAAGAGATCTCCGTCGCGGGATTTGACGACACGCCGGTATGCGAGATGCTCAGCCCGGCCCTGACCACGGTCCGGCAGGACGGCGCAGCCCGGGCGCGGATCGCCATGGAAAAGCTGCAGGTGCTGCGGGAGGGCCGGACGGTTGGGGAGGAGGTCATCCTGCCGGTCACGCTTGTGGTGCGGGGCAGCACGCGGATACGGAAATAAGCATTCTGCACAAATCAAACATCTTATTTTTGTCGAAAGTTACGCGCTTAACCTTTGCGTCCCGCACATCCGGTCGTTACAATGAAAGAAAAACGAACGGAGGGACCGGGATGCGCGGAGAAAAGAGCTTCTTCAGAACGGTCTGTACACTGGCGATCCCCGCGGCGCTGCAGTCGCTGCTGCAGTCGTCGTTCAGCCTGGTCGACCAGATCATGATCGGGCAGCTGGGCGCCGTCAGCGTGGCGGCCGTCGGGCTGGCGGGGAAATTCGCCTCCATCTACGCGGTCGTCATCGCTGCCATCGGCGCGGTGGCTGGGATCATGATCTCGCAGTATCTGGGGCAGGACGCGCCCGCGGAAGTTCGGCGGAGCTTTTTTACGAATCTCTGGCTGGGGTTCGGGCTGGCCGGGGCATTCACCGCGCTCTGCCTGCTGTGCCCCGGGGCGATCATGCGGGCCTATACGGCGGATGCGCAGACGCTGCAGACGGCGGCGGACTACCTCCGCCTGCTCGCCGGGACGTATCTGCCCATGGCCGGGGCGACAATGCTTGCCGCGGCGTTCCGCTGCGCGGAAAAGCCGCGGCTGCCGCTGTACGCGGGCATCGCGTCCGCGCTTTTGAATACGGTCCTGAACGACCTCCTGATTTTCGGGAAATGCGGCTTTGCCGCCATGGGCGCGACCGGCGCGGGGATCGCGACGGTCCTTTCCCAGTGGGTCAATTTCCTGCTGATGCTCCTGTTTTGCCGGAAGACGCCGCCGCTTCCCGCGGCGGACGGCAGGCGCACGCCGCCCGTGCGCGGGCGCGGACGGCAGTATCTGGCTATGCTGCTGCCGCTGCTGATCTGCGAGGTGACGTGGAGCCTGGGCGAAAACGTCTACGCCGCGATCTACGGGCGCATGGGCACGGACGCCAGCGCGGCCATGACGCTGACCGCGCCCATGCAGGGGCTGGTGATCGGCGCGCTGTGCGGCCTGTCGCAGGCGGCGGGCGTGATCGTCGGCAAGCGGCTTGGCAGCGGGGACGAAGACGCCGCCTATGCGGCGGGCAGGCGCCTGCTCGTCTACGGCGCTGCCGGGGCCGCGCTGCTGTCCGTGCTCGTGGTGGTGCTCAGCGGTGTCTATGTGGAGATCTATCAGGTGGAGGACGGGGTAAAGCGGCTGACCCGGCAGATCCTCACGGCCTATGCGCTGGTCGCGCCATGCAAGGTCCTCAATATGATCCTCGGCGGCGGGATCCTCCGCAGCGGCGGGCGGACGGCGTACGTCATGGCCATCGATCTTGTCGGAACGTGGGGCTTCGGTGTTCCGGCGGGGCTCGTGACGGCCTTCGTGTTTGCGCTGCCGGTCCCGTATGTGTATTTTGCGCTGTCACTGGAGGAATGCCTCCGCTTCGGCATCTCTCTGGCCGTCTTCCGCAGGCGAAGGTGGATGCGCCGCCTGTCCGCGCATGTGGACTGAGCAAAAAAGCAGAAAAAGCCCGGCTGGCGCAAAAGCGCCAGCCGGGCTGGTCATGTTACCGGGGAAAACGCTGGTTCCGGAGCTTACTTCATGAAGGTGTCGGCCTTCATCTGTTCGATGTAGCCGAGGTACTTTTCCTGCACGTCGGCCGGGACCAGATCGCTCAGCGCGCCTGCGGACAGCGTGCCGTTCTGCAGTGTGCCGTAGAGCGTCTCGCCGCCGAAGGTACCGGCTTCCACAGCCTCCATGGAGGCGACGACCATGGCGGAGTTGTCGGTGACCTGCGAGCAGATGATGCACTCGTTCTGGCCGAGGATGTCTGCCGGCTGGCCGATGTCGTAGATCTTGATCTCGCCTGCAGCGGCGTTGGCGGCATCGATGGCCTCGCGCGCGCCGGAGTCAACGGCGGAAGCGTCGCCGAAGAAGACGTCAGCGCCCTGGGAGATCAGCTCGGTGGCGAATTCCTTGCCCTTCGGGGCGTCGGAGAAGGAGTTGGCGTACGGCACGTTGAGCAGCTCGACGGTCTTGCCTTCCTGCTCGGCGACGTACTTCGCGGCTTCTTCAAAGCCCGCGATCTTGCCCTTGGTGGTGTCGAGCTCCATGCCGCCGATGAAGCCGAGCTTGCCGGTCTCGGTCATCAGGCCCGCCAGCGCGCCGGCGATCCAGCCGATCTGCTGTGCGTTCGGGAGCAGGGAGGAGACGTTCTTGTTGACAGCCTTTTCCGGGGTGTCGACTGCGCCGTTGAGCAGGGCGAAGGCGACATCGGGATATTCCTCAGCTGCCTGCAGGACAGCGTCGGTGTACTGATTGCCGGGGGCGTAGATCATGTCATAGCCCAGCGCGCAGTAGGCAACAATGGAGTCATAGTAGGAGTCCTGCGAGATGGAGTCGGTGACCTCAGTCTGCCAGCCCTTCTTCTCGGCTGCGGCGACCATGGCGTTGTAGCAGGCTGCGCCCCAGCCGCCGTCGTTGATGCTGGAGTCGCAGATCATGGCGACCTTGTAGGTCTTGCCGTCGGTCTTGGTGTCGGCTGCGGGAGCGGTGTCGGTGGTGTCGGTCGTTTCGGCCGGGGCGGCGGTGTCCGCAGCAGCCGGGGCGTCGGTCTTGCCGGAGCTGGCGCAGGCCGCCAGCGAGAGGAGCATGACAAGAGCCAGAAGCATTGCGATGATCTTTTTCATAGTTTTTCCTCCGTAGATTTGGATTTTGCGCCGGCAGCCCGCGCCGCCGGCATCATCTATAATAACACAGGGCGTGTTATTACTGAACGGGTGCGCCAGCGTTTACCGCTGCTCGCGGCGGTAGGGCTTGCCGTTGGCCTTGGGGCCTGCCTGCCGCGTGCCGATGAGGCTCAGGACGACAACTGTCGCCACGTAGGGAATCATCTGGAAGAACTGATAGGGGATGGCGATGCCGGACACCTGCAGACGGATCTGCAGCGCGTCGCAGAAGCCGAAGAACAGGCAGGCAAGCAGAATGCCGCCTGCGTTCCAGCGGCCGAAGATGACGGCGGCCAGCGCGATGAAGCCGCGCCCGGCGACGATGCCGTCGGTGTAGGTGCTGGAGTAGCAGGTCGTGAGGTACGCGCCGCCGATGCCGGCCAGCGCGCCGCAGATCACGCACGCGAGATACTTGACGCCGATGACGTTGATGCCCAGCGTCGCCGCAGCCTGCGGATGCTCGCCGACGGATTTGTAGCTCAGGCCCGCGCGGGTCTTGCCGAAGAAGACGGCCGTCACGATCACGAGCACGAACGTCAGATACACCATCGGGCTCTGGTCAAACAGCAGCGGCCCGATCACCGGGATATCCTTCAGCCCCGGGATGGCGATGGAGGCCATCGTGGTGATCTGCTTGAGGTCGGAGCCGGTGCCGAAATAGACCCGGTAGATGAACGACGCCAGCGCCGGCGCGAAGATGTTCACCGCCATGCCGTAGACCGTATGGTCCGCGCAGAGCGTGACCGTGGAGAACGCATAGATCATATTGACCAGAATACCGGCCAGCGCGCCGCACAGCAGCCCCAGCCAGTTCGACCCCGTCACATAGCAGACCAGAAAGCCCACCAGCGCGCCGATGGACGCCAGACCCTCCAGACCGATGTTGACCATACCGGCCCGCTGGCCGTAGAGCTCCGCGAGGGAGATCAGCAGCACGGGAATGGCCAGACGGACCGTTGCCAGCAGTAAGCTCAAGATCCAATCCATTACACAGCACCTGCCTTTCTCTTGCCGAACACGCGGCTCTTCCAGCTCTGGAACTCCGGCAGCTTCGTCAGCGCCATACCGGCGACGGAGAAGACGATGACAAGCGCCTGGATGATATCGGATACGCTGGTCGGCACGCCCGTGGCGGCCTGCATCGTGGTCGAGCCCACGCGCAGGACGGCGAAGAACAGCGCCACGACCATCGTCGCGATCGGATGCAGCTGGCCGATCAGCGCCATGGCCACGCCGTCAAAGCCGTAGCCCGCGCCGAAGCCGTTGATGAGGCGGAACTGCGTGCCGAGCAGCTCTGCGCCGCCGCCGAGACCCGCGATCGCGCCGGAGACGATGAAGCTCATCAGCATATACCGCCGGACCGGGAAGCCGTTGAAGCGGCTGGCGGTCTGGTTCAGGCCAACAGCCCGGAGCTTGAAGCCGGGGCTGGTCCAGAACAGGAAGTAGTACAGGAGCAGGCCCACGACCACCGCGATCACGAGCCCCCACGTCATGCGCATCCCGCTGATGATCCGCGGCAGGTGCACCGCATCGTCGATCGCGGGCGTCTGCGGCACGGAGGCGTCGCGGATCCAGCTGGTGTAGATCACGCCCATAAACAGCGTCGCCACATAGTTGAGCATGATGGAGATGATCATCTCGTTCTGCCCGCGCGTGATCTTCAATACGCCCGGGATCATGCCCCAGAAGCCGCCGGCCACCGCGCCGGCCAGCAGCGCCAGCAAAATACCGCCGAAGCCGGTCAGGCCCGTAAAGTAGCAGGTCAGAAACGCCGCGATGGAGCCCATCAGAAACTGGCCCTCACCGCCGAGGTTGAATACGCCGCAGCGGTACGCGAAGCACGCGCACAGCGCCGTGAACATCAGAGGCGTCGCCTTGGCCAGCGTCGTGCCGATGCCGGCCTTAGAGCCGAACGCGCCCTGGAACAGGTATTTGACTGCGAGGAACGGATCCGCACCCAGCGCGGCCATGATGATCCCGCCAATGACAAACGCCAGCAGGATCGAAAGCAGCGGGACAAGGAAGGCCCCGAGTGATTTTTTGAATTTCATACGCGCGCTCCCCTCACTTTCCGGTCATGGCAAGGCTGATCTCTTCGATCGGCGGGTTCTTGCCGGAATATTCGCCCATGATCTGACCTTCAAAGATGACAAGGATCCGGTCGGACATCTCAAGGATCTCATCGAAGTCCGCGCTGATGAGCAGAATGCCCACGCCGCGGTCGCGCGCGGCGATCATCTGATCGTGGACGAAGCGCGTCGCGCCGATATCCAGTCCGCGCGTCGGGTGTACGGCGATCAGCACATCCGGATCGGATTCCAGCTCGCGGGCGAGAATGACCTTCTGCTGGTTGCCGCCGGAGAGATTCCGGACCTCCTGGTCGGAGGACTGGCAGCGGATGTCGTATTTGCCGATCATCTCCCGGGCATAGGCCGAGATGGTCTTCTTTTTCATATGCAGGCCGTGCAGCGAGGAAAACTGCGGCTCGTCGGTCTGCTTGAGCACAAGATTGTCCGCGATCGACATGTTGCCGATCAGGCCCTGCAGATTCCGGTCCTCCGGGATGAGCGCCACGTCGTCCTCGATCGAGGCCCGCGGGCTGAAGACCGCGATCTTCTGTCCCTTGCGCTGGAACTCGCCGCCGTCCGGCGAGAGCACGCCCGTCAGCAGCTGCGCGAGCTGCGTCTGCCCGTTGCCGTCCACACCGGCAATGCCGACGATCTCGCCCCGGCCGATGCTGAGGCTGACGTCATTGAGGCCCGCGTGCTTGGACTCCTTATGATAATCGATGTTCTGCAGGGAGATGACCGCTCCGGCCTCCACGTCCTTCTTTTCGTACTGCGACTGCTGCAGCTCGCGGCCGATCATCATGTTGGCCAGCTCCTGCCCGGTGACGCCGTGCGCGTCCACCGTCGTGACGACCTCGCCCGCGCGCAGGATGGTGATGCGGTCGGAGATGTGCAGCACCTCACGCATCTTGTGGCTGATAAAGATGATGGATTTTCCTTCGCTGACGAGCTTTTTCATGATGGCGAACAGACCCTCGACCTCGATGTCCGTCAGCGCCGCAGACGGCTCGTCCAAAATCAGCAGCTCCGCGCCGTGGTAGAGCGCCTTCAGGATCTCCACGCGCTGCTGCGCGCCGACGGAGATCTCCGTGATCAGCTTGTCCAGCTCCACATCCAGACCGTATTTTTCCGACAGCGCGAGGATCTCCTTCCGCCGCGCTTCCCGGTCGATAAAGATACCTTTGGAATTCCGGTCGCCGAGGATCATGTTTTCAAACACGGTCATTGCCTCGACCAGCATGAAGTGCTGGTGCACCATGCCGATGCCGAGCTTGACCGCCTGGCTGGGCGACTCGATCCGCACCTGCCTGCCGTTGAGAAAGATCGACCCCTCCGTCGGCTGGTAAAGACCGATCAGAATGTTCATCAGCGTCGATTTGCCCGCACCGTTTTCGCCGAGCAGGGTATGGACCTCGCCCTTGGCTACGGACAGATTGACATCGTGGTTCGCATAGAAGTCACCGAATCGTTTGCTGATGTGCTCCATGCGCAGCAGTTCTTCCAACTAAATCACGCTCCTCTGTATTCACTTTCCGGCTCTTTTTGATAACGCCTTCTCTCTTCGAGCCGTCCATCACGCCGGCTGACCATCTGTCCGGGCCGGCGGTTATCTTAATTTTCAATATACACGAATTTACTCGAGATTTCAAACCTTTTCTGCCCGCCCCGCATTTTTCTATAAACTTCACAAAACCATTGGAAAAACCTGCAGGATCAAGGCAATCCTGCCACCTCGCAGCAGCTTCCGAGGGGCGGAGATCGCGGCGGATTTGGACGGCTTTCCGCCGTGCCGGAAAGCTGGACGCTTTGCCAGCATGCCAGTATTTACCAAAAGAAACCATTTTCGTATCCTTTTGGTGGGAGGTGGATTCGGATAGCATTTTGGTGCCAAAACGCAGCTTGCAGGGAGAACCCTGACCCCAATGCCGCCTGCGAGCGGAGCAGGTAACGGTCAAATTTACCCCCAACGCTGGAACGGCATATCAACGCAGCCGTTTGCTCCGCGGCGTGGGGCGCGTTGTGCCGATGTGTGCGGTTTTATGGGCCGACCGCGCATCCGTGCAGGTCTGCGCTACACAAACGCCGCGTCCGCCCTCCGTGGCGGCGTGAAGAAAATAGGATGAAAAACTTCAACTGGGTAATTCTTCTCGGCCATTCAAAAACCAATTTCGATTCCCAGCATGGGAGAAAGGAAGCCAAATGAACCAGAAACAGTATTACTCGCTGGAAGAGTTACCGTTGATGATGAACATGACAGATGTTGCTGCCGCCCTTGGCATTTCCAGAGCCGGAGCGTACAAACTCGCGCACAATGCAGACTTTCCGGCGTTTCAGATCGGCAAACGGATTGTCGTTTCGCGTGAGAAATTCCTCGACTGGCTGGACCGGCAGGGTGAGGAACAAAAATGCGCCTGATGGAAAATCGGACTTGCGATTCGGCTGTGCTTGTGGTAATCGTGTGTGCTGACAAAATGAGAAGGAGGTAAACACGATGCCGAAACGACGCGCCAACGGCGAAGGAAATATTCGCAAACGCAAGGACGGACGCTGGGAAGGCAGATATACGGCGGGCTATGATGCAAACGGAAAGGCAATCACGAAAAACGTGCTTGGAAAGACACAGGCAGAAGTCAAAGATAAACTACGGGCCGCGATTGAGGACAGCAAGAAGCTCGATCCGGTGAAGGCTGGCAGCTATACGCTCGAACAGTGGCTGAAGCTGTGGTACTCCGTTTACGTCGAACCACAGGTACGGTACTCAACACGGGAGTTTTACCATAACGCGATTGATCACCATATCATTCCAAAGCTTGGCAGCGTGAAGCTGGAAAAGTTGACAATGCTGCAAATCCAACAGTTTTACAACGAGCTGCTCAAAAGCGGTCGCGTGCAGAAGAAAAACCAGCCGGAATTGAGAGAACATGGACTCAGCCCACGCATGGTGCAGTGCGTTCATGTAGTACTCAACAAAGCGTTAGAACACGCGGTGGAAGAAAAGCTGATTCTGGCGAATCCGGCAAAGAAATGCAAAATTCCGAAAAACACTCGCAAGGAGATGAAAATTCTGTCCGAAGCATTGATCGGCCCATATTTGAGTGCAGCGAAAGAGCATGGCATTCTCGCGCCGATGTATCTGGAGCTGACAACGGGGTTACGGCGCGGAGAACTGCTGGCCTTACGCTGGGAGGACACGAAAAACACCCAGCAAATCCGTATTTATTCCCATCTCCGCGTACCGGGGAGACGTGGGATCCGGACGGATTCCGCAGGCTGCACGATCGGATCATCAAGGAGATTGGCGCGGAACATGTGAGATTTCATGACATGCGTCACACATTCGCGACGTTATCATTGAAAAGCGGCGTGGACGTGCGGACGCTGTCTGAAACGCTGGGTCACTTCAGCGCAGGATTCACGCTCAGTACCTACGTTACCTACGTTCACTCAACGTCAGGCATGAAACAGAGCGCGGCAGACGCGATTGGAAACACCATCCGAAACGCGATCTGAACCCGGAAATCAAAGCGGCGGCTGCAACTTGCAGCCGCCGTTCAAACGTTCAAAATATTCTTGAAACGAACAGCAGATTTTTGCAGGGCGGTCATATCCGGCTGGCCGGAGCGGATCTGTGCTGCAAAAATACGTTCGAAACAGGGAATAGAAACACATATTTTGGATTTTCAGAGAAAAATCGGTCAGACCAGAAAAACGGCGTGCGGCACCTGCGCCGCTGGAATCAGATGTCAGCTTTTCAGCAGCGAAAGCAGCTCTTCGGAAGACATATTGAGAATGCCTGCTTCCTCGCCGCCGGATATTGTGTCCAATAATGCGGCCTTCTTTTCCTGAAGCTCCAGAATTTTCTCTTCGATGGTGTCCTTTGCGATCAGCTTATAGACCTGCACGTGCGCCTGCTGGCCGATGCGGTGGGCGCGGTCCGTCGCCTGATTCTGCGCCGCCTGGTTCCACCAGGGGTCAAAGTGGATCACAATGTCGGCTGCTGTCAGATTCAGACCCGTTCCGCCTGCTTTCAAAGAAATCAGAAAGACCGAAGCTTCGCCTGCGTTGAAGGCCTTGACCATGGAAGCGCGCTTTTCCTTGGGCGTTGAGCCCTGAAGCGTATAATTCGAAATATGCAGCGCGTCCAGTCGCGCGCGCAGCCGGTCGAGCATGGAGGTGAACTGAGAAAACAGCAGGATCTGATGACCGTTTTCCACCATCGCCTCGCACAGCTCCACGCAGGCGTCCAGCTTGCTCGTTGAACCTTCATAATTCTCAAAGCAGAGCCCCGGATCGCAGCACACCTGCCGCAGCCGGGTCAGCGCGGCGAGAATTTGCAGCTTGCCCTGCTCGTCGCCGAGATCTGCAACGGCTGCCTGCACACAGGCATAATAGAGCTTCTGCTCATCCTCAGACAGAGAGATCTTTCGGACATATTCTTCTTGGGCGGAAGTTCCTTGAGGACATCTTTTTTTCAGCCTGCGCAGCAGAAACGGCTGTACCAGCCGCCGCAGTTGGGAAACC
>ERZ773139.216-NODE-216-length-81496-cov-18.942547_pt1 | contig 81496 bp, 72 predicted proteins | sample MGYA00580854_ERZ773139 | MGnify/ENA primary metagenome ERZ773139 (study PRJEB29015, sample SAMEA2737809) | human gut metagenome | biome: human gut; feature: human-associated habitat; material: faeces | place: China | collected 2012 ...
AGTCGGTAGAGCATTTGACTTTTAATCAAAGGGTCTGGAGTTCGAATCTCCAACGGGGCACCATAGGGAAATTAGTCGAACTAATCGACTTTAAATATATGAAAGGTTAATTTTGGTTAACCTTTTTTATATGCTAGAAAGGAGTTGATTAGTTATGCAGATAATAAAGGAAAAACTAGATATTGATGAGGTGCTAGAAAAACGAATAAAAAATACACTTAGATTTTTAAATATTAAATCAAAAATTATTAAAGGTAATATAATACATATTCCAAAAACAAACCTTGCCTATATAGAACCACATAAAATAATTATTAATAATATAACTTATCTATTCTTTAATGAATGTAATGATATTTATATTAATACCTTAGAAATTTCAATACCTTTTAATGAATTTGAAACCCATATTAAAGCAAATAATACTAAACCTATTGACATTAAAATAAAAAAATAATATTATATAAGCCAATAAAAGACAGGCAGTATCGTCCTTTATTAGAAAGAGAGGTACTACTATGATTAAATACTTAAAATTAAATAAATATAATAACTATTCAAGAGGAATCAAAGGTATTAGTTTTATCTAGTGCTTTTGGTTCCTCTTTTTTAGATAAAAAGGAGGAATGAATATTGAAAAAGAATGCAGCAATTTATTGTCGAGTTTCTACTGAAGATCAAGCAAGAGAAGGTTATTCTTTAGGAGAACAATTAGAAAAATTAAAAGATTTATGTAAGTTTAGAGATTATAATGTTTATGGAGTTTATGAAGATGCTGGAATAAGTGCAAAAGATATGGAACATAGACCACAATTTAAAAAAATGTTAGAAGATGTTAAAAATCATAATGTTAATGTTATAGTTGCTTATAAACTTGATAGATTAACAAGAAGTGTAAGAGATTTAGAAGTATTAATTACAGAACTTGAAAAATATGAATGCAGTTTAGAATGTGCTATGGATGATATAAATACGTCAACAGCAAATGGTAGATTCTTTGTAAGAATGCTAACAGTCTTATCACAATTAGAAATAGAAAGAGTATCTGAAAGAACAAAATTTGGTATGGTGGGAGCAATAAAAGATGGACACGTTCCAGTAAGAAAAACACTAGGTTTTATGAGAGATAATAAGAAATTAATTATTAATCCAGCAGAAAGTGAAATCGTAGAAAGAATTTTTGATTTGTATTTAAAAGGAAATAGTTATCAAAAAATATCTAATATGTTTAATGAAGAAAAAGTATTAAATAAAAAATGGTATGATACTACTATACAAAAGATACTTGCTAATCCACTTTATAAAGGAGATTTTATAAGTGGTGGTAGAAATGGAACTCCAGTTTTATATGAAAATGTAGTTGAACCTATAATAAGCAAAAAGTTATGGGAAGATTGTCAAGAGCAATCAAGAAAGAATACTCGTAATTATACTAGAAGAAATGATTACATCTTCTTTCAAAAGATTATATGCCCACATTGTCATAAAATAATGGCTTGTAAAGCACCTGGAGGAAAGAAAAAGAAATATATTTATTATCAATGTAATGAATGTAAAGCATATATAAGAGAAGACAAATTAATTAAGTTATTAATAGAACAAATTACTACTATTATTGAATATGATATAACTGTTAGACAATTTTTTGCTCCACTACTTAAACATAAAGTAGAAAATACGAATGAGTTATTAACTAAAGAAATTAATAACTTAAAAGATAAAATAACTAGATTAAAAGATGCTTACTTAAATAAAATAATTGATATGGAAGAATATAAACAAGATAAAGAATATTTGGAAACTAGAATTAAAGATATTGAATTAAAACAAAAAGAAGAACTAGAACTAGACCAATACAATTTTACTTTTGAAGATATTATGCTAAAACGAGATTTAGAAAGTATTAAATGTTTAATCAATCCTCTTTATCAAAGTAGTTTTGAGATTAAATGGAATGAACTTTCTATAAGTGAAAAACAAGATTTGATTATGAGTTATATTGAATCTATTGAAGTTATTAAGAAAGACAATAACGAACTAGAAATTAAGCAAATTAATTTTAGAAAAACATTTATAGAAGAATATGCTAAATTATTTAATAAAGGTGCAATTAATAGATTTCAAGATATTAATGCAAATGGTGAAACAATACAAGTTGAAGTATGTGCTCCTATGACTAGAAAAGAAGTAGAAAATCATATTAAAAGACTTCAAGTTAATTATCCAATTGATTATCAAGAAATTAAGAAAGAAAAATATAATGACCATCAATTTTGTTTGAAATATACACGAGAAAATCCATTTAATGAGCCATTAAAATTAATACCTTTAGTCAATAAAAAAGGAATTAACAAAGTAGATAGTTTTGGTGTAATAGAAGTTCCGGTGCCACCTATAACTTATATTTATGCAGATAAGGTAGGTATTGAAAAATGAGTTATGCGATATTTAGAGTAGAACCTATTTATAAATTACCAGATTTAGCACAAATAGGTTCTCATAATAAAAGAGAAAAAAAGGCATATAAATCTAATCCTGATATAGATATTACTAAAACAAAGAATAATATAGATTTAGTTCCATTATCAGATAAATACATTAAAGGTTTTTATAACTTAACTAAAGAATATAAAAAAGAACACGATAAAAGAATGGAAGTAATGAGAGATGATAGAAAGAAAACCTTTAAACAAATGGTTGATGACTCAAATAATGTGGTTGCTGATGAATTATTATTTACTAGTGATAATGATTTCTTTAAAGGTATGAGTAAAAAACAAATTAAAAAATGGGCTGATACTTGTATGGAATTTGTTTATCAAGATTTAGGTTATACAAAAGAGCAAATATTACACGCAACACTTCATATGGATGAAAAAACGCCACATATTCACTGTGTAGTAGTTCCTTTAATTAGAAAATATGATAAAAGAACAAATACTGAAAAATATATTATTTCTAAAAAACAATATATCAAAGATAAAGCCCATTTAAGCACTCTTCAAGATAAATACTATCAAAGACTAATAGATAATGGTTTTAACCTAGAAAGAGGCATTAAAAACAGTGATAACGAGCATATTTCTATAAAAGAATTTAAAAAGATTACTAAAAAACTAGATAATAGATTAGAAAAGCAAAATTATTTAATGACTAGAGATTTTGAAGAACTAGAAGAAAAATTAAAAACTTCTAAACCTACAATTACTGGCAAAGAAGTTAAAATAGATAAAGATACTTACGATACACTTAATAACTTTATGAACACATCAAAAAGAATAATTAAAGATATGCCTAGAAATCAGGCATTATTTAAAGAACTTACTGACTATATAAAATCATATAAAGATTTAGAAAACGAAAAGAGAAATATTCAAGTTGAAGTTAAAAAGCTAGAATATCAAAATGAAAAATTACAAGAAGAAAATAGTAGATTACATAACTTCTTACATAGTATTTTACAAACTTTAAAAAAGTTTCTCCATAGACTACTTAAAACAGGAACTGAAAAAGATAAAGATGATGTTGTATCAGAAATAAAAGAATATCACAAACAAGATTTATATGATAATTTCGATTTACACGATATAGCAAAAAATACATCTAAAGAACAAGAAATAAATGATTATTTATACACAAAAGATTACGATTATAACGATAAAGATATAGGTATTTAAAAAGACGAGCAAATTCCAAATGCTCGTCTTTAATAGACCGTTTATTCCGAAACGGTAACACACTACGCTATTGTCAAAGCCAATAACGGTGTGAAAAAGGGAATATTCCCTTTTTAAACCCTAAAAAGCATAATTTTATCAAGGCATAAAAACAAGCTAGAATCATGTTTTTATTTATACAAAGGGGTTCAACATCTAAATTTAAAAATATAATGTCATTAATTTTATCTTGAACCATAAGAAGATTTTTTTGATTCTTCATATACTGGTTTCATTGTAGTTAAATAGTTTAGTCCTTGAACTAAAAGCGAAATATCTTCAGAAGTTTTGTCAGGTTTACTTACTAACTCTTTTACAATAGAATACATTTCCAAATAGTCTAACTCCTCTTTTGACATATTTTTGTTAAAATTATCAAATGCTATACTTAATTCATTATTTGGCTTCATAATATCCCTCCTTTACATAATTATACCATAAATATTTTAAAAAGTAAAATATTAAATTTAAATGAAATTGTAATTTTTTGTTCCAATTCCAATTAGAAAATTATGTAGTATAATGATTATAGAAATTAATCTTTTAAGAAATTTCCAAACGTGTATAACTCACGCACCACTTTAAATACAAAAGCCTTATAAAATAAGGCTTTTTTATATTATGACACTAAAACAAAAATTAAAAAAACTAACCACTTTTTTCAAATGGTTAGTTTTTACTTTTCCTCATATTAAAATAAGAATAAAACATAAACTCAAAGCCATCCAAATAAAACTTATATGTATCCATAGTAACCTTATTAAATAGAGATAAAACAACATGTTTATCATTATTGTACAAATATATAACTTTAAGTATATTCAAAAGTTTTTCAATATCATTCGCATCATCAATATTCAGTTTATCAACCTTTACAGAGAAATCCTCAAAATATTCATTAAGTTCTTCCTTAAAAGTACAAATATTATAATAAAAATTACTAACAATAATTTTATCATATTCTCTTCTATAGTATTTAATATTATCATTGTCAAACACATACTTATTACAAAGCAAAATATCACTATTATTCTTTAAGCAAGCTGCAATTATTTCATACTCAGAATCAATATTATAATTAAAATTGTCATAAAAATAATGAATAAAATTATCGAGCACATAAACATAATGATTATAACTATCAACATAATCTTTTTTTAGCACCGGTTTGTTATTACTATATATAGGGACACCACCAATTTTCTTTATACTAGAGTCAAGTATCCCACTTTCAATAATTTTAAATATAAGCAAACTATTACCAATATTTATCTTTTTCGTTTGTTTAATTAATTTATTCTTTTTAATAGATAGAATTATACTTTTTTTACTACTGCCAAATTTTATTTTCTTTTGCATCATGTATCCCTTTCCTATCATCACCTAATAAAGTTGACTTATTTAGAATAACACAAACACAAATACATTACCATACAAAAATAAACATCAGTGAATTTAAAGTGATAATATTATTTTTGTTAATTAATAGTTAACCAAAAAAAATAAAGAAAATAAGCCATTCACAGCCTATTTTCTAATATATCACTATTTGCTAGTAACTCTCTTTAACACAAAGTATTTGCAGTCCACTGCACAGTTATCTGTCAAATACTTATCCAAATACTTATAATTATTAATATTTTTAGCCTTCTTATTAGTCTCTTCATAGAAGCCCTTTAACCTAAGTTTACCATAAGCAATATCCCCTACTATATAATCATAATCACTAAAGAAATCAGTATAATGACTAGTAAACTCATTCAAGTCAAACCCATCTTTATAATTATTTATAAGTTCATACTTATTATTTTCAACCTCAATAAATTTCATAATATCTCCTATCCATAATTCTTTGCAAATGCACTCTTAATCTGTTCATACTTAGCCAAACTAGAGGCTGAATTCCAAGTAATAAATCCACCATCCAATCCAGCATCATATAATGCCCTTACCTGATCTTCAATCTTACCAGCATTATAAATAACCTTAGGATTCCAATAAGGCGTATCATAAGCCGTTATCCATGTTCTAGCAACCGCAGGTGTAGGTATTTCTTTTTGTCTTGCACTAGCCCCCTTAGCCCAATTATTAACTGTCTGATATGCATTAGTCCAGGTATCAACACTTCTACCAAAATGGTCCGTATAAGGCATTGAACTAATAGCATCAACAATATTAGAGATTGCAGGCCAATATTGCCCATATGCTGTTACATACTCACTAGAACATTCACCAAATACATCAACCGATAAATATATACCCTCTTTATGTATCTGATCAGTAGCATAGAATAGAAAATTCTGCACAGCCTCAGCCTTTTCCTCATCATATTTATTTTTAAAGTCAGCCTTTGCTACTGACAAATTATAAGCATTCTCTGGAAATCTAACATAATCAAATTGTATCTCATTAAAGCCCATTTCTCTAGCAGCCTCTTTAGCAAGTTCCACATTATAATACCACACATTCCTACTATAAGCAGATGGCCATCCAGTAGAATTAATACAGTCTTCCGGATGATCCTTAGCATAATGCGTATCATTAAATACCACTATTCTACCAATAGCATATATACCGGCCTCTTTAATCTTATCAATAGCGGCTTTATATAAACTATTATCATTAATCGCCGTTTTATAAGCTGTTGGAGATATCTCTTTAGCCACCTCAGAACTATATGCAAGCGCTCCATCCTTAATATCAACAACTATTGCATTAACACCATTTTCCTTAGCAATCTTCAAATAACTATCAATAGAACCAATAGTTCCAGCATTCAAATACATTGCCTTGGCACTTTTAAGAAGCTTATTATTCTCAAATTCCACTCTCTCATAAGGATAATAATCCAAAGTAGATGCCTTACCACCATATAACTCCCTCAAGCCATACTTACGGTCCTTATGTGTATCATAAACAGAGTTCTCATTATACACCTCATTAGCGGTCTCTTCATCATTAACCAAATACTTACCATACACCCAGCCTTCAGTATTATCATTCTTAATCTTATACATATTAACAGAGCCATCTTCAAGAAGTTTATCATAATCAGTTACATCAATTTTATTACCCTTCTTAATAAAAGATTCAATCTTTGAGTCCTCACTATTTTGATATACCGTAACAGAAGTTCTAACATACTTAACCTTTTCTAAGACAGCACTCTTCGCATCCTTAACTAAACTACCACTGTCAACATAATAAATACTCTTATCATAATCAATCTTTGTATAAGACTTATTATCCTTAGTAACAGTATTCTTATAACTACTTACCTTAGTACCTCTTACCAAGTCCTTATCTTCCTTAAGATTACCATCATCATCCAGAATATAAAGTTTTACTACCTTATCACTAGAAGCCAAATACATAGCTTCCTTATTAATAATATCTTTACCTTTTCCAAGTAGTAACACCGCTAACACCACAATAATAGCAGAAATACCAATTACAATACCTACCTTTACTGGATTAACTCTTCTTTTTTTTCTTCTTTTTTCACCCATTTTATCACTCCATTTTCTCTTAATATTAGTATAACATATTTATACATTTTTTTACCAAAAAAATACAAAAAAAGCACAAAATTATTTTATACACATTTTATGCTCTTTAATTATATATCTCTAGATAAATATATATAAGATTTACCCAGTTCAAAACTAATTTCCTTGCAGTATCTAACAAACTTTTCATATCCCCAAACAAGTTTATCAGCAAAAGCAACAACATAACTTTCTTTATACTTAGGTTTAATCTTAACAACCAACGGAAACATATGACTCTCAATAATATTAATTTCCTTCTTATTAAGATTAAAATGTTTCTTAGCATTAGTACTTGCTATTTTAGGATGATTTCTAATTAGCTTATTAGTATTTTTAGCAGTATACCTATTCAAAAAGAAATCATGAAGCATTCCCCCTCTAGCGGCACTAACATAATCCAAATCTAGTTTCTTACATATCCTATACGATAAATAGGCCACTCTCTTAGAATGCTCCATTCTAGTAGTTTTATGATGTGTGAAATCCTTTAACTTATTAAATTCCCTATTCTTTAATATTTCACTAACTATTTCCATATATTCTATATCATCATTACCAGTTTTCATTATTACACCTCAGTATTATTTTATTAAAAACATAATATCATAATTAATTAAAAAGAAGCAACTCGTGCTCCTATTTATTATCTAACATATTAAGAAGATTAATCTTAAACATATCTCTCTCAGCATGAGACTTAGATACCATTACTCCCTTATAAGTAGAAAGTTCTTTTTGATGTCCCTCAGTTAAAATATCCTCCGGAGTTAAAGTATCAAGCATTACTAATTTTTGATTTTCATACACTGTATAATGAAGTACAACATCACCATGTACTTTAGCAAACATCCTATCAGTAGGAAGCTTAAGCTCATACTTAGTAATCATATCCTTAGTGTTCTTTGATACTATAATACCCTTGAAATCACCATCTCTAAATGATGGATAAAAATCAAAAACTAACTTCTTATAAGCAAGCATATTATATTTCTTAACAGCACGTTCTTTTTTTCTAAATTCATTTTCATTTAGATATTCAATAACAAAACTATTCTTCATTTTAACCATCCCCCTAGTTCAAACGAATGTATTTCGATTATACCACAAAAATACTAGTATTGTCAAATGTTTTTTTATGTTCTTAGCACTTCAAGCCTTATTTTATAAGTCTTTCAGTGTTGTTATTAGCCTATAGTCTAATAACAATATACCAGCAGTATCTATCATATATAAGCCGTAACTATATATTAAGAAAAAGGAAGATAGCAAAATTAAATAACACTATCTCCCTTAAATACCGGAATAAAACTCTCTTCTTGACTTTCTTTATCCTGTACAAAACATTTTCTTACTCCAAGGTCATAAGCATAATCTATAATCTCATCATACTCTTCTTCACTTACTGTATTATTAAGTTCCAAATATTTACATCTTCTAACAGGAGTATACTGATTCATTATACTAAGATAAATATTATTACCATAGTTATCAAATAAATACTTAATAACTTTTTTAGAATCCTCAATATGACTAGGTAATACCAAATGTCTAACAATAACTCCCCTTTTCATTATACCTTTTTTAATTACTGGTTTGCCTACTTGTTTATACATTTCTTTTAAAGCCTCTCTAGTAATTTCAAAATAATTATTAACATTAGAATACTTATTTAATTCTTTATCATAATACTTAAAATCAGGTAAATAAATATCAACAAGACCATCAAGTAATTTCAAACTACTTACCTTTTCATAACCCGAAGTATTATATACTATTGGTATAATAAGTCCCTTCCTCTTAGCCATAATAAGACCCTCTCTAATTAATGGTATATAGTGGCTAGGAGTAACTAAGTTAATATTTTCAGCTCCCATTTCTTGAAGTAAAAGGCATATATCACTAAATCTTTCAATGCTTATTTCCTCGCCATTATTATTAATACTAATATCATAGTTTTGACAATAAATACATCTTAAATTACAATAAGAAAAAAATATCGTACCAGAGCCATTCTTACCAGTAATAATAGGCTCTTCCCACATATGTAAATGATAACCACCTATCTTAATCTTATTAGAGGCTCCGCAGTAACCAATTTCACCCTTATTCCTATTTACATTACATTCTCTAGGGCAAATATTACATTTATTAAATAGTTCTTCCATATAAATCACATTAGATATTATAAAATAAAAAATAGACTTTTTCAAGGTCTATTTAAGTTTATCTATTAGTTAATACAATTGCTATCACTATAGCAATGAGTAGAAGTATCGTACCAATATTAATAAAGCCATTACTTCTTTTCTTTTTAGGAACATCAAGTTTAATTCTTGGCATAGTACTAGTAAATTCAAGATTATCACCAATTAATCTAACTTCTTTAACTACTGGTAAAGGAAGTTTTTTTATCTTTTCACTACTCATACCATTACATTCTTTTACTTTTTCAATATCTATTTTATCTTTTTCTCTATTAGTTAGAAGTTTATCCGCTACTACAAACTCCAAAGATACTGTCGTATATTTTTTATTATCAGAAGTAACATAAGGCATAATATAATCATTCATTTTAGCGGCTATACTCTTAATTCTACCAATCTTTTTCTTGCAGTCAAAAGTATATTCAGTTATACCTTTATCAGTTTCTTCAAATACAAATATATTAACTTTAATTTTATCAACAATTACTTGAAAACCATAATCAATATTATTAACAGTATAAGTTAAACTATCTCTTTTAGGGTCATATAAGTCTTCCTTACGAAATAATTCCCTTAATTGTTCAACATCCTTCTTATCGCAAAGTAAATCTAAACTCTCATGTCTACGACCTGTTCTATCATTAAGAAGAACATAAGGAACTATACCACCCATTAAATAAAGTTTAGCCCTTGTTTTATTAAGTTTAACAACTTTATCATATACTTTCATTATTTCATCATAAGTATATCCCATTTTGTCTAAGTTTTCTTTATAAGCACTAATACTGTTATTAAAAATAGTATCTATTTTAGTTTTAATTATTTCTATATCTTCATTTCTATTAAGAAAGTTATTAATAACCTTTTGTACATTATCCTTAGAAACAAACATAGACATATTTTCTAATTCTTTAACCTTGTTTTCTATATATAAAGTAATTAATCTATTTTTCTCTTCCACAATCTGTCACCTACTATTTTCATACTAATTATAGCATATAAAAAGTAACAATGTAAAGAAAAAGAAAGAATTTTCTCGAAATATCTAGAATTTTATTCTTTCTTCAATATATTTTTCTATATCTTCTACTTTAATAGTAGTCTGCTCCATAGTATCCCTATCTCTAATAGTAACAGTACCATTATTAATAGTTTCTTCATCAATAGTTATACAGTAAGGAGTACCCATAGCATCTTCTCTTCTATATCTTTTACCAATACTACCAGATTCATCATAAGTAACCATAAATGATTTAGATAATTTCTTATATATTTCCATAGCCTTTTCACTATGATATTTTTTTACTAATGGAAGTATACAAGCTTTATAAGGAGCTAAATAAGGATGAAATTTCATAACTTCTCTTGTCGTACCATCTTCTAATTCTTCTTCGTGATATGCATCGCATAATACTGTTAAGAATGTTCTCTCTACTCCAACTGATGGTTCAATTACATAAGGAATATATCTTTCATTAGTCTCAGGATCTAAATACTCCATAGATTTACCAGATACCTTTTGATGACAAGTTAGATCATAATCAGTTCTTGAAGCAATACCCCATAATTCACCCCATCCAAATGGAAATAAATACTCAATATCAGTAGTGGCATTACTATAGAAAGATAATTCTTCTTTAGAGTGGTCTCTAAGTCTTAATTTATCTTTATCAATACCTAATGACAATAAGTAGTTGTAGCAGTATTCTTTATAATACTTATGCCAATCAAGTTCAGTACCAGGTTTGCAGAAGAATTCAAGTTCCATTTGTTCAAACTCTCTTACTCTAAATATAAAGTTACCAGGAGTAATCTCATTTCTAAAAGATTTACCAACTTGTCCTATACCAAAAGGAACCTTAAGTCTCATACTTCTTTGAACATTTAAAAAGTTAACAAATATACCTTGAGCAGTCTCAGGCCTTAAGTATATTGTAGATTTAGCATCTTCAGTAACACCTTGAAATGTTTTAAACATTAAATTAAATTGTCTAATATCCGTAAAATTACTCTTACCACATTTAGGACATGGTACCTTATTTTCTTTGATATACTCCATCATTTCATCCTGAGTCATAGAGTCTCCGATTAAACTCTTAGAATAATCATTAATAAGATTATCTGTTCTATGTCTTGTTTTACATTCCCTGCAGTCTATTAATGGGTCAGAGAAGGTCTTTAAATGACCAGAAGCTTCCCAAGTTTTAGGATTCATAAGTATAGCACTATCTAGTCCAACATTATTTTTATCTTCTTGAATAAATTTCTTAATCCAAGACTTCTTTACATTATCTTTTAAAAGTGCACCTACTGGACCAAAATCCCAAGTATTAGCAAGTCCTCCATATATTTCACTACCTTGAAATATAAATCCATATTGTTTACAAAAATTAACTAATTTATCCATAGTCATCTTTTCCATTTTATACCTTCTTTCATGTTTAATATCATACTATAATTTATCTATTTTGTAAATATTATTTAATCACTTCATATATTAATTTAATATCATTATTAATATTATTATCTATAGTAAATAATTTATCTTTATCTATACTAGGTACTTCTCTATTAGTATATAAAGTAAGTACTGTATCACCAACATTAACTTTATCATTAATATTCTTATTTATAATAATACCCGCAGAATAATCTATCTTATCTTCTTTATTCTTTCTACCAGAACCTAAACTACTAGATAGTTTAGCTATCTCTAAAGAATGAATATTAGTTAAATATCCTTCTCTATCACTCTTTACTTCATATATATAATTACTCTTAGGTAGTTCATTAATATTACCACCTTGATAACTAACAAATTCTAATAATTTATTATATGCTTTTCTTGAAGAAATGCTTTCTAATACCTTTTCTTTAGCTTCTTCATAATTAATATTAAGACCTAAACTTACCATATAACTAGCAAGTTCTATACATAGTTTATTTAAATTATTGTTAGGATTATAATACAAAGTATTAATAGCCTCAAGTACTTCTAAAGAATTACCAATATTATTACCTAAAGGAATATCCATATTAGTAAGTAAACATACTACTTTCATATCATTTTCTTTACCTATCTTAATCATAAGATTAGCAAGTCTTCTACCAGAATCAATATCTTTAATTAAAGCACCTTCCCCTATTTTAATATCAAGAACTAAATTCTTAGATCCAGATGCTATCTTTTTACTCATAATTGAAGAAGCAATAAGTGGAATACTTTCAGTAGTTCCAGTTACATCTCTTAAAGCATATATTTTTTTATCTGCTTTAGCAACATCTTCAGTTTGACTAGTAATAGCCATACCAATATCACTTATTTCTTTAATAAAACTATCCATACTCAAGTTAACATTAAAACCTGGTATACTTTCTAATTTATCAATAGTACCTCCTGTATATCCAAGTCCTCTACCGCTCATTTTAGCTACTCTACATCCAAGTGAAGCTACAATTGGCGATATAATTAAAGTAGTTTTATCACCTACACCACCAGTAGAATGTTTATCCACTACATTATTTAAATTACTTAAATCTATTCTACTACCTGACTGAATCATATATTTAGTAAGATATATAACTTCTTCATCAGTCATATCATTAATAACAATAGCCATAAGTAATGCTGACATTTGATAATCTTTAATATTACCATTATCAAAGTTTTCCACTACATATTTAATTTCTTCTTCAGTAAGTATTTCTTTATTTTTCTTCTTTAGTATTATATCAATTATATTCATCTATCAATCACCTATCTATCATAATAAATATACCACATAAAAGAGAAAGATTCAATAAATTTTCTTTATTTATGGCTAGTTAAGCCTAAGGTCTTAACTAGTATTTTATAGCCTAAAGTCTATAAAATAGTCTATTATATATAAGAGAAAGTTCAGGATAAAAACATTATTTATTACCTAGCCTTTTTATTAACAAAAGAAGAAACTATTTTTCTTTAGTTTCTTCTTTTGCTTTTTCTTTCTTTTTATCATGATTCCATATTATATTAGTTTTTAATATTAGTAATAAAATTAATACAAATAATATAGCATATATAACCATACCATAAATATTGCTACCAAGCATACTATTACCAACAGCGTATACAATAGAAGCTGAAGCAAATAGTAAATCAACTATATATATTATAATTACTGTCTTTTTTTGAGATAACTTTAATTTTAACAATTGATGATGTAAATGATTTTTATCAGGTTCTCCAAGTGGCTTATGATTAATAAGTCTTCGAAGAATCGCAAATAAAGTATCAAGTATAGGAATAGCAAGTAAAAGTATAGGTATAATAAATGAAGTCAAAGTTACATTTTTAAATCCTAACAATGCAATAACCGCAATTATATAACCTAAAAACATACTACCAGAATCACCCATAAATATTTTTGCTGGATTAAAATTATGTACTAAAAATCCAAGTGTACTACCAAGCATTATAAATGTTAATATTATATCAAGACCATTAGAATTATTAAGAAGCATTGCTATTATACCAATAGTTAAGAAATATATACTAGCAATACCTGAAGATAAACCATCTAAGCCATCAATTAAATTAATACAGTTAATAATAGCAACAATAAATATTATTGTAATAGGATATGCAAGTATTCCAAAATTCAAATATAATCCAAATGCTGAAATATCTTTTAATAATATACCACCATATAATGGTATTATTGAAGCTCCTACTGTTTGAGCAAGCAACTTCCATTTAGCAGGTACTGGTTTTATATCATCAAATATACCAGTAACCAATATTATAAAACTACCAATAAGTATTGCATTCATTTGTACCGAATGAATACCAAATAACATATAGCCAAGTAAAAAACCAGCATATATGCCAAGACCACCTAATCTAGGAATGGGTACCTTATGTACTTTTCTTTCATTAGGCATATCAAGTGCTCCAATAAAATTAGCCATCTTTTTTACAACAGGAACAAATAAAGCAGTAAATAAAAATGTTGTTCCTACCATTAGTAAAACTCTTTTTATATCCATAATTATATACAACTCCTTAAATCAAATTACATCTATATTATATAATATATTTATATTTTAATCAATAAAAGAGCAAAAAAAAGAATAGCTTATTTACTATTCTTAACATAATTATATGAATCCTTTACCATATCTTCGATGTTATAAGTGCAAGACCAATCTAGTATATCTTTAGCCTTACTAGCATCAGCATAACAAGATGCTATATCTCCATCTCTTCTACCTACTATTTTATATGGAACATCGATATTATTAAATTTCTTAAAAGCTTCAACAAGTTCTAATACACTATAACCATTACCAGTACCTAGATTAAATGCATCAATACCATTATTATTAAGTACCCAATTAAGTGCCTTAATATGACCTTTAGCCAAATCAACAACATGAATATAATCTCTAACACCAGTACCATCTATAGTATCATAATCATTACCAAATACAGATAATTCTTTTAATTCTTTATTAGCTACTTTAACTATATAAGGCATCAAATTATTAGGAATATCATTAGGATTTTCACCTATTAAACCACTCTTATGTGCTCCAATTGGATTAAAATATCTAAGTAAAGCAATATTCCAAGTATTATCAGAAACATATAAGTCATTTAATATTCTTTCAATCATAATTTTAGTTTCACCATAAGGATTGGTAGCATGAGTAACATCAAAGTTTTCTTTAATAGGTAAACTCTTCGGAGTACCATATACTGTAGCACTTGAAGAAAATACTATATTTTTAACATTATGTTCATTCATTACTTCACATAAAGTAAGTGTACTATCGATATTATTTCTATAATACATAAGAGGTTTCTTTACCGATTCGCCTACAGCTTTATATCCAGCAAAATGAATTACAGCATCAATCTTATTATCATTAAATATCTCTTCTAATAGTTTTTTATCACATACATCACCCTCATAAAAAATAACATCTTTTCCTGTAATTTTTTTAATTTTATCTACTACTTCTCTTTTAGAATTAGATAGATTATCAATAATAACAACTTCATAATCATTATTAAGAAGTTCAACAGCAGTATGGCTACCAATATAACCAGTACCACCAGTAACTAATATTTTCATAAACATCCTCCTACTTATATTTATCAATAATAGCATCAACTATATATTTACTAGCAAAGCCATCTCCATAAGGATTAGATGCCTTACTCATCTTATTATATTCATTCTTATCATCTAATAATTTTTTAGTTTCATTATAAATAACATCTTCTGAAGTACCTACTAATTTCAAAGTACCTGCAGCAATACCTTCGGGTCTTTCTGTAGTATCTCTAAGTACAAGAACAGGCTTGCCAAGTGAAGGAGCTTCTTCTTGAATACCACCAGAATCAGTAAGGATAATATAACTCTTATTTTGAAAATTATGGAAGTCAAACACTTCTAAAGGTTCTATCAATCTTACTCTATCAGTATCTTTAAATATTTCATTAGCAACTTCTCTAACTTTAGGATTTAAATGTATTGGATATACTACTTTAACATCAGGGTATTCACCCACTATTCTTCTTACAGCCTTAAATATATTTCTCATAGGTTCACCAAGATTTTCTCTTCTATGAGCAGTAAGTAAAATCATTCTATCATTACCTATCCAATCAAATATTTCATTATTATAATCTTTCTTTATGGTTGTTTTCATAGCATCAATAGCAGTATTACCAGTAACATATATTTTATCTTCTGATATATTTTCTTCTAACAAATTATGTTTACTTACATCAGTAGGAGCAAAATACATATCACACATTCTATCTACCATTTGCCTATTCATTTCTTCAGGAAATGGTGAATACTTATTCCAAGTTCTAAGACCAGCTTCAACATGTCCTATATCTACTTGATTGTAGAAGGCTGCTAATGCACCAGCAAAAGTTGTAGTAGTATCACCATGAACAAGTACAATATTAGGCCTTTCTTTTTTCATTATTTCTTCAAGTCCCATAAGTACTCTAGAAGTTATTTCACTAAGAGTTTGGCCTTGTTTCATAATATTTAAATCATAATCAGGATTAATATCAAACACATCAAGTACTTGATCTAACATTTCTCTATGCTGAGCAGTAACACACACTATACTTTCTATTTCATTTCTTTTTTCTAATTCTTTAACAAGAGGAGCCATCTTAATAGCTTCTGGTCTTGTTCCAAATATTGTCATAACTTTAATTTTATTCATAATTACATTTATAGAATACTTTGATTCTAATTTTCCTCCTATTTTAATTAGTTATTGTGATTTTTCTCATTTATAATTGTAAATTATTAATAATGTAAACATTACTGAATAACATAATGGAAATAAATATATTAATTGTATAATTAAATATCTATTTTATAATAGTATTTTTAATTTTAGATTTTTTATTATTAAACACTAAATACTTACTAAATATATAATTCAAAACAAGTATAATAAACTGAACAAGTATTTTTGCAATCTTATCATCTATATGAAATAAAGTAACCATTAAAAACATTGAAAGCATATCAATTAACAATGTTAAAATTCTTGAACTGTAAAACTCTACCACTTCACCAATTACTTTTCCGTTTGACTTAAATACATATTTTCTATTAGCAAAATATGCAAATGTAACAGATAATATCCAGGAAATAATATTAGCGACTTGTAATTGTACCCCATTATCAGGATTCAAAAATAACCATATACAAATATAATATGATAGTAAACTAACAAGAGTTGTCAATCCACCAACAATTACATACCTAATTATTTCACTATTTTTATTTATTATTTTTTTTATTTCTTCAAACATAATAATACTTCTTTCTATAATTTAATTACTAAAATGCCATTAATAATTTGAGCACTTTCTGATGAAGGCCAAACTTTCATTTCTTTATATTCACTAGAGTTATATATTAAGTCTTTTTGCTCATCAGTAGCTCTAACTAATTCTACACCAAGTTGATTATTAATATATGTAATAATTTTTGTATCAGAATTAAAATAATACAAATCCGCATATCCTATAAATTGTCCCCACAATCCCTGATCATAATTAATTATTTCACTCCATTGACTTACATCAAATAATTGATTATAAAAATCACTATCTTTTTCACCAACTATCATTACAGGCATACTATAATCAAATCCATCAGTAGATTCAATTCGTGCTAATAAACGAGCATTTAAAGATTCAGTATATTGATTAAACTTTTCTACTTTATAATAATAACTACTTGTTATACTATAATTTTGCCATCCTATACCAATAAAACAAATTATAGAAACCAAACAAATATAATTATTAATATTTTTATTTTGTAATGTACAATAGTTTTCAATAACATAAATGCAAAATAAATAAGTTAATACAAACTGATAAATATTTAATGCTGATACATCAGTTTTATATGCCATAAAATCTACAATATTAACTGCTAAAGGTAAAAGTACTATAAGTATAACTAATAGTAGAACATTAATTTTTTTCTTATAAAGCTTTTTATTAATTATAACTCCAATTAAAGATACAAATGACATTAAAGCTAAAATTATTCTAAACACAACAAACTTACTTGAAGACTTAAAGAAAGAATATCCTAAAAAATAGCCAATATAATGTAAATATGTTCTTTTTAATAAACTAGACCATTCTGATATCGGTGGTACTCCCATCGAATTGGCACCTTTATAATTAGACAAACTAATATTATAGTAATTCAAAAAACAATTTAAAATCACAAAATATAATATTACACCAATTATTCCCATTATAAATAATTTTAAAAACATAATTAATATTTCTTTAGTGTCCTTTTTATCTAATATCATTTTTATTAAGTACAATACTGATAAAGCAGAAGCAACGCCAATATAAGACTGATAATTTCCTAATGAAATAGCAACTAACAAACCGGAAAAAATAAAACCAAATTTAAATTTTATTGCTATATAAACTGCAAGTACAGCCAGTATCAAAGCACTCAAATAAATTTCAACCATAAATAAATATCCAAATGAAATTGCTAAACTTGGAAAAGTTGCCAAAATTAAACTGGTTATAATCATTGAACTTTTCTTTTTGATATTAAACATATCACATATCATAACAGAAACCAATGTGATAACAACTATTGCAAAAACAAATTTTATCATTGGAACTAGCATTTCTCCTGTAAATAAAGACCCTTTAGTCCATCTTCCACTTGAAAGAGTTCCACTTGCAAAAGATATAAAATTCAAATCATCCTCATTACCTAATCTTTTTACAAAAAAATACACATGTGAAATAAATGTAAAAAATATAGCACTATAAAAAGCATATTTATACCTATCATACATTAATTTTAAATAATTAAATAATTTTTTTATCATGTTAATTCTCCTTTCCACTACTTACTTCATCTTTAATTATATAAATTGGTCTTTTTTTAAGTTCAACATATACTCGGCCAAGGTATTCGCCAATTATACCCAATAAGAACATTTGCAATCCACCAAAAATTAGAATTAAACAAATCATTGTAGGATAACCACTTATTGCTATACCAACTACAATTTTCTTAATAATTACAATTATTAAATATATTAAAGAAAATAGCATTGTTATCAAGCCCAATATTGTAGCTAATTTTAAAGGTGCAACAGAAAATCCTACTATACCATTAAACGCATACTTAAATAATCCAAATAGCGACCAAGAACTTGTTCCATATAATCTTTCATTAACCACATAAGGCATATAATATGTATTAAATCCAACATAAGAAAATATTCCTTTTGAAAAGCGATAATATTCTTCCATTTCTAATATGGAGTTTAATACTTTTCGATTAAACAATCTAAAATCTGATGCATTTTTATAAAACGGAACTTCACTTATTTTATTTATCAAACTATAAAATCTTTCCTTTAACCATATTATTAATTTTTTTTCTTTTCTTTTTTCTTGATAACAAGTTATGCAATCGTATTCATCATGCTTTTCAATATATTCAAGCATTTTTTTTACATATTTTGGATGTTGTTGCAAGTCGGCATCAATCAGCACAGTATAAGTGCCTTTAGATTTCTTTAATCCTGCTAATATAGCAGCTTCTTTTCCGAAATTTCTTGAAAAATTAATACCAAATATATTTTCTGTATTATATTTTTCTATTATTTTTTTTATTTCAGAAAAAGTATTATCTTTGCTACCATCATTAATGAATATATACTCAATATTTTTATTATTGCCAAAAGTTTCAATACAACATTCCATAAATGGTTCAATATTTTTTTCTTCATTATAACATGGTATTACTAACGACAACTTCATATTCAAATCCTCCTATTTTTGTCTTCTCACTTTAAAAATAAATTTTACATTACTATCATAGAATCTTTTTAATCTTTTTGGCTCTTTTAGTATTCTATATAGCCATTCTAAATTTAATTTAATGAATATTTTAGGTGCCCTTTTCTTATGACCACTTATTACATCGAATGAACCACCTACTCCAACAAAGATTCCTTTATCAAATTTATCTAAATGTTTGTATATCAATTTTTCTTGAAGTGGAATACCTAATGCAACCAATACTATATCAGGTTTTGTTTTTACTATTTTTTCAAATATTTTATCTTTATCTTTTTCATAACCATTTGACATGCCTACTAAATTCAAATTTGGATAACTTTCTTTTAATACTTTTTCCATAGAATCAATTACTTCTTGTTTAGCTCCAAACAAATAAATTGACTTTTTTTGTTTGTTTCCAAGCTTTAACAATTCATTTGCAATATCTATTCCAGTAATTCTTTCCTTAACATCATAGTTAATCATTCTAGCGGCTTTTACTATTCCAATCCCATCTGGTACCAAAAAAGTATCGTTATCCAAAAGTAGCTTTCTCATTTCTTCATCTTTTTCACTCATCATAAATGTTTCAGGATTTGCAGTTACAATAAATGTTTTTTTATTTTGACTTAAATTTTTTTCTAATATTTCATAAAATGACTCTTCACTTTTATTATAAAGTTTATCAAATAGTTCCTTCACTCTATTACCTCCTACATACACTCAAATCAATTATATCAAAAAATAAAATGAAAAAAAAGAGAAAAGCTCTCTTTTTCCAAATAAATGGTGACTATTAACAATTAAAGTAGTAATTTATCAACAGAACACAGAAACCTTTATTAATTTGTTTCTTATTTTTTTATCTTATTTTTAATGATATTATCTATTTTAGAATAGACAGGCTTCATATCTCTCAAATTAGTTATATATAAACATTTGCATGAAAGAGCTTGAAAAATCCATTTAATTAATGAAACTTTTTTTGTTTTAACTCTATCATAATAATCCGTATCTTCTGCCATTGCCTTAAATGGTTTGAATTTTTTTAATTTATCTTTAGGCAATTTATGACTTAACATTGCTTCTGACCATAATATAGGTAAATTCATGCCTGCCACAGTAGAAGAATACCCCCAAGTTGAATTTCTTAAATTAACTTCTAGAAAATATAGTTCATCATTTTTATCTACCAAAAACTCAACTTCACAAATGCCCTCAAATTTAATACATTCAAAAATTTTATTTAATTTTTTTTCTAGCTCTTTATTATCAAAATTTTTAATAATCATATAGTTACCAAAAGCATTGTCATTTATACTTAAGTAGTTTAATGAAAATGCATAAAAAACATCTTTGCCTTTATTAATACTGAATCCATTAACAGCAAATTCATTTTTTTTCTTAATATATTTCTGAACTAAAATTTCTTTACTATCAATTTTATTTAAAGCAGATTTTAATTCTTTTTCGTTATTACATACAATACTATCAGCCTTCCAATTATCTTTAGTCGATATTATAGCTTTTGTTAAACATGGATACTCCATATCATCAGGAATTTTCTTTGAAGTTAATTTCCATGTTTTTATAGTATTAAGTCCACATTTTTCTGCTAATTTAATTATATTTTCTTTATTCATATATTTAGTTACTTCACCTTTTTTACCAGCATTATAAAATATAAATTTGTCTTTTAATTCATCATATTTCAAATCTAAATAACTTGTTATAGTATCATCAGAAGTATATATAAATGGTTTTAACTTTTCTTTTCCATATTCTTTCATCAACACTTCATATCCATCATCAATTGTATCTACAATGTGCAACTTACCAATATATTTGCTTTTAGAAGCTAATTGATATTTACCTTTTTTAATAATAACAATTGGCTTTATGCCACATTCTCCTAGACTTCTTATTATTCCAAGTGGATTATAATGTTCCTGGCAAAATACTATATATTTTCTTTCATTAGTATCATTTTTTTTCATTTTTAATTTTACTCCTTTTCCAGTTTTCTCATTTTTATTATTCATCGTTAATATTAAGTAGAATAAAGTCATCAATACTGCTAATTCTAAAACATTATAAAATAAGCAAACTAACATCAATATAAAAATTATCATTAACCTATAACTATCTTTTCTATACTCATATATTAGTGTTAAAATAAACATTGCAAACATTAAAGTTCCAAATAATCCTGTTTCAACAAATATTGCTATATACTGATTATCTGAATAAAAGTCATCTGATAAATTGTATTGTTTATACAATTTAGGAATTACAACACTACTGCCAGCAGTACCATATGTTGCAAAACCAGTTCCAAATAACGGCTTAGTTTTCCATATTTTAAATCCTAAATTAATATTAAAAAGTCTACCATTTTTCATTGAATAAAATACATCATTATTTTCAGCTATATTCCATCTAGAACCCGAATCAATAATTACATTTTCATTATCATCAAATCTATCAGTATTTTCTTCAAAAAAACTTTTATAAGCATCACTATTTGAAAATGCTCTATTTGCATAGTTACACAATTTATATGTTCCAAATGTCAATAACAGAATTAAAAATATATTAATTAAGGTTTTATAATCATGCTTTTTAAATAAGCCAAAAGACCAATAAAATAGAATGAGCACTAATGCTACTTGTGAACTTCTAGACTGAGTCAAAATAATGCCAAGAAAAATTAATACCAAAAGAAATATCCATTTTTTGTTCTTAAAATCTTTATATAAATAAGTAAAGAGAGAAACTACCAAAACTGCATAATATCCAAATGTATTTGGACTATGAAGTAATGTATACATTCTAGATAAATTAGAAGTATATTTTATTCCTATAAACCATTGATACGGAAAAAAGTAAATTTTACTTGTAATATATTCACCAATTCCTATTATTGTTAATACAGATAAAGCAATCATAAGTATCTTTAAACAATTTTTATAAAATTGTATTTCATATTCATTATTTCTAAGTATATAAAATAAGAAATACATTGTAACATAAGTTCTCATATGTAATAATATAGCTATAAAAGATACATTATTAATAATACCACTTAAAAAGCCACCCAATAAAAACAAAATATAAAAATAATCATAAACTTTAAATTTTAACTTAAACTTATTTTTAAATAGATATCCAAAAAACATAAAAATAATTAAAATATCTGGAATAAATTTTAAGTATACATTATCATATATTCCTATTACCTCTCTAAAAGGCATAAAAACAAGTAAAAAATATATTATATATTTAAAAGTTTTATTAAACTTATTCATTTTCTATCAACTTCTCTTTCTAATTAATTATACTTCTTTTAATTTTAATAACTTTTTGAATCACTCTACCTAAAAATATACATACATTATCAATTATATCATTTAATTTTTTGAATGTAAATCTCTTTATTTTTATTTGATCAACAATTTTATCATTATATAAAAGGCTTATCCTATTCTTCTCATTAATCAGTTTAAAATTCTTACTATTTAAATTCGTACTATATGAAACATTCCATTCTTTCTTATAATTATATATAAAGTTATCATGATAAGAAAGTTTTGCATAATAAAGTATATCCTCATATTCTAATACTTCTAATTCGCCAATTTCAACATTTTTTTCATCATTAGAGCTTAATGTAATTGACAATTTTGTAATATTGCTGAAGTTTAAGTTATGTATAGAATATATATGATTAAAATATTGAAAAGAATATTCAATTTCATTTATAGCTATTTTAATTAATTTAGCACTATTTAATGAAGTATAAATATTAACACAATTGACATTTACTTTTTTCTGAAAAGTTATATCAATTTTTTTTGACTTATCATTACTATCAATAATTGTATATCCACTATCATATAATTTATTCCTATTTGTTATATCAGAAGTATCATAAAGCATAAAGTCACACAAATATTTAGAATTACCTGAAGAAACATTAATAACACTATCATTTAATAAATTACCGGTATTTCTTATAAAAAATATCATATCAGAATTAACAACAGATTTTATTCTATTAAAAATATACTGACTATGTTGCTGTAGCAATCCTTTAAAATAAATATTATTTATTAAAAGATTTTTAACAGCACTTTTAGACTGATAAAACCTTATTCTTTTATTCCAATCATAGTAAGGGTTTTCAATTTTTTTCATTATTGACATTGGATTTGGATTATTATAATCCACCTCTCCATTGTACGAGTTATTATACGCAAAGGCTTTTAAAACAACAGGTTTATTTTTAGATATCTTTAAATACTTTCCAATTGCATTTTCTAATGATAAAGATAATGCACGATGATCACAATGATTATCATAATCTATACCTATTATTATATCGGGTTGCTCATCAGTAATAATATTCAAAAGATCATTTGCAAAATTTTGTCTATTAAAAATAGCATGTTCATTATATTTATCAAAATGATATTCTTTTCCATAAGGTAAATATGTATTACTAATTTTATTATGTGAAATCCATTTAACATTCTCATTATATAAATGATTATTATTTTCCGGTGCTTGATCTGAATAACCCATAAAAATTATATCATCTTTCTTAATATTCACTATTTTCAAACTATTTATAGCTTCTTTAATACGATATTTTGCATTAACACAATAATCACCATTAGTACTATAAACAACTTTAACAATACCATCAACTTTTTTTATATTACCAATCATTCCATATACTGTGTTTATCTCATCATCCTGATGTGGTAAAAATATTAAAATTTTCTTTTTTCTAAAATATTCATAATTAAACATCATTACTATCAATTTCCTTTTTAATAATTTTCTTTTTTGTAAGAATAACAATTAAAATTTGAACAGTATAACTAATAACAATAGCAATCATACCAATATGTTTAGTTAATAATAGTGCTAGTCCTAAATATACAATATTTGCTATCAAGCAAATTATAAATCCTTCTTTTACTTTTCCTAACGCAGTAAAGTATGGATGGATAGTAGTATACGATAATGCATATGTATGTACTATTAGATAAATAAATAACACATACCAGTATTGTGAAAACAATTCGCCAAAAATAACCTTTAACCAAATTGGTGAACTAAGTCCAACTAATATAATTAATGGTATAAAATACTTATATACTGCATTTCTTATTCGAATAACTGCATCATATCCCCTTTTAAACTCACCTTTAGCAACCAAAGTTGAAAATTGTGGAAAGATTGCTTGATAAATTGGTGATGCTAATTTTGATAAAATAGACATTATTTGTTTGAACACCTTAAAAACAGTTACCAACTCTAATTTTAATGCTGAAACAACAAATACATCTAAATATAAAACAGGAATATCAACAGTATCTCCTAAAGTACACCATATTGTATACTTAATAAATTCGCCTTTATTTTGTGGTATTTTAGATTTAAATAATTTTTTTATTCCCCACTTCCTATGTACAACAGAGAAAAACATTACTACTAAGATTAAATGTGAAATTATGTCTGTAGCAACATAAATTATAACAGCCACTATTAATGACATTTTTGGAGTCATAAATACAATTACTAACAATGTTATCAATTTTATAGCAGCAGAAATTATTTTTTGTAATGCTACTAAATTAAACTTATTTTCTAGTCTTAATACAGCTATTGGAGTACCAGAAAAATGAAAATATATTTCCGCCGTAAATATTTGGCAGCAAACTATTAATTCTCTACTCCAATTAAATAAGCTTCCAACAAGAGGTGCAATAAAAAAGCTAATTATTCCACATAAAAGTGCTGTAGAAACATCTAAAATTGTCCCTAGTTTAATATACTCTAAATATCTATCAATCTTATTTTTAACTCTCATTTCTTCGCCAAACTTTATAACACTTTGCCAACTTTGCAAGTTAATTATCAAATCTAAAATTGACATATAAGATTGAGCCAATACTAAAATTGCATATTTATCATTTCCTAATAGTTTTATTAATAAGAATACTACGAATAAGTTAATAACCGAAGAACCACCTTCACCCATTATTGCATAGAAAGAATTCTTAAATAATTTTCTCCAAAAGTCATTACTTTTTATTTTTATAAATGCTTCTTTTAATTTTCTTTTCATATAGTATCACTCTTTTCAAATGAACACTTATTCGGTAAAACAAAAGACAAAGCTTCATTTATTTCATACTTAGTTTTCTCAAAATTATTAATATTTATTCCGTCATTCAAGCACACAATTTTAAATTTTTGACTTTTTATATCATTAATAATATTATCATTATTGTCAGTAATTTCATAAAATTTTCCAAAATTTGGATTCCTAGGATAAAATTGATTTTTTCCAAGTTGCCAATATCTCATTAACCACTGATTAACATTAGTAAAATTATCTCTTAAATGACACGAACAAGTATTATCTAAAGTCTCTTCGTATTTCTGCCATACTTCACAAAATGTTGACTTAAGAAATGAATTAGGCAAATGCCCATTATAAAATCCAGGAAACTTTCCCCAAGGTATCAATGAAAAATTTCGTATTAAATTAGAACCATATTTTATATTATACCAATTAAATATCGACTTTTTTATAGAAGTTCTTTTATTAAATTCTTCATTAATTATTGTAAGATTATTTACTGAAACATTGCTAAAGTTATCATATCCAACCGGTATAATTGGATTTAAAATCCCGCAATCACAAGGAAGACCATTTTTAAAGAACGCACTTTCACTCATATAATCAATAACAAATGTATCATCATTAAAATAAATAAACTTTTCACTTAAATCTTTTATTCTATAAAGATTTAACTCAATAGTATGAGAATTAAACGTTGGTAAATATTTATTAGGAATATAATCCTTGTGATTTATTATCTTAAGTTTAGGATTATCAACATTTAACCATTTAGGTAAATGTCCCCAAGTTATAAAGAAAATATTATTAACCCAAGGCATAAATTTTTCAATTCCACGGAATATATATTGCAAATTATCCCAATCACGAAAACGAGAACTATTATTTAATTTTTCATCTTTTTTTTGCTTATATTTATTTTTTTCATTTTGCCATTTTATATCGTTTCCATCTACCCAAGGAATTACAATATCTATTTTATCTTTCACCAAAATCACTTCCTCTATAAATTATTTATCATTTGAAGCATCAAACAAATTATTTAATTCTTTTCTAATATTATTATTGTAATCGTTTAAGTCATCAAATTTTTTAGTCTTATTACTTTTCTTATACTTCTTCAAATACAATAAAACATCGTCTACACCTTTAATTGGCGGACAATACTTTTCTAAATGTTTAGGTATTAATACATCAAGTCCAACACTCTTTGCTTCTAATATAACCATTCCTTGTCCTTCATATCTACTAGAAAGATAAAATAAATCCATTTCTTTCAAATACTTAAAAGGATTCTTTTGATTGCCTAAAAAAGTAACATATTGTTCTAAATCAAGTCTTTTCATTTGCTCAATAAGTTTTTCCTTTTCATCACCATCACCAATAATATACAAATGAAAATCTTTTCTAACATTACTAAGCTGTTTAATATTATCAAGCATAATATCAATTCCTTTTTGATGACACAATCTTCCTACTGTAACAATATTAACTTTTTCTTTATCAACTTTTATATCACTTTTTTCTTTAAGCTTATCAGCTATTTCTTTTGTGTCAATATAATTTGGTATAACTAGATAGCATTTATCCTTGTTTTTATTTTTATTAATCTCTTTAAAAGAATCTAAAGCTCCCTGTGAAACTGCACAATAAGTATCAAAATAATCATATTTGTCCTTAAAAAAGAAATGTAAAATTCTATATTTAAATTCTTCCTTTATTTTTATTTGTATATCATTATGAATCCAAATTGCTTTCTTTTTACTTTTACATTTAAGTGCACCAATAGCAGTATGCATTTGGTAACTATCAAAATCAATAGCTAAATCGTATTCTTTATTCAATACAATCGGATTATATATCTTATACACAACATTAAAAGGAATAAATTTTAAGATTGATGAAGTCTTATTAAATCTAATTATATTAGCATTAGGATTAACATCAAAAAAATTGTTTTCATAATTAGCAACATAAACATCAATATCATATTTTTCATAATCATTATTATTTAATAAATTTACTAAAGATTTTTGAATTCCTCCAACATTAAAATTATCAGTAAAAATTGCAATTCTTTTTTTTGTATATTTTTTTTTCATCTTCTATTATCTCCTTCTAAATTAATATCATATTTATTCAAATACAATATCAATTACCCTTTTAAATATTTATTTATTTTATTTTTTGACATAGCAATAGAATTTTCATCTTGTTTCATTACATATAATTGTAAATTTGGATATGTATAAGTATAAGTATATAAATCTGTACCAACAAGATTTTGACTTTCTATACTCCATCCTCTCATATCATTAAGCTGCATCTTTATAAATCTATTAATACTTTTAGTTTCCATATTTGTTGAAAAACTATTACCAACACTATCTAATATTTGTGAAAAATTAGTCACTAATGTTGTTGATGATGTTACTTTATCTATAATTGCTGTAAGAACTTTCTGCTGATTCTTAACTCTTTGTATATCACCATCTGAAAAGGATTTCCTTTCTCTAGCAAAAGCAAGAGCTTGTTTTCCATTTAAATGGTTCATTCCCTTATTAAAATGATATATACCATAAGCACATTCATTAAAACTATAATCAGAATAAACATCAACACCTTTAATTGCATCAATAACACCTTCAATAGTAGAGAAATTAACCTTAACATAATAGTTAATATCTATATCAAGTAAATTTTCAATAGCTTTAACTGACTCTTCTATACCATAATATCCAGCATGAGTAAGTTTATCATAAGCATCATTACCAAACGAAGGTAAATTAACATAATAATCTCTTGGTATTGAGGTTAATAATACTTTTCTATTAACAGGATCTACTGTAATAATCATATTAACATCAGTATTGGTAACATTATCTATACTACCATAAGCATCTCCACCTGCTACATATATATTAAATGGCTTCTTAGTAATATCAACTACTTTTACTATATCAGTCTTTTCTATTGAAACATATACCTTATATATTTCTTTTAATTTAAGTTCCATATCAGCTAAATCAGTATCAAGTAAATTCTTCGTAGATTCATTAATTAATACAGCATCTATCTTATTATCTTGTAAATCTTCAAATAATTCCACAACATTCTTATATTCTTTAGAAGTACTCTTTATTTTTTTATCTAGTAATTTAATAGCTTCTTCACCATTCTTAGAACTATATATACCTATAGACTTACCATCTAAATCTTTAATATTTTTATATTTAGAATCATCTAAAGTCATAACATAATATACTTCTTTTTGAAATAAATCTTTACTTATAACCCCAACAAAATCCATAGTATCATTTAAATACTTAATACCAATACCAAATATAGTACCAAAAAGTATTAAAAATACACATGAACTAATTCTAAATTTATTCTTTATTTTCTTAGGAAAAGATGTAATAAATAAATATAAATATAACAGTCCAAATACTATATAAAATATAATTAAATATTTAAATGGTATCATATCAAGTACATATAACATTATTCCAAATACTATAAATATAATTATTGATAATATAGCTATTGTTCTAAAAAACCAAATACCCTTATTCTTACTTCTTTTTCTTTTATCCTTTTTCACAAAATCACTGTCCTACCAATAAAAAGTATAACATATTTAACTATCATAGTCTAGGTTAAAAAGACTTTTTTAGACAAATATCTACATAAAAAGAACATTTTCATGCTCTTTTCTTATTATTTTAAATAACCAAGTATCTTTGCTTTCGTAGGCATATCAGAAGAATATATACTAGAAAATAAACTATTTTTATTAAATGGTACATATACTTTTTCTATATCATATCCACCTATTTTCTTTTCTTTTAATATTACATAATATGCCATACTCTTCTTATTTTTCTCATATTCTCCCATACCAGCCCCTCTTAAAGTATGAATATTAGTATTATTAAGTCTATCTTCTAATTCAAAATGAACATGACCTTGAAAAACATCATCATACGAAGTAATAAGTTTCCCATCAAACATAGGAGTATTCTTGCTAGATAAATATCCTTGTACTTTAGGATTATCAATACCATATTTATTTATCATATATTCTACTTCTTTATTATATTCATCACCATTAGTAAACATAAACTGATCAGCAGACTTTCCATTACCAATATTATCTTGATATATCCAAGTATTATGTTTAACAAAATCCCATCTAATATCATTACCAAAATGACATAATGCTATTTTTTTACCACCAAGTAATAAATCTAAAGAAGGCTTATATAATTTTAAATTGTTAATATATCCTTGTACTTTATCATTAGTCCAATCTAAACTTCTTTCCCTTTCTTCACTCCAGTAATTAAAAGGACTACCTCCTAGAGTTAAATAATATTCACTGTTACCCATAATTTGGTTAACATTATATTTATCCATCAAATCAAGTACTTCTCTAGGATTAGGTCCAAGTGAAGTATTATCACCAAGTGAATAAATATCACTTATACCTCTAAATCTAATATCTTCGAGTATTGCAATAGTAGGTTCATACATAGCATGAGTATCAGTAAATATAGCTATCTCTCTTCCTGTATATATATCATTTTCTTTTTTAATTGTTAGTTTGCTAGCAATATATTTCTTTATACTATCAAGCTCTTTTACCCTACTGTCACTGACATATTTACCATTTCCAGAAGTAAACACTCTCTTTGGATTATCAATCGCTGTTTCTTTTTTTTGTGTAATAATAAAAGGTAAATTATATCTTTTATGATACATAATTTCATCACTATTAGGTCTTTTTCCATTGGCAAGTATAATACCACATGGTTTTAATCCTTCCCTATATAATAATGTTTCTGCATTTTGTTTCTTCACAGAACTAGTTTCTAATATTCCTCTCTGATTTCTATATTTATCGGCCACAACTGCGCTATTCTTTTCTATCATGCAATGATTACTTCCCATATTAGATAAAGAACTACATATAAAGCTATTATCATATATAGTATCATATGCCAATATACAATCACAGTAATCATAATAATATTTCTGCCCTCTATAACTAATTGGACTAAAAGAAATAAAATTACTATTACCACTACTATAACCATTAACCAAATCTTCAATATTCTCTCTACTACTTACCACATGTGCATATAATACATAATTTTTATCACTAAAATTAAACACTTCACCACCATAAAGTTCCATATATTCCTTATTATATATACCAGGTACCTTTCTCGCAGATTCTAAAGTAGTTAAATTATACATACTATCAAGTTCATATAATCTTCTAATTTTACTCTTAATATCTATAATATCATTAATCATTCTATTAATAGGAGTATCTTCTCCATCTATATAAGAAATAATAATTTTAACTAGTTCATCTCTATCATTAGTAGTAGCCAGTTTATTAATAATATCCATACTAGTAATAATTTCTTCAGTTAAATAGAAAATTTCCTTATTATCAATATTATCTTTTTGTAGTATCTTCAGTAATGAAATATTACCAATACTATCAAAATAATTACTATTATAAGTAATAATATTATTAAAAAATATATCTTTAATTCTATTAATATAAGTATTCTTATCAAGTATTTCCACTCTATATTTATTAAATTCTTTTTTTCTAATTTCGTTTAAATCATATAAAGTTAAAGGAGTACCATTAATCTTTCCATTAAAAAGTAAACTCAAATTACTTTTATCAATATCACTAAGTATAATATTGTTATTACACATACTAAGTAACAAATCTTTATATAAATTATAATTCTTAATCACTAAATTTAAATTAATAATCACAGAGGCATTATTTAAAGTATTATCAAAATAATTATTAAACATATAACTTTTAATTCTAACAAAATTATTTATTTCGTCATCATTAACAATACTTATAATATTACTAATTAGTCCATTACCAAAGTCATAACTACTATATTGAAAAAATGAATCAATATCTACATCTACTCTATCAAGAAACACTTCCATACTCTTAAGTAGTTCTAAAATATTTCCTTTTTTGCAATACTTTATAATAGTTTTACAATAATTTATTTTTTCGCTACTTACATTAAATATTTTTAATATAGTATTCTGCATATTCATAACAAAAGTATTCTTATTATTATCATCACTATTTAAAAATTCTTTAAGTACATTGTTATCATATTTGCTTAAAACTTCTCTAATATATATACTATTTCTTTTATATATTTTATTTTGTATATTCTTAGGCAAAGAATTAATAATATCAAAATATTTATCTGTTTTATTTTTATTATATATAAGATTATCAAAATCAATATTTACTAAAATATTTTTAATATACTCACTTTTATATTTAAGTATAAAATTGATAATATCATTATTATAGTGATTATTATTTAAAAGATCAATTACTCCATCATCAAAAATCTTTTTATCAATAGTATTAATAATTAACTCATCAGTATAATGATATAAACTAATATACTCAAAATATTTATTAACACTACCATTATTTAATTTATTAATTAAATCATCTAATCTATAAGTAACAATTAATTCTTTATATTCAAAACATAAATCACTATAATTATGTAGTTTTTCTATAACCTTATCAATACTAAGCTTATTAATATATTCTTTTAAATATTTAATATTATTATTAATTATATTCTTAACGTATTCTTGAGGTAAATTCTTTACCTCAAGAAATCTGATAGATTCTTCTTTTCTTACATCATTAATAATTTTATTAATCTTTTGTCCATTTCCCTCTAACATAGTACTAATGAGTGCTTCATTTTTAAATGTTCTATCATAAACATTTCTAATATACCTATTAGTAATACAACTAGAAGTATTTTTTAACAAATTAGGCTTATATTTTTCAATAAAACTAACATTATCATAATTATAATAATCAAAACTAAGTGTATATACTAAGTCTGCATTTGAAGTACGATAAAGTTCTTTAATAAATCTTCTTTTTTCTGTAGCCAAAATATACTCTCTACATTGATCATCAATTTCATCATTTAATAGAACATTAATAATTTTATAGTTTTTTATGCCCTTTACACATAGTTTCCTTAAACTATCATCAATCATATCATCTTTTAATATTCTTACAACCTCATAACTTGCATTAAGTAAGTCTTTTACAATATATTCTTTTAAATCATAATCAATGCTCTTCTTTAATAATGTTCGTAACTCTTCATCATTAAAACCATATTCCAAAATATATTTCTTTGCATATTTAGGCGTATCTTTATCAGACAAATAACTCTCAATATTAACATCTTCTTTTAAATTCCTAAAATATTTTCTTAATGAATCCCAATTATTCGTACGATTACTGTCATTATTTAATTTTCTATAAACCATACGATTTATTTTTAACTTATCTTTTTCTAAAATACCTTTATCAAGTAATAATGACATTAATTCTTCAATATTTCTATTTTTAACATCTTTTTTATTCATATATATATTCCCTCAAACAGACATTATTATATAAAAATAGACACTAAATGTCAAACTTAGTGTCTATTTTATCTGTCCCAAATATTCATTAATACCTTTTATTGTTGTATACGTAACAATAACGAATCTTCTTAATCTAAATTTATCACTGCCTACATGAACTAAATTATCACTTTTATCCCATTCACCAGCAAACGCCATGGTAAATCCAGCTTCTTTAAGCATCCTTATAGAATATTCATTATATTCATAGAATGGATAAGCTATATATGTTGATCCTCCTAATTTTTCTCTACTTGTTTTTAAATCAGTTTGTATTTCTTCTTCACTAAGGCATTTTATTCCTCCACCCTGTCCACCAGGACAAACACCAGTATTATGCATATTATTAGTATGTGAATGAAGTTCAATATAATCAGTTTTATAATAAGTGCTAGGATCATACCAAGCAGTAATCAAAAATATAGTAGCATACATCTTATATTCTGTAAGCATATCTACTGCTATTTTATCTCTACCACCATCATCTATTGTCAAAAGAACACTCTTAGGTAATTGTAATTTACCATCAATATACATCTCTAATTCTTTCATTTTCAAAGTAAGAATATTATTTTCTTTCAAATAATCAAGTTGTTCTTTAAATTGTTTTTTAGAGTGACATATAACAGTAGGACATGAATCACTAGGATCATTCTCATCATAAAAGGCATGATAATTAAATACTCCTACTCCACTTGCATTATGTTTATCTGTATTAGTATTATTAATTACCTCTCCTTCATCACTCTTTATATATAGAAGTCTATTATTAAATTCCACACCATACCTATCAGTATCTTTAATTATTATAGGTAAAGAATATCCTTCATTAAAAGAATAAACTAAATTACCATTTTCATCATAAAATTCTGTTTTATCCTTAGTAACAACATTATTATTAAATACTATATATTCTTTATACCTATTATCTATACTAGATAATTCATTTATTTTCTTTATATCTTTATAATATACATAATATTTATCATCAAAGTCACTTACATTAAAATATCCATCATTACTATTATCACTATTAAGAGTAAGCTCTACATTACTACCTACAACTCCACCTTCTTTATATCCATCATTTTCTTTAGTATATAATTTAACTTCTCCAATAGTAATAACATACTTACTATAATAATCATTATAATTAATTTTTATTGGTTTATTGCCTTTATTATTTAACATAAAGTATACTCCAGTACCCCCTATTAACAATAAAAGAAAAATTATAACAATTAACAAAACTATCTTCTTACTATTCTTATTTTTTCTCATAAACACTCCTTATAAATTTCTTATTCAGTAACTACAAATCCACTTGCTATAGGTCTAGTTTCTTCTCTATTAGACCAGTTAAACGGATGATTAATAATCTTATCATTTACTACCATAACACTAGAATTACCACCATCTAGATTAGCGGCATTATATGCATGATATCTAAGTAATATTTTTACTAAATCATTCATATCAGCTCCTTTACTTTTAAGACTCCTACCATCTATAACTAGAAATAATACTATACCATCTTTTCTCTGTGCAATAGCGGTTCTCGGATGAACACCATAACCACCATTACCATTTATAAATGAACTCTTACCATTTACTATTAAAAATGGCCCGAATTCAACTGCATCTCTAATACCAAGTTCTATTGCCCTACTAGTACTAATTTTACCAAGATACAATTTATTATCATTAGTAAAACCTATAATACCACCGCCATAAGCACCTCCTGTACCATTAGAAAAGTTAAGTACTTTACCTCCAGATATAATAGCTCCAACTGGAGCACCACCATTTCCTTGTCCTCCGGCATCAGCAAAACCTCCACCATTAATAGCGAGGACTGCCCCTTCTCTCTTAGCCATATTAACTAGATACTCTCCAGTAACACCAAGATTCTTACTATAAGTAACTTTTATTTTTGAAGGATCATACACTGCAGCTAAATATCCCGAATAACCATCTTCATCTATTTCAATTAATTTATATATATCATTCTTATTTCTGTCTAGTATTTCTCTATCATAATCATCAATATATTCATTCTCATCAGCAGTAATTAAACTAGTATCAGTATCAAAGTCAGGTTCCACTGTACTATGCTGTGATAATATTTCTTCTATTCTATCCATATTATAAAAGGTAGTAGCCAAATACTGATGATTCATTGTCCCCATTGCTGTAGTAACTAACCAGTCTCTAAAGCCATTATAAGGTCCATATAAAAGAAATAAAACAGTAACCGCTATAACATCACCAATAGATAAAATAATCATAAATATATTATCTCTCTTATTAGTATTCTTTTCCTTCTTATCCTTATTTTTCATATTATACTTCCTAACTATTATTATACTGCTATTTATTATCTTTAATATACCTGCAAACTCTTTCTATTTCATCATCTTCCACCATAGGAATACTCATTCTAATTAAATTCTTATCATTATCCAAATACATTCCATCTTTACCCAAGTTATCTCTGATAGCCTTACCTAAAAACATGTTATATTCTCCTCTTGAAGTAAGATAAAAACTAATCTTTGATACATTATCTTTATTAAATAAATCATAAGTATCATCTTCAAGTACACTATCCGTAGACACTACTAAATATATCCCCATAGTACTACCTACTTCTAATAAATAATTAATATCATCTTTAACACTATTATCAAGTTTTAATATTTCATATATCTCATCAATAAATACTACCATTTTATCTCTAGTGTTATTCTTTACTCTATCTTCAAATTCTCTTCTAAGTAAATTAATCTTTACAATAATATCTTCTTCTTTATTAACAACTTCACATACATCATTATATAAATTATAATTAATACCTTGTGAATCAAGTATAACTACTTTAACATTACTATAATTAATTAAAATATTCATAATAATATCATTAAATAAATTAGTTTTACCAGTACCACTAACACCAGTAACCAATAGACTTTTTTCCTTATCAAAATCAAAAGTAACTAATTTATCATATTCATCAAGGCCTAATACTACTTTAAAATCATTATCTACTTTATAATTCTCTAATACTTCTTTTAGACATAAAATATCTTTCTTCATATTATCAACTTTAATAAATATCTCATTATCTTTTACTTTATTCATAACTAATTCAGATACATTAATTCCCAAAGATAAAGCAATTTCTTTCTTTAATTCTAAAATATCATCATAAGTCTTATCATCATTCCAAGTAATATGATAAACAGTAATACTCCTATAAACTTCATAAGTAACTTTTGGATTAAAACCAAAAGCTTTCAAAGTATTATGTAAATTACTAACAAATAAATCGGCATTTAATATATTTCTAGTATTATCTGACTTAGGATTATTAAGTAACTTTAACATTATTTAACCTTCTTTCTATTTTTAATAAGTATGTTACCAGTCATCTCTTTAGGTATATCAAGTCCCATTAAAAATAATACACTAGGAGCTATATCACATAAACTACCGTCTAATAATTTTAATCTCTTATCTGTAATAATAAATGGTACTTTATTAGTAGTATGACTAGTATTAACACTACCATCTTTATTTCTCATAACTTCACAGTTACCATGATCTGCTGTAATAATCATCGTATATTCATCTAATGATATATTATCAAGTATCTTACCAATACAAGAATCTACTGTTTCCACTGCTTTTACTGCAGCATTATAATCACCAGTATGACCTACCATATCACCATTAGCAAAATTAAGTATTATTAAATCTTCTTTATTTTCTGTAATTTCTTTTACTAAAGAAGCTGTAATCATATTCGCAGACATTTCAGGTTCTAAATCATAAGTAGCCACTTTAGGACTAGGTACTAATATTCTTTTTTCACCTTCAAATATCACATCACTACCACCATTTATAAAGTAAGTAACATGTGCATACTTCTCAGTTTCTGCTATTCTAAGTTGTGTAAGACCTTTATTAGATATATATTCGCCAATAGTATTATTAAGTACAGGATGTTCAAAAGCCATAGGACAAAGTACTGTATCAGTAACTTTCATCATTGTAACAATTTTTAAATTATTAATTTTATCTCTCTTAAAGCATTCATAATCATCATTAGTAAATATACTACCAAGTTCTCTTAATCTATCAGGTCTAAAGTTAAAGAATATAATACCATCATTATCTCTTATTAAACCATTTCTATCAGTAGTCGTAGGTACAATAAACTCATCAGTAATATCATTCTTTTGACTATCATACCAAACCTTCTTAACTTCTCTTACTTCAGTACCAATAACCATCGCATTATATGCCTTTTCTACCCTATCAAATCTATTATCTCTATCCATACCATAATATCTACCACCAATTGAGGCAATACTACCTATACCAATAGTTTTAAGTTTCTTTTCCAAAGCCTCAATATATTTAATTCCACTAGTAGGACTAACATCTCTACCATCAGTAAATATATGAATATAAACATTCTTAACACCATTATTCTTAATCATATCAAGTAAAGCAAATAAATGATTAATATGTGAATGAACTCCTCCATCAGAAAGAAGTCCTATTAAATGAATATTAGAATTATTATCTTTAACATGATTAATTACTTTTAATATTTCACTATTATTATAAAAACTCTTATCTTTAATCTTACTATTTATAAGTTCTAAAGACTGATATACTACTCTTCCTGCGCCAATATTAGTATGGCCTACTTCACTATTACCCATTTGCCCTCTAGGGAGTCCTACATATGTTCCTGAAGCTTCAAGTTCACTATGTGGATATGTCTTCCATAATTTATCTAGATTAGGAGTTTTAGCATTATATAAAGCATTATATTTTTTTTCTTTAGTAAGACCTACTCCATCCATAATACAAAGTAATATTTTCTTCATTTATCATCACCTATTTTCCTACCTAATTATATCTAATTATTAATAGTTTTTCAATATATTAGATATAAATTTACATTATTTTATTCTAATGAAGCCTAAGGTCTTCACTAGCAATTTAGAGCCTATGGTCTCTAAATTGAATTCTTTTTTTGGATTATTAAAAAGTTAGTTCGTTTGGGCGAACTAATTTTCTATAATTACTATAAAAGAAAAAAAGCAAGTTTTTTACTTGCTTACTGGTAATACTGATATACTTCTAGCTATATCAAGTAATTCACTTTTAGATAGTTTATCACTAACTACATAGTATTCTATATTATTATCAATCCAATTTACTGAATTATCATTAACTATAGCCACAGTTGAAGCCATTAATTCAAGTTCACCATATGTAGGAACTATTAAATGTTCTTTTTCATAAGTAACTGTCTCTTCAATTAACATAAATGGATTATCACCATCAAATGTAAGAATTAATCTTTCTCCATTATCTTTACTTACTTTTTCTTTATTAGAAAGATAAGTATTAACAGGTAAATACATTGGATAAATAACATCCTCTATTGTACTAGTTTGTTTAGTTTCAGTAGCCTTATCTTTATCAGTATTGGTGTTAGTGTTAGTATTTGTATTGGTGTTAGTATTTGTATTAGTATTATTTTCAGTAGTCTTATTATCATTAGGAGTTTCTTCCTTAACATCTATGATTTCCTTTAAGTCAAAATAATTATCATTAAATTTACTACTTAAATCTATCTTATCAAAATTCATAGTAATTTGCGCAGTTCCATTAGTATCCATAACAGTAACTTTCTTTATATTAGCTTCTTTATCTAGTAGTATTTCTTGTTTAACTAATTTTTCATTATTTGGATAATTCGCCGCTACTACTATCTTATAATTGTCACCATCTTTAGTAAATGTTCTATTTTCATCACTCAAAATATCATCAAGTAATGGTTTAAGTAAATAAACTTGTGAATTATTATAAGGCCAATCACTTTGAAATTTAAAACTCTTGTTAATTCTCGGAGTAACAACATATACCCCATCAGAATTACGAAGAATTACTTGTTCATGATTATTAACCTTATTAGTTAAATTAACCTTATAATTATCTCCCTTAGCATAAGATACTTTAACATCATAAGTATATAAGTCTTCATTATTAACTATCTCTAAAGTACCTTCAATATAGTAAGATTTAGAATTATTAATCTTCTTTTCTAAATCTTTTATAATACTACTTTCACTAGTCTTACCACATCCTGATAATAGAAACACTCCCACTAGTAGTATAAACAAAATTTTCTTTTTCATTAGTCCTCCTTCTTTCTAATCAATTATATTAATTAAAATTTCTAATATGATGAATAAATTAACAATTTTTGTACAAAATAAAAGTAAAAAGGAGGATAATTATATGAATACATTATACAAAATAGCCTTAGCTTTAGGTATTATAGGTTGCATAAACTGGGGATTAGTAGGAATATTTAATTTCAATCTAGTAGAATACCTATTTGGTGATGGAACTCTTCTTACAAGAATAGTCTATATACTAGTATTAATATCAGGTCTTATTAGTATTGGTATATTTACTAAAGATTTAGATTAAAATTTAAAATTAATATTTATAAGTTATTTTGCATAAAGCAAGATAACTTTTTCTTTATATAAATGTCAATTTTAAATTATTTATTCAAGTTATATAGATTTTTTCCATAATATATAGTATAATTAAATAGGTGATATTTTTGAATATTAGGACAAACTTTAATAGTACATTTGCTAATCGTGGTATGTCATTAGAAAATGATATAAATGAATCAAATAAATACTATGTAGACTATGATATCGCTTTAATATATAAAAAGCCTACACCTATTAGAATAACAAAAACCAATTATAAAAATATGCGAATAACTGATGGTTTCTTTGAAAGTCCATCTACTCTCGATTATAATGGTGTATATAAGGGATATTATATTGAGTTTGATGCTAAGGAAACAAGAAGTAAAACTAGTTTCCCAATAGATAATATTCATAAACATCAAATAGAATATATAAGGAAAGTAATAAAACATAATGGTATTGTCTTTCTAATAGTAAGATTTTCTACTTTAAATAGAGATTTTGTTATAAGTGGAAAAGACATAATTGACTACATAAATAATAATGAAAGAAAATCTATACCACTATCCTACTTTGAAAATAATACTTATGAAATAGGAATTAAATATGCTCCAAGATTAGATTATATTAAAATTGTTGATAAACTAATAAATGAACATAATAATTAGCATACTATTCATAATAATAACTATTTTAAGTATTATAATTTTCAAAGTAAAAGGATTACTTATGTTAATTATTACTTTACCATTATATATTATATACCTTAATTCAAATAAAATAATAGATATCATAAAAAAGAAAAAAGAAGGTAATAATAAAGATAATTTATTAGAAAGAAAGGAAGTTGAATTTGTGAGTTCAAGTAGTAGAAGAGGAAAAGTAAACGACGATAAAAATAAAAAGAAAAAAGTCAAGCCTCAAAATAAAAAACAAGCAAACAAGTCAAGAGACAAAAAAGAAAAAAGTAGTAGTAAAAAGAAAGGTATTGTTAGAAAGATATTAACTATCTTATTAGGATTTGCTATCTTTTGTGTTTTTGCAGCAACGGCATTTATGATTTATATTGTAGTTAGTACATCAAACTTTGATCCTAATGCTTTAGTAAATCAAGATCAAACTGTACTATATGATAAAGATGGTAATGAATTTGCTACGTTAGGTGTTCAAAAAAGAGAATCAGTAACTTATGACCAGTTACCACAAGTTCTCATAGATGCCATCGTAGCTACCGAAGATTCTAGATATTATCAACATAATGGTGTTGACATGGCAAGATTCTTAAAAGCAACCGCATTAAACTTAATTGGTAGAGATGATGCTGGTGGTGCATCCACCCTAACAATGCAAACAGTAAAAAATAATCTTACTAAAAAAGATAGTCTAGAAACAAATAAAATTAAAAAAATAATAAGAAAATTCCAAGACGTATACTTATCCGTATTCTTTATGGAAAAGAAATATTCTAAAGAAGAAATATTAGAATTCTATGTAAATGATAGTTGTCTTGGTGGAAGTATATACGGAGTTGAAGAAGCTAGTAAATATTATTTTGGTAAAGACGTATCTGAATTAAGCCTTCCAGAAGCATCATTAATTGCAGGAATGTATCAAGCACCAAATAAATATAATCCATATAAGAATCCAGATAAAGCTGAAGAAAGAAGAAATACCGTTTTAAAATTAATGGTTAGACATGGCTATATAACTGAAGAAGAGATGAAAATGGCCCAAGCCGTTTCAGTAGAAAGTATGCTAGTGGGTGCTAAAGCTGATACTGATTATCAAGGCTATGTTGATACAGTAATTGATGAAGTAGAAAAATTAACTGGAGATAACCCAGTAGTAGTACCAATGAAAATATATACTGCCCTTGATAGAAGCATTCAAGATGGCATTAATGATGTATTAAATGGAACTTCTTACACTCGTTGGGCAAATGATTCGGTTCAAGCAGGTATCGCCGTAACTAATGTTAACGATGGTACAATTGTAGCAGTAGGAGCAGGAAGAAATCGTGAAGGAAAAAGAACATTTAACTTTGCTACTCAAGCCTATAGACAACCAGGAAGTACAGCTAAACCATTATTTGATTATGGTCCAGGATTTGAATATAATGATTTTTCAACATATACCCTATTCAATGATGAACCTTGGACATATACCAATGGTCCATCAGTAGGAAACTGGGATAATAAATATCAAGGATTAATAACTTTAAAACAAGCTGTTAGTGTATCAAGAAATGTCCCTGCTTTAAAAGCCTTTCAGCAAGTAGATAAAAAGAATATTGCAAAATTTGTTAGTTCTTTAGGAATAGATATTGCTTATAGTACTAAAGATGAAAATTATAAGGAATACGATAATGGCGGAGACAATATATTAAATGAAGCTTATTCAATTGGTGGTATGTCATATGGTGTAACTCCTCTAGAAATGGCTGAAGCTTATGCAAGTTTTGCTAATGGTGGTTACCACATTGAATCTCATGCTGTAATTAAAATAGAATATCGTAATTCAGATGAAACTATAGTAACAAGTGATCTTAAAGAATATCAAAAAGAAAAAGTAATGTCAGACTCAACAGCATACCTTATGAATAATGTCCTTCAGTATGCTGTAGAATATGGTTTCAGTGGTGGTGCTAGAGTTTACGGCTCTACTGTTGCTGCTAAAACAGGTACTTCTAATCTAGATGCCGCTACATGTAAGGCAAAAGGTATTCCAATTGGATCAGTTGGTGATCTTTGGACAGTAGCCTATACTCCAGAATATTCAGTAGCACTATGGTATGGTTATAAAGAAAATGATAGTACTCACTATTTAGGTAGTGCAAGTTATCCAAAAGATGATTTAATGAGTGCTGTGTTTAAAAGCATTCCAAAAACTACTAAAAAATGGGAAATACCTTCTTCAGTAGTAGCGGTTACCGTTGAAAAAGAAACATGGCCTGCACAATTAGCAAGTGAATATACACCAGATAGTATGAAAATAACTGAGTATTTCAAAAAGGGAACTCAACCTACTGAAGTATCACAAAGATATGCTAAGTTACCAGCAGTAACAAATCTAAAGAGTACAAAAGAAGGAAATAATTATAAATTAACTTGGAACTTTAAAACTCCCGATATATTAGATAGTGCATACTTAAGTAAATACTTTAGTAATTCTGTTTATGGTAATCAATCAGCAAGTTATCTTCAAGCAAGATTAAATTATAATAATAATACCCTTGGAGGATTTGGATTTGGTATATACAAAAAAACAAGTACAGGTAATCTAGAATTAATAGACTTCATAGATAGCAAAAGTACTGAATATACTTACAAACCAACTTCAAATGGTAGTGTGGATATCATTGTTCGTGCAGAATATAAAAACTTTAAAGATAATGCTAGTGACGAAACAAAAATAACTATCAGTGCCAATAATGTTAAAGAACTAGAGATTTCATTATCAGGTAATGAATCAATATCAGTAACCAAAGGTAACTATAATGAAAAAGGAATAATAGTAAAATATGATGATAAAAATGTAACTCTATTAAGTGATATAACATATACACTAAATAATACCACATACAAATCAAAATCTGAATTAGAAGATGAAATAAATAGACTTGAAGCTGACAAAGAAGTTGAAATAACCTACTCTGCTACATATAATAAGATAACTAAAACAATAACAAGAAAAATAAAAATCGAGGAATAAAAAATTCTTCGATTTTTATTTCTAAAAAAAATAGTTATACAGCTATGTATAGCTATTTTTGATTATCCACTAAATATTTAATAATATTAGATAGATGCATACCATGTGATCCCTTAAATAATACCAAATCTCCATCTTTAAGAAGATTATTTATATATTCGTAAGATTCATTTTCATTGTTAAAATGTTTTAAATTATCATAATTATTATTTTTTAAATATTCATCAGTATACTTAGTTTCATTACCAATAGTAATAATATAATCTAAATCACTATTAAGTAATACCTTACCTATTTCTTCATGAAGATTCTTACTAAAAGTACCAAGTTCCAAAACATCTCCAATTATAGCAATCTTTCTTTTACCTTCTCTTTTAATTAAAAGCTCTAGTGAAGATTTAATAGAATCCAGTGATGCATTATAAGTATCATCTATCAAGGTAGCTCCATTTTTTAATTTTTTAAATTCTAATCTATTACTAGTAAGTTTAAAAGTCTCAATACCTTTTTTAATATTTTCTATATCAACATTACATAATACACCCATTACATAAGCTACCAAAGAGTTATATATAAAAGCAGTATTACCAATATTACATTTAATATTGTTATTATCTATTTTAAACTCAGTTAAATCACTATTAATATCTTTAGCCATATAATCACTATCATTATCTATACCAATAGTAATAATCTTATTTAAAGACCTTATATACTCAATATTATCATGTAATATATCATTATCATTATTAATAATAAGTGGTCCACTAAGTCCTTCAATTATTTCTAATTTTGCTTTCATTATATTTTCTCTAGAGCCTAAGTTACCAATATGAGCAGTACCTACATTAGTAATTACCGCTATTGTAGGTTTAGCTATATTAGTAAGAAAAAATATTTCACCAAAATTATTCATACCCATTTCAATTACCATAATATCTTCATCTTTTAATCTAAGTATTGTAAAAGGAAGACCAATATGATTATTGTTATTACCTTCAGTTTTAAGTACCTTATACTTAGTACTAAGTACTGCATATATCATATCCTTCGTAGAGGTCTTACCTACACTGCCGGTAACACCAACTACTGGAATATCATATAAACTTCTTTTATATCTAGCAAGATCTTGTATACATTTTAAAGAATCCTCTACTAAAACAATAGTTCTATCTTTATACTCTACTGGAATATCATTAATATCAATATTATCTAATATACAAGCCTTTGCACCTTTATTAAATGCATCTCTATAAAACTTATTACCATCAAAAGATTCTCCCTTAATACCAACATAAATATCCCCTTCTTGAATAGTTCTAGTATCGTGAGAAAAATTATCAAGTACTAAGTTAATATCACCACATAATAATTTACCATTAAATTTATCAATTATATCTTTTACATAAATCATATATAACACCTACTCATAAGAATCATTAATAATACTATCAATACTAGATAATTTATCATCTATCTCTTTTAAAGATACTGCACTCTTCTCTACCTTAACTGAAGTCTTATCTTCCTTTTCCTTATCATTATATGTTTCCATACCTTTAATATTATAAGAAGATAATATTCTATCCTTGATTACATAAGAACCATTACTATATCTATCCATAATAGGAATCTCTGTAATCTTAACTTCTTTAGTATAATTATCAGATACAATACCAATTAAACTCTTAGAATCTTCAATATAAACACTAATAACCCTACTAGGATTACTCTTAATTACCTTCATAAGAAGTATTCCTCTCTTAGCTCTTGAAGTCTTTTCAAATTCTAATAATTTAACTCTCTTACCAGTACCCTTATCAGTAAGTATTGTAATATATTCACTACCAGCATCAAATAGTATTCCACTAACTACATAATCATCTTTTAAGTTAATAGACTTAACACCAGCAGCCTTAATTCCTACTACTGGAACCTCACTAACATCATACCATAGTCCATAACCACATGAAGTAGCAACAAACACTTCTCTATCACTAGAATCAGTAACATTAACTATTTCATCATCATCTTTAAGATTCATCATCTTAATAGGTTTACTATATCTCTGTGCTTTAAATTCATTAAGTAAAGTTCTCTTAATCATACCATTCTTAGAAAAACTTGTAATATATTTTTCTTCATCAAAATCACTTACAAACATAGAATGTACTATTTTTTCATCATCCATTAATGGTATAATATTACTAATATGTTTACCTAAATCCTTCCATTTACATTCAGGTATATCATATACTGGTAAATATAAATAATTACCTAAATTAGTAAATAATAACATCACATCAGTAGTATTAATATTATACATACCAATAGTATAATCATTTTCTTTGAGTAATGTATCCTCTCCATTAGAAGAACTATAACTTCTATAAGGAACTCTCTTAATATATCCCTCATTAGTAACTACTACTACTACTTGTTCTTTAGGTATCATTCTTGTAGTATCAACCTTAACATCAGCAGCCTCATCCCTAATCTCTGTTCTTCTAGGAATAGCATATTCCTTCTTAATCTTTCTAAGATCATCTTTAATAACTGAATTAAGTTTCTCAGGACTAGTTAATATTTCCTCATATAACTTAATCTTTTCTGCTAATTTTTTCATTTCTTCCTCTAAAGTAACAATATCAGTATTAGTAAGTCTATATAGTTGTAAATTAACTATAGCCTCAGCTTGCTTATCAGTAAATTCATACTCCTTAACCAAATTAATAATAGCATCAGCCTTATTCTTACTTCTTCTAATTAATGCAATAACTTCATCTAATATAGATATAGCTTTAATTAAACCTTCCATAATATGATAGCTTGCTCTAGCGGTCTTTAAATCATATTCTGTACCCTTATATACAATCTCTTTTTGATGAGCAATATAAGCATCTAATATTCCAAGTAAACCAAGTTGCATAGGTCTACGATTAACAATAACAACATTATTAAAGTTATAAGATATTTGTAAATCAGTATTCTTATATAAATAATTAAGAATATTATTAGCATCAGCATCCTTCTTTAAGTCAATAGCAATTTGTAGTCCTTCTTTATCTGATTCATCTCTTACTTCTACTATACCATCAAGTTTTTTATCTAATCTTACTTCATCTATTTTACGAACAAGTAAAGATTTATTAACATCATAAGGAATCTCGTTAATAATAATCTTATTCTTATCAATAACAGCTTTAGCTCTTATATATATTTTTCCTCTACCAGTTTCATAAGCTTGCTTTATACCATCTAAACCAAGTACTATACCACCAGTAGGAAAATCAGGTCCTTTGACATAATTCATTATTGTATCAAGTCTACTATTAGGATTATCTATTCTAAATATTGTAGCATCAATAACTTCGCCTAAATTATGCGGAGGCATATTAGTAGCATAACCAGCACTAATACCAGTAGTACCATTTACAAGTAAATTAGGAAATCTACTTGGAAGTACTGTGGGTTCTAATAATCTATCATCGTAGTTAGGAGCCATAGGTACAATACCAGTCTTATCAATATCTCTTAGAAGTTCTCCAGCTATTTTAGAAAGTCTTGCTTCAGTATAACGACTAGCGGCAGGACTATCTCCATCAATAGAACCATTATTACCTTGCATCTCTATTAAAGGAGCTTCATTCTTCCAAGGCTGACTCATTCTAACTATAGCCTCATAAATAGAACTATCACCATGTGGATGATAATTACCCATTACCATACCAACAGCATTAGCACTCTTTTTAGTAGGCTTATCATAAGTATTATGTTCTTTATACATTGAATATAATATTCTTCTTTGTACAGGTTTTAATCCATCTCTAACATCAGGAATAGCTCTATCTTGAATAATATATTTAGAATATCTTCCAAAACTCTCACCCATTATATCCTCTAAAGAATAATCATATATTCTCTTAATAATTTCTTCCATATATTTACCACCATACCAATTATATAATATTTTTCCTTTATTTTCAAGGAATTATACATCTTATTTACATTTATATTCACTATAAGTCTTAATAAATTAAGTCTTATTAGTGTTTATTTGAGCCAATGATATTGTCTCAAATAAATATATCAACCATATCTATCATATAGAAGCAAGAGATATATATCAAGGTAAAGAAAAAAGATAAAAACTTTGATGAAAGTTTTTATCTTTTTATTTAACTAATATTCAACTCTACAAGTAGTATTTGCTGAGACTGAATTTATAGTAGCTGTATAATAAACACCAGAACTATGACTTATAGAACAAGTCTGTCCATTTGTACAAGTACATGTCATGCTTGAAGTTGGAGAAGAAAAACTTTTTTCATACTTATTACCTCCAGTCACTGAAGCAGTATCATACAAAGTATCATCAACATATAGTGTAACTGTAAATGGTCCACTACCTCCAGAAGATTTAGCAGTTAATGTTTTGGTCACAGCACTTGTTCCCATTGTGCCTGAGCAAGGACTTGATGATGTACATGAATTCATTGTATAACCAGTTGAAGCAGTTCCATAATAATAATATGTTGTTCCATATTTTACACTTAATGTTTTGTTAGAGGTTGAAGAAGTATAGCTACTTGCTCCATTAACTTTGTAATATATAGTGCTTACACCTGTACCTTTATTTAATGTTAAATTATAACTATTTGCTGTAGCAGTTAAACTCTTTGTCACAGCACCTGCTCCCATTGTTCCAGAACATGGACTAGATGATGTACACGAACTCATTGAATAACCAGTTGAAGCAGTTCCATAGTAATAATATGTTGTTCCATATTTTACAGCCACTGTTTTAGAAGCTGTTGATGAACTATAATTAGTTGCCCCATTTACTCTATAATATATTGTACTTACACCTGTTCCTTTACTTAAAGTTAAATTGTAACTATTTGCACTTGCAGTTAAAGTCTTAGTTACTGCACTTGCTCCCATTGTTCCAGAGCATGGGCCAGATGATAAACTACACGAATTCATTGCATATCCAGTTGAAGCAATACCATAATAGTAATATGTTGACCCTTCATTTACACTAACAGTTATACTACTATTAGTAGTTGAGGCATAAGTATTAGAACCATTTATTTTGTAATACATAATAGATATACCTGTACCTTTATTTAATGTTAAATTATACTTTGCTACAGTAGCAAGAGTTATAACTTTCATATAACTAGGAAGAACTATATCTTCTTTACTTGTAGTAACACCAATAGTAATAGTAATTGTGTTTGAAGTGTTATTTTTGATATCCATACTCAAAGTACCACCTTGACCAATATCGGTGCCACTAGGATCTATATCACTTTCTTGATTTCTGACAAAAGATATATCATTACTATTTCCTTCATAAATATACCACACAGCATACTTAACGCCATCAATTTGTTCATCATTAAATATAGAAACATTAGTAGTTCTTGTGGCATTAGGTCCTATTGTTACCTCAACAGTATCAAAAATATCACCATTATAAGATAAATTAGATGAAAACGATATTGGATTACTAATTTCTGCACTTGCAGTAAAAACAGCCAGTGTAGAACCAATACCAAGTCCAACTAAACCAATAGTAATAACTAAAATTAAATAAATTGTCTTCATAGAAATTTTAGTTTTCATTACACATTCCCTCCTTATTTACTAAAGAAATTAAGTATTTCAGATATATCAACTTTAGATATATGTATTAGTATTGCAGCCATTGCTAAGAATGGCCCAAAAGGTATTAAATTATCTTTCCTACTAAATAGCGTATAAACTGCTACTGGAAAAGCAATAAAAGTAGCCAAGAATATATCACATATACATAGAGGATATCCAATTACTATTCCAAATAGAAACATTAATTTAATATCTCCTCCACCCATAGACTCTCTCTTAAATAGCTTATCCCCTATTAATTTTATCACATACATTGTAACAAAAGCAAGTATTCCTGCAATAATTTTATCAGCAGTATACTCAAGTCCAAAGAAGATAAGTTCTAAAATTATAATGACAATAGCGGCCACTGCTATAACTTCATCTAATATAATCATATATTCAATATCACTTACAATAATAGTAATTAAACTAGATATAAATATTAAACTAATAACAAAGTTATAGCTAAAACCAAATGAATGGTAAGAAGTACAAAATAATACTCCAGTAATAACTTCAACTAATAAGTAACTTATTGGTATTTTATTATGACAGCATCTACTTTTACCACCTTGTATAACATAAGATACCACTGGTATTAATTCATACCACCTAAGTTTATGTTGACAACTATGGCAATGACTTCTAGGATACAGAATAGATTCATTATTAGATAGCCTCACAGCCAAATTATTAAGAAAACTACCCATTGCTGTTCCAAAGATAAATATTATTATATATATATATATTTCCATAAAATCACCTATAAAATGTCATTATACATACTAAACATTGGAACAAATATAGCAAGTAATACAACACCTACTATTCCCGCAAGTAATATTATCATAACAGGTTCTATTAAACTTTTTAATCTTTGAACTAAAGCCTTTTGTTCCTCTTCATAATAAGAAGCAACATTTTCCATCATTACCCCAAGTCTACCTGTTTTTTCTCCAGTAACTAACATTTCATAAGCAATTCTAGGAAAAGCCCATTTATCCTCAAAAGCTTTAGATAATCCGGCACCTGTACTAAGATTAGTAACAGCCTCTTTTATTATATCTTTATATATCTCATTATTAGTAACCTTGCCTAGCATTTCAATGCTATCAGTAATAAATACATCATGTCTAATAAGTGAAGAAAAAGTCTTAGTAAACATAACTATCTGATTATCAATTATTACATTTTTAATTATTGGAATATGCATAAGTATATACTGAACAAAATATCTAAACTTCTTAATATTCTTATACATAGCAATAAGTATAATAATAACACCTGCTACTGCAATAATAATCTTAATAATATTATCTTTAACAAAATTACTAGTATTAACCAAAAATACCGTAATACCAGGAAGGTCTGCACCTAACTGCTTAAATATATCTTCAAACCTAGGTATAATAAATATAAGTAAGAATGTTAATACCGCAATAGCCACAACTAGAACAACACTTGGATAAGTAAGGGCAGATATTATTTGTTTTCTATTAGTATCAGCAGTCTTGTAATAAGCTGCCATATCGTCTAGTGCCTCAGTCAAATTACCAGTAAGTTCCGAAGTTTTAAGCATATTAATAAGTAGTTTAGGAAATATATTTCCTTGTCTAGCCAGTGCTTCACTAAAAGGAGCCCCAGTATTTAATTCATACAATATTTTTTTATATAAATTCTTTCTATTCTTATTCTTAGTTTGCTCATCTAACATAACAATAGAATCAGTAAGTGGAATACCACTCTTAATATAGGTAGACAACTGTGTTAAAAAGAATACTAAATCTTTATATTTCATTGGTCTTTCTAATGTTAAAAAATCACCAAATTTACTAATTTTTGTTTCTTTAATTTCTAGTATTTTATACCCTTGACTATTTAAGAAAGACTCTACATCTAATCTTCTAAAAGCATCAAAATAGCCTTTAACAGTCTTACCTTCCTTGTCATAGCAGGTATATTTATATCTTGTTTTAACTCTACTCGCAGCAGTATTACCACTAACAGTTTGATTAGAAGAAAAAACAGCATTATTATTACTAGTATTATTAACATTTTTACCATTCATAATATAATCACCTATTCTATAAATAATTATAACATAGAATAATCTATTTTTTAACATTTTTTTATAAATTTCATATATTATTTTAGAAAGGGAGTATTATATATGTATGGAAATAACTTTGGATATCCTTTTATGGGTGGGATGCCTAATCAAATAGTACCTCCAATGACAGGAAATATGATGGGACCCATGATAGGAGCCCCTCTAAGGTCTGGAGGTGGTGGTCTTCGTTCGTTATTAGGCCTAGGTAGGATGTCAACAGGCACCAGTGGTTTTAACTTTACCAGTCTTTTAAATGGTGCTTCAAAAACACTAGGAGTAGTAAAAGATGCCATCCCCGTAGTCAAAGAAGTAGGACCAATGATGAATAATATGCGATCTATGTTAAAAATAGCCTCTGTTTTTAAAGATGAAACAGATACCACTAAAAAAGAAGATACTACATCTCCGAATATAGCATCTTCAAACATAAATAGTAATAACACTACTACTACTCAAAAAGTAGAATATACAAATCAAACAAATAACCAGCCAAATTTCTTTTTATAAGAAATTTTTTTATTTTATATACTTAATATCAAACTTATTATACATAAATTTCATTATAAAATAACTAATACTAGTATAAATAATAGTCATAAATATACTATGAATAATTATATTAAACAAAAGTATAATACTATAATCACCATATCCTGTAATCATTAGTATTATAAAGGATAATATATGATAAATAATAATACCAACATAACTAATAATATTAGTCATAAAAACATTTCCTGGTAATATATTATACAATATTTTAATAACTATCCCAATAATAATAAATATAAAAGTATTAACAAATATTGTTGAAGTATAAAGAATATCAAATAATATACCAAATATAAATATAAGTATAAAAAACTTCTTATCATTATCAAAATAAGGATATATAATAGCAAAAGATATAATTATATATATCGTAGTAAAATAACTAATATTAGATAAAGTACTAGGAAATATATTAGACATAATACCTTCAAGTAAAAAAGAAAAAACCAAATATATAATACTAATAATCATTACTATCTTTCCTTTTTAATATACTAACATAATTAATATCAGTAAAATCACTTGAAGGTTTAACTTTAATAATCTTAGCTAAATCATAAGAATCAGTAGATATCTCACTAACAGTGCCTACTAAAATACCTGAAGGAAATATACCACCAAGTCCAGAAGTATATACATAGTCTCCTACTCTAACATCCTTAGTATTACTAATACCCTCTACTTCCAAATAATTATCATTATAATCATAACTATTAATAAGACCATATAAATCATAATCACCATTACTTATATGAACAGATATCTTATTATTAGTGTCACTCGTAGTAATAAGTCTAACATCAGAAGTAAAAGTACTAGTCTTAATAATTTTACCAATTAATCCTTTAGAATTAATAACAACCATATCCTTCTCTACCCCATTATAAGTACCCTTATCTATCGTAATAGTATTATACCAAAAGCCAACATTTCTACTGACAACCGTAGCATTCAAATATTCATAATCAGATAAATTATGTTCAATATTAAGTTCTTCCTTTAATCTCTCAAGTTCTCTTCTAAGTTCAATATTCTCAGCCTCAATTGAAGTAACTCTGTCAAGAGAAGTCTCTAATATATCATTATCTTCCTCTACACTTTTAAGTTCATTATAATCATTTATTTTACCAGATACAAATCTAACAGGATATGATATAATCTTCTCAGTATACACTAAAGCATCTCTAATAAAAGATTCAACCTTATTAAGTTTTCTATCTTCTTTAAGAGTAAAAGAAAATATAACAAAAATAATAATAATTAAAACAATAATACCAATAACAATATATTTTTTAGGTATACTTCTTTTATTTTTTATAAACATTTATATCACATTCCCATCGTATCTTATTATATAATATTTTTAATTAAATTAAAAGTATTATAAATTATTATCTTGATAAAAACTATAATAATTGCCCTTACCAATAATAATATGATCAATTAAATTAATACCATGTAAAATACCAATATCTTTAATTCTTTTAGTAAGTTCAATATCATTACCTGAGGGACTACTGTTACCTGAAGGATGATTATGAATACATATAATATAACTAGCGGACATTAAATAAGCACCTTTAAATATCTCTCTTGGATGTACTAAAGAATAGTTAACAGTACCTTTAAACAATAATTTCTTATCTATATATTTCTTTTGATTATCTAAATAAATAACATAAAAGAGTTCTTGTTTAATACCATCAAATAAATTATGAAAATAATTAATAATAGATTCAGGATTAGTTAAATATACTAATTCTTTATAATTGTCTTCTAAATAAACTCTTCTTCCTAATTCAATTGCGGCCATTAACTCTATTGCTTTAATATTACCTACTCCATTTATTTTAGATAAAGTATTAACTTCCATATTTTTAAGTTCATTAATATTATTAACTGAACTAAGTATATTATGAGATATTTCTTTTAAACCATACTTCCTAGTACCGGACTTAAGTATTATTTCAATAAGTTCTTCATTAGATATATTATCTCTACCATATTTAATAAATCTTTCTCTAGGTCTTTCCTCACTAGGTAAACCTTTTAAGTTCACTTAATCTCACACCTTTCTTTTATATAAAGTAAAGCGTAATGTGTTGTTACTTTACCTACTATCTTCTCCTTTCATAAAGATTTTGCTCTTAATAAAATCTAATAATAACATGCTAAAATATCTCTTACAAGTTTGAGCCTTAATATGACTACATTATATTATTTAATACTATTAAAGTCAATAAGAACTGATAAGTTAATATCAGTTCTTATTTTAATTATTATGTTCGCTTTAATCCTAAGGTATTAAAGTGTTGTTATTAGCCTTTAGGTCTAATAACAATGTATCTACATACCTATCATATATAAGCCATATCTATATATTTAAAATTATACAAATAAATTGTTTTATTTATTTTAATAGTTCTTCTACTATTTTATATATTTCAGTACTAGGATTAGCCTCCACAGTACCTATTATTTTACCATTTTCTAATTGGTGCTTTTCAAGTTTTTTAGCACTATCTATTGCGGTATTAATATTTTTATTAATATCAGGAAAAATATTTATATTCTTAGCATAATTAGGATAAAACTTTTTTAATCTATTTATTAAACTTTTATTATCCATACTCGCAGTTGTATATTCATAATGAAGTAAAAACCATAACTCTATACTTGGAGTAGATGTTATTATTTCAATACCACTCAAACTAGCAAGTTTTTTAGCCTCTTTAATCACAGTATTTTTAATAGGTTCTATATCAGTATCAAAAATACAATATGCCCTATCACCATCACTTAAATCCACACCAATTTTTTTCATTTCTTCAATTAACATTTTAACTAAGTTCAATGGATCCGTATAATTACCTTTTGCAAATGATATTGAATAACTCTTTTTACCATTATCAAAATTATTAAAATATAATTTTTCGGTTTTGTTTTTACATTCAACAGCAATTATTATTTTATTTTTTTGTTTTCTTTCTTTTCTTACTCTGTCATTACTAATTACTCGTTTATTTTCTATTCTTCTTCCCACAAGTTAAAATCATTCTTGATGAAAGGTACAGCACCATATCTACCAAGCATATATCCTTTTTCAACATTTTCTTGTTTTCTTACTGAAAAATCACTTAAAGAATATAAATCACTTTCTCCAGTTTCACTATTTTTTTCAGTAAACCATATTTGGTCTCTTCTGAGAATATTTAAATCTAATAAATTAGTATCATGAGTATTGAAAATTAATTGAGAACCATTTTTATTTATTTCTGCATCATTAAATATTTCTACTATATATTGTACTAAAAATGGATGTAGACTTTTATCTAATTCATCTATTATTAATACTTTTTTATTTTTTAAACTATCAGCCAAAAAAGGTATAAATGCAAATATCATTTGAGTACCCAAAGACTCTTCATTTATTGATAAGTAGTTATCACTATTTTTATGTTTAAATAATACTTGATATGCTTTGGGTTTATCAGGTAAAGTTTTTGTAATAAACTCTGGTATTGCAGTTAAGAACTCTCCTGGTACATCTATTTGAGATATTTGGTAATCTTCTATATTAAAATCAGCCTTTTGTAAAAAATCAATAGCAAAATCTTTTAAATAATCTGGATTTGTTTCATACATTTTATAAGCCATATTTTTTAGTATTTCTAAATTATTACAAGTTCCTATTCCATTTGTTAAAAAGTTATATGCTGCTTTTGTCTTGTCAAAGTTCCAATTAGTCGCTGTGGCTAAGAAAAACTTATTTTGAGCATTTTTAGCCTCTATTTCTCTTAATATCTTTTCATCTTTCTGTGTATAACTATATTCATTTATATTAGTTCTATCAAATATCTTAGTTTCTCTTCCATTTGGATAGTAATATAAATATTCATCATAAATCTTATCCTTATCCGCTATAAAACCATAAACATATCTTGTTTCATCCAAAATAAACTTAATTTCAAATTCGCTTGGTTTATTAACACTACCTTTATCAAGTTTAAATGGTATCAAAGGAAGTTTAGCATTAATATCAACACTATTTGACGACCTTAACATTAAAACTACAAGAGTTAATATTTTAAATAAATTAGATTTACCTGAAGCATTTGCTCCATAAATTGCAGCACTTTTTAAAACTTTATTACCACCAATTTCTACATAATTATCATTTAATTCTTTATTTGAATTAGCAATCATACTAAAAGTAACTTTCTCTTTAAATGACAAGAAATTCTTTACACTAAACTCTAATATCATTTTATTTCATTCCTCCCTCTTTGATAATATTATATGCATTTTTTAATATAAAATCAACATTTTTTCATATTTTATTTTACTTTTTTGCATTTTTTGTGCAAATTATGTAAATAAAATACTAATTTTTGACATTTAAAAAGAAATAGAACAAACTATTTCTTTCTCATCCAGTTCTTACCATCTACCACTCTAGCAACAACCATTGAATTAGATAAATCACCAACTACATTAAGCATAGTGGCTGGAGCATCTATTATCGTAGCAATAATAGTAAGTATCGGAAGAGCTCCAGTACCATATCCCATCATAGTAAGAATCATCATCTCCGATATAGTACCACCTCCTATAGGGACGGCAGTAACAAGTAAAGTAGCCACTAAAGCAATAAGTAGTATTTTAAATATGCCATCAAAACCGCTAATATTAGTACCAAATAAACACACTAAAAACATAATCTTAAATACACTACCAATAATAGAACCATCCTTATGAAAACTAGTACCAAGAGGTATTACAGTCTCTGCTATATCATCAGGTACTCCAATCTTTTTAGCACATTCACTATTAACAGGAATAGAGGCTGCCGAAGAACAAGTAGCGATCGAAGTCAAACTTGCAGGTATAACATTCTTCCAAAATCTCTTAACTCCTTCTAATCTACCCGCTATAAAAGCATATATTGTATACATAATAAAGTAAAATAATAAACATACTACCGTATAAATAACAAAGGTCTTAATATACCCAACTGCTATTGCACTACCAAAAGTACCAACTAAAGAAGCCGTACAACACATAAATCCAATTGGAGCATAATACATAATAATATTAACTACCTTCATAATAACTTCATTAAAAGATTCTAATACTTCTCTAGCCTTATCACCCTTATTACCAGCCATATTAATTGCTATTCCAAATATAATAGAAAATACCAAAAGAGCAATCAAATTATCCGTATTAAGTAAATCACCGAACTTACTAACAGTAAGAGTCTTCGCTGTTCTTTCTAATATATTAAGTTCTTCTACCTCAGTATTCTCTACTAAAACACTCTTAATATCATTAACTTTATCAGTATCAACTAAATTAATCTTATAAGTAGAAACAAATCCCACTACTACAGCCACTAATGAAGTAACAATAAAAGTAACAATCGTTGTAATCATAATCTTACCAAGTCTCTTAGGACTCTTAATCTTAGATATAGATACCGTTATTGAAAGAAATATAAGTGGTACCACAACTACCAAAAGCATATTAATAAATATATCCCCTAAAGGACTAAGTACACTAGCCTTCTCTTTAAATATAAGTCCAATAAACGTACCAATAACAACAGCCATTATTAATATAATACTAGACTTATAACTCTTCATAAACTTCTTCATAATATCACCTTCCTAATACCATTATATTATTAACCAAGAAATAATATAAGTATCATAAATCCACATTAAATATAAATAATTTTACTAAAATCCACATCTATGTTATAATTAATTTGAGGTAACTATGAAAAAATATATAAAATTAAATAATAACGATAATCATCTATCATTAGGTAACTTTACCAGAATAATAAAAGAAAATACTATCAATAAAACAAGTGCTCTTCAAACAGAAGTATTTAGTACTCTATTTAATACTACTAATATAAATGATACTACAATAAATAACTATTGTATTGGTATAAGAAGTATAAATAATGATTATAAGCAGCAGTATATAATATATAAAAAGAACTATCCAAAAGATAACTATATATTATTAGATATTATAATAAATTTATTAACTATAATCACTGGTAATATTTATTCAAATCTAACTAAAAAAGAAAAGATAGATTTAATAAATAATAATACCTTATTAAAAACAGTAACTATAAAATTATATAATATTAGTAAAAACGATAAAGAAGTATCTAAAGAACTATCAAGTAATCTATTAGAACTAATAAATAATAACAATCTATGCATTGCCCTTACTGAAATATTATTCTTTATCATATTAGATAAAAAACAACCTATCTATGAAGATAATATCAAAAAAGAAATAATAGAAAATCTTCTAAGTAACACTCTAGTATCCCCTCATGAACTCGAAGAATATCTAAATCTAAAACTAAGTGAAGGTATAAATTATAATTACTCATTAAATACCCTAGCCCAAAACAATAATCCCTATGCTCTATATGAATTAGGAAGAGAAGAATACAAAGGTTATATCAAGGGCTATCCAAGATATGATATAAGTTATAACTACTTCAGTAGAGCTTCTTTAAAAGATCATCCAAGTAGTTATTATATGCTAGCTAAAATGTTAATAAATAAAAATATTGGAAACGGTACCAAGAAAGATTTAAAACTTGCTTATGAATATCTAAATAAATCAATATCTCTAGGTAATATAGCCTCAGTTAATCTATTAGGAAATATGTATAAAGAAGGATTATATGTAAAAAAAGATATAAATAAAGCTATATCACTATATGAAGAAGCATCTTTACATAACTATGTTTATGCTTATAATAATCTTGGTAAAATATATGAAAACAATAAAGATTATCAAAAAGCCTTCAAGTACTTTGAGAAAGCCTCCCTACTTGGAGAATCATATGCCCTAAATACACTTGGAGAATACTATCGTAAAGGAATATATGTGGATATAGATTTAAATAAAGCCTTCACTCTATATAATAAAGCCATTCAAGCACCAATAGATAATATCTATTACTATGCCTACTATAACCTAGCCAAATACTTCTATTTAACTGGAGATATTGTCTTAGTAAAAGATATAAATAAAGCAATTAACTATCTCACACTAGCAAGTAATAATAATATTATCGAAGCCTCTATCTTATTATTATATATTTATGTAGATAAATACCTAAAAGAACTAGATACCAGTATCATATCCAGAATAAAAGAACTAACTCTAACTATTGAAAAACATCCTAAGTATAATAAAGAAATAAAAAAAGAAATAGATAGCAATCTATTAAAACTAAAGCAAAATAAAAAAATAAATATAGATATCATATTCTAACTATATTTATTTTTCTTTTATATATTTATCACTAATATAAGTAAATAGTAGTAAATAAACAATACCAAGAAGATAACCTCCTAGTACATCAGAAGTATAATGAACTCCTAGATATATTCTAGTTAAACCAACTACTAGAATAAGTATTGACAATATACTAATTAATAAATATTTTATCTTTTTATTCTTAATATAATTATAAGTTAAATATATCAAATAACCATATACTACCATACTAACAGCACTATGTCCAGAAGGAAAACTCTTACCAGCCTCAGTAATAATATTAATATCACTAGGTCTATCTCTACCAATAATATTTTTAATTATTACATTATTAAGTACTACAATACCAAGTAAATTTAAAACAATACAAATATTAATCTTCTTATTTCTAAATATAAATAAAGATATAATAGTAACAATACCAATAACAATAGTACCACCTATATTAGTAATAATTTTCACTATCTTATCCATATTATTACTTCTTAATTTAGAAATAATATTATATCCAATATCATCTATATATAATTTATTCTTAGTAATAACAAATATCATAATAGTGGTAAATAATATTAAACATACTCCAAGTATTATCCATCTAATTTTCTTTCCTTTAATTATAATCACCCTCTTTTAACTTATCAACATGTTTAGCATATACTTTCTTCATATGATCTTCACTTGAAGAACTAACCATTTTATCAATATCTATCCAGTTAACTCCGCTATTCTCATCTTCTTTAATTAATAACTTTTCATTTTCATCAGCCTCAAAAATATAAGTAGCATTTAAATGAATATGGCTAGAAACAAATTTACCTCTCTTAATATGGCTTTTAACAGGTAATACATCTATAGCATAAAAGTCTTTAGATAAAGGTTTTAAGTTCTTAATACCAGTCTCTTCCATAACCTCTCTCATAGCCACTCCAAGTAAATCACTTTCACCGTCAGCATGACCTCCAGGCCATGCCCAAGAATTATAAATATTATGATATATCATAAGTACTTTACTTCTATTCTTATTAACAACAAAAGCCGAACTACAAAAATGACCAAATATATTCTTCCTAGTTAATACATCATCAAAAGTATCTATAAACTTCAAAATATATTCCTTATCACTCTCTTCTTGCTCATCATAAGGTACATAATTAACAATTCTTTCTCTTAATTCATTCATAAGTAATCACCACTCCATTTCATTATTCCATTAATTTTATCGTTCAAATAACCAGTTATGTTAGAAAAATATTATCTACTACTTCTGCATTAAACTATTGTTTATCACATGTACTTGAGATCACAGTCTGTGATCTCAAGTTAATTATTCTTTTATAGTTTTTTATCTCGAAACAACAATTTTAATTGATTACAATTTGTAACCAGTTCATTTTTGAATAAGTTAAACTTTTACCTTTTCTCTAACAAACACACACTCTCCACATGTTTCGTATTAGGAAACATATCAAATAAAGTAATATTCTTAAGTTCATACTTACTCTTTAACACATTAATATCTCTAGCAAAAGTAATAGGATTACAAGATACATAAACTATTCTCTTAACATTACTATTACAAAGTAACTCTGTAGTAGTCTTATCAAGTCCACCTCTCGGAGGATCAACAACAACTACTTCCTCATTAATACTATTAATATCACTAGCCCTTTTACATTCAAAACTAATATTACCTATATCATTAATCTTCTTATTTAAATTAGCTCCTTCTACAGCATCACTATTAATCTCAATACCCCTTACTCTATTAAAATTATCTGCTAAATATATACCTATAGTACCAGCGCCACAATATAAGTCAAGTAGGCTTTCCCCCTTACCCGCAGCTTCCTTAACTTTATCATATAACTTACTAATCATATCAGTATTAACTTGAAAGAAAGATTTAGGATATACTGCATACTTATATTTATCTACATTAATAGTAATATAATCATTACCATATATAACTTCATCATTAAGTACTATACTTTTAGCCATACCTTTAAGACTATTTATAATCATATCCCTATCAGTATCACCATTTAATATAACCATAATCTCATTAGTACCTTTAATAATAACATCATTTATTCCAGTTAAATCAAGTTTACTAAGACTATCAATAACTTTATTAATATTATCATTAACTAAATAACACTTATCAATATTAACAAGATTATTACTCTCTTCCTCAGTTAATGAAACATTACCATTAAATACCTTCAACCCAATCTTATTGCGGTATCCATATTCTTTATAATTAGAAATAATCTCTGGATTAACATCATATCCAGCATATCTCTTCATAATATCTATTACAGATTCCTTCTTATATACCAAAGCCTTATCATACTTAATATACCCAGTACTACATCCACCACAAGTATCAAAATAAGGACATATACTCTTTCTTCTATTACTACTTTCCGTAATAATATTCATAGCCTTACCAATAGAATAATTCTTCTTATCTATGGTAATTCTAGCATCAACAACTTCTTCAGGCAATACCGAAGGAATAAATAATACCTTATCATTAATTCTACTTATACCTCTAAAATCATGAGATAACTTATCAATCTTCACTATCATAAACATCACATATATATTATAACATACGATTGCCAAGTTAGCAACTTAATTATTAATTTTTTAAAACAACCCCAATAAGCACTTAGCAAAATCCAAATTTTACTATTTAAAATACTAGTTACATATTTACATTAATTCCATTTTATGATAATATTAATAAGTAACGAAATGCCTCTATTTTAGAGGGAGAAAAAGGAACGCTGTTCCTTTTTTTCGCATTAGAAAAGAAGTCTACGACTTCATAAGTTCATTAATAATATCTTCCATAGTAACAATACCAAGAAAATTATTCTCTCTATCAGTAACAAGAGCCATATGTGCTCTAGCACCATGTAATACCTCAAGACAAGATGCCAAATTAGTATTCTTACTCACAGTAACAGGTTCTTTAACATTTCTCTTAATACTAATAGTCCCATCATTAAGTATCTCGTCAAGTAAATCAACCTCATATAATATACCAACAATCTTATTATCCTTAGTAATTATAGGTATTCTATCATGATGATCTCTAAAAATACATTTCCTTACCTTGAAAGAAGAATCAGTATCATATAAATAAGAAACATTCTCTTTACTAATCATAATATTCTGTACTCTTAACCTCTTTAATATAACAGCCTTTTGAATAAAAGCACTCTCTTTCTCTTCAATAACACCCTCATCTTTAATAGTTTTAACTATCTCAACAAGTTCATCTTTAGTGGCAGTTACTTTATGTTTGTTTTTTACTTTCCTTTCAAATTTAGAAATTATCTTGTTTATTGGAGTAAGAATAAACATTATAGTTTTTAATACTAATGCTAGTCTCATTGCCACCACTTCTGAATATTCTCTTCCCAATATTTTAGGAGTTATCTCCGTAAATATCAAAACAATTAAAGTAAGTATAATCGTAACTAGCGTTACAGAGCCATCACCATATACATTAGAAAAATAATAAGTAGTAAGAGAACTTACCATAACACTACATACACAGTTAACTACAAGTATTGAAGTAATAGCCTCCGAATACTTAGAATATAACTTATATACCATTTTAGCCTTCTTATTCCTATTTTCCATAAGTTTCTTAATTCTAATAATATTAAGAGAAGAATAAGAAGATTCAAGTAGTGAAGTAATAACAAGTACACATAATAAAAATATAATAACTAAAATCATAACACTAACCTACTTTCCTTACAATAAAAGTCCTCTCCTTTATAAATACCAATCTTATTATCCTTAATATTCTTAGTAATAACATCATAACTCATTTTAATAAAACATCCTTTACTATAATTATAACTATAAAAACTATTATCATAACTAATAACAATAAAATGTTCCTTACTCTCATCACTATCAAGTAAAAATAAATTATTAATTTTTATATTATAATTAGGAGTATACTTATCAAAAATATCTTTACATATCTTTGCTAATTCAATAACACCAACATCACTAATATTAATACTTCTTTCAAGTACTTCAAGTATATTACTAAGCATATTATCCTTAGTATAATCAAGGCCTCTAAGTTCTTTATCAATAATCTCATTAATATAACTATTCTTTATATAAAATATCTTTTTATCAATATCTTTATTATCATTATACTTATCAAAATACTTAGTACTAAAACCACCTTGTATATTATATAAATCATTATATAAATCTACAATTAAAAAGCTATCATCAACATATATTTTATTACCTATATTACCATTAATATCACTATTAATAAGTTCTGACTTAATACCCATTCTAGAACATAAATACATAAGTAATTTAGATATACAAGCACTAGTAGTCTTACCACTAGTAATAGAACCCCAAATATTATTAATAACACTAACACTACTAAAAGATATCTTTTCATTTTTATTATCCATAGTATTAATATCTGCACTAAGTATTTTACCTAATGCTATATATAAATATCTAACCTTCTCTATATTAGATAAATTACTAGGTATATTATTAATAATACCATTAATAATATTCTCACTATTCTTAAACATACTATAAGTAGCATATATAAATCCATTCTTATTATTAATAGTATCAGTATAAGAATATCCTTTTCCATATTCTAAAAAATAATTAATAACATCACTATTAAAAGAATCTATAGATAGATTAATATATTTAGTATTATTATTAATATTACTAATATCATTCATAGTATTAACACTTACAATAACATTTGTATTATTCATACTATCACCATAATAATTGTACTACATAAAAAGAAAAAAAGAAAGTAAATAAACTATATGTTTACTTATTTTCTTTATATTTTATTCACTATAAGCCTTATTCTAAGTCTTATTAGTGTTATTCTTAGCCTAATTCTTAGTCTAAGAATAATGTATCTACATACCTATTATATAGAAGCTATATCTATATACTTAGATATTATTTAATATATTTATAACTATTATTATAATTATTCATACTATTAAAATATTTTTGATAAGAAATACAATTATTCTTATATAAATAATTTATCTTTTTAATATTATTATCTCTTCTTCTTTTATTACTACTTTTTATCTTAATAATAGTCTTATTATTTCTAATATAAAACATATAACCTAAATATTCAAAACCATGATAACTATCATATATATTAGTTTTATTTTTATTAATATTTAATTTATATTTTTTATTTAAAATATATTCTATTTCTTTTAGTGCTTTCTTTAATTTATTCTTATCATTAGATATAATAATATAATCGTCCATATATCTTACCATATATTTTAAATTTAAATTATGTATAATATAATGATCTAACTTATACAAATAAAATATAGATAATATTTGACTAGTCATATTACCTATAGGTAATCCTTTATTATATTCATATAAAGGTAATTTATTTATTTCATTACATCTATTTTTATCTTTAATTAATAGATTATTTTTAATATTAATAATAATCTTATTAATATAACTTTCATTAGTACTATCTATTATCCTACTCACTATTTTATATTCTTCTTCATTTAGTTTATCTTTTAATAATTCTTTTAATATATTATGGTCTATACTATAAAAATATTTACTAATATCTATTTTAAGTATATAAAACTTACCATATTTTTTATTACATTCAATATATCTTTTTAGTAATTTAATAGCATAATCATAACCCATATTCTTTCTAGTAGCACAGTTTCTTATATCTAAGTATTTGTTTAGTTTAGGTAATAATATAAATCTTGCTACATAATGATTAATAATCTTATCTTTCATATTTAAACTCATAACCATTCTATATTTAGGGTTATTAATAGTAAATACATTATACTTAGTTATTTTATAATTATCACTCTCTATAATATTTTTAATATCATAAATATTTTCTATTTTATTCTTTTCAAAATTATATACTTTACTTTTATTCTTAGTATTAACGCTTACTTCTTTTTCATAAATATCTATAATATCATTAACATTTACTTTCACTTTTAATCCATCCATATATCATTTTCATAATAATGAGTAAATTATTACTTAACTTCTCACATACTTTATTATTAATATATTTATTCTTTAGACATCTTTCTAAATAAAAATCTAACATGCTAATGTTAGATAATATATCTTTATAATATTCATTTTTATTTTCACTTTTATAATTACATCTATATACTAAATATAATATATCATAACTAGTATTATATAATTTTTCTTTTATTACTTTATCTTTATTTGGAATATTAATAACTATATTATCTAAACTATATATAAATAACTTAATATTTTTTACTATTTTAAAATCATTCATATATTTTCCTCAATTAAATCTAGTAGTTTATTAACATCTTCTTCATTCATACAATTAATTTTATTTATAATTTTATTTATTCTATAATCTAAATCTATTTTCTTTTTACCTTTATCCAAATAACATTTATATTTATTCTTATTACCATACATCTTCTTATTTACATCTTCCATATTTTCTTTAACAATATAACTAATACTATTATTCTCTAGTATATTAATAACTTTATTAATAGTATTTAATGGGAAACCCACTTTTCCATTGTTTATTTTATAATTACATAAATATGATAATACAATAGCATCATCATCAAAACATATATAAAAACCACCTGATTTTCTTAAAACTATATTATTCACTTTTTATACTCCTTCTTATTACTAATAATATATCTTTTACATAAGATATATATAAATATTTATAATAATTATTTACATCATAATTATTTATACTAAGTATTTCTAAATTATCTAGTACTATAAAATTAATACTATACTTTTTTAATAAATATAGTTTATTATTAAAATTAATGTAATCTAATATTTTCTTATCTTTATCAAAAGAATAATATTTTTTATTTTTAATTATTAGTACTATATAGTCTTTATAGATATTCTTAGTAAACTTATATCTATTTATCATACTCATATCATTATAATATCACAACCTTTACAAATTAAAAATAAGTGCTAATAGAGACATAAGAAAATATATTCAAAATATTTGAATTAATTTTCTATAAAAGCCTCTACTAGCACTTTTACATAAATATCTATAGTTCTAGGTATACCCGTAGATATAATCCATCTATAGCTTAACATTTAGAGATAAATATCTCAAGGATAATTTTTGTCCTTTAAAGCACTGTCATACTAAGCCCTAGCCTAGTAGAAAACCCACTATATAAAGGGCTGGCACGGCCCCATTCGCATTATACGCATTGTTGTTGTTGTTCACATTGCCGTCCGAATTCACATTCCACGCATTGTTCGAATTGCCGGAATTAGGGGTACTAGTTTTATATAAAATCACCCTATATTAAACACCAAACTAGTGTTAATACCCAAATCTATTTTTATTCTTTCGCCTTTCGCGAATACTTTTCTTCTCTTGGCGACTTTCGCCGCCTTGCCCCTAACAGACTTCGCCTGTTTGAGGGGCCTCTTACCAAGTTCTTCCTACCAAAGTTATCTCAAATTAACTGCTTACGCACTTAATTTGTATGGTTTACTACTTGAGCCATCTCCCCCCGACTCTATTCCTAGTTCAGAACTTAGAGAAAGGACTGGCACGGCCCCATACGCATTAGACGCATAGTAGTAGTAGTTCACATAGCCGTCCGAATACACAATCCACGCATGGCCCGAATCGCCGGAATAAGGGGTTAATAACCATCCAGTATTGCTTCCATTATTTGTTATAATTGCTTTCATCCAGTTGTTTGAGGTACAAGTTCTATTATCGTAATCGTATAGTGTTTTATCTTTACACTGATTTAAATCTGCCGCATAACCATAATCGCTTGGATATGCTAAGGCTATTTTTCCTGTCCATGGTGTTGTTGGTCTTCCTGTATATACTGTTGTTCCTCTTTCATATTCATATATTTGATTTGGATATACTGAAACATTATTCCAACCTCCTAAATAATATGTTGTCTCTGCAATCATATTTCTTGTGGTATCTTTTATTCCTGTACTTGTAAAATCACAATCTTTTGTAGCATTATTTTGACCGCTATAGCATTTTCCACTTGTACTATTATAATATAAACTTTGTCCTAGATTGTTGTCATTAGAGTCTACTGTATAATAATCGCTTGGATTTAAAAGTTTCATTAGTCTTGCTGTTGTCCAGTCGTTTTTACCATAATTATTTTCTGCTCCCGTATTAGTATTCTTATTGTCCCAAGAATATGTTCCTATTTGACTACCTCTTATTAATTTTAATTTCCCATCAAACACACCTATTATTCGCCATGTTTCACATGTACTAGATGTTTGATTACTATAGTCAGAACAATTAAAGTATATATAGTTATTTGGATTTGCTCCATAATATCTTATATTACCACCATCTAAACTAGTTGTAGTACCACCTAGTTTATCATTCATTAATCCACCACTTGTATTGTCATCACTATCAGTATCATAAATATTAGCATAATTATAAGTTATACCATTATTTGTTGCTGGTGTTTTTGAGGCATTCATATATAGTTTTGTTATAGTTTCTGCGGCTGTCTTTGCTAATACCGCCCCTTCTCCATCAGCATGTAATTTAAAACTAAATGTTTTATTCATCATAGTATTGGGATTAGTATAATTTGCTCCATCTATCCAAATATATAATGTATATGATGTTTTTGATGTAGATATACTTTCATTAGTTAATAATACTATATGATTAGTATTATTTTTACTACAAGTAACTGTATTACTAGTTAGATAACTATCACTAAAGTTACCTTCTTTTACTTTAGTAGTTCCTTTATATAATTCATATCTAAAGCTTTCATCTTTTAATCCTGTATCTATACTAGTTATATCTAAATACATATTAAATACTAATCCTGTAGTATCTCCCTTTACACTTATATTCTTTACTATTCCTTTACTTTTATCTGATACTGGTCTTATACTAGCATTTATATCACTTCCTCCATCAAAGGTAACTGTAGCAGCTCCTACTCCTGCTACTATTTTTGTAGTATCACTATCACTAGTAGTCCATACATACCAAGCATAAGTTCCACCAACTATAGCTATTAATACTAAGAGTGATATACCAGTTATTAAAAATATTTTCTTTTTCTTATTCATTACTTATCACCACTTTCTATACTCATACTTATATTTTCTTTATATACACTAGATAATATATCATTAGAATTATTATTATTTACTAAACTACCATCTATCCATATATATACTGTTAACTGTTTTACTTCATTATTTATTTCTATATTATTATATATAGGTAAATTACCAGTACCATTACTTATAATATAAGTATCTTTTAAATTAACTTTAATTACTGAAGATAAACCTTCAATATAAGTACTTGCTAAACTAAAATTAGCAGGATTACTATCACTACCTATATCTTGTCCTTTAACATAATTAACATCCAAGCATTCACTAGTACCAGATATATTAACTACTCCAGGCCAAGATAACCAAGCATAAGTAATACTTACTGATACTATTATTATTAATAACCTCCTAATAACTACCAGTAATTTGTACTGTATCAGCACTTATTTTAGCAGTAAATCTATTATCATTAAGTGCTGTATTAATTAAATTAGCATCTAACCATATATAAATATCAAATGTTGTATTTGTACTCTTAAGTTCATATTTATCTACTATTGTAATAGGAGTATCTTTAACTGCAGTACTAAAATTACCATTCTTACTATATACAGCAGTACCATTATAAGTACCAACAACTTCCCATTTCAAAGCAGCAATATTAAGTCCTGCAATACTAGTAGGTGTAATATAAATATTAAATGCTGAAGGTACACTACCACTATTTATTTTAGCAGTCGCCACTGAATGAAGTCCTCCAGATTTATCTTCTGATGGCATTAACTGAATACCAGTAATATTTTCTGTTATAGTATAATCAACATCCACCTTACCAGAATTATTATCTACATTCCCTTCATTAGTTCTAGCAACAATATAAGCGTAACTAGCAGCCCCTACTACTATACAAAGTAATAAAACAAATACTATATATAATCCAATCTTTTTCTTCTTATCCATAAAATCACTGCTTTCTCATAATAGTATTTACTTTTAATAATGCTGAAAACTTCTTATCCATAAGTTCATTCTGACTAGTATCAGCCTTATTAGCAATCCATACTCTAAAATAACATTGATAATTAGTATTAATATTAAATGTATTATTAGTAGTACTCATATCACCAATAGAAATATTAGTACCAGTAGTAATTGAAGTACCATCACCACTACCAAGATTACTTTGACTATTATTACCATCTATACAAACAAGACTATACTTAAAATCACTTACTTTTAAAGCATCATCTATTTTAACATTAATTAATGAAATATTAACATAAGCATCATACCCCTCTAAAGTTGTAGCATCAGGCATTATTGAAAAAGTATTAGCCTTAGCATATTCCATAACTTGTTCATCATCTAAAGGAACACCTGTCTTAACATTAACATAATTATTATCAGTAAATACTACTGAAATACCATTATTAATAGTACCAGTAGTAACACTTATATCAGTAGCAGTAGCAGTATAATAAGCATATGAACTACCCATCATACAAATAAATATAGCACTAGCGGCAATTGTCAAAACAAAAATCATTTTACTAAATTTCATTTTCTATCACCTCTATCTATTAACCTACTATTATATTACCATATTTTAATTTTATTATCAATAATTTTAATAAAATTATCTTTACTTTATTTTAATATCAAATAATATCATAGTAGATATATTTGGCTTATATATAATAGATATGTAGATATATTCTTTTGAGACCTAAGACTCAAAAGAACACTCTAAGACCTTAGGCTTAGAGTGCTAATAATAAATAAATTAAATATCTAAATTATGATATACATTCTGAACATCATCCAAATCATTCAAAGCATCAATCAAATTAATAACCTTCTCAGTACTCTCTTCATCAAGTTCCATATAATTATTCGGTACAAAAGTAACTTCACTAACAATAAACTTATCATAGCCCATATTAGTTAAAGCATCTTTAACTTCTATAAAACTATTAGAATCAGTATAAATAACATAACTATCATCTTCAGTAATAAAATCAAGTATATCTAAAGAAAGAATATCTTCCATAAGTTTATCTTCATCATATACTTTTTCAAGTACTAAAACACCTTTTCTTTCAAACAAATAACTAACAGAACCATCAGTACCTAAATTACCCCCTCTTTTAGTTAAAGTACTTCTTACAAATCCAGCAGTTCTATTCTTATTATCAGTAAGACAATCAATCATAATAGCCACACCAGAAGGACCATATCCCTCATATCTAACAGATTCATAATTCTCACCATTACCAGCATTCTTAGCCTTATTAATCGCAGACTCAATATTAGCCTTAGGCATATTCTCACCCTTAGCTTTTTCTATAACCATTCTTAGTCCAGGATTATTTTCAGGATTAGGATCACCACTCTTTGCAGCTACATAAAGTTCTTTAGCAAGTTTCTGAAAAACCTTACTTCTTTCACTATCAATTGCCCCTTTTTTTCTCTTAATCGTAGACCATTTACTATGTCCTGACATAAATATTCCTCCTCATAATTTTCCTTTTATATAATACTATCATTTTCTCTCACAGTCAAGATATATTTAAATATATTAACCAATATAACCAAGTATTACCGGTCCTAATATAATAAGTAATATAAGTGGTATAAAGAAAAATACTGATATAACACTTATCTTAATAGGTACCTTACTAATCTTAGCTTTAACCTCTAATATTCTTCTTTGTCTCAAATAATCAATCTGACTATGCATAGTATCAATAATACTACTACCATACATATTAGACTGAGTAAGAGATAAAATAATATTATTAATACTATCCGAAGGTATAAACTTCTGAATATCATTTAAACTCTCATTCAAGCTCTTACCAAATCTAGTTTGTCTTATAGCCTCTTTAAACTCCAAAGACAACTCTCCATCAACACTATTAATAGTAACAGATATAGCCTCATTCAAGTTTCTCCCAGTCTGAAGAGACAAAGTCAAAACCTCAAAGAAATATATAGCTTCACTATTAAGTTTCTCCGTTCTCTTCTTAATTTTTCTATTCAAAAATATCTTCTCAAATAAAATATAATAAATTATCATTACAAATGGTACATAAACATAACCATAGTCAAAAGAAACAAATACAACTATTCCCAAAACTATCATCGTAATTAATCTAATATTCAAAAAAGTCAAAGTACTAACTCTTGAAGATACTCCAAGTAAATTAATCTTTTCATCAATTTTATTAAGTACTTTCTTACTATATAAACTTCTTAAAGAATTATCATTCTTCTTTTTCATTTTCTTCTTCATATTACTCATCCACCTTTAGTGTTCTTAATAAAGTTACCAAATATATAATAAACATAATCACAATAATAGCAATAATAATATATCCAAGAGTAGAACTAAATAAAGGATTAAAGTATGTTGGATTAAGTAAGTAAACAACCCCTATAAATAGTACTGGTACAATACTAAGTATAATAACTACAATCTTAGGAGCAGAACTAATATTCTTCATTTCTTCCTTTAACTTCTTCTTATCAAATAAAGTTCTCTCAATAGAAGAAAATACCTCTACTATATTACCACCAGTCTTATTAAGAACAGTAAGAGATGAAGAAACATAAACAGCCTCCTGTAGTTTAACCCTTCTAGCAAATCTTTCAAAAACAGTATCAACAGATAATCCATATTTCATATCCAAATACATCTTTTTAAACTCATCTCCAAGAGGATAAGGAAGCTCCGCGCTAGCAGTCTGTAATGCCTGAAGTGTACTCTTACCAGCCTTAAAACAATTATTCATAATAATTATTGCTCTAAGTAAATCATTCTCTATATTTCTAGTCTTTCTCTTATAATTCAAAAATAACAATATATCAAGTAAATAATATCCAATAAAATAATTAATAATATATCCAAATAAAGAGAAATAATTAGTAGTAAATATTTGTGATATAGTAGTTAAAATAATAAATACTATCGATATAATAAACTTATTAGTAATAAAATCAACAGTCTGTATTCTATCTCTATCTTTATATTTAATATATCTTTCATACTTCTTACTTCTCTTAGTAAAATAATTACTCTTCTTAACAATTTTCCTAAATCTACCAACAAAAGATATATATCCACTAACAAATTTATCACTAAAAGATAATTCTTCTCTCTTAATAGGCTCCAAAGAATAATACTTAATTCTCGCCGCCTTCTTATCTCCTAGTACATTTCTAAATAAAATAATGATAATTATCAAAAGTATAACAAGTAAAATACCCTGCAAAATAAACATTGTTTCCATAATTATCATCCCTTTCTTCTTTAGTTAAAAATATCTTTAATATCTATACCTTTTCTTGTAATTTTATCATAAACTCTAGGTTTTCTCTTATAAACACCAAACTCTCCCATTACACTTCCATCATTAGCCACTCCAACTTGCTTAAATGAAAATATCTCTTTAAGAACAATCTCTCCATCTTTCATACCATCTATCTCACTAATAGAAGTAATCTTTCTTTTACCATCAGATAATCTATCTATTTGAACAATCAAATCAATAGCATTAGCAATATATCCTCTAACTGCGGACACTGGTATTTCCATCTCATTCATTAAAATCATTGTCTCAAGTCTATTAATTGTATCAATAGAATTATTAGCATGTAATGTAGTAAGAGAGCCCTCATGACCAGTATTCATAGCCTGCATCATATCAAAAGCCTCTTTACCTCTTACTTCACCTACTATAATACGATCTGGTCTCATTCTAAGAGAGTTTCTAACCAAATCTCTAATAGTAACCTCTCCTTCACCCTCATAATTAATAAGCCTTGTTTCTAACGAAATAACATGTTTCTGATGAAGTTTAAGTTCTGCAGCATCCTCAATAGTAATAATTCTCTCATCTTCTCCTAGAAAACCAGATAATATATTAAGAAGTGTCGTTTTACCAGTACCAGTACCACCAGATATAATAATATTAAGTTTAGCTTGAACAGCAGCTTCAAGAAATCTTGCCATATTAACAGTAAGAGAGCCACCTCTTAATAAATCATCAATAGATTCTAATTTCTTATTAAACTTTCTTATTGTAAGAACAGGTCCTTTCAAACTAAGTGGTGGAATAACTGCATTAAGTCTTGAACCATCTCTAAGTCTAGCATCAACCATCGGATTAGCAGCATCAATAGTTCTACCAAGAGGTTGTACTATCCTCTGAATAGTTCTAATAATATGCTTATCATTAATAAACGATACTGTTTCATCCTTAGCTATCTTACCATCTATTTCTACATATATCTCATTAGGAGCATTTACCATTATCTCAGTAATAGCATTATCTTGTAACAAAGGAGTAATAGGACCATATCCCATTATTTCATTCTGAATTAAATTAAAAATATGTCCTCTCTCTAAAGTACCCAAATCATATCCACTTAAAGTATTATCAATCTCATTATTAATATAATCCTCAAGTAAACCATCATCAGGAATATTCTCTTCAATTAAGTTCTGAACTATCTTCGTTCTAAGACTATCAAGTAGTCCCTTATCACCAAATATATCATAATCTTTTAAACCATTTTTAGGAGTTTCTTTAGGCTTAACATCAAAAGCCTCAGTAAGTGTCTTCTTAGCCATTCTACTTTCCCTCCTTAATATGTCTATCATCAATCAAATCAAGTGCCATCTTCTTCATATTAGCAACATCTTTAGGATGAAAAGTATTAATCTTCTTATTCAAAGTAAGTATCTCACCACTCATAACATACTTATCAATATTCTTTATATAATAATTACTAGATATAGTATAATCAATATTACTATCTATCGTAGCTCTAATATCATACATACTCATATAATCCCTACCAGTATCTCTAGAACTATTTAAACAAATTAAATAATTCTTCTTATCAGTATCAATAAAGACACTAAGTAAACTCTTCATATTCTTTAAATCTACTAAATCATTAGTAACAATAAATAAAGACATATAAGAATAATCAAGAATAGTCAAATTAATATCATTAAGTACATGAGAAGTATCCACAAGTACTACATCATATTCCTTTTTAGCAGCATCAAATATAAGAGGAATATACCTACTATCAACTTTCATTGCCTCTCTAGGGTCTCTAGGAGCAGCTAATACATCAATATTAGAATTATAAGAAGTAACATACTTACTAAGTTCCGTAAATCTATTATTAGCCATACTATCCACTAGCATAAATATATCCTTAGTATTCTTAATATCAAGAGATATCGCTATACCACCAGAAAACAAATCCATATCAATAATTAATACTCTTTTACCAAGTTCACAATAAATACCCGCTAGATTAAGAAGTATTGTTGTCTTACCAACTCCACCCTTTACTGAAGATACACTTATTATTTTACCATTCATAGTATCAACCTACCTTCTCTATTCTTTTATTACCATTATCCATATAACCAGTATATTCACTTTTAGCCTCAATTAAATCAAAATTAAATACTTTACCGAAAGTTCCTTTTATAGTTTTAGTAAGAGTTACATTAACCTTACCATTATCTATAAGTACAGACATACTACTAAGATTATTAGTATTTTTATCTATCAAATCAATTAAATCATTCTCATCAACTTTATCCATATTATCAAGAGCATAATCTATTACCATATAACTAACATTAGAAAGTTTATTCTTTTCATACATGGCATTACCAATATCATATACAAGTACAAACATAAGTAATATAATTGGCATAATAACTACAAATAGAACTAAACTTTGACCCTTATTATTAAGTGTTAACATTAGGTATTACCCTTTCTACAATAATCTTATATGGATTACCAAGTATCAAATTAAGTCCTGGAGTTATAACTTTAACATTCTCAGTAATAGTTATATTAGTATATTGATTATCCTCTTTCATAGTTATATCTAAATCAGTATATTTCTTATTAATATCCTCTATAGTAGTACCATTCTTAACAAGTGAAACAATATCCATACTATCATTTTCTAGTTCATTTTTTTTACTTAAAATAGTACCAAAATCAACAATAGCAAACAATATCAATATAAATACTGGTAATATCAAAACAAATTCTACTAAAGCTTGACCCTTTCTATTCATATAGACACTCTCCCTATTATCTATTTCATTATAGCAAAAAAAAGAAAAAAAAGAAAGATATTTCTTTCTTTTTCTTTATTTATTTCTTACTATTATTTTTTGTATTATTTTTCTTATTTTCAGGTTTAACAGTAGGAGCAGCATCATCATCTTTTTTAAAGATAAGATATAGAAGTCCTAATACTACAAGTACTATAAGTATTATAATAACAACCTTTTCAGCAGTGCTACCAGATTCTTCTTCTTCAGTTAAAGTAGTAGTAGCAGTATTCTTTCTATTTACAATTAACTTGTACTCTCTAACATCACCATTTTCTGCTTTAACAGAAATAATAACAGTATTTTTACCAGTTTTAAAGTTTTCATTACCAGTAATTTCCACTCTAGATCTAGAGTCTTCTGCAATAGCAGTAATATCTAAAGATTTAACATCATTATTAACATTTAGTTCATACTCTAAAATATCTCTATCAAATTTAATTTCATAACCCTTAGCCTCAAGTGTTTTTAAATAATTATTTGAAGAATAATAGTATACTACTGGTGTAGGAACTACTGGTGGTTTTTCTTTTATTATATATACAGTATAAACCTTAGTACTACCATCTTCAGCAGTTACAGTTATAATAGCGGTAGTCTTATCTTCAGTAAGTTCATATTTAAATAAACCATCCACTGTTGATAAAGTATCCTCTAAAGAACCAGATAATATAACTTCTTTAGTACCATATGGAACAGTTAAAGTATATACAGTAACATCTTTATCAAATGAAGTATCAAATGTACCAACACTAGCATTTAGTGAATATAAATTATTAATTGAACTCTTTCTAGTAATATTAACACTAGTACTAACTTCTTCAAATTCATTAATAATCATATCATTAGCAACACTACCATTTAAAGTAACTGTACCTTCACCATCATTAATAGCCATAAATTCAAATGTTATAACAGTAGTACCATTTGTAAGCTCAGTACCTGCTCCTACAAATCTACCATCTTCATTATAAGTACCAATTAAATTCTCATTAAATAGTACATTCATTAGTTTAAGATTATCACTATAAGTAACTAAACCATCAATACCATTGATATAGTCTTCTAAATCTGTAGAATTAACAACTAGACTAACTTTGAAAGTATCGCCAACATATAATTCATCAGTATCACTACCAAATACTAGATTTAAATCAGTATTTTCTCTTTCTTTTTCAGAATGATTTAAATATCCATTAATAGTCATAATATCTTCAATAGTAATAGTTCCAAATGGATCTTCCTCATATTCATCTTTTCCTTCAGTCTCATGACTAGTAAGATATAAGTCCATTGTAGGAATCATTTCACCATTAAGGTATCCTTCCATTGTAGGTATCATATCATCAGCACTAAAAATACTATCATCAGTAATATCTCCCATTACATATACTTTATAAATTGCTTCACTTAAACCTTTAGTAAATTTTAAAGTATATCCATTCTTAATAAGAGTTTCACTAACTGGAGTATCCTCGCCGGAAATATCTCCCTCTACGGGTGTTTCTCCATTGTTAGAAATTTCTCCTTCTACAGGTGTTTCTTCTTCTAATGTAACAAGATTATTATCTCTATCAAACACTTCAAGTTTAATACCATTATTTTCATTTAATAAACTATATAAGTATTCCATAGTAGGAACAGTAGGTAATAAAGGCAATTCCTTAGCATTAACTATAAAGTTACCATTTTCAAATACATATTCCTCGTAAAGAGCATTTAAAGCCTCATCAAAGCTATTACCTTCTACTTCATAAGTAATTTTAGCCTTATATTCTAAAGTTAAAGCTTCGGTTTCAGTCTCTTCACTAACCTCAGTAATAACAATCTTATCAGTATATTCTATAATAGTATTATATGAATTAGTTAAGTCTATCTCACTACCCTCTGTAGTAGCATTCTTAAGTTCCTCGCCAGTCATAACAACACTATCATTATCATTTACTTTGACACTATAACTCTTAGTATCATCTATTTTATCGCCAGATATAGTTAATATCTGTCTATATTTACCAGCGGTAACATTATATTCAAATACACCATCATTTTCAGTTTCATTTATTATAGAATCATCAAATGTATTCATTAAATATCCATTAACCACTAGTTCTTTAGTTTCATCTTTAATTTCAGTATCATTACCAGTTATCTCATCTGCGAATACTTTAGTAACTGATGATAATTGTGAAAATATTAAAGTTAAAACTAAAAATATCTTAGTCATTTTCATTAATTTCTTTTTCATCATATTCATCCTTTCTTGTTTTATTTTATATAATTATTTTGTAAAATTGTAATGAAATTTCCCCCTTAATAAACACCTCCTAATTTAATGATAGCTTTCCCTTTCTATCATCATCATATCAAGTATAGCACACATTTCGACATTTTTTAACTACTTTACACTTTTTTTACACTTTTTAATATCAAATTATAAACAAAACTAGCAAGTTTTTCTTGACTTACCATATCATTAATTATATAATATTATTGCTTAGCAGCGGATACTATCTATTTTAGTAATGTGTCATTTATAAGTAACTAAGGCTGCATAGCGAAAGTATGCTAAAGACACCCTATTAAAATATAGTATGCCTTCTAAGAGAAGGAGGAAAGAAAAATGGCTAGATATACAGGCCCAAATAACAAACAAGCAAGAAGAGTATCATTCTCAATACTTGAAAATGGTAAAGATATTGCAAAGAGACCTTATGGTCCAGGACAACATGGTAAAGACAAAAAAAGAAAACCTTCTAACTATGCTATTCAATTAAATGAAAAACAAAAAGTTAGATTTATGTATGGTATTTCTGAAAAACAATTCAAAAAATTAGTAAATGACTCTGCAAAAATGAAAGGTGTTCATGGTGAAAACTTACTTATCTTACTAGAAAGTAGATTAGATAACCTAGTTTATAGAGCTGGATTTGCTACTACTAGAAGAGGAGCAAGACAATTAGTTAACCATGGTCATATCACTGTAAATGGTAAGAAAGTTGATATTCCATCTTACAGAGTTAAACCAGGAGATGTTATTGCTATAAAAGAAAATTCTGCAGATCACAAAGGAATTGAAATAGCATTAGCTAATAAGATTAAAAGAGTTGACTTTATTAATTATGATGAAGCAAAAAGAACTGCTACATATGTTAGATATCCTGAAAGAAGCGAATTAAACGCTGAAATCAATGAATCACTAATTGTAGAATTCTATAGTAGAGTATAGTTTATATACTCTATTTTTTTATGTTCACTCTAAGTCTATGGTCTTAGAGTGTTATTTTTAGCCTGTAGTCTAAAAATAATGTCTATCATATATAAGCCATAAATATATAGTGCAAAGATTACAATCACCAAAATAAATACTCTTTACTTTCTTGTGTATAATGCCATAAATAAATAATCAAAAGTTAATAATTTAGCAAAATAAAACAGACTATTATTTAAGCAAAATAATTGACTTTGGTAAAATATTGTATATAATATTGATTAAGGAAGTATGAAATGAATACAGAAGTTAAAGAGAAGAATGAATTAGAAGAATATAAAGATAAAACATTTGAAGAAATTAAACATATTGATGAATTAGGAAATGAATATTGGGAAGCAAGAGAATTAATGAGTGCTTTAGAATATTCAAAATGGGAACACTTTACTAAAGCAAAGCAAAAATAAGCTGTAATTTGAGCGGTTTTAATGTAGAAGAACATTTTCCCGTTAAGGGGAAAACGATCGAAATGCCCAATGGTGCTACTAAAGAAGTAATAGATTATAAATTAAGTAGATACGCTTGTTATTTGATAGTACAAAATGCAAGCCCAGCAAGACATAAGTCTGTCGCGTTGGGTCAAACTTATTTTGCTGTTCAAACAAGAAAAATGGAATTAACACAAGAAGAATATAATAAACTAAACGAAGACGAAAAAAGACTATATACACGAATAAATATTAAAAACAAAAATAAATACTTATTTGATACTGCAAAAAAAGCAGGTGTAAATAATTATGCAAAGTTTAATGACTATGGTTATAAAGGACTATATGGTGGAGAAACAGCAAAAGACATTGCAAAAAGAAAAGGCATTGACCCTGATAAAGAAGAAATACTAGATCATATGGGTAGCAATGAATTAGCAGCAAATTTATTTAGAATTACTCAAACAGATGAAGTAATTAAAAACAATAATATTACTGGAGAAAAAAACGCTTGTAATACTCATCATATGGTAGGGCAAGCAATAAGAAATACTATCATTAAGGTTGGTGGTACCACACCTGAAAAATTACCAACACCTGAAAAATCAATTAAAGAAATTGAAAAAGAAGAATCGAAAAAAATTGAAAGTAAATAATTATTTCAACTTTCAAAGAAATCGAAAGGTTAAATAAAAAAAGACTAGAACCGCTGGAACAGAACATTTTAAAATATAGAAATAAAGGAAGTGAAAGAATGAAAGATAATTTAATTAAAACTGAAATGAATGTTAATAATAATAAAATAAATGTTATGAGAATTGGAAACGAGGAATATATCTCATTAACCGATTTGGCAAGATATGCTGATGAAGATGATCCTAGATATCCAATACAAAACTGGATGAGAAATAAAGATGTTATTTCTTATCTAGGATTATGGGAAAAACTTAATAACGAAAATTTCAAAGGTGTCGAATTCGACACGTTTAAAAATGAAGCTGGTAGTAATAAGTTTAAAATATCTCCACAAAAATGGATTAAAGAAACTAATGCAATTGGTATTATATCAAAATCAGGTAACAATGGTGGCACATTTGCTCACTCTGATATTGCATTAGAATTTGCAAGTTGGCTAAGTCCCGAGTTTAAATTATATTTAATCAAAGAATTTGAAAGATTAAAAAGAAATGAAGCGTATCAAGAAAAAATTGAGTGGAATGCAAGTAGAGTATTATCTAAGGCAAATTATAGAATACATACAGACGCAATTAAAAATTCAATTATTCCTAATTTAGTTACAGATTTTCAAAAAAAGCTCATATATCCAACCGAAGCAGATTTATTAAATGTTGCCTTATTTGGAATGACTGCTAAAGAATGGAAAGAAAAAAATCCAAACTTAAAAGGTAATCAAAGAGATTATGCCGATATTAGACAATTATTAGTGCTTTGCAATATAGAGAACTTAAATGCTATAATGATTAATGATAATATTCCACAATCTATAAGAATAGAAAAATTAAATAAAGTTGCTATACAACAATTAGAGATTTTGGAAAATAATAAAAATTTAGAAGAATTAAATACTAACTCAATAAAACAAATAGATACAAAACAAAAATAAAAAATCTTATGATATATTTATGGAAGATGGTAGCCCTTACGGCTTCAGTTATAATACACAAAATGAAAGGTCCTTATCTAATATAAAATTAGACTACTAATAAAAGACTAGAATTGCTGGAACCAATCTAATCAAAATACATAAAATAATCAAAAAATCACAACAACGAAAAAATGAGCAATGCTTTATATTATATGGTTTTGCTCATTTTTGCTGTCAAACTAAAGATTCCAATAATAAATGTTCCTTGTCAAATAATAAGTAAAAGCAAAAATAACAAAGAACCTTAAAAATATGTATCTAAAATGTACCTAATTAAATAATAAAAACCCTAACCTATTAAAGTTAGAGTATTAATCGTTACACTGGTGGCTCCAGCGGGAATTGAACCAGCGACACAAGGATTTTCAGTCCTCTGCT
>ERZ773139.221-NODE-221-length-80715-cov-10.904810_pt1 | contig 80715 bp, 76 predicted proteins | sample MGYA00580854_ERZ773139 | MGnify/ENA primary metagenome ERZ773139 (study PRJEB29015, sample SAMEA2737809) | human gut metagenome | biome: human gut; feature: human-associated habitat; material: faeces | place: China | collected 2012 ...
TAATCACCCCTTATAGGGGTGGAGCAAACCACCGGTTGAACCGGTGGTTTTGATTACCTGCCTTATATAAATTTATAACCCTTTTACCCCTGTCCTCCGCCAAGGCTTTTAAATTAAGCGTACTGCCTGCGGAACAGGCATACATAACAACCGTATCGGCAAGCTTTAGCATTATATTATTTCTTTTTGATATAGCAAATTTAAGCGGGGTTTTTAACAGCTCGTCGGGAAATACGGTATTGTCCGGCTCCGGCGTGTAAAAATCGCTTTTGCGTTTTGTAAGGTAGGCTAACATAACTTTAAATTGAATAAATGGATATATTGCTTTTAACTCCTTTAACGTGTTATATACAATACAGTCAAAATTTCCCTCGTTCCCCACATAAAAGGTGTCGGCACCCTCTTTTTCAATAAGCTGTATCAATGTTTTCTTAAGCGACGGCTGTATGCTGTCCGGCGTGTTTCTGTGTCCGAAAAATGTTACGGTCATAATTTGTCTTCTCCAATATTTTTAAAAAATATATTAAGTGGATATTTTATATCCACCCTGTCAACATTATACCATAATTACACTTTAAAATCAATATTAGATAGTAAATATCCATTTAAGATGTTTGAGGGTGTATGTTATGGCGAAAAGTCTTTTTCTTATAAAAGGAAATATTTGTGCGGAACGGGTAAGACTCGGCAGAGCCTTGCAAAAGCCGCCTATGACTCAGGACGATTTAGCGCGCAAAATACAGTTTATGGGAATGGATATAACGCCGCTTATTATTTCCCGTATTGAGAAAAACCAAAGGCACGTATGCGACGCCGAGCTGCGAATAATCGCCAAGGCGCTCGGCGTTACTATGGATTGGCTGTGCGGCGACACCGACGGTATAGAAATAAAATGAAAAGAATAATTGATACGGAAAATGTAAATATAATCGGTTCTAAAATTAAATCGGCGCGTGAAAAAGCAGGATTGACTCAAAAGCAGTTGTCTGAAAAATTGGAACTTGAGGCTGTATATACCTGCCGAGGCTCAATTTCAAGAATTGAAAACGGCAGGCGCGCGGTAACGGATATTGAAATAGACGCAATATCAAAAATACTTAATGTATCGCTTGACTATTTATTCGGCAGGGAATAATAAGGCTAATATAATGGAAAAATAGATTTATAATTTGCCTAAATATAAAAAGCTTTAATACCCGTAAAGCATTGCGGATATTAAAGCTTTTTTATCTTAAATGACAAAGGGAGCGGATTGCCGCAGCCGTTTACATATCTCGCCTGCCGGCTCGGTCGGTGCTTCTGCTTCGCAGAGGTGTCCGCCGGACACCCGCACCGCAATGACTAAACGGTTTGTCATTCTGAACGCAAAGCGTGAAAGAATCCGTAATACCCTTAAAAGGGAAAACGGATTGCCATGCACCTTACGGCGCTCGCAATGACGAGGAGGGGGAGAAATGGATTGCCACACGCCTGATGGCGTTCGCAACAACAGGACGCTGAGAGCGGCAGCGTAACGGCTGTTTTAAATTAAGCTTAACTGCAAAATCTGTGGTTTCCTATGGTGGTTATAACAGGGCGCGAAAAAATCCATTTGCTTGTGGCGGTTGAGGGATTATAGTAATATATTGCGCCGCCGCTTGGGTCAAGGCCGTTTATGGCGTCACGCGCGGCGGAATAGGCGCTGTCGGCTATCGCCTCGTAAAACTGACCGTCGTATAAACAGGAAAAAGCTCCCCTTTGGTAAATTACACCCGAAAGCGTATCGGGAAAAGAGGGGTGCTCTATGCGGTTTAATATAACTGCTCCGACTGCTACCTGACCTAAATAGCTCTCGCCCCTTGCCTCTGCCGAGATTATTCTTGCAAGCAGCTCGTAATCCTCGGAAGAGTACCCGCCGTATGAGTCCGAGCCGGAAATGCCGAGGGCTTTAAGTGTCTTTTCGCCTGCTATACCGTCCGCCGAAAGCCCGTTGTCCCTTTGAAAGCTTACAACGGCGGCGCGCGTTCTTGTGCCGAAAATACCGTCTACGGTGTAGGTGTAATAGCCCCTGTCCTTAAGCGCCTGCTGAATATTCCTTACCTCCTGCGAGCGCGAACCCATTTTTGAAAGCCCGAAAACGGTAACGCTTAAAAGACTTGCGGAAATGATAAGACAAACGGCAATTTTAAATAATTTTTTCATAACCTTACCTCCGCTAAAAGCATTCCCGCAAAAAAGTAAAATTATTCCTTTTGAAGTATTATTGAAGACTGTGGTTGGTTTCGCGATGATATAGAAGAGGGGAACGGATTGCCACAGCCGTTTACACGGCTTCGCAATGACAAAAAATGTCATTCTGAGCGCAAAGCGCGAAAGAATCCGTAATACCCTTAAAAGGGAAAACGGATTGCCACGGGGCTACGCATCTCGCCTGCCGGCTCGGTCGGTGCTTCTGCTTTGCAGAGGTGTCCGCCGGACACCCGCACCGCAATGACAGGAAGAGTTAGACCGACCGATGGCATAACGTTATTTTCTTTTAATTCGCCAAAATATCTTTTTATTCTTCCCCACGCTTTGACAATTTAAACCGACCGCCCGTTGTATAATTAGTTTACATAAATATACTTATACTTGGCGGTGAATTAAAATTGAAGGAAATTGCAAGTTCCGTAAACAGAAAGGAAAAATACGATACCGGCATTTTGCTTGCGGCGGCGGGTATGCATATATCTGCGGCGGCGGTTGGGTTTATAATGTCGCGCGGGGCGGTTTTGGGAAATCTTTTGCCGTTCGGTATTTCATTTATTGCTGGCTGCTCGCTTACATATACCCCTGCCGCGGCAACGGGCGTTTTTTTGGGATATTTTATTCCGGCAATAGGAAGCGGAGGCTTTAAATATATTGCCGCCGCGTTTGCGGTGGTGGCGGTAAAGCTGCTGCTCGGCGGGCTTAAACGACTTTCCTCAAATCCGATTTTTTTAAGCGCCATGGCGTTTCTTGCAAGCTTTTTAACCTCGGCGGTAACGTTAAGCGGGCTTAACTTTAATTTTTTAAGCGTGCTTTGCGAATCACTTTTTTCGGCAATGGGAGCATTTTTTGTATGCCGCTGCTTTAATTCGTTTAAAAACGCCGCCGCAGGGCTCAGGGCGGACGAGCTTGCCTCGCTTTCGGTGTTGATAGGTATGGCGCTTACGGGTATAAACGGCTTTACCTTTAACGGTATAAGTCTCGGTCATATACTCGGTATTGCGGTAATACTTACCGCCGCCAAATACGGCGGTATACTTTCCGGCTCGGTAAGCGGAATAACGGTTTCGTTTGCAATGTGCCTTAGCGGCGTTTCGGGCGAAATAGCCGTTGTTTACGCATTTACGGGGCTTATGGCAGGCGTTTTTTCCTCTTTCGGAAAATATGTTCAAACGGCGGTGCCGCTGGTTTTCAGCCTTGCGGGGTCGGTAATGTCGGGCAGCCCCGTGCTTATAGCTCAAACGGTTATAGAGGCAGCGCTCGGCTCGGCGTTGTTTTTGGCGGTTCCGAGAAGGGCGGGCATACGCCTTGGTAAGCTGTTTTCGGCGTATCCGCGTCTTTCCACGCCCGACGGCGTTAAGCGCTCACTTTCAATGCGGCTTGATATTGCCGCCGGCGCGCTTTGCGACGTTTCGGACACGGTTGAGCAGGTGGCGGCGGAGCTTTCAAAAATAAACTCGCCCGATTTCGGCAGCGTTATAACTGCGGTAGAGCAGGACGCCTGCGCCGGCTGCAAGCTCAGGCTTCACTGCTGGGAAAGCAAGCGCGACGATACGCTGAAGGCCGTTCTTGAAATGACAAACGCCGTAAAAAGCGGCGAGCGGTCGCCCGAAAACGCCGCGCCCGAAGAATTTAAGGGCAGGTGCCTAAGGGTGGCGCGCGTGGCGAACGCGGCGTACAAGCGCTATTCTGATTACGCTTCGCGCATTGCCGCAGAAAACCGCATAGACGAAGTAAGAGGTGTGGTTTCAGACCAGTTCGACGGTATTTCGGCAATGCTTTCCGAGCTTTCGCGCGAGCTTGAAAAGGACGACCGCTTTGACAATTCCGCCGCCGAAAAAGCCGCGGCGGCACTTAAAAATCTTGATATAAGGGTAGAGGAATGCTCAAGCAAAACCGATAAATTCGGCAGAATGACCATTGAAATGAGGGTAAAAAAAGACCCCTCGCTTATTATCAACAAGCTTCAGGTTATGAAGATGGTGTCTGTTGTGTGCGAAAGGGATTTCGATATACCGTCGGTAAGTGAAAACGGCGGCGAAATTTTCATTGTGTTAAACGAGCATGCAGCGCTTAGGGTAGACGTGGGGGTAGAGCAAAAATGCGCTTCCGACTCGGCGATGTGCGGCGACGCTTACAAGTATTTTTTCGACGGCAGAGGACATTTTATAATGATCCTTTCCGACGGTATGGGCACGGGCGGCAGAGCGGCGGTGGACGGCGCTATGGCGTCTGGTCTTATGTGCAGGCTTATTAAAGCTGGGTTCGGGTATGATTGCTCGCTTAGAATACTTAATTCCTCAATGCTGTTTAAATCTACCGACGAATCGCTTGCAACCGTTGATATTGCCAGCATAGATTTGTTTACGGGCAGGGTGGAGCTTTATAAGGCGGGCGCCGCGCCCACGCTTGTAAGGCGTTCGGGCAGAACGGGCAAGGCGGAAAGCACCTCGCTGCCGGCGGGAATACTGCGCGAAGTAAGCTTTGACAAGGCGGTTGTTCGCTGTAAGGAAAACGATATTGTGGTGCTTATGTCCGACGGGGCTGTAAGCGAGGGCACCGAATGGATAAAGGACGAAATAGAGGGCTTTGAGGGCGGCACCGCCGAGCAGCTTTCCGAAAGGATATGCGAGGGCGCGAAACGCCGCCGCACCGACGGGCACGAGGACGATATAACCGTTATGACCGCGGTAATAAAAAGGGCGGTTTGATAAAAACCGGGGAACGGATTGTTAAATATTATACGGCGGCTGCAATGGCAAAACGGCTTGTCATTCTGAACGCGAAACGCGAAAGAATCCGTAATACCCTAAGGGGGAAAACGGATTGCCGCGCACCTTGCGGCGCTCGCAATGACGAGAGATGGAAAGGCGGATTGCCACAGCCGTTCACACATCTCGTCTGCCGACTCGGTCGGTGCTTCTGCTTCACAGATGTGTCAACCGGACACCCGCACCGCAATGACAAATAGAGGAATATTGTACGGGGGTTCACCTTATTTTATCTGTTCTGCCCAGTATATAATCCGTTGAGGTTTTATAAAAATCGGCAAGTCTGATTACAAAGTGCGTGGGTATTTCACGTTTTCCTATTTCATAGTTGCTGTAAACCCTTTGATCAATACCCAAGAAATTTGCAATTTCCTTTTGAACTAAATCGTTATCTTCGCGCAGTTCTCTTAATCGGCGATAATAGTACATATAACTTCACCTCAGTTTTAAGTATATGTACTATCAAATTATAGTATCAATTTATCTATCGTTTGATAGTAAAACAGTTGATGGTGATGAGATATGAAGGAAGAAAAGCGGATTTTAATAGCCGGCTGCCGTGATTTTAACAATTATAAAATTGCAAAACGTTACATTAACCGCTGTTTATCCGAAATAAAGAAACAATACGATTTGATTATTGTTTCGGGCGGCGCAAAGGGTGCGGATATGCTTGGCGAACGTTTTGCAAATGAAAAAAAGCTTAAAATTGAGCGTTATTTACCCGATTGGCAAAAATACGGCAAAGCGGCAGGACCTAAAAGAAATAAAGAAATGGCAGCTGTTTCGGATTACATAATTTGTTTTTGGGATAAAAAAAGCCGAGGAACTGCCTCGACAATAAGATACGGCAGACTTTTAGACAAGCCTATAAGAGTAAAAATAATAAATTGTCAGTAAAATACCTCTTGCCTTTTTGTGCGGCGGCATTATATAATGTTTTAAACGGGTTAAGGGGAGAATTTTTAATGAAAAGACTGGTTTTATTGCTTTTGTGCGCCGTTATGCTGCTGCCGGCGGCGGTTTCTGCGGAAACGGCTTCGGCAGAGCAGCTTACCGTTTCGGGAGCGGATAAAAAGCTTACCGACGCAAATCACCTTACATATACGGAATGTGAAACGCTTAATATTAAGGCGGATAATAAAATAGGCTCGCTTTATATTATATTTTTTGACACGCCTACCGATTTTACGGTTGAAAGCGGCGGTAAAAGCAAGGCGGTAAGCGCCGGGTTTTTGCATACGCTTGCGGATATTTCGGATATAGGTTCGGGTGAAGTAACGGTAAAATTCAATAAAAGCGTAAGGGTGTGCGATATATACGCCTTTACCGCAGGCATGCTGCCTGATTTTGTGCAGGTGTGGAAAAAGCCCTGCGAGCGCGCGGATATAATGCTTGTTTCCTCGCACGCCGATGACGAGCAGCTGTTTTTTGCGGGACTTTTGCCGCTTTATGCTTCACGCGGGTGCGACGTGCAGGTTGTGTATTACACCGACCATAAGAACGAGCCGCGCCGCCGCCATGAGCTGCTTAACGGGCTTTGGACGGTGGGAATTACAAATTACCCCGTTATAAGCAGCTTCCCTGATTATTATTCCGAAACGGCGGACGGCGCGCTTAAAACAATAGCGGGCGAGGGCTACACCCAAAACGACGCGCTTGCATTTCAGGTTGAAATGCTGCGCCGCTTTAAGCCGCAGGTGGCGGTAAGCCACGACCTTAACGGCGAGTACGGCCACGGTATGCACAAGCTTAACGCCGCTATGCTTACAAAGGCGATTGAAATTTCGGGGGACAGCGGGCAGTTTGCCGACTCTGCCGAGCGTTACGGCGTTCACTCCGTAAAAAAGCTTTATGTGCATTTATACGAAAAAAATAAAATTGTAATGGATTACGATGAGGCAAGCGATTATTTCGGCGGCAAAACGCCGTTTCAAATGTCGCAGCAGGGCTTTTTGTGCCACGCCTCGCAGCAGGGAACTTGGTTTAAAAAATGGATATTCGGCAAAAACGGCGAGATAACCAAGGCTTCGCAGATAACGAAATATTCGCCCTGTAATTACGGGCTGTATTTTACTGCGGTGGGCGAGGATACGCTTAAAAACGATATGCTTGAAAACATAACGACATATAAGGAGCAACAGCGTTTAGAAGAAGAAAAGGAAAAAGCGCGGCTTGAAGATGAGCAGCGCTTAAAAAAAGAAAAAGAGGCAAAGGAAAAGGCCGCCGCCCAAAATAGTGCGCGGTTTAAAAGGCAGAGAACACGGCGGATAATTGCGGCGGTTATTTTAACCCCCGTAATTGTGTTAACCGCGGTATATGCCGCAATAAACATTGCCGCAAGGCAAAGGGCAAAAAAGCGCCGAAAAAGAAAGCAAGGGCTTTGAATATTTGCTTTTTCCGGTAGTAAACTGTGCGCGGAAATCCATCCTTCCTGTCATTGCGGTGCGGGTGTCCGGCGGACACCTCTGCGAAGCAGAAGCACCGACCGAGCCGGCAGGCGAGACCGCCGTAAGGCGTGCGGCAATCCTTTTCCTTTTAAAAGGGGAGGCGGATTCTTTCGCGCAAGCGCTCAGAATGACATAAAAGCCAATTATCGCAGCGTTACCGTGCAATGCAGTGCCGAACAAATAATAAAACCGCAAAGCACTCCGGCAACAATTATGCCGGAGTGCTTGAGCGTGTCGAAAAAGTCGACACGCTCCCCTACGGGAATGCCGTTCGCTCGAAAATCAGAGATTTTCGGACTGCACTCTATCCCCGCCAATACCACCCCAGTGCCCTTGAAAAACCGCTGAATAAGCGGTTTTTCGCTTACAAGGTGTTTTTTCGCCGCACGTGTCAGCGAAAAAACGTAAATGCGGCGTAAACGCCGCAAAAATAAAACTTGGGGTTTATCGACAGACTGAAGCACTCCGGCAAGAATTATGCCGGAGTGCTTTTTTAATAGCCTAACTCGGAAAATATTCCATACCAATAAACCTGATTTACGGTTAAAGCCGTGGCTTCCCTACTGACTGATTCACCTTGTTTTCTGCGCAGATACAGGTTAAAAATTTCCGGCAGTTCGTTAAAATTTAAAAGTCTGTTTGTTTTAAGCTTTGATGAATTTATATTGGCTTTTGATTCGGAAATAATAACATTTCGCCCGCTTACGCTTACAAAAAACCATTTTGGCGTACAACTGCGTGTAGGAGAGGTGTGAACGTCTCTTGGGTTATCGGTAAAGGATTTAAGTATTTCGTTTTTAATGTTTATTTCGTTCATTTTGATTTCCTTTCAATTATTCAAAGCGTCCGGAAATTTTACGGTATCAAAAACCTCTCCGGTTGATATGTCTTTAATATTTATTATTACGGTATGAGGCGCCGAGGTGTCAAAAGCCTGATACAACATACCTGCAATTCCGCAAGCGGAAACGGCAATTGAGTCAAGACTGTTTTTATATTCTTCTTTATTTGCAAGAATTGTAATATTGCTGAAATTATTATTATATTCAATTTTTGAAATGGATTTATAATCAGTATCCGAGGTTATACTGTCAATTGATTTTTTTGTTTCTTCTTTAAGAGAATTTAAGTATTCTTTATATTTTGAGCGTTCAAAGGTATATTTAAAAGAGCCGTCGTTTTGCTTTTCGATTTTTTTAATACCTAATTCTTTTTTCTCAGAGGTAACAGTCGGCTCGGTACTGCTATCTACTAATAATGCCGGAACGGTAAGCTCTATATCGCCGAATATTTTTTTATTGGCCTTAATGCTATCGTTTTCATTATTATCGGTTATTTCTGTTTCAGGCGGATTTGACAATACGGTATATATTATAAATATTGAAAAAACTGAAAAAAGGCTTAAAACAATTATTGCAAAATAGATTGGTAATTTATTTGATTTTTTCACATTATCACCTCTGTTATGTTATAAATTATAACATATATTTATAACCAATGTCAAGGCATAATATCGGTGAGGTGGTTATGTGAACGATAAGCTCATCATCAAAAAGAAAGCCTTAAAAGGCGAAGACGGATATAAAACATTTTCTATAAGAATTAAAGATGAAACCGTAAAAAAGCTTGATTATATTTCATCGGAAACAAATCGTTCAAGAAACGAGTTAATAAATGTACTTTTGGAATATGCAATTAAAAATTGCGAAATAAAAAAGGAATAATTTTTCAAGTTGTTATTGCGGGGGGGGGAGAAAACGGATTGCCGCGTATTTTGCGGTGGTTGAAATAACTAAACGGTTTGTCATTCTGAGCGCGGAGCGTGAAAGAATCCGTAATCCCCTTTAAAAGAAAACGGATTGCCACGGGGCTAAAGCCCCTCGCAATGACAGGGGGTGCGGATTGCCGTGCACCTGACGGCGGTCTCGCCTGCCGGCTCGGTCGGTGCTTCTGCTCCGCAGAGGTGTCCGCCGGACACCCGCACCGCAATGACAAAATATTTATATAACACAAAAAGCTTTAACATACCGTAAAGCAAAACGGCTGTGTTAAAGCTTGTATTTTTATAATTCCGCATTCCGAATTAAGCATTAAAGTATAACCGGCTGTATCTGCCTGCCTTTAAGCGCCTCTTCCACCGTTTTCGGTATAAGTGAAAAATCGCACACAAGCGAGTTGTTTTTGCCGAACGGGTCGTCTTGGCGGTAGGGGACAAAGTAAATATTGTTTGTGTTGTGTAAAAGCCCGATGTTTTTGGCAGAGGCGCCGAGCGCGTCGTTTGTGGCGATTGCAAGCACCACGGGCTTATTGTTTCTCAGGTGCGCCTTTACCGCCATTGTAACGGGCGTATCGGTAACGCCTAAAGCGGTTTTTGCTATTGTATTGCCGGTGCAGGGGGAAACCACTATTATATCAAGCAGATTTTTAGGGCCTATCGGCTCGGCGGCGGCTATGTCGTGTATTATTTTTTCGCCGCATATATCTTCAACCTCTTCTATAAGCTCGGACGCCTTGCCGAAGCGCGTATCGGTTGTGTAAACGATCGATGACATTATAGGCTTTATTTTAATATCGTTTTTTGCAAGCTCGCGCAGCGCCTCAAGCGATTTTTTTATTGTGCAGAACGAGCCGCAGAACGCGTATCCCAAGGTAATGTTTTCCATGGCGTTCTCCTCTTTCAGATTTTTGATTCAATTATTTCTTTAACTGTTTTCGCAAGAATTTTTCCTGCGGTTTCGGGCGCGGTCTTACCGGGAAGCCCCGGCGCTTTTATCGCCGTAATGCCGCACCTCTGAGCGGCTGAAATGTCAAAGCCGCCCTTGCTTGATAAATCGATAATAAGACTTGCGGTACATTCCTTAAACGCGTCGTCGGGAATTACCTTAACGTCTACCGTGTTAAAAATAATATCATAGTTAAGGCTTTTTGGAATGTCCGCTGTGTATTCGCACCTACAGCCTGCCGCCGATATAAGGGCAAAATCGCTTTGCTTTCTTGCGCTTACCGTAACCCTGCAGCCGATGTTTTTGAGCCTGTCGGCAAGTATTTTGCCGGTTCTGCCGCAGCCTATAACAAGCACGCGGCTGCCCCACAGCGTAAACGGGGTATTTTCTATGGCAAGCTTTATGGCTCCCTCTGCGGTGGGAATGGCGTTAAGCAGGCAATATGCGTCGTCTTTTCCGTAATCTATGCAGTTTTTACCTTCAAACATATAGTTGCAGGTTAAAATAAGGGTCCCGTTTTTTGTAAGCCTTTCTATATCGCTTAGCAAGACCTCCTTTTTTGCAAGGGGTGCAAAAACGGTTTTTGAGTTCCTTGTGGTGGGAACAGGCAGCAGCAGAACATCGCTGTTTTGCGCTTCCTTTTCTGTGTAAGAATCGGTAAAATTTACCGTAAAGCCGTCGCTTTTAAGTATTTCGGCGGCGGTTTTAAGGCGGCTGTCGCCCCCGATAACCGTTATTTGTTTCATTATATCACCACTGCCCGATATTAAAATAAACGCCATAGGCTGTTATTACAGTCTATGGCGTTTATTACTTATTGTTACTAAAGGGATATATTGAATTTAAAGAAAATATCCTTTTCGCAAAGCTGATATTTTTCGGGCAGCTGCGGTCCGCAGGAGTTAGAGCCTATGCCCGATACCTTGTAATCTATTCTTATATGCGTACCGTCCGATTTTTTAAGCTCGTCGGTATGCTCGGCTTTTGTTAACTGCTCTATGCTGTGGTGCAGCACGGATATTTCCATAAGATCCTCCACAGAGAATTTAAGCGAATTTTCAATTTCAAGCTCGCGGCAGCCGTAATGGTTTCCGTGCTCCTGCGGGCGGATATAGCTTACATACTCGCGGTCTGCGTCGCTTTCGTGCCACGCAGTAATGCCGTGGTGTGTCATATCACGGTAGCTGTCCATAGGTCCGTTGCCGAAATACCTGAATTTTGAAGTATCATACGGCAGCTTAAACTCGAAACCGAGCCTTGGCATCCAAACAACATTTTCGCGTATTTTGCCGTTAAGTATTACATTTACGCAACCGTCGGCAAAAAATTCATAGCACAGCGTGTAATTAAAGAACGGCTTTCGTGAAACGCCTGCGGCGGACATTGTAAACTCGGCGCGGTTGCCGCTTATTCTGTAAGAATAAACCTTATTAAACGCACAGTCGAAATTTTCGCCCTGCCAAATGTTTGTTCTGTCCCACATTGCCTTTACATTGCGGTCGTTATCGGTGGTTGCCCTGAAATAAGAAAGCTTCATAGGCGCTGTTAAAAGCTCGCTGCCGTTCTTTAAGGCGCTTGTAATAAAGCCTGTTTGCTTTGAAAGGGTGTAGGAAAAGCCCTCGCCCTCGGCTTTAATTTCAAACTCGCCGTCTGTAATATTAAGCGGCTCGCCGTTTTCGCGGTTTATAATTTTTACGGGCAGCCTTTCCTCTAATGTGCCAAGCTCGGCGCCGTTAACGTCTGTCATTTCAACGGTTATAAAACAGCCTAAACGGCAGCTTTCGGGCAAAGCGGCGGCAGGCGTTACAGAAAATTCGTCGCCGGGGTTTGTGTTTACCCTTACTATGCGCTTTTCAAGGCTTTCCCCGTCCGCTGTTATATTATATTCAAAGGTGTAACCGTCAAACGAGGTAAAGTCGAAGCAGTTTTTAAGCTTTAATACGCCGTTTTCCCACTTAATGCGGAACGGTGCGTAGGCGTTCTTAACCTCATATGATCCGGATTTTAAGCTCCTGTCGGCAAATACCATACCGTCGCAGCAGAAATTGCCGTCGTGCGTCAGCTCCCCGTCAAAATCGCCGCCGTATTTAGCCACTCCGTCAACCATAACGGTGTGGTCTGCCCATTCCCATATACAGCCGCCTATAAGCTTTTTGTTTTCGTAAATTGCGTTCCAGTAATCCCACATACCGCCCGGTCCGTTACCCATGGCGTGGGCGTATTCGCACATAAACACGGGCTGCCTGATATTATCGTCCTTTGCCCATTTTTCGATAGTATCAACGCTCGGATACATCATTGAAAATACGTCGGTTTTTTCCTGACTGCCCGCTCTTGATGCGTCCTCGCAGTGGGCAAGGCGTATCTTATCGCGCGATTTGAGCCAATCTATCTGCGCCGCCTGATTTACGCCATATGCGCTTTCGTTGCCTGTTGACCACATTATTACCGAGGTATGTATTTTATCTCTTTCATAGGTGCGCTCTATGCGGTCTAAGAATTCCTTTTTCCACATTTCCTCTACGCACGGCCAATCGCCGTTTTCGGTATCGAATTTATAGCCTATATTGGCGTAGCGGCGCACAAAGCCGTGGGTTTCAATATCGCACTCAAGTATAACGTAAAAACCCATTTCGTCGCAGTAATCAAGGAATTTAGGGGCAGGGGGATAGTGCGAGGTTCTTACCGTATTGATATTAAGCTCCTTCATAAGCTTTAAGTCGCGCACATAGTCTTCTTCGCTCATAGTCCAGCCCTTATAAGGGTCTGTATCGTGGTGGTTTACACCCTTAAGCTTTACGGGCGTACCGTTTATAAGCAGCTCGTAATCCGAAGATATTTTAATTGTGCGGAAGCCTATTTTTCTTGTTATAATTTCGCCTGCGGCATAAAGCTTTACCGTGTAAAGGTATGGAGTCTCCGCCGTCCAGAGAGACGGCTCGTTTACGGTGAACACCGCTTTGCCGCCTACCGAATCACGCCTTTCAATCAGAGCGTCCCCGTCGTACAGCTCGGCTGAAAATTCCGCGTCTGCTGTGCAGATTATATCGTTTTCTTCTGTTTTAATGTCAATATCGAATATATGGCCGTGCGGACGGGACAGCACGTATACGTCCCTGAAAATGCCGTTATAACGGAATGCGTCCTGATCCTCAAGGTAACTGCCGCAGCACCATTTGCGAACATACACGCGCGCGGTGTTTGTGCCCGAACTTACAAATTCGGTTATATCAAACTCCGCCGTTAAACGGCTGCCCTGCGTTCTGCCGACATATTTGCCGTTTATGTAAAGCTCTGCTTCCGAAGATACGCCCTCGAACACAAAATAAGTCTCAAGGCTGCCGTCCTCTATCTGAAAGCTGCGCTCGTAAACGCCCGTGGGGTTAATATCCGGCACATAGGGCGGATCGCACGGGAACGGATAGTTGATATTTGTATAATTCGGGTTTTCATAGCCCTTTAGCTGCCAGCAGGACGGAACCTCGATAGTTTCCCATTCCTCTATATTACCTGCACGGTCGCCGTTTTCAAAAAACGCAAAGCGCCATTCGCCGTTAAGCATTATTTGCTTGCAGCTGCCTTCCGGTATATACCAGCTTCTGGCATTAAGCCTGTTTTCACTTGTGCTTTTTGGGTTTTCGTATATTCGCATATTGCACCTCGAATTTTAAATTAAGACAAATATATACTATGCGGTTAAATTTGTCAATAATTTTTTCTTATAATGAGCCTCTTGATTTTTCCGAGCGTCGGGCGGATAAGACCGCGCCAAAAATATCTTGCGGGGTAGCTTGCCCTGTTTAAAAACACATATAGCTTATAGCCGCGGCTTTTTTCGCAGTCTATATACCTTCCGCCGCGGTAAAACGCCCTTAACACCCCTACGATATTTTCGTCCTTGATATCGTATTCCTTTTTAAAAAGATTATCGCCCCGTATAACGTACCCGTTAGGCGTAACCTTTAATATGCGGTGTAAAATAAACTTTTCACTGCCTGGTCTTGAATAAAGCGGAACGTCGTTTCTTTTAAGTCTTCCGCTTTTTCGCCTTATAACCGCTATATCCTTATGCTCGCGAAGCATAGGGCGCATACTTATCCCTGCGGTTAAAACCGATATTTCCTCGCTTTCGCTTAAAGCCTCGGCTGCGTTTTTAAGATTGCTTTCGGCTGTCATTCTATCACGTCCGACTGCTTCAGCTGATCTAAAAATTCAGAAACGGACGCTTCGGCTTCGGGCTTTGTTACGCCTTCATACTCGTTCATAACCGCGTTTATAATTTCTTCCTTTGTTATATCCTTTTTAAGAAGACCGAAAATAAACGCGCCGGTATCGTTCATTTTAATAAAGCCGCCGAAATTCGCAAGATCGTCCCCCACGGCAACCGCAACTGTTTTGTCCGCTACCTTATTCATAACAAAATTGTATTTAAGCTTCATTTTTTTCTTCTCCTTTAAATATGGCGTTATATGCGGTTCCTGCCGCGGATATATCGGTATTGCATTTTATTTTCCAAAGCTTTACCGATGAAACAAGGCGGTTTATAAGCGTTAGCGTGTTCGCCGCGGCCTGTGCGGAGTGCGGCATATACACCTGACTTAGCACGCGGTTTGTAATTTCCTCTGCGGTTACCCGCTCGCACGAATTAACGCCCGCACGTTCCACAAAGCATAAATGACGAAGCGGCGTACGCTCCGCGTTTCCGAAATGCTCCTTGCCGTTCCACGGCGTGCCGTAGGCATAGGGCGTTTCGGGCTCGTTTTCAAAAAAACGGATTATCGGCTTATCGCCGTTTATAATTTTAAGCTTATCGCCTAAAAGCTTTTGCCACAAAAGCATATGCGTGGTTTTTCCCGTTCCGCTGTGCGCCGCAAGCGCAACGCCGCTGTCGTTCACCTCAAAAACCGCCGAATGAAGCAAAAAGGAATTATTAAGCGGCAGCCATTCCGCAATACTGCGAAGTATCGCCGAGCTTTCGGGATAAAAATCGTCCTTTATGTTAAAAACGCGCTCGGCGGCGATTTTTTCTTCATCGGTTATAACGGTAAGCTCGGAATCGGTTCTTTCGGTTTCCCAGCGCGCAAAAAAATCCGCAAAACGCTTATCGCGGTATTCAACGCTTATTACCCGATCTGCCAACATTATATTCATATATACCTCCAAGCACACATATATATAAATTATAGCATTAAACGCACTTTCTTTCAAGTGCTAAAAGGACAATACTTTTTGTATGCTTTTACATCAAAGTCCCGTTATACGGACACACGCTGAATTATAATAAAAACATAGCAAAAAGCGCTTGACAAAATTCGACCTTTTTGCTATAATAAATTCAGCGAACATTTGTTCGGGAGGTTAAAAACATGACACTATTAATGCTTTTAAGAACTTTATTTGAAATTTTACTTTTTGCCGCCGTTGTTTGGGGATTTTTTAACGAGGACAGGCTTGCGGCGTTTGAAAAGCGCGTTATCTGCGCTGTAAGAAGAAAAAAGCTGCGCGTTTTAAAAGGCGGAGTTAACAGCCGCTGTGCCGAATATATGCGGTAAAGGCGCAGGTAAATGCGGAATTCGGAATGCGTAATGCGGAATTATATATAACAAAAGCTTTAACACAGCCGTTTTTGTTTACGGGGAGTTAAAGCTTTTTTGCGTTATAAATGTTCTTGTTATTGCGAGTGACGTTGCGTTTTTTGTTCTCCTTGTCATTCTGAGTGACGTTGCGAGCGCCTGCGGTGCAGGAAAAAGCGAGCAACGGCGGGCGCCGCAAGAGTGATAAGCGCGAAAGAATCCGTAACCCTTTAAAAGGAAAGACGGATTGCCGCACGCCTTGACGGCGGTCTCACCTGCCGGCTCGGTCGATGCTTCTGCTTCGCAGAGGTGTCCACCGGACACCCGCACCGCAATGACGAGGTGGGAGAAAACGGCTGTGCTAAGGCTTTTGTTATATATAATTCCGCAGTCCGAATTACGAATTCCGCATTATTTTATAATAATGGTTTTAAAAAAACAAACAGCCGCGAAAAATTCGCGGCTGTTTTTGAGTCTTGCGGTTATTCGTTTGTTTCGTCAGAGGATTCGTAAACCACTTCATCGGCGGCTTTAACGTCTGCCTGCTCCTCTTCGGTAACCTCCGGCTCAAGCAGAGCGCGGATAGAAAGGCTTACGCGCTTTTTATCAAGGTCGATAGCTATTATCTTAGCCTCAACCTCCTGACCTGCGGTAAGCTCGTCCTGCGGCTTAGCAACATGCTTGTTTGCAATCTGCGAAATGTGGATAAGACCGTCGATACCCGGAATTATACGTGCAAAAGCGCCGTATGTAGTCATACTTACAATAGTAACCTTAACGGTGTCGCCGACCTTATAATTGTTTTCGAAAATAACCCACGGGTTATCTTCGGGCTTTTTGTAGCCTAAAGAGATCTTTCTCTTTTCGGTATCAAGCGCTTTAACGTATACCTCTACCGTATCGCCTACAAGCACTACCTCAGACGGGTTTTTAATTCTTTGCCACGAAAGCTCGGAAATGTGAACCATTCCGTCAACGCCGCCGATATCAACAAACGCGCCGTAGCTTGTAAGTGATTTAACAACGCCTGTAAAGCGATCACCCACGGCAATGTTTTCCCAGATCTTATCCTCGGCTGCCTTGCGCTGCTCTTTAAGCACGCTGCGGATAGAGCCTACCGCTCTGTGGCCTCTGCCGATCTCGATAATGCGGAAGGAAACCTCTTTACCCTTAAGGTCCTCAAGCGGCTCGCCCCTTGAAGCGGTGGCCTGAGAAGCGGGGATAAATACCCTTATGTTGTTTGAATAAGCAACAACGCCGCCCTTTATGATGTCTCTTACAACGCCTGTAACGATCTCGCCCGAATCCTTGGCGGCTACTATATTGTCCCAACCGGCAATAGCGTCGTAACGGCGTTTAGAGAGCAAAGCAGTTCCTTCCTGATCGTTGATTTTCATAATGATAAGATTAAGCTTATCGCCCGCTTTAACCTCTTCTGTAAGCTTAGCGTCGGGGTCCTGCGAGTATTCGTCGGCAGTTACGTAGCCCGTAACTCCTCTGCCGATATCCACCGTGATTTCGGTGGGGTTAACGGCAATTACAGTTCCGCAGACCTTCTGATCCCCTGTTAAGCCGCTGAGTGAAGCCTCAAACGCTTCCTCGTCCGTCATTTCGTCGAAGCTTTTTTGAACAGTTTCTTTAACCTCCGCCTGTTCTTCGACCGGTTGTAAATTTTCCGACATGGTTTTAATAACCTCCTTTATAATACCTGCAGGCGTAGACGCGCCCGCAACGACGCCTATATTACCGCAATTTTTAAAAGACAGATTTTCAAGCTCGCTTGCCGTCTCTATCAAATAGGTTCTGCCGCAGTTTTCACGGCACACATCAAAAAGCTTAGCCGTGTTTGAGCTGTGCCTGCCGCCGATAACCACCATAACGTCGTTACGGCGCGACAGCTCCCGTGCCTCCTGCTGGCGCATAGAAGTCGCATTACATATTGTATCAAAAATTTTTGCATTTGTATATACTTTTTTTAAAATTTTTTTGCATTCTTCAAAAATTTTTGCGTTAAAGGTTGTTTGAGCGACCAAAATCACGGGTTTTTTGCCTGTTTTTTCTTTATTTTCCAAAAATTCGCCAAGCTCCTGCGGCGTTTTAAACACATAAGCCTCGCCCGTGCAGTGGCCTACGATTCCCATAACCTCCTGATGGTCGGGGTCCCCCGCTATAAGTGTTACATATCCGTCGTTTCCGGCGGCGGAGACAATGCCGTGTATTTTGGCGACAAACGGGCAGGTTGCGTCTACCGTTTTAACGCCCGAAGCGGCGGCTTCGTCGGTAACCGCTTTAGCAACCCCGTGCGAGCGTATTACAAGCGTTTCGCCGTTTTTCACTTCACAAGGCGACTCTACCGTTCTTACGCCGCGTTTTTCAAGCTCGGCTACAAGCTGCGGATTATGTATTATAGGACCGAGGGTGCAAACCCTTTCACCGTTTTCAAGCAGACGGTAAACGGTGTTCACCGCGCGGTTAACGCCGAAGCAGAAGCCGGCTGTTTTTGCCACGGTTATTTTCATATGCTAAGCTTAGCGGTCCTTTCTTTTATAATATTTATTATAAGCGCAACGGAGTCTTCAAAGCTTAAAGCCGAGGTATCTGCCAAAACCGCGTCGTCCGCCTGCTTAAGCGGCGCTGTTTTGCGGTTTGTATCGGCGCTGTCGCGGCTTATTATATCGTTTAATACGCCGTTAAGGGTAACGTCGGCACCCTTTTGCAAAAGCTCCTTATACCGCCTTTCGGCTCTGGCTTCGGGCGAGGCGGTAAGGAAAATTTTAACATCGGCATTCGGTAAAACCACGGTGCCTATATCGCGCCCGTCCATAATAACGTTGTTTTCGCGCGCCGCTTTTCGCTGCATTTCAAGCAAAAACGCCCTTACAGGCGGCTTTGCAGACACGGCGGACGCCATTTTTGAAGCTAAGGGCGTGCGGATATTATCCGATACGTCGGTTCCGTCAAGAAAGACACGCTGCTCGCCGTTTATAAATTTAATTTCAACGTCGGTGTCTTTTAAAACGCTTTCTATATCGCAGTTAAGCGCCGTATTAGCCCCCAAAGAGGAAAATTTAAGCCCTACCGCCCTGTAAAGCGCGCCAGTATCAACATAAATAAAGCCGAGCTTTTGCGCCGCCGCCCTTGCAACCGAGCTTTTTCCGGCACCTGCCGGTCCGTCTATCGCTATGTTTATCATATTTGTTTCTCCTAAATATTTAAATATTACTTCCCGCCGCAAAGCCGGTTGAAAAGGCTATTTGGAGATTAAAGCCGCCGGTGTATGCGTCTGCGTCTATAATTTCGCCTGCAAAATAAAGGCCTTTCACAAGCTTTGATTCCATTGTTTTCGGGTTTATTTCTTTAACCGAAATTCCACCGCCGGTTATAATAGCCTCTTCGATAGGTCTGGTTCCCGTTATATGAAGCGGCATATTTTTAATAGCCCCGCAAAGCGATAAGCGCTGTCCGCGCGTTATCTGGTTTACCTTTAAATGCGGGTCTATGCCGGACAGAACTATTATAACAGGAATAAGACTTTTAGGCAACAGCTTATCAAGCGAATTTGAAAAATCACGGTTTTTTTCTTCCCCGAAATCGCGCAGAACGCGGTTATCAAGCTGTTCGGCGCTAAGCCCCGGCTTTAGGTCTATAAACGCGGTATATTGTTTTTTCCCTATATAGCGCATATGCGAGGAGGCGCTTAATACCAGCGGACCCGATATTCCGAAATGGGTAAACAGCATTTCGCCGAGCTCCCTGAATACGGGCTTTTTCTTTCCTTCCTCATAAACCGAAAGCGTAACGTTTTTAAGCGAAAGCCCCGAAAGCCTGTTTACAAAGCCTTCGTGCACGGTAAGGGGAATAAGCGAGGGCTTAAGCTCCGTTACGGTATGACCGAGCGCCGCCGCCATTTTATATCCGTCGCCCGTAGAGCCGGTAAGCGGGTAGGACATACCGCCAGTTGCAAGAATTACGCCGTCTGCCGGCAGCACCTCGCCGCCCTTAAGCAAAACGCCTGTTACGGCGCCGTTTTCGGCAAGTATTTTTTCGGCGGCGGCGTTAATTATTTTCGCTCCGCCGCGCTTTGCGGCGTTTACAAGCGCGTCTACTATATCCGCCGCCTTATCCGATACGGGGAAAACGCGGTTTCCGCGCTCGGTTTTAAGCGGAACGCCCAAAGACTCGAAAAACGCCGCAACGTCTTTAGGAGTAAAGCCCGAAAAGGCGGAATATAAAAATCTTCCGTTTTTCGGCACGTTTGATATAAGCGTATCTATATCGCAGTTATTTGTAACGTTGCACCTGCCCTTGCCCGTTATCATAAGCTTTCTGCCGGGGCGTTCGTTTTTTTCAAGCACGGTTATTTCGGCGCCGCCTTTATATTTTAAATTTGCGCTGTATGCCGCGGTAAGTCCCGCCGCGCCGCCGCCGATAATTATAATTTTTTTCATAATACAGCTTCACCCTGATTATATTGTCTATACATTTATTATTATAGGCATAATTCCGTTTTTTTCAATATCAATTACGGCATAGCTTGCTCTTCCCTCGCGCGGGGAGGAGCAGGAGCCGGGATTCACAACGTATACCCCGTCCTCATATAATATTTTTGAGATATGGGTGTGCCCGTAAAGCGCTATATCGCAGTTTCTTTCCCTTGCGGCGGCGATAAGCCTTTCGGTTCCGTATTTTACCGAAAGCGTGTGCCCGTGGGTGTAAAAAATGTTGTGACCGCCCGCATTTGCAACGCCGCTTGCCGGATAAGCGGAAAAAAAGTCGCAGTTGCCTGAGACTATGTTAAAGGTCTTGTTCGGGTATTCGTGCATAACCTCTTCAATATCGGCGGTTACGTCGCCTAAGAAAAATACGGTGTCGCCGCCGTTTTCGGCGTTAAGTATTTTCCTTATAGCGTTAGTGTTTCTGTGCGAATCGGAAATTACGGTAATTCTCATTTTGTCCACCATTCTATAAAATGTATTTTTTTCATAGTATTTAAAACAGGGGGTATGGGTTATGAATAACGAAAATATTGATAAACAAAAGCTTATGGAGGCGCTGTTAAGCTCGTCGGGCGGCAAAATAGATAAAAACAGCGTAAACGGCGCGGTAAACGGCAAAAATATAGCGCCGCTTGTAAACAGCCTGTCGAGCGAGGACAGGGAAAAGCTTAACGCCGCTATGTCGGATAAAAAAAGCCTTGAAAAAGCGCTTAAAAGCCCGCAGGCACAGGCGCTTTTAAAATCCATACTAAAGGGCGGAGGAAAAAATGGATGATTTAAGCGAAAAGCTTACAGGTATATTAAACGATCCCGAAAGTATGGAACGCGTAAAGCAAATGGCGGAAAGTATTTTGGGCGGCGGCAAAGCGGAGCCGCCCGCCCCCTCCGCCGTGACGGGGCTTGCCGATATAGGCGACGCATTGGGCGGCGAGGATATAGGAAAAATAGTATCGGTTATATCGAAAATGAAAACGGCGGAAAACGACAGCCGCGTTCAGCTTATATACGCGCTAAAGCCGCATTTAAGCGCCGAGCGGCAGGCGCGTGCCGATACCGCCGTTAAAATTTTAAAGCTGCTTGACGTTCTGCCGGCTATAAAGGAAAGCGGACTGTTATTTTAGTGTTGGGTGAAAATTATGAGCGAAAACGATTTTATGAAACAGCAGCAGGCGGCGGTGGAGCGTATGCGCGAAATGAACGCCAGAGCCGCCAAAAGCACGGGAGCGGGGAATATGCCTCCCGTGCCGCCGTTTGTAAGGGTGCCGCGGCAGGAAAACGCCGCAAGAACATATGAACGCGCAAAAACGCCGCCGCCACCGCCTCCTCCGCCGCAAAACGGCGGCTTACAGGGGCTTTTGGATATACCGTTTTTAAAAAATCTTACAGGCAGCGGCGATACGGCGCTTATACTCGGCTTGCTGCTTATTTTAATAAGCGAAAAGGCGGATAAAAAGCTTCTGTTTGCACTTGTATACATACTGCTTTAATTTTTAAAAGCCATAAAATTTATTGCAAAAATGTTATTATGTAAACTCGGACAACCTGTTAAGTTATCCATCTTATCCACCGTTATATTAACATTAAGGCGGTGGATAAAACGAAAAATCGGGCTTTTTACGCCGTTTTCGGTGGATAACTGTGTTGATAAGTTGAATAAATCTTTATTCACTGTAAAATGAATAAAAAAATTATGTAAAGCTTTCGAGCTTTTTCGACAAACGTTTTACCTGCCCGAAACGCGGGTTTATATACTTTTAATCTGCCGCTATGCCATTATATCATATATAAACGCAAAATACACCTTTATTTTTACGCGCGTTTATGTTATTATATAATAAGAGGTAATAATATGAAAAGAACTAAGCTTAAAGACAGACAGCTGCCCGACTACACAAGGGGCGAAGAGATTTTTAATATGGTTTCGCACATAGTGGGCGGCGCGTTCGGTATAGCGGCGCTTGCAACCTGCGTTGTAAAAGCCTTTTTAAATCACGACGCGTATGAAATAGTCAGCGCGTTTATTTACGGCTTTTCAATGGTGATACTTTATACCGTTTCAAGCGTTTACCACGGGCTTATACCGAAAACCGCAAAAAAGGTTATGCAGGTAATAGACCACTGCACCGTGTTTATACTTATAGCAGGCACCTATACTCCGGTTTCGCTTTGCTCGCTGCGGCGCGCAAGCACTCCGCTTGGATGGACGGTGTTCGGTATAGTTTGGGGCGTTACGGCGCTCGGAATTACGCTTAACGCGGTAGACCTTAAAAAATTCCGCGTGTTTTCGGGCATTTGCTATATAGCGCTCGGCTGGTGCATAGTGCTCACGGGCAAAACTGCGGTGACCGCCATAGGAAAACAGGGCTTTATGTGGCTGCTTGCGGGCGGTATAGCGTATACCGTGGGCGCGGTGCTTTACGGCATCGCCGGCAGAAGCGTGCACCGCTATATGCATTCGGTTTTTCATATATTTGTGGTAATAGGCAGTATTTTGCAGTATTTCTGCGTGCTGTTTTATATATTGGTATAGGAGTAAAGTAAAATGAGAGACTATGTTATTATAACCGATTCCTGCTGCGATCTTACCGAAGAATTAAGCCGCAAGGCGCAGCTTACGGTAATTCCGATGGTGTTAACGCTTGCAAATAAGGAATACCGTAATTATCTTGACGGCAGGGAAATATCCGTTAAGGATTTTTACGCACGCCTGCGCGCGGGTGAAAACGCTTCTACCGCCGCGGTTAATATGGACGTGTTTACAACCGTGTTTGAAGACGTGCTCAAGCAGGGTAAGGACGTTTTGTATTTGGGCTTTTCTTCGGGCCTCAGCAGCACCTACCACGTAAGCACACTTGTGGCAGAGGAGCTTTCGCAAAAATACCCCGAAAGTAAAATTTACTGTGTGGATACCTTGGCGGCTTCAATGGGCGAGGGGCTTTTGGTGTACCTTGCCGCAATGGAAAAGCAAAACGGCAAAACAATAGAAGAGGTACGCGATTTTGCAGAAAGCCATAAGCTTAACCTTTGCCACTGGTTTACCGTAGACGACCTTAACCATTTAAAAAGGGGCGGCAGGGTTTCCGCCGCAACCGCGCTTGTAGGCTCGCTTTTGAACATTAAGCCCATACTTCACGTTGACGACGAGGGGCATCTTATAAACGTGGGCAAGGTTCGCGGCAGAAAGGCCTCGATTGAGGAAGTGTTTAACAATATGAAAAAAAGCGCGATAGATCCGCAGGGTCAGACCGTGTTTATAAGCCACGGCGACTGCGAGGAGGACGCGCTGACACTTAAAAAAATGGTTGAAAAGGAATTTCACCCCAAGGAGATTAAAATTAACGCAATAGGTCCGGTAATCGGGGCGCATTCGGGTCCGGGTACGCTGGCGCTGTTCTTCCTTGGAACGCACAGGTAAGGGATAATAATGCGGAATTCGTAATTCGGAATGCGGAATTATGTAACAAAAGCTTTAGCACAGCCGTTTTATTTACGGGGTGCTAAAGCTTTTTTGTATGTCATAAATGGTCTTTGTCATTGCGAGTGACGTAAAATGTGCGATTGGCTGTCGTTCTTGTCATTGCGAGCACCGCAAGGTGCGTGGCAATCCGTTTCTCTTTTAAAGGGGAGGCGGATTCTTTCACGCTTCGCGTTCAGAATGACAAGCCGTTTAGTCATTGCAACCACCGTAAAATGTGCGATTAACTGTTGTCCTGTCATTGCGAAGGAGCAAAGCGACTGCGGCGGTCTCGCCTGCCGGCTCGGTCGGTGCTGCTGCTTCGCAGAGGTGTCCACCGGACACCCGCACCGCAATGACGGGGTGTTATGTTATTCCGGTAACGAAAAAATCCGTCTTCTTATAAAACCGAGACCGCCGTCCGAAGGCTTTACCCTTCGGACGGCGGTCTTTGTATATAAAGGGGCTGTATCGGTAATTTGTAGACAGTAAGCCGCTGCCGCCGATTTACGGGATATCCCTTTTTTGCCCCTGCTATATACTATGAAAAAGCATCAGATAGGTGACTTTCTTATAAACAAAATTCCAAGCGTATTTGCACCGCAGTGAGATGAAACGGTGCAGCCTGCGCGGGTTACAAACACCTCTTTAAACGGCGCCAATGACTTTGCAAGCTCGGTTACTTCCTTTACAAGCTTCGGGTCGCAGCCGGCGTGGGTTATAAACACGCGGTCCAATATAATATCGGAATGATCGCTTACCTTTTCGGTTATATACTGCTTTAAAACATCGCCGTATTTACCGCGGTATTTTTTTGAAACGTCCATTTTGCCGTTTTTAACCTGTATGCAGGGCTTAAGCTTTAAAAGGTTTGCGCCGAACATTGCAAGCGCAGAGCATCTGCCGCCCTTGTAAAGATATTCAAGGCTGTCGATAACAAACGAGGCGTCTACGCACGGTACAAGCGCCTTTGTTTTTTCAACTATCTCTTCAGCCGAAAGACCGTTTCTTAGCATTTCCGCCGCGGCAACAACAAGCAATCCGCCGCCGGTTGAAAGGTTTTTGGTATCGATTACATAAACGTTTCCCAGCTCTTCCGCCGCGATGCAGGCGTTGTTGTATGTAGAGGACATATCCGAGCTTATGGTAAAATGGATCACGGTTTTGTTTTCATCTTTGAATTTTTTGAAAAACTCAAGGCAGTCGCCCACATTTGTGGCGGCGGTTTTCGGCAGCTCGCCTGTTTTTGCGTGGTGCGCGTAAATATCGTCCGGAGTTATATCAACGCCGTCGGTATAAACCTTATCGCCCAAAGTAATGCCGAGAGGTGAAATTGCAACGTTATATCTTTCGCGCAGTTCGGGACTTAGGTCTGTTGTGCTGTCGCTGGTTATCACTATATCAGAAGCCAAAAAAATACCCCCATAATAATTATTAAGTGTATTATATCATTTAATGCGTAATTTGGCAATAAAATTATTAAGTAAAGAAATAATTATATATTTTTTCGGCATAATATGTTAAAATAACTATATGTGCTTGAAACGGGAGAGGAAAAAGCCTTGAAAAAGAAGCTTTCGGCGTGCGTTGCGGTTTTTACATTGATCATTTTAGTTTTGGCGGGAGCGCTGGCATATGCCGTAACGGCGTTAAGGCAAAAGGACAAAGCCGCCGCCGTTACAAAGGAAAGGCTTAAGGAAAGCGGCGAGCTTTTAAGCTCGGCTGAAAGCAGCCTTTCGGATTACCGCGCCAAGGTAGAGGAAAAGGATAGGCTTAACAGCGATTTGCAGGATAAGCTTAATAAAGCGGAGGAGGAAAACGCCGGGCTTAGAAAAAAGCTTGAAACACTGAGCGCAAAAAAGGCGGAGGAGCAGGCAGGCTTGATCGCCGCGTCCGCCGAAAAGCCGAGCGGCAGGCACGTTTGCTACCTTACCTTTGACGACGGACCGTCCGACAACACGCTCCTGATACTTGAAATTTTAAGAAAATACGGTATAAAAGCCACCTTTTTCGTAATAAATTCCGAAAAGCTTGATTACGTTAAAAATATTTACGAGGCGGGACATACCGTGGGTCTGCACAGCGCCACGCATAATTACGGTGAAATTTATAAAAGCACGCAGGCTTATCTTGATGATTTAAAGGTTATATCCGACCGTGTGGAAAGTATAATAGGCATAGCGCCTAAGGTTATGCGATTTCCCGGCGGCAGCAGCAATTCGGTAAGCCGCAAATACTGCGCGGGGGTTATGTCTTCACTTACAAGGGCGGTTGAAGAGCTCGGCTATTCTTATTACGACTGGAACGTAAGCTCAGGCGACGCGCTTTCCGAAACCCCAAGCTTTACTTATATAAGAAACAACGTTTTAAAAGGCGCGCGGGATAAAAACTCCGCCTGCGTGCTTATGCACGATTCCGATACAAAAACCACCACCGTTAAGGCACTGCCCGAAATTATAGAGGGGCTTATGAAAATGGGGTATTCGTTTGAGCCGATAACGCCCGAAGCCTACGGCTACCACCATAACACGCTTAACTGAAAAGAGAGGATTTTTTGAACAAACGAACGCTTAAAATATTATCCTACACATTTTATACCGCCGCGTTTTTGTGTATTGCCGCTATGTGCGCAAACGCGCTCGGCATTACGGATTTAGGGCACGGCGGCAAAATAGCGGCGGGATTTATCGCTGTTATAAGCGGCTATGCGGCGTCTTATTTTACGGCGCTTTGCGCCGCGCCGAAAAAAAGGTATTCGATTATTAAAAGCACGGTTATATTTATTTTTGTATTTTATATAATAGTTTTAGTGGATTTCACGCTTATAGACGATAATCTCGGCCGCAACATATTTAACATATACAATTGGAATACCACCGCGTTTTCGGATTATATAAACCGAAACACCAACATTGTGCCGTTTGCAACGGTAAGGCTTTTTATAAACGCCGTTAAAACCAGCGCTCTGCCGCTTTATGCAGTGCTTGAAAATCTGCTTGGAAATTTGGCTGCGTTTATGCCGCTGCCGTTTTTTCTTCCCTGTCTTTTTAAGCGCTTTAACAATTGGTATTCGGTTTTAATTACCGTTTTGCTTTCGGTAATTACGGTTGAGATGTTGCAGCTTTTGTTTCTTACCGGCTCAAGCGATATAGACGACGTTATACTGAATACCGCCGGCGCTATGCTGCTTTACGGCGTTTTAAGAATAAAAGGGGTAAGCCGTTTTATAAGTAAAATAACCTTCGGCGTATGGGAGACGGAAAATGGAAAAGATTAAAATAACGGCGTGCGCTAAGATCAACCTTTCACTTTCGGTGCTCGGCAAAAGGGAGGACGGCTACCACGAGCTTGATACCGTAATGCAAAGCGTTGATTTAAGCGATACTGTGTATATTGAAAAATGCCGCGGTATTATTACCGACTGCAAGGGTATAAGCGCGGAAGAAAACATAGCCGCAAGGGCGGCAAGGCTGTTTTGCGAAAAAACGGGAGCCGAGGGCTGTAAAATTAAAATTGAAAAGCGCATACCCGCAGCGGCGGGCTTGGGCGGCGGCAGTGCGGACGCCGCGGCGGTGCTTGCAGGGCTGAACAGGCTTTATAAAACGGGTATCAGCAAAACGGAGCTTTGCGAAATTGCGGTAAAAATAGGGGCGGATGTACCCTTTTTAATTGCGGGCGGCACGGCAAGGGCGCGCGGAATAGGCGAAAAGCTTACGCCGCTTATGCCGCTTAAGGACTGTTGGTTTCTTTTAGCAAAGGCAGAGGAAAAGCCTTCCACCGCCGAAATGTTTTCAAGGCTTGACAGTACCGATTACATAAAACCCGATATTGAAAAAACGGTCAACGCGGTAAATTGCGGCGATTTAAACGGGGTGCTTGAAAATCTCGGCAATTCGTTTGAAATACTATGGAGTAAAAGCGCCCTTAAGGAAATGCTTTCAAGCACGCACCCCGCCGCCTGTTCGCTTTCGGGCAGCGGTCCTGCAAGGTTTGCGGTATACGGCGATTTAAACGCCGCGTTACGCGCAAGGGATAAGCTTTCGGCAAAGGGCGTTTTTTGCGAAATATGCAAACCGTTAAATAAATCGCTTATATTTGAATGAAATTTTAATTTCGAGTCAATATTCATAACAGAAACCTTATTTTAAATTGTTTAAAGGAGCTTTGTTATGAATAAAAAATTATTTTCACGCCGCGCGGCGGAACTTTCACTGCTTTGCGGGCTTTTATGCTCGGTATTTCTTTCGGCTGCGCATTTTGGCGCCGCCTGCGACGACCTAAGAAGCAACGTTTTGCGGTTACATATAATCGCAAATTCAAACAGCGCGGAGGATCAGGCGGTAAAGCTTAAGGTAAGGGACAGCATATTAGCGCAAACCGCCGATATTTTTGACGGCAAAGCAAGCCTTAAGGAAGCCGAGGCGTCTGCGGCGAAAAACATTGAAAGGCTTAATGAAACGGCGGTTAAAACGCTCAGGGAAAACGGCTTTAATTACGGCGCCGCGGCAGAAATAGGCAACAGCTATTTTGAAACCCGCGAATATGAAGATTTTACCCTGCCTGCCGGCAATTACCGCTCGCTTATAATACGGCTCGGAAACGGCGAGGGTAAAAACTGGTGGTGCGTTGTGTTTCCCGCAGTCTGCGTGCCTGCGGCGGGCGACGCAAGGCTTTCTGACAGCACCGCAGAAGTCAGCGCCGATATAGCCGAGCACCCGAATAAATATGTAATGAAGTTTAAAGCGGTGGAAATTTACGAGGACCTTAAAAGGCTTTTATCGCGTTAAACACACCTGTGTACCAAGTTAGTCTTGACTTTTTTGTAAATTTACTTTACTATAGTATTTGTAGAAATTTCGGGTTTACGGAGGAATTTGCTTTGGAAAATTCTAAAAAAAGTATGGATACTATAGTGGCTCTTGCCAAAGGACGCGGTTTTGTATACCCCGGCAGCGAAATATACGGCGGTCTTGCGAATTCGTGGGATTACGGCCCCTTGGGCGTTGAGCTTAAAAACAATATTAAAAAGGCGTGGCTTAAAAAGTTTGTGCAGGAGTCTCCCTATAACGTAGGGCTTGACAGCGCTATTCTTATGAACCCCGAAACCTGGGTGGCTTCGGGTCATTTAGGCGGATTTTCCGACCCGCTTATGGACTGCAAAAGCTGCAAAACCCGCCACAGAGCGGATAAGCTTATTGAAGATTATGTGGCGGAAAACGGTCTTAACGATAATCCCGCCGCTATGAGCGACGAGGAAATGATGCAGTATATAAAGGACAAGGGCATTGCCTGTCCTAACTGCGGCAGTCACGATTTTACCGATATACGCAAGTTTAACCTTATGTTCAAGACCTTTCAGGGTGTTACGGAGGACAGCACCTCTACGCTTTATTTACGCCCCGAAACCGCGCAGGGTATTTTTGTAAACTTTAAAAACATTGCGCGCACCACTCGCAAAAAGGTACCCTTCGGCGTAGCGCAGATAGGTAAATCCTTCAGAAACGAAATAACCCCCGGAAACTTTATTTTCCGCATACGCGAGTTTGAGCAGATGGAGCTTGAATTTTTCTGCAAGCCCGGAACCGACCTTGAATGGTTTGAATACTGGCGCGGCTTCTGCCGTAAATGGCTGCTTGATTTAGGTCTTAACGAAGAGCATTTAAGGCTGCGCGACCACGATAAAGACGAGCTTTGCTTCTATTCTAAGGCCACGACCGATTTTGAGTACCTGTTCCCGTTCGGCTGGGGAGAGCTATGGGGCGTTGCGGACCGTACCGATTACGATTTAACGCAGCACTCAAAGCATTCGGGTCAGCCGCTTGATTATTTCGACCCCGAAACAAACGAAAAATATATACCCTATGTTATAGAGCCCTCTTTAGGCGCAGACCGCGTGCTGCTTGCCTTCCTTTGCGACGCATACGACGAGGAAACCGACGAAAAGGGCGATACAAGAACGGTTATGCATTTCCACCCGGCTCTCGCTCCCTTTAAGGCGGCGGTTTTGCCGCTTTCGAAAAAGCTTTCGGATAAGGCGGCAGAGGTTTACACCGAGCTTGCAAAGGACTTTATGATAGACTTTGACGACGCAGGCTCAATAGGCAAGCGTTACCGCCGCGAGGACGAAATCGGCACGCCTATCTGCGTAACCTACGATTTTGATTCGCCGGAGGATAACTGCGTTACCGTGCGCGACCGCGACACTATGGAGCAAAAGCGCATACCGATAAGCGAGCTTAAGGCTTACATTGCCGACGCCGTAAAATTCTAAAACAGGGGTAAGGATATGACTTCAACGCAGATACTTTTAATGGCTGCCGAGCTGTTCGGCGGTCTTGCGTTTTTCCTTTACGGAATGTCGATGATGTCCGGCGGACTTGAAAGTATATCGGGCGGAAAGCTTGAAAACGATTTGAGAAAGGTTGCAAGAAACCCCTTTGCCAGCTTCTTTTTAGGCGCCGGCATAACCATTGCAATACAGTCGTCTTCCGCAATGACGGTTATGCTTGTGGGTCTTGTAAACTCCGGCATACTTGCATTCGGGGATACATTCGGCATAATAATGGGCTCAAACGTAGGCACTACGCTCACCTCTTGGCTTTTAAGCCTTACGGGCGTACAGGGTGAAAACTTTTTTCTTACCCTTTTAAAGCCTATGACATTTGCGCCGCTGCTTGCCTTTGCGGGTATACTTATGCATATGCTGTCGGGTAAGGAACGCCAGAAAAATATCGGCGTTATTTTAATCGGCTTTGCCGTGCTTATGACGGGCATGGATTTTATGAGCAATTCAATGAGCTCCGTTCAGGAAATGGAGGGCTTTAAGCATTTGCTTACCGCCTTTTCAAGTCCGGTTTCCGCGCTGCTTATTTCAACTGTTTTCACGGGTATCATTCAGTCGTCCGCCGCTACCGTAGGTATAGTTCAGGCTATGGCGCTCACGGGCACCATAAGCTACAAAATGGCAATACCGCTTGTGCTCGGCGCTAATATCGGCACCTGTATGACGGCGCTTATATCTTCGTTCGGTACAAGTAAAAACGCCAAACGCGTTGTTGCGCTTCATATTTACATAAAGGTTATAGGCTCTGTAATTTTTACCGCCGCGCTTTACGGCTTAACGGCGTTCGGCACGGAGTTTTTAAACAGGCCTGCGTCTATGATAGGCGTAGCGGTTGTGCATACGCTTTTTAATATTATAAACACATTTGTGCTTATTCCGTTTAAGAAACCGATTATGCGCCTTTGCGAAATTACGGTTAAAAGCAGTAACGAAAAAACTCATACCGTTTTTTTGGACGAGCGTTTGTTTACAAACAGCGCTCTTGCGGTTTCGGAATGTCACCGCCTTACAAACGAGATGGCGGAATATGCAAGAACCTCACTTATTAAATCAATAGGTCTTATTTCCTCTTATGACGGCGAGACCGTAAATTATATTAAGGAAACCGAAAGCCTTATAGATAAGTATGAGGACAAGCTGGGCACTTACCTTGTGCGGTTAAGCAACAACGAGCTTTCGGAAAATCTTTCCCATTCGATAGCGCGTATGCTTCACAGCATAGGAGATTTTGAGCGCATAGGCGACCACGCCCTTAACATATGCAAGGTTGCCGAGGAAATGCACAACAAGGGCATAAGCTTTTCAGACGAGGCAAAGCGTGAAATTGCCGTTATAACAAACGCCGTTACCGAAATACTTAATATGACGGTAGACTCTTTTGTTAACGACGATATAGAAACTGCCTCGCACGTAGAGCCGCTTGAGCAGGTTATAGACAAGCTTAACAAAAGGCTTAAGGCACGTCATGTTACAAGGCTTCAAAACGGCGAATGCACCATTGAGCTTGGCTTTGTATTTACCGATCTGCTTACAAATTACGAGCGTGTTTCGGATCATTGCTCCAACATTGCGGTTTACACAATGCAGCTTCCGAGCGACAAGCTTGACGCGCACAAATATCTGGCAAAAATCAAAAATTCCGAAGACGGCACCTTTGTGGACGACTTCAATATGTACAGCGAAAAATATTCGCTTAATAATATTTAATATTTCCGCCCTGCCCGTTTTATCCGTGCAGGGTGTTTAATTAAACCGAAAAAACATATTATTTAATATAATTTTTATAAGGAGTAGGCTATGAACAAGGAAAGAATACTGCGGCCTGTCAGGCGTATTCACGGCGGTATGCTTTTACCGCACTTAAAGGGCACTGCCGACGCTGAATCGCTTATAATGCCGCCGCCCGATACCGTAAAAATACCTATGCTTCAGCATATAGGCGCTCCGGCGGAGCCTGTTGTGAACACGGGCGACAGGGTTTTTGTAGGCACGCTTATAGGCAAAGCGGCAGGGGCTGTAAGCGCCGCGGTGCATTCAAGCGTTTCGGGCACCGTAAAGGCGGTGGAAAGCGTAATTTCGGGCGGTAAAGAGATAAAGCGGGTTGTAATAGACTCAGACGGGCTTATGGAAAAGGATCCGTCGCTAAAGCCGTTCGACGTAAATAATGCACAGGATATAGCAAACGCCGCCGCCGAATGCGGGCTTGTCGGCCTTGGCGGCGCAGGCTTTCCCGCAAGCGTAAAGCTTACGGTTAAAGAGGAAACCCCGATAGACACACTTATTATAAACGGCGCCGAGTGCGAGCCTTACATAACAAGCGATTACCGCGAATGTATAGAAAGCTATAACGACGTAATAGAGGGCGTTTATCTTTTAAAGGATAAGCTTAACGTTAAAAATGTTATTATATGCATAGAAAGCAATAAGGAAAAGGCAATCACCAAGCTTTACACCATAGCCGCCGATAAGCGCGACGAGGACGACGCTGTAAGGCTTATGAAGCTGCCCACAAGCTATCCGCAGGGAGCGGAAAAGGTGATTATATATTCCGCAACCGGCAGAAGGGTGCCCGCAGGCAGACTGCCGAGCGACGTTGGCTGCATAGTAATGAACATAACAAGCATTGCCACGCTTTACAGATTTATTAAAACGGGTATGCCGCTTGTCTCAAAGCGCATAACGGTAGACGGCACCGCCGTTAACGAGCCTAAAAACGTTATCGTACCCATAGGCACCCCGATAGAAAGGGTGCTTGAATTTGCAGGCGGCGTATCGGACGACGCGGCGGAGATAATAATGGGCGGACCTATGATGGGCGTGGACGTTTGCGATAAGGAAGCCGTTATAGAAAAGCGTAACAATGCCTTAACGGTGATGAAGGAAAGGTTTAAAGAACCCGACGCATCGCCCTGTATACACTGCGGCAGATGCGCCGCGGCATGTCCTATGCGGCTGTATCCCACCGCGGTAGAGGCGGCGCTTAGCCACGGCATTAAGGATAAGCTTAAAACGCTTAACGTTAATTACTGTATGGAATGCGGAAGCTGCTCCTACGTATGTCCCGCAAAGCGGCCGCTTACACAGGCAATGCGGCTTGCAAAGGCAGAATTAAGGAGGTAAAACGCAATGAAGGATATGCTTAACGTTTCGTCTTCTCCGCATATAAGGCACAGCGAGACTGTTACGGGTATAATGGGGGACGTTATAATAGCTCTTATGCCTGCGGCGGTTTACGGCTGCATACTTTTCGGGATTCGCGCAGCGGCGGTGCTTGCAGTTTGTGTTTTAACCGCTGTTTTAAGCGAGTTTTTGTGGGATAAAGCGCTTAAAAAGCCTAACTCGGCAAAGGATCTGTCGGCGGTGGTAACGGGGCTGCTGCTCGGTATGAATCTGCCGCCTACGTTGCCCTTGTGGCAGGCGGCGATAGGCAGTGTTTTTGCAATTATAGTTGTAAAGCAGATGTTCGGCGGAATAGGCTGTAACTTTGCCAACCCCGCAATTGCGGCGCGTATAGTGATGTTGGTTTCATTCCCGTCTTCTATGACAAGGTTTATCGAGCCGGTTTCAGACGTTGTAACCTCGGCAACGCCGCTTGGATACATAAACGGTACAGGGGCCGAAGCGTTTACCTTTAAATCGCTGTTTTTCGGTATGCACGCGGGATCAATAGGCGAAACCTCGGCGTTTTTGCTGCTTGTGGGCGGCGTTTATTTAATGCTCAGGCGCATAATTTCACCGGTTATACCGGCGTGCTTTATAGGCACGGTAGCCCTCTTTTCGTTAATTTCGGGTCAGGATATTGCGGTTTCGGTATTGGGCGGCGGCTTAATTCTCGGCGCGGTGTTTATGGCGACCGATTATACAACAAGCCCCGTAACCGCGCTCGGTAAGGCGGTTTTCGGCGTGGGGTGCGGCGTTATTACCTTTGTTATAAGAAAATTCGGTTCACTGCCCGAAGGCGTTTCATATTCTATACTTATTATGAATATTTTGACGCCGTATATCGACCGTTTTACTCTTTCAAAACCGTTCGGTTATATAAAACCGAAAAAGGAGGAACCCGAAAATGGCTGATATAAAGGCGATAATAAAAAACAATAAGGACGACATTATAAAGCCGGTTGCGGTTTTGCTTACCATTTGTATAATAATTCCGCTGGCGCTCAGTGTTACAAACAAAATAACGGCTGAAAAAATAGCGCGGCTTGAAACAGAAAACAGCAATAAAAATATGGCTCTTCTTGTTAAGGCGGAAAGCTACAAAAGGTGCGAAACAAACGGTATAGTGTATTACGCCGCCGTAAACGGCGGAAATACCGCAGCTTACATATTTACCGAAAGCGCAAAGGGCTACGGCGGCGACGTTTCGGTTATGACCGCCGTTAATACCGACGGAACGGTATCGGGCACGGCTATACTTGACGTATCAAACGAAACGCCCGGTCTTGGGCAAAACGCCGCTAAGGAAGGCTTTTATTCGCAGTTTAAGGGGCTTAAAAAGGGTATATCTTTGCTTAAAAACGGCGCGGACGGCGAAAAGAACGAAATAAACGCCGTAACGGGCGCAACAATAACATCTGCTGCGGTTACGCGCGCGGTAAATGCGGCGCTTGACGATTTTGATAAGGTAAGGGAGGCGGAAAGCGGTGAAGAATAAGTATTTAGGCTATTTTACAAACGGGCTTATTAAAGAAAACCCGACCCTTCGTCTGGTGCTCGGCACCTGCCCTACGCTTGCCGTTACCACCGCCGCGGTTAACGGTATAGGAATGGGGCTTTCGGCAACGGTTGTGCTTATATGCTCTAACCTTGCGATATCCCTGCTTCGCAACATTATACCCGATAAGGTGCGTATTCCTGCGTTTATCACAATAATCGCAGGCTTTGTAAGCGTGGTGCAAATGCTTGTAAAGGCGTTTTTGCCGGCTATTGATAAGGCGCTCGGCATTTACCTGCCGCTTATAGTGGTAAACTGCATTATACTTGCGCGTGCGGAAATGTTTGCCTCTAAAAATCCGCCGCTTGCAAGCGTGCTTGACGGCGCGGGTATGGGTATAGGCTTTACCGCCGTGCTGACACTAATGGGCGCGGTAAGAGAGCTGCTCGGCACAGGCTCGCTTTTCTCGTTCCCCGTAACCTCATGCTTTATAAGTCCTATGATAATATTTTTACTGCCGCCCGGAGGATTTTTTGTTTTCGGTATGCTGGTGGCGGCTTCCAACGCCATAGCAAAAAGGAGCGGTAAAAAGCCCGTGGAGCATTTAGGGTGCGAAAGCTGCCCTTCTAAGGAAATGTGCGGTCAGGCAGACGTAAAGGAGGAGGCGGAAAATGAATAGCACAACAATAGCCTCGATCTTACTTGCGGCTATACTTACCAATAATATGGTTTTGTCGAAATTCCTCGGAATTTGCCCGTTTTTGGGAGTTTCCAAAAAAACCGATACCGCCCTTTCAATGAGTATTGCGGTAACGCTTGTAATGGTGGTGTCCGCCGCGGTTACGTGGCCTATTTATCACTACATACTTTATCCTGATTATACCTATCTAGAAACGATAGTGTTTATACTTGTTATTGCGGCGATAGTGCAGTTAATAGAAATTGTGCTTAAAAGGTACATAAAGCCGGTATATAATTCGCTCGGTATTTATCTGCCCCTTATTACCACAAACTGCGCGGTGCTTGGTATTACCATGCTTAACATTACAAACGGTCTTGGGTTTGTGCAGTCGCTTGCCAACGCGTTCGGCGCGGGGCTTGGCTTTATGCTTGCAATGCTGCTGTTTTCGGGCGTAAGGGAAAGGCTTGAAACCGCCGATATTCCCGAATTTTTAAAGGGCCTGCCCATAACGCTTGTTGCGGCGGCGCTTGTGTCTCTTTCGTTTTTAGGCTTTGCCGGAATAGGGGGTTAAGGTTATGGAAATAATTATACCCGTTATAATAGTCGGCGTAATAGGGCTTATAGCAGGCGTGGGGCTTTCGGTTGCTTCAAAGCTTATGGCGGTGCCTGTGGACGAAAAGCAGGAAAAGCTGCGCGAGGCGCTTCCCGGCGCTAACTGCGGCGCCTGCGGATATTCGGGGTGCGACGGTTATGCCGCCGCAATAGCAAAGGGCGAGGCAAGCCCCGATAAATGCGCGCCGGGCGGAGCTGCGGCTGCCGCGGCGATAGCCGAAATACTCGGCGTAGAGGTGGAAAGCGATGAAAAAATTGCTTTTATTGCCTGCCGCGGCACGCGCGAAAACACCAAAACCAAATACGGATATGAGGGAATACAAAGCTGTCTTGCGGCAGGTATGCTGTATTCGGGTCCGCTTGAATGCGAATACGGCTGCTTAGGCTTTGGGGACTGTGCGAGGGTATGTCCATTCGGCGCAATCACGGTAAAGGACGGCAGACCGAACGTGTGCAGGGATATTTGCACGGGCTGCGGAAAATGCACCGCGGTATGTCCCAAAAGGCTTATATCGCTTGTTCCAAAAGGTGTTAAAGCGGCGGCGGCCTGCTCTAACAGGCAAAAGGGAGCGGCGGTTGTAAAGGCGTGCGGCGTTTCGTGCATAGCCTGCAAAATGTGCGAAAAGGTATGCGAAAGCGGCGCGGTTAAGGTTACCGACAACGTTGCGGTTATTGATTACAGCCTTTGCACCGGCTGCGGAAAGTGCAAAACCGCCTGCAAACGCAAGGTTATAATATAAAGCGGTAATAAAAAGTCCCCTTTTTAATTAAGGAGGCTAAAATTTAAAGCTGTACTTAAATCTTGTAATTGCGAATAGATAAGGCGTGGTGATATACCTTCGCTTACCCGTCATTGCGGTGCGGGTGTCCGGTGGACACCTCTGCGAAGCAAAAGCACCGACCGAGCCGGCAGGCGAGACGCAAAGCGACTGCGGCAATCCGTTTCTCTTTTAAGGGGAATACGTATTCTTTCGCGCTTCGTGTTCAGAACGACAAGCCGTTCAGCCATAATAAAAAAACCGTGTTACCTAAGCTTTAGGAAACACGGTTGATTTTTGCTTTATTTCTTTTTAGTATTATCGGCTTTTTTTGCCTTGTGGCGTTTCCACAAAACCCAAATCGGACCTGCTATAAACAGCGAGGAAACCGCGCCCGAAACTATACCGAACGCCATAGGAACGGCGAAGGTGCGAAGCGTTGAAAGCCCGAACAGCTCGGATACCGCAACTATGGTCATAACCGCAACAAAGGTTGTAAGCGAGGTTATGGCGTTACGTTTAAGCGAGGTGTTTATGCTGACGTTTACAACATCGCTGATTTCCGAATCTGGCATAAGCCTTTCGTTTTCACGAACACGGTCGTAAACAACTATTGTGTCGTTAAGCGAGTAGCCGAGTATTGTAAGCACAACCGCTATATAGTTGGAATCAAGCTGAAGCTTAAAGAACACACAGGTAAAGAAGGTTATAAACACGTCGAACACAAGCGCGCACAGCGCGGTTACCGCAGCGGAAATTCCGCCTATTCTTCTAAAGCGTATTCCTACATAAATAACAACGAACAACGCGGTTATAAGAACCGCCACTATACTTTTTGTAAAGAAAGAGCCGGCAACCGTAGGACTTACCGAGTTTGAGTTATAAAGCTCGATGGTATTATCCGAAAACTTTTCGGTAAGAGCCTTTGTAAGCTCTTCCTGCTTTTCAGCCGAAACGGAATTTTTACCCACAAGCGCTATTTCAAAGGTTTTTGTATCGCCTGCAAGCGAGGTGCTTTTTGAAACCGTAAAGGATTTATCAAGCACGCCCTTAACCGTATCTTCAATATCGGCGTCCTTAACGTCGCCGGTGTAGGAATAAGCGATTTTCGTACCGCCGCCGAAGTTGATATCAAGCTTTACGCCGAAGCCCGGAATAAATATAAACGCTATTCCGGCAAGAAAAATAACGGCGTAAGCTAAAAGTACCTTTTTTAAGGATTTATTGAAATCTATTTTAATATTACGCATTTTTCTTACCTCCGTAAAGCTGAGGCTTTCTTAAGCACTTGAACTGTGAAATGCTCTTAAGCATATACTTTGAGGCAAGAACGCCCATTATAAGGTTGAACACAACGCCCATTAAAAGCGTGTAGCCGAATGAGTAAATAGAGCCTGTTATGGAGGAGCCGAAGAGGGACATCAGGGGCGAGAAAATTTTTGCGATAAAGTTATCCGGCGTGCCGAATGCGCCCATAAGCACTATCGAAACGATAATTATTGTAACGTTACCGTCGATAATTGCGCTTAAAGCGTTTTTATAGCCGCTGTCGATAGCGCCGTCTATGGTCTTACCCTTTTTAAACTCGTCCTTAATGCGTTCCGAGGCTATAACGTTACAGTCTACACCGACGCCTACCGAGAGGATTATACCCGCAATACCCGGTATTGTAAGGGTAAAGCTTGAGGCGTTCGGGAAAAAGCCGGAGATTGCCGCAATCGTGCCTGCAAGCTGACCGAGCAGCGCAATTGAAGCCACAACGCCGTTAAGACGGTAAAGCAGTATCATCATTAAGCATACTATACCGAACGCAACAGAGCCGGCAACTATCATTACGTGCAGCGCGTCGTTACCGAGCGACGGAGAGATTATCTGCAGCTTGCTGTCGTCTACGGTAAGCGCAAAGGGGAGCGAGCCTGCGTTTATTTTATCGGCAAGGTCCTTTGCGGCGGCGGCGTTTTCCATACCGTCTATGTAGGCGCTGCCGTCTGTAATGGCGGTTTTAACGGTAGGAGCCGAAATTTCCTGATCGTCCATCCAAATAGAGATCTTTTGGTTTACAAGCTCTGCCGTTGCGGTTGCGAATTTAGCCTTACCCTGATCGGTAAAGGTAAGGTAAACCACGTAAGCGTTATTTTCGTTAACGCCGGCCTGCGCGCTTTCAATATCCTGCGCGCCGCTTAAAATCACATCGTCCTTATCCTCGTTGCGGCAGAATTTAAGCAAAGCGGTTTCGCCTAATTCCTGCACGGCGGCGGCGGCGTCGAAATCGCTTTCGCCCGCAGCCCATGGGAATCTTACGATTATTTGATGATTGTCGTTATCGGTATATACCTCGTAATCGGTAATGTTTTTGTTTACAAGACGTGTTTCAACAATAGCCTTTGCGGCGTCCATATCGTCGCTTGTAATATCAACATCGGATTTATCGGGTGAAAACACGGCTTCAACGCCGCCGCGGATATCAATACCCCAACGGATATCCTCCGCACCCTTGATATATACCTTTTTGGTATCGCCGTAGTAGTTGCTTGCTCCGAAAAACGCACCGTATGTAAGCGCCAAAATCAGTATAAGCAATACAAAAAACACCGGCTTACCCGTTCTTTTAGACTTCATTGGCAAGTCCTCCAATAATATACTTATTCATTTATTATACATAAAAAGGCTTATAAAGTCAATCCTTTTACAATATAATGCCGATTTAACGCTTTTCCGCAATAAGCTTTTCGAGCGCGGCGTACTTAACGGCGGTGCAAAGCACAACCGAAGCCTTCTCAATTTCCTCAACCGAGGGGTAGGACGGGGCTATTCTTATATTAGAGTCGTCGGGATCTACGCCGTAAGGATAGGTGGCGCCCGCAGGGGTAAGTATCATACCGGCGTTGGCGCAAAGCTGTTCTACGCGCTTAGCGCACCCGTCAAGCACATAAAGGCTTATAAAATAGCCGCCGCGCGGATTTGTCCAGCGCGCTATGCCTGTTCCGTCAAGCTGTTTTTCAAGCTCTGAAATTACGGTTTCAAACTTAGGTCTTAAAATATCGGCGTGGCGCTTCATATGGCGCTCGATATCGGCGGGAGTTTTAAACATACGCGCGTGGCGCAGCTGGTTAAGCTTATCGGGACCTATGGTCTGATATTTCATTCTTTCCTTCAAAAGCGAAACGTTGTTGGGGCTTGCCGCCTCAACCGCAACGCCTGCGCCGGGGAAGGTGATCTTTGAGGTTGAAGTGAAAATTATAGGCAGATCGGGATTGCCCGCCTTTACGCATTCATCGTAAATGTTAAGCAGTTCGTCGCCCTTGTCGTAAAGGTGATGAACGGCGTATGCGTTATCCCAAAAAATTCTGAAATCGCCCGCAGCCGGCTTTAAGCGCGCCATTCTGCGAACCACGTTGTCGGAATAGGTTATACCTTCGGGGTTTGAATATTTCGGCACGCACCAAATTCCCTTAACGCTTTTATCCTTTACAAGCTCCTCTACCTTATCCATATCGGGGCCCTCTTCCGTCATAGGAACGGGGATAAGCTCAAGCCCGAAATATTCGGTTATTGCAAAATGACGGTCGTATCCCGGAACGGGGCACAAAAATTTAAGCTTGCCCTGCTTCATCCACGGCTCGCCGCCCATACCGTGAGTCATGGCCTGCGCTATGGTATCAAACATCATATTAAGCGATGAGTTTCCGCCTACTATTATCTGTTCGGGTGCAAGACCTAAAATTTTGCCGAAAAGCACCTTAAGCTCCTGAAGCCCGTCAAGCCCGCCGTAGTTGCGGCAGTCTATTCCGCTTATGTTTTTAAAGCCGGTGTCGTTGCCCACAAGATCAAACATCTCGCCGCTTAAATCCATATTGTCAAAGCCCGGCTTACCTCTTGACATATCAAGCGATAAATGAAGCGACCTTAAGTGCTCGTATTCATGCCTTACGCTTTTAAATTCCTCGTTAAGCTCATCGTAATTCATATTCAAATAATCTGACATAATTACCATATCCTTCCTTGACGCCAAATTATAATGTATGCGCTGCGGTTACCTCCTGCAACCTATTAAATATAATACATTTCAGCACATTTTTCAAGACCTATTTTCATCGGCATGACCGTTCAAAAGCTTTTTATACCCGTTTCCGAAAAGCTTATCGGCAAACCATACCTCCTTTACGCAAAAGCGCCTGCCGTTTAAGTAGTTAAGCGCGCCCGCGTCGGTTTTAAAATTGAATTTAAGGCTGTATGAATAAAGCGCCTGACGGTTAAAACCGGCTTTTTTATCGTCTGCCAGCTTGCCGTATTTGCCGTCTCCCAAAAGCGGATGACCGATAGACGCCATATGCGCCCTTATTTGGTGGGTACGTCCCGTAAGCAGGTCTATATCAAGCAGGGAAAGCCCGTTTTTGCTTTCAATTACGGTGTAACGGGTTTTAACGGTAAGGCTGTCCTCCGTTTTGCGCGAGGTAAGGTACACCTTGTTTTTTTCTTCGTTCTTTTTAAGAAAGCCCTCAAGCGTATCGCTTTGCTTTTTCGGTGTTCCGTGAACAACGGCAAGGTATTTTTTCTCGATCTCGCGGTTTTTGATTTTATCGCAAAGAATTCTTAATGCCTCGGCGTTTTTGGCGGCGATTACTATTCCGCCGGTGTTGCGGTCTATACGGTTTGCAAGCGCAGGGCGAAAGCTGTTTTCAAAGTCCGGCTTATACTCGCCCTTATTATAAAGGTAATGCTGTATACGGGCTATAAGCGTGTCGTTATATTCGTTTTTATCGGGGTGAACCAAAAGCCCCTGCTTTTTATCGGCAAGAAGTATGTTTTCGTCCTCGTATACTATATCGATATTCGCGGGAGCAGATAAAAAGTCGTACTTAGGCTTGACCGATACAAAAAACTCATCGTTTATATATGCGTCTACCGCGTCGCCCTCTTTAAGGCGGGTGCTTATTTCGGTGCGTTTGCCGTTTACCTTTATCCGCTTTGTGCGTATGTATTTAAACATAAGGGGCGCGGGCAGAGAGGGGCAGTTTTTTACAATAAATTTATCAAGCCGCATACCGGCGTCGTTTTTTGTAATGGTGAATGATTTCATAATTTCTCCTGAATTTTTTTAAAAAATTGTCTTTAACGGCTTGAATATGGGAAAAAACCGTATTATAATAATTCACAGCAGATATGGGAGTGAGACACATGGGAAAGGAAGGTACTCACAGCGGTCACCGCAAAAGGGTAAGAATGGAATTTTTTGAAAACGGATTTTCACCTAACACACCTACGCATAAAATAGTTGAAATGATGCTTTATTACGCTGTGCCGAGAAAGGATACAAACAATACCGCGCATGCGCTGGTTGAGCGCTTCGGAACTATATCGGGCATACTTGACGCCTCTAAGGACGAGCTAATAAAGGTTCCGGGCGTAGGGGAATGCACCGCGGCGTTTTTGAAAATGATAATACCGATAGCGCGGATCTACTTAGCCGAAAAAAGCGACGACAGCGAAAAGCGTATGGGCAGAGACGATGTTTGCCGCTTTCTTATGAGCCGATATTTCGGCTTAACGGACGAGGTCTTTTCTATGGTAACCTTTAACGGCAAGGGCAATATGATAAGCTATGATATTTTAGCGCGCGGCAATGCAAACGAGGTGCACGTTTCGGCAAGGGACATAATAGAAAACGCGCTTAAGCGCAAGGCGGCATGCACCGTGATAGCCCACAATCATCCGGGCGGCGTTGCCATTCCGAGCGAGGAAGACATTTTTGTAACCGACGATATAAAGGCGGCGCTCGATCATATAGGCGTAAAGCTGCTTGACCACGTAATAATTACAGACGACGATTATGTTTGTATGGCTATAAGCAAGGATTATAAAGGTATTTTTGAATAGGGCTTATTCGTTATCGGCGGTGATAAAGCTGTAAATTTCATTTTTTGCTTTATCAATGTCATATACGTAATACCACACGCCCTTTATTGTTTTGCCTGCTGAGGGTACGTTGTCGTTCGGTATGCTTAACTGCTCGATTTCGGGCGAGGAAAGCACCGCCCAAAGCCCCATATTTATTATATCACTTGTGGAAAGCGAGGTTTTACATTCGCTTATAACGTTTTCGGCAATTTTGGGCAGCTTTAACGGGTTTGTTTTCTTAACCTTGGAAAACATTGCCGTAAGCACGGTTTTTTGGCGGTTTCCGCGCTGAATGTCGTTATCGGTGTGGCGTATGCGTGCGTAGCACACTGCCTGTCCGCCGTTTAAAACCTGCGTTCCCGCCGCTTCGATATCGGGGCAGTCAATACCGAGGGCGCGCATTTCGGGAAAGATATTCGTGTTCATTTCCACGCGTTCCTTTTCGGTAACGTCTATCGTAACGCCGCCTATATAATCTATCACGCGCGACATACCGAAGAAATTAAACGTAACGTAATCGGTTATCTCGGTTCCGAAATTTTGGTTTAGCGTTTTAACCGCAAGCTGGTTTTTACCGTAAGCATAGGCGTGGGTAAGCTTATCGTTTCCTCTGCCTTCGATCGCTACGTATGTATCGCGCGCGACCGAGGTAAGCTTAAGCTTTTTATGCTTTTTGTCAACGGTTAAAATAACCACCGCGTCGCTTCTGCCTACGTTGTTATCCTCTCTTGTATCAAGCCCTAAAAGGGCTATGTTTTTAACCGAGGAGTATTTATCCGTTGTGATACCGAGATCGGCTGTATTAAGCGGCTCTCGCTCTATTTTATCTATTGTGCGGTAGGCATACAGATAAAGTCCGCCGCAGCTTAGCAGCAAGCAGCAAATAAAAATTATAAGGGTTAACGCCACGGCCTGTCCGCGGCGCTTTTTTGCTTTTTTACCGCTTTTTTTATTTTGCGGCGGGTGCGGTACGGCTTTTCTTTGCCTTGATTCGGAATAAATATCGTCGTAATTATGTAAGGCGCGGTCCTTGCCGGAACTTGAATATAAATCTCTTGAATCGTTGCCGTAATTCATAAAATTCACCGTATCCTTTTACTGTTTTTATTTTGCATAGACAATACAATCAGGGTACAATACTTCCCATAGCGGAAAATTTGTCCGATTATTTTGTCTCGTCATTTGAAATACGCCGGTATTTCTGCATTCCTCGACTTCATAAGCGAAAAAATTTTCTCGCTATGGGTCAAAGATTTTGTAAGAAAACGGTGCTGTTTAGCGGTGCGGCGCCTGACCGAGTAATACTGGCGTATTGTGAGCGGAGGGCAACAATGCCGATAACGGCGCCGTTTCTTCAAAAAAGCATTGTACCCTGATTGTATTGTCTAACTGCAGGTAAGGCTGATATTGCGGGCGGAATTTCGTTTTCTATCCCCCGTCATTGCAAGCGCCGAAAGGCGCGCGGAAATCCGTTTTCTTTTAAAGGAAAAACGGATTCTTTCACGCTTCGCGTTCAGAATGACAAACCGTTTTGTTGTTTGCAAATACATAAGGCGCGCGGCAATCCGTTTTTATTTTTAAGAAACCGAGAGCGCCGGTTCTGCCGACGCTCTTTTAATATGGCTTATTCAAATATAGGCTTAGAGGTAGAGGTGTTTGCTATGCAAACCCAGCTACTGCCGGGATTTACGGTAAGCTCGCTGCCGTCTGTATTTGTAAACTTAAAGCCGTTTTTAGCGGCGCCCTTGCTCCATTTAATAGCAGTATATGTGCCGTTTACGCAGTAATATCCGTTGCCCGAATCAAGCAACACCTCGCGGTGCTTGCCGTCAGGATAGTTGCGTATTGTTGTAAGCAAAACAAAAACGTTTTTAAAGCTTTCGGTTTCGCCGGTAAAGTAATCCTTGCGAAGAGTATTTCCGAAATATCTTGTATAAGCGCCTGCCGCAGAATCGTATTTAAATACGGTTTTGTAGCTTGCCGAAAAAGCAACGCTTACGGAGCTTGCGGCGTTTTCAAGCGTTACAGGGCTTTCCTTATCGGCAAATTTTACCCATGTATCGGTGCCGGTATTTGCGGTTTTATGACCGTCGCTTACAATAGAGCTCCAAAGCTTTTCGCTGTTGGCGTAAAGGGTATGCTCCGAAGCAAGACCGTTCTTTATGCGCACGCCGTAATTTTTGTTAAGCAGATTTACGTTATCGGTATCCTTTAAGTGCGGTTCGCAGTATGTACCGTCCTGACCGCAGTGTACGTAAATTGCGTTGTGACCCATTGCAAGGTCAACATACGGGTAACGCGCCGAGCGTATAGTGCCTATTTTTTCAGCGGCGGTTATATCCTGAAAAACCGCCAAAAGACGGGTTATGCCGCCCTCAACCTCGGTTTCGTAAACAATGTCTGCCTTTGAAAGACCTGTCTGCACGGGCTGCGCTACCGAAATATTATTTATCATTACCGCTACGGGGCGGTCGTTTACCTTACTTTCCGAAACGCCCTCAAGACCGGTAAGCGGATTTATGTGAGCCGCGGGCTTCGGTGCGGCGCTGCTTATATCGGGTTCGTCGCCTTTATCTACACTGAGCCTGTCGGTCTGCTTGCCGCAGCCTGCACACAGGCACAAAACTAAACACATTGCCAAAAGAAACAGTTTTTTTGCCATTTTAATTTTCCCCCAAAAATTCTTACTAAAACAGTATAATACCTAAAGGGGTTAATTTCAATAGTTAATTTAAAAAATATTTTTATCTTTTTGGGTAACGGCCTTTTTTTGAAAAACCCAATATGTAATCGGCGGAAACATTATAAAAAAAGGGGGAAAAATTGTCATTACAAAGCACGATGGTACTGCGGTAATCCGTAAATTCCATTTATGGGGAACGGATTGCCGCGCACCTTGCGGCGCTCGCAATGACGGAGAATGGGGAGAAATGGATTGCCACACGCCTTGCGGCTTTGCAATAACTTGGAGCATTTAAGCATAGCTTAAAGCTTAATACTCCGTAACGCCGTTATATACAAGTACCGCATTGCCGGTTAGAATTATGCGTTCCTCGGTGTAGTTTACGGTAAGGTCGCCGCCCTTAACCTTAACGGTTATATCCTCGCCGGCTTTGCACTTGCCGCTTTTAACCGCGGCGGCAATCGCCGCGCAGGCTCCCGTGCCGCAGGCGCAGGTTTCGCCGTTGCCGCGCTCCCATACACGCATTTTAAGCATATTTGAATTAACAACCCGCACAAACTCGGTGTTGATGCGTTCGGGGAACAGGGGAGCATTTTCAAACTGCGGACCTATTGCTTCAACGTCTGCGGTCTCCGCGTTATCGCAAAATACAACGCAGTGCGGATTGCCCACGTTTACGCAGGTAATGTTATAGTGCCGTCCTGCAATTTTAACAGGGTAATCGATTATTTCGTCCGCATCTACGGTAGAGGGCAGCGCCTTTGCGGAAAAATCCGCCTTGCCCATATTTACCGATACAAGCGTGACCTTGCCGCCCGATGTATAAAGCTTCAGCCTTTTAATTCCGCTTGCGGTCTCAACCGAAATTTCATCATTTGATACAAAGCCGTTATCGTAAAGATATTTTGCGGTGCAGCGTATGCAGTTACCCGCCATTTTACCTTCGGAGCCGTCCTTATTGTATATGCGCATTTTAGCGTCCGCTACGGCTGAATTTTCAATAAGCACAATGCCGTAGCCGCCTATACCCGTGTTGCGGTCGCAAAGGCTTATGCAAAGCGATTCGGGGCAGGAAACCGAATTATCGAAATTTTCTATAAATATATAGTCGTCGCCCGTGCCCTGCATTTTTGCAAATTTAAGCGGCAGACGGCTTTTTCGCATATTGTTGATGTCCACAAGCTCGGTGTTTTGCTCGGTATAGCGGCTTGCAATAATATCCGCCAAGGCGTTTGCCGTATCGAGCGAGGTAAAGCAGGGAATGGAAAGCTGCAATGCGCGGCGGTGCATGGCGATGTAATCGTCCACCGTTGAGTCCATTAAGGCGCCGGTGTAGATTATATAGCTTATATCGCCGTTTTCAAGAAGCCTGAACGCGTTGTCGCTTTCCCTTATTCCTGCAATTTCGGTAACCGGAATACCAAGGCTTTTTACGGTTTCGGCAGTCTCACGCGTGGCGTAAAGCTTAAACTTTAGGTCATACAGCTTTTTTGCAAGGGATAAAACCTCAGGCTGATCGTGCGTATCCACGCTTATAAGCACGCCCGCGTCGCCGCCCGAAAGGGCAGAGCGGCACTTCATTCCCGCTGAGGTAAGCCCCTTGAACAATGCCTCGTTAAGGGTTTTGCCGAGCCCTAAAACCTCGCCTGTCGATTTCATTTCAGGTCCTAAGTAGGAGTTAACATCGCTTAGCTTTTCAAACGAGAAAACAGGCACCTTAACCGCGAAATACGGCGGAGTTTTGTGCAGTCCCGTGCCGCAGCCTATTTCCTTAAGGGTTGCGCCGGTCATTACGCGCGAGGCAATGTCTACCATTGAAACGCCTGTCACCTTGCTTATATACGGCACGGTGCGCGAGGCGCGGGGGTTGACCTCTATAACATACAGCTCGTTATTGTATATAAGGTATTGTATGTTCACAAGCCCCTTTGTGCCGAGTGCCAGAGCCAGCTTTTCGGAGCAGTCTGTTATTCTGCCCATCATTTTATCGTCAATATTATAGGGCGGGTAAACGGCAATGGAATCGCCGCTGTGAACGCCCGCGCGCTCAATGTGCTGCATAACGCCGGGGATAAGCACGTCCTTACCGTCGGATATAACGTCTACCTCTAACTCCTTGCCCGCCATATATTTATCAACAAGCACGGGGTTTGAAATACCGCCGGATAAAATGCGCTCCATATAAACGCGCACCTCGTCTGCGTTGTGCACGATTTTCATATTCTGCCCGCCTATAACGTAAGAGGGGCGCAAAAGCACGGGGTAACCCAAGGTTTCGGCGGCGTTTAATGCTTCTTCTAAAGAATTTACGCCGAAGCCGCGCGGGCGCTTTATGCCGAATTTTTCAAGCAGCTCGTCAAACCGCTCGCGATCCTCGGCAAGGTCTATACCCTCGGCGGAGGTGCCTAAAATTTTAATGCCGTTATCGTTTAAAAATTTTGTAAGCTTAATTGCGGTCTGACCGCCGAAAGCCACCACAACGCCTACGGGCTTTTCCACTCTTATAATGTTCATAACGTCTTCTTCGCACAAAGGCTCAAAATAAAGGCGGTCGGCGGTGTCGTAATCGGTTGAAACGGTTTCGGGGTTGTTGTTTACTATAACCACGTCGTAGCCTAAATCTTTAAGAGTCCAAACGCAGTGAACCGAGGAATAATCAAACTCTATTCCCTGACCTATTCTTATAGGACCGGAGCCCAAAACCATAATAACGGGCTTGCCCGAACGCTTAAAGGCGCGCGCCTCGCACTCACTGTCGGAAGCGGAATAAAAATACGGGGTTACTGCGTCAAATTCCGCGCCGCAGGTATCAACCATTTTATAAACGGCGGCAGTTTCGGGCAATATATCGGCGCCCGAAAGCCGTTTTAAAGCCTTATCGGTGTAACCGAGGCGCTTGCCCTTAAAATATAATTCTTCGGTAATGCCGTTTTCAATTTCTCTTTCAAATTCCGCTAAATTTAAAAGCTTGTAAAGGAAGAATTTATCTATCCTTGTAATTTCGTGTATTTCATCTACCGAAATTCCGCTTTTAAGCGCCTCAAACACAGTGAATAAACGGCGGTCGTCGGTATTATAAAGCCTTTCTTTTACGGGTTTGTCGGAAAGTGGGGCGGCGTTTAAGGTGTCAAGCGATATTTCGGCGCCCCTTACCGCCTTCATAATGCCTTCCTCAAAGCTTTGGGCGATAGCCATAACCTCGCCCGTGGCTTTCATTTGCGTGCCGAGGGTGCGCGGCGAGCCTGCAAACTTTTCAAACGGCCACTTGGGCAGCTTTACTACAACATAATCGAGCGCAGGCTCAAAGCAGGCGCAGGTTTTGCCGGTAATATCGTTTGTTATTTCGTCCAAGATATAGCCGAGGGCTATTTTGGTGGTTATTTTCGCAATCGGGTAGCCCGTAGCCTTTGAAGCGAGCGCCGAAGAACGCGAAACGCGTGGGTTAACTTCAATCACCGCATAGTCAAAGCTATCGGGCGATAAGGCAAACTGGCAGTTGCACCCGCCCACAATGCCGAGCGCGGTTATAATGTTAAGCGCTGCGCTGCGCAGCATCTGGTACTCTTTATCGGAAAGTGTTAAAGCGGGGGCAACAACAATGCTGTCGCCCGTGTGAACGCCCACGGGGTCAAAGTTTTCCATACTGCAAACGGCAATAACGTTGCCTGCCGAGTCGCGCATGGTTTCAAACTCAATTTCCTTCCACCCGAAAATGTATTTTTCAACCAGTATTTGGGTAATGGGGGAAAGATCAAGCCCCGTTTTGGCTATTGTTTTAAGCTCGTCGGCACTGTTTGCAACGCCGCCGCCCGCTCCGCCTAAGGTAAACGCGGGGCGCACTATAACGGGGTAGCCTATTTTATCGGCAATGCTGAGCGCGGCATGCACGTCGTTTGCAATGTCGGAGGGAATTGTGGGCTCGCCTATTTTTTCCATTGTTTCCTTAAAAAGCTGCCTGTCCTCCGCTTTGTCGATAGCCTCGGCATTAGTGCCTATAAGGCGGACGTTGTTTTTTTGCAAAAAGCCCTCTTTATCAAGCTGCATTGCAATAGTAAGCCCTGTCTGCCCGCCTAAGGAGGCTAAAAGACTGTCAGGCTTTTCCTTTAAAATAATGCGCTTTACCGTTTCTTCGGTAAGCGGCTCTAAATAGATTTCGTCGGCAAGGGCTTTATCGGTCATAATGGTAGCGGGGTTTGAGTTTACAAGCACAACGTTAACGCCCGCATTTTTTAAAACGCGGCACGCCTGCGCGCCGGCATAGTCAAATTCCGCCGCCTGACCTATAACAATAGGGCCTGAGCCTATTACCATTACCTTTTTGATATTTTTATCAAGCGGCATTTAATTCCCCTCCATAAGCTTTATAAAACGGTCGAATAAAAAAGCCGTATCGCGCGGGCCCGAACAAGCTTCGGGGTGGAACTGCACCGAAAAGGCCTTAATATTGGGGTAATTTATGCCCTCGCAGGTGCCGTCGTTTGCGTTAATAAAGCTGATTTCGCCCTTTTTAACACTGCCCGACACAACCGCATAGCCGTGGTTTTGGCTTGTAATATAGGTGCGCGCGCCGTTTACTTCCTTTACGGGTTGGTTTACGCCGCGATGACCGTATTTAAGCTTTTCGGTTTTAGCACCCAAAGCAAGGCTTAAAAGCTGATGACCGAGACAAATGCCGAATATAGGCACATTGCCCGTAAGCTTTTTAATTTCGTTTATTTGGCAGGTGTTTTCCGAAGGGTTGCCCGGTCCGTTTGAGAGCATAACGCCGTCGGGGTTTAATTTCAAAATATCCTCTGCGGCGGTTAAAGCCGGCAGAACGGTTACCTTGCAGCCGCGCTTTACAAGCTCCCTTATAATATTGCGCTTTGCGCCGTAGTCTATAAGGGCAACACTGTATTTTCCGCTTTCGTTATAAACGGTGCTTTGCTTACAGGTAACGTTTTCAACCGCGTTTACAATTTTATAGCCTTTAATAAATCCCAAATCGGCGGGAATTTCGTCAGCTACGGCGGCGTTCATTACGCCCTTTTCGCGTATTCTTTTGGTAACCGCCCTTGTGTCTATTCCGCAAATGCCGGGTATACCCTTTTCCTTTAAAAAGGTATCAAGCGTTTTTTGGCAGCGAAAATTTGAGGGCTCTTCGCACACCTCGCGCACGGCGTATGCCTTTACAGAGCACTCGCCCTCAAAATCCTCTTCAATTATGCCGTAATTGCCTATAAGCGGAAAGGTTTGCAGAACTATCTGACCGAAATAGCTTTCATCGGTGAGCGTTTCAATATAACCGCACATTCCGGTTGTAAAAACAAGCTCGCCCACGGCGGATACGTCCGCCCCGAACGCCTTGCCCTCAAAGACCGTTCCGTCCTCTAAAATTAAATATCTTTTCATATTTTTAACCCAAGGTTGCCGCCATAACGGCTTTTATTGTGTGCATACGGTTTTCCGCCTCGTCGAACACTACCGATTGCGGCGACTCGAAAACGCCGTCGGTCACTTCAAAGGCGGGCATATTGAATTTTTCGCCTATTTCCTTGCCGATACCGGTATTATGGTCGTGGAACGCCGGCAGGCAGTGCATAAATATTGCCGTTTCTTTGGCGTTTGCCATTATTTTTTCGTTTACCTGATAGGGTGAAAGCGCTTTTATTCGCTCCTCCCATACTTCAATCGGCTCGCCCATAGATACCCAAACGTCGGTATAAATAACGTCGGCATTCTTTGTGGCCTTTACGGGGTCTGTTTCAAAGCGCAGCTCTGCGCCGCTTGCGGCTGCTATTTCCTTGCAGGTATCTGTAAGCGCTTTATCGGGGAAATAGCTTTCGGGCGCGCATGCGGTAAAGTTAAGCCCCATTTTAGCGCACCCCACCATAAGCGAGTTGCCTATATTGTAGCGTGCGTCGCCCATATAAACAAAGTTTACGCCTTTGAGCTTACCCAAATGCTCTTTTATTGTAAGAAAATCGGCTAATATCTGCGTGGGGTGAAATTCGTTTGTAAGCCCGTTCCAAACGGGAACGCCCGCATATTTTGCAAGCTCTTCCACAATTTCCTGCCCGTAGCCGCGGTATTCAATGCCGTCGAACATTCTGCCCAGTACCCTTGCGGTATCGGCAATGCTTTCCTTTTTGCCTATCTGCGAGCCTGCGGGGTCAAGGTAGGTCACCCCCATACCGAGGTCGTGCGCCGCAACCTCAAAGCTGCAGCGGGTTCTTGTGCTTGTTTTTTCAAATATAAGCGCAATGTTTTTGCCGCTGCACAGGGTGTGCGGTATGCCGTTTTTCTTTTTGTATTTAAGCTCCGCCGCCAAATCGATAAGGCAGGATATTTCCTCTGCCGAAAAATCAAGCAGCTTTAAAAGGCTTTTTCCCTTTAAATTCATTTTTTACACCTCGCAGGCTTTCTTTAATATTTCTATTGCTTTTTTAAGTAAGTTATCGGGTATATTAAGCGCGGGCAGCAGCCTAACCTTATTTTTGGCCTTTATAACAAGCACGCCGTTTTTAATGCATTCGTTTATAACGTCCGCCGCGTCCTTTTCGGTTTCTATGCCTATCATAAGCCCCAGACCCGAAACGGATTTTACACCCTTTGCGCCCTTTAATTCGGAAAATATGTAATCCGATTTTTGCCTTACGCTTTTAAGCAGAGCATCGTCTATGCGGTTTATAATGCTGAGCGCGCCTGCGCACACCGCGGGGTTTCCGCCAAAGGTAGAGCCGTGGGAGCCGGGGGTTAAAACATCCTGCACCTTTTCGCCAAGTAAGGTGGCGCCTATCGGCAGTCCGCCGCCCAAGCCCTTTGCGGTTGTTACAATATCGGGCGAAATGCCGTAATTCATATAAGAATAAAGCTTGCCCGTTCTGCCGTTGCCTGTTTGTACCTCGTCTATTATTAAAAGAATATCCTCTCTTTTAGCTATCCCGGCGGCTTTTTTTACAAATTCACTGTCAAGCGGCATAACGCCGCCCTCGCCCTGAACGCACTCAAGCATTATTGCGGCGGTTTTATGCGTTTTTACCGTGCTTTCAAGGTCTTGTATGTTGTTAGCCTCGGCGTAGCAAAAGCCCTCGGTAAGCGGCAAAAAGTCCTTATGAAAAACCTCCTGCCCCGTGGCGGCAAGGGTGGTTACGGTTCTGCCGTGAAAGCTGTTTTTAAGGGTGACTATTTCGTAATATTCGCCGCCCTTTTTCTCTGCGGCGTATTTGCGCGCCGCCTTTATTGCGCACTCGTTAGCCTCTGCCCCAGAATTTGAAAAAAATACCTTTTTAAGCCCCGTTCTTTCGCACAAAGCCTTTGCAAGCTCTGTTTGGGGCGCGGTGTAATAAAGGTTTGAGGTATGCTGAATTTTATTTAACTGCTCCGTTACTGCGTTTACCCATTCGCTGTCCGCTGCGCCGAAGGTATTAACGGCAATGCCTGTTGCAAGGTCTATATATTCCTTGCCGTTTTCGTCATAAAGCAAAGAGCCCTTGCCGCCCGTTATTACAACGGGGAAACGCGCGTATGTATTTGCAATATATTTGCTGTCATTTTCTTTAACGTTCATCTTGCTTATCCTTTGTTACCATTGTTCCCGCGCCCTCGTCGGTAAGGGTTTCTATAAGCAGCGCGTGCGGAACGCGCCCGTCCATAATAATAACCTTTTTAACGCCGCGGTGTATCGCGTCTATACAGCACTCTACCTTCGGTATCATTCCGCCCGAAATTGTGCCGTCTCTGAAAAGCTCCACCGCCTCTTCAATATCAATGCAGGGAATAAGAGAGTGCGGGTCGTCCTTATCCTTTAAAATGCCTGCAATATCGGTCATTGAAATAAGCCTTTCGGCGTTCATAGCGCCCGCTATGTATGCGGCGGCGGTATCGGCGTTTATGTTATACACGTTGCCCTGCATATCGCACCCCACGGTTGAAACAACGGGTATGTAATCGTGGCTTAAAAGGTCGAATATAGGCTCAACGTTCACCTTTGTTATACTGCCCACAAAGCCTAATTTTTCGTCTCTGGTTTTAGCCTCTATTAAGTGACCGTCCATACCTGAAATTCCCATTGCCTTGCCGCCCTTTATTTCAAGCAGGTTTACAAGGCTTTTGTTTATTTTTCCGGCAAGCACCATTTGCACAACCTCGGCGGTTTCCTTATCGGTAACGCGCAAGCCATCCACAAAAACCGATTCCTTACCTATTTTTTTAAGCGTTTCGGTAATTTCGGGTCCGCCGCCGTGAACCAGCACCACTTTAACCCCTATAAGAGATAAAAGCACAATATCCTCCATTACCTGCTGCTTTAGTTCCTCGTTTATCATAGCGTTGCCGCCGTATTTTATAACAACGGTTTTGCCGTAATATTTTTGAATATAGGGCAGCGCCTGGGTCAATACCTCGGCGCGCTGCGCGTTGCTTAAATTAACTGACATAACTTTTCACCTCAGGTGCGGTAATCGCCGTTTATTTTAACGTAATCGTATGTAAGGTCGCAGCCCCACGCGCAGGAGGAATATTCGCCCGAATTTAATTCCACAAGTATTTCAATTTCCGGTTCAAGCAAAATTTCTTTTGCCTTTTCTTCACTAAACGGTATTCCCGCACCGTTTTTGCAAACCGCAATTTCGCCTTTTTGCGATTTAAAGGCAACGTCTATTTTATTAACGTCAACCTCGGCGCCCGAATAGCCTATTGCGCAAAGCACGCGCCCCCAGTTAGCGTCCGAGCCGAACATAGCCGCTTTGGTAAGGGATGAGCATATAACCGATTTTGCAACCGTTTTTGCGGTTTCAAGCGTTTCGGCGCCTGTTACCTTGCATTCAATAAGCTTGGTTGCGCCCTCGCCGTCGCCCGCTATGCGGCGGCACAGGTAAACGTTTACGGTGTTAAGGGCTTTCATAAATGCATTAAAATCCTCGCCATCGGCGGTAATTTCGGCATTTTCCGCCATACCGTTTGCAAGCACCGTTACCATATCGTTGGTGGAGGTATCGCCGTCTATGCTTATCATATTAAAGGTTTCTTTAATGTCAGAAGAAAGCGCCTTTTTAAGCATTTCGGGGCTTATTGCACAGTCGGTCGTAATAAACACAAGCATTGTAGCCATATTCGGGTGGATCATACCCGACCCCTTTGCAATTCCGCCTATTTTGCAGGTCTTTCCGCCTAATTTGAAGCTTACGGCTATTTCTTTAACCTTTGTGTCGGTGGTCATAATTCCCTCGGCGGCGTTTTCGCTGCCGTTTTCCGAAAGCGATTTTACAAGGCTCGGTATTCCGTTTTTAATGGGCGTAATATCAAGCGGCTGACCTATAACGCCGGTTGAGGCCACAACTATATCCTTAGGCGATATATTAAGCTCCGCTCCCAAAAGCTCGCAGGCCTGCTCGGCTATTTCTATGCCGCCCTCGTTGCAGGTGTTGGCGTTGCCGCTGTTGCATATAACGGCTTTTGCATATCCGTCGCTTAGATGTGCCTTTGTAACGGTAAGCGGCGCGCCCTTTACAAGATTTGTTGTGTAAACCGCGGCGGTGGCAGCCTTTTTCTCGCTTACAATAAGGGCTAAATCGCGCTTTGTGCGGTTTTTCCTTATTCCGCAGTGTATGCCGCCCGCTTTAAATCCCTTTGCGGCGCAAACGCCGCCCTTTATAAATTCCATAAAATCATTCCTTATAAATTAAGTCCTTCAGTTTCTGGAAGCCCCAAAACTATATTCATACATTCTATTGCCGCGCCCGAGGCGCCCTTGCCTAAATTATCATACCGCGAAATAAGCAGTATTCTTTCATCATTTCCCGCAACCGATATTTCCATACTGTCTTTTCCCGCAAGCTTATTTGCCGCAATAAAGCCGTTTTCGTCGGCATTTTCGGCATAACTTACTATCGGTCCCGTATATTTTTCCTTATAAATCTTTTTAATATCGTCGGCACTGCCGTTTATCATATCTGCAAAAAGCGGCACGGTAACCGCCATACCGCTGTAAAAATCCGCTACGACAGGGGAGAAGATCGGTTTATTTTTAAGTCCCGTAACGGCGATCATTTCGGGCAGATGCTTATGCGTTTGCCCAATACCGTACTGGCGGGGCGAGGAAAGCAGGATATCCCTGTTTTCGCCCTCGTATTCTGCAATCATTTTTTTGCCGCCGCCGCTGTAGCCCGTTACCGAAAAGCAGGAAAGCAGGGCGCTTTTTTCTATTATGCCGTTTTCTATAAGCGGATAAATTAAGGATATAAAGCCGCTTGCGTGGCAGCCGGGAACGGCTATTCGCTTTGATAAGGCTATTTTGGCTTTATGCTCCGCCGATAATTCGGGAAAACCGTATGCAAAATCCTCAGCCGTTCTGTGCGCGGTTGAGGTATCGATTATAACCGTGCTTTCGTTTTCGCAAAGCGAAACGGACTCTCTTGCCGCGTCGTCGGGCAGGCACAAAAACGCAATGTCGGCACTGTTCAGCGCCTCTTTTCTGGCGTTTTTATCTTTTCGCTTTTCTTCGCTCAGCTTTAAAAGCCGGGTATCCTTTCTGTTTTCAAGTCTTTCGTAAATGCGCAGCCCGGTTGTGCCGGCGCTGCCGTCAATAAACACCTTTGTCATTTAAAAACTCCGTTATGTTTTGAATTTGTTTTAAAACCGATTTTTCACCCGTGCCGCCTGCCGAAATACGCTTTGAAACGCAGGCTTCAAGCGAAATTTCATTGTAAAGGTCGGTATCAAACAGGCTGTCGAACTCCTTATATTTTTCAATCGGAACGGCGTCAAGCACAAGCCCGTTTTCAATGCAGTATGCCACAATTTCGCCCACTTTTTTATAAGCCGTTCTGAACGGCATACCCTTTTTAACAAGATAATCGGCTAAATCGGTGGCGTTTATAAAGCCTTTTCCTGCCGCCTTATACATATTATCGGGCAGAACCTTCATGGTGGAGATCATCGGCGCGAATACGGTAAGGCACTGCTTTACCGTATCAACCGCGTCGAAAATTGCCTCTTTATCCTCCTGCATATCCTTGTTATACGCAAGCGGCAGACCTTTAAGGGTTGTAAGCAACGCCATTAAATCGCCGTAAACACGACCTGTCTTTCCGCGTACCAGCTCCGCCATATCTGGGTTTTTCTTTTGCGGCATAATGCTCGATCCCGTGGTGTAGCTGTCGTCAAGCTCTATAAACTTAAATTCCCACGAAGACCAAAGTATTATTTCCTCGGAAAAACGGGAAATGTGCATCATAAGTATTGAAAATGCGCTTAAAAGCTCTAAACAAAAATCCCTGTCGGAGACTCCGTCTATACTGTTAAGCGAAATACCCGTAAAGCCCAAATGCTCGGCTTCAAAATAACGGTCGGTATCGTATGTAGTGCCGGCAAGCGCGCAGGAGCCTATCGGGCACTGACTTAACATTCTTTTCTTAGCGTCGGCAATTCTTTCAAAATCGCGCTTTAGCATAAACGCATAGGTTAAAATGTGGTGGGCAAAGGTTATGGGCTGCGCGCGCTGCAAATGGGTATAGCCGGGCATTATTGTGTTTACGTTTTCCTTTGCCTTGTCTGCTATTGCGGCGATAAGCTTTAAAATAAGTCCGCCTGTTTCTTCGCACTCATCGGCTAAATACATTCTTATATCAAGCGCCACCTGGTCGTTACGGCTGCGCGCGGTGTGAAGTCTTTTACCCGAGTCGCCTATTCTTTTGGTAAGCTCCTCCTCAATAAACATATGTATATCCTCGGCGTCGCTGTCAAGCGGGAGTTTGCCGCTCTCTATATCGCTTAAAATGCCCGAAAGCCCTTTTATAATTTCGGCTTTTTCGTCTTCGGTTATTATTTTTTTATCGCCGAGCATTTTCGCGTGCATAACAGAGCCGGTAATATCCTGCTTATACATACGGTTATCAAAATGAAACGAAGAATTAAAATCGTCCGCCTGCTTGTCAAGCGCGCCTTTAAAGCGCCCTGCCCACATCTTTCCCATTTTTGCACCTCTCAGATTATGGCTTATGCCGTCCGTATAAACGGGCGGCATAGGTTTTTAAATTTAATCGGTAAGTCTTTTTTGTGCTATTCTCAATTCAGACCGTTTTTAGCCTTCATCTTGGCGTAAACGCTTGTCGGCAGACCGTAAAGGTTTATAAAGCCTGTAGCGTCGGACTGGTTGTAAACGTCGTCCTCGTCAAAGGTGGCTATTTCGGGGTCGTAAAGCGAATACGGTGAAGAAACGCCCGCGTTTATCATATTACCCTTGTAAAGCTTTAAGGTAACGTCGCCCGTAACGGTTTCCTGCGTTGTTTTAACAAAGGAAAGGATAGCCTTTGTAAGCGGGGTGAACCACTGCGCGCTGTAAACAAGATCCGCAAGCTTTTGCGCCACAAGCGCTTTATAATGTACGGTCTCTTTATCAAGGCAGATGGTTTCAAGCACCTTGTGCGCCTTATAAAGAATGGCGCCGCCGGGGGTTTCGTACACGCCGCGGCATTTCATACCCACAAGCCTGTTTTCCACAATATCAAGCAAGCCTATACCGTTTTCGCCGCCTAACTTATTAAGGGTTTCAACCAGCTCCACGGCTCCCATTTCCTTGCCGTCTACCGCCGTTGCGATGCCCTTTTCAAAGTGGAGCGTTACATAGGTCGGCTTATCGGGCGCCATTTCGGGTGAAACGCCCATTTCAAGAAAGCCCGGTTTGTTATACTGCGGCTCGTTTTTCGGGTCCTCAAGGTCAAGCCCCTCGTGCGATAAATGCCAGATGTTTTTATCCTTTGAATAGTTGGTCTCGCGGCTTATTTTAAGCGGAACGTTATGCGCCTCGGCATACTCGATTTCCTCTTCCCTTGATTTAATGCTCCATTCACGCCACGGGGCTATTATTGTAATATCGGGCGCGAACGCCTTTATTGCAAGCTCAAACCTTACCTGGTCGTTGCCCTTGCCCGTGCAGCCGTGGCAGATGGCGTCGGCTCCCTCGGCAATTGCTATCTCGGCAATGCGCTTGGCTATCGGAGGCCTTGCAAACGCCGTGCCTAACATATAATCCTCATAAAGCGCGTCCGCCTGAACGCAGGGGAAAACATAATCCTCTAAAAATTCTTTTGTAAGGTCTTCTATATATACTTTGGAAGCGCCGGTTTTGAGCGCCTTTCCCTCAAGCCCCTCAAGCTCGCTTGCCTGCCCTACGTTGCCCGAAACGGCAATGATTTCCGGATTGTTGTAATTCTCTTTAAGCCACGGAATTATAATAGATGTATCAAGTCCGCCCGAATATGCAAGAACCACCTTTTTAATGTCTTTTTTATTCATTTTACATTCCTCCAAATGCATATTTGCTTGTTTTTGTTGCATAAAGTATAGCATACAATGAATAAATATGCAAGAACTATTTTTGAAAATTTCAAATTTTTTTGTTGCGGTGAATATCTGAGGTTAAAAATGCACAAAACAACAATGAGTATTTAGTGTATTTTTATTAAATAGCGGAAAATTGATTTAATTGCTTAAAGTACGCTTGACAAGCGGTAGTGCTTGTGATAAAATGGGTGCAACAAAAAGAAAGGGCGATAACGATGCGTAAGGTTTTCTCTGAAACTTCATACGAACCGTCGACAGATGCATATTCTGAACCTGAGTTTTCGTCTGCTTTTTTAATACGCATTATGTCGGACACTGCTTTCGCAGTGTCCCTTTTCATAATCGGCGGCATTATTTTCCTACAGCTAATCCTTATTCGACTTATAGGAATTAAAGAAAATTCGGTTTTTGAAAAGCATAACGGTCTGTGTATGATCGCATAAAGCGCGGATAAAATAATCGGTTCTCGCTTGGCTTTGCTTTTCAAAAAAGCAAAGCCATTTTTAATTCAGGTGTTTTTCAGCCTTACGGCTGCTAAATATAAAAAATCTTTGAAAGAGGTTGTTTAAAATGAAAAAATTTGTAAGATTTATGAGCGCGGCTTTGTCTTCCGCTCTTGTTCTTACCGCTTTGGCCGGCTGCGGCGGTTCTGATGACGGCGGCTCATCAAGCGGCAAGATAAAGATCGGCAGCATAGGACCTATCACCGGCGGCGCGGCTATTTACGGTCAGGCGGTTAAAAACGCCGCTGAGATCGCCGTTGAAGAGATCAACGCCAAGGGCGAGGACATTCAGTTTGAATTAAAGTTCGAGGACGACGAGAACGACGCGGAAAAATCGGTAAACGCTTACAACAAGCTTAAGGACTGGGGTATGCAGATTCTTATGGGTACCGTTACCACAAAGCCCTGCATTGCCGTTTCAACCGAAACCAGCGAGGACAAGATATTCCAGCTTACACCGTCCGCCTCCTCTACCGACGTTATAGGCGGTCAGCCCGATGAGAACGGCAACGTTACCATTCAGCGTAAGGATAACGTATTCCAGATGTGCTTTACCGACCCGAACCAGGGCGTAGCATCTGCTCAGTATATTAAAGAGCAGAACCTCGGCACCAAGATTGCCGTTATATACAACAACGGCGACGCCTATTCAACCGGTATTTATCAGAAGTTTGAATCGGAAGCCAAAAAGGAAGGCCTTGAAATAGTAAGCGTTACCACCTTCCCGGACGATACCAACAGCGACTTCTCGGCTCAGCTTAACGACGCTAAGGCAAAGGGCGCGGATCTTCTTTTCCTGCCTATCTACCACACTCCCGCTTCACTTATCTTAACTCAGGCTTCAAAAATGAACTACACCCCCAAATTCTTCGGTGTTGACGGTATGGACGGTATACTCACAGTTAAAAACTTTGATACCAAGCTTGCAGAAAACGTTATGCTTTTAACTCCTTTCACGGCTGATGCAGCCGATGAAAAAACTCAGAATTTCGTTAAGAAGTATAAAGAAAAATTCGGCGATACACCGAACCAGTTTGCCGCTGATACCTATGACTGCATCTATGCCCTTTATGAGGCATGCAAGGCTAAGGGCGTAAAGGCAAGCGACAAGGTAGCCGATATCTGCGAGGCTCTTACCGCACAGTTTACCGATTCTTCATTCAAATTTGACGGTCTTACCGGTACGGGTATGACATGGAAGACCACAGGCGAGGTTTCCAAGTCTCCTAAGGGTATGGTTATCAAAAACGGCGCATACGAAGGTATGGATAAATAATTCATATAAAACTCAATAAGAAAAGCGGGGTTGAAGCTCAACCCCCTTTTCCTGTTTAATAAAGACGTTTAATGTTTGAGGTGTAAACAATGACTTTTATTTCCAATTTAATAAACGGAATAAGTCTCGGCAGCGTTTACGCCATAATCGCGCTCGGTTACACCATGGTGTACGGCATTGCAAAAATGCTTAACTTTGCCCATGGCGACGTTATTATGGTCGGCGCGTATATTTCTTATATATGTACGACGTCGCTCGGTATCCCAACGATACTGTCGATTATTATTTCAATGGCTGTTTGTACGGTGCTCGGCATTCTTATAGAAGGTCTTGCCTACCGTCCCTTAAGAAAAGCGACCTCGCTTGCGGTGCTTATTACAGCCATAGGCGTAAGCTACTTTTTACAAAATGCGGCGCTTATAATCTGGGGCAGCACTCCGCGGGCGTTCACCTCGGTTGTGCCGTTTAAATCCATTTCTTTGTTTGACGGGAGACTTATTATAACTCCCGAATCGCTTGTTACCGTTGCGGCGTGCGTGCTTATAATGGTAGGGCTTACGCTGTTTACCAAAAAGGGCAAAATGGGTAAGGCTATGCGCGCGGTATCTGAGGATAAGGACGCGGCTTTGCTTATGGGAATTAACACAAACCGCACTATCTCTATGACCTTTGCAATAGGCAGCGCCTTAGCGGCGATTGCAGGCGTATTGCTTTGCTCGGCTTACCCCGTGCTTATACCCACCACCGGCTCAATGCCCGGTATAAAGGCGTTTACCGCTGCGGTTTTCGGCGGTATAGGCTCTATTCCCGGCGCTATGATCGGCGGCATACTTTTGGGCGTTATAGAAATATTCGGCAGGGCGTATATTTCGACTCAGCTGTCCGACGCGATCGTCTTCTCGGTGCTTATAATAGTACTGCTTGTTAAGCCTACGGGCTTGCTCGGCAAGAAGATAACGGAAAAGGTGTGAGGTGGGAAATATGAGTATCGCTTCAAAATATAAGGGCTTAAGCAAATATGCCCGTACCAATATTAAAACCTACGGTCTTGTTATAATAGCGTTTGCAATACTTTTTCCGCTTCAGTCGGCAGGGGCAATAAGCAACTCCATTTCGGGTCAGTTAATTCCTATCTGCGCGTATATTGTAATGGCGATATCGCTTAACCTTACCGTCGGTATTTTGGGTGAATTATCGCTCGGTCACGCCGGCTTTATGAGCGTGGGCGCGTTTACGGGCGTTATAGTTACCGCTTCGCTTCAGGACAAGGTGGGTTCAGACCCGTTAAAGCTTGTTATAGCAATGGTTGCAGGCGGTATAATCGCGGGTATAATGGGCTTTCTTATAGGTATACCCGTGCTTCGCCTTTCGGGCGACTATTTGGCAATAGTTACCCTTGCCTTCGGCGAGATTATAAAGAACATAATAAACTGCCTTTATGTGGGTATCGATTCAAAGGGTCTGCACGTTAACATGAAGGACGCCGCAAGCCTTGGTATGAAGGGCGGCAGAATTATACTTAACGGTCCGCAGGGAGCGGTAGGTATAAATAAAATTGCAAGCTTTACGGCAGGCTTTATTCTTATACTTTTTACGCTTTTTATTGTTCTTAATCTTATTTACAGCCGTTCGGGGCGCGCCATAACCGCTATAAGAGATAACCGTATAGCCGCCGAATCGGTAGGTATAAGCATAACAAAGTACAAGCTTACCGCGTTTATTACGTCTGCGGCGCTTGCAGGTATGGCGGGCGTGCTTTACGCTATGAATTTCTCGGCTATTGCGGCTGAAAAGTTTAATTTCAACACTTCAATTCTTATTCTTATGTTTGTGGTGCTCGGCGGTATGGGCAATATCTTCGGTACCATTATCGCAACGGCGCTGCTTTATATGCTGCCTGAGCTTTTGCGTAATATAAACGCGGGCGACTACCGTATGCTTATATACGCTATACTGCTTATTGCGGTAATGCTGCTTAAAAACAGCTCAAAGGCAAAGCTTTTTATAGAAAACACAAAAATTAAGCTTAACGGTATTTTCCGCAAAAATAAAAACGGGGAGGTAAGCACAAATGGATAAAATGGTACCTTACCCCTCCGGTGCTATTGTGCCTGAGCGCGATGTAGATAAGCGCCCTGTGCTTGAAACGCACCATTTGGGTATAGATTTCGGCGGTCTTACCGCGGTGGACGAATTTTCAATAACCGTAGGCAGAACCGAGATAGCCGGTCTTATAGGTCCTAACGGCGCCGGTAAAACCACCGTTTTCAACCTGCTTACAAACGTTTATCAGCCTACGCGCGGCACAATTATGCTTAACGGCAGATCAACCGCAAATAAAAACACCTCGCAGGTGAACCGTATGGGAATTGCGCGTACCTTCCAGAATATACGCCTGTTTTCCAATATGACGGTGCTTGATAACGTAAAGGTAGGTCTGCACAATTCTATTAAAGAGGGCTTTTTTGCCTCTGTTACGCACGGCTTCGGCTATAAAAAGGCTGAAAGGGTTGCAGATGAGCGCGCATTAGAGCTGCTTGACTTTTTCTCAATGGCGGACGCGGCAAACGAGGAGGCAGGCTCGCTTCCCTACGGCGCGCAAAGAAGGCTTGAGATAGTAAGAGCGCTTGCAACAAATCCGAGCATTATTCTGCTTGACGAGCCGGCGGCGGGTATGAACCCCTCTGAAACAGCGGAGCTTATGGAAAATATACGCCGTATACGCGATACGTTTAATATTGCGGTATTGCTTATAGAGCACGATATGAGTCTTGTTATGAATATATGCGAGGGTATTTGCGTGCTTGACCACGGTAAAATAATCGCTAAGGGCACGCCGGACGAAATCAAGAGCAATCCTAAGGTTATCGAGGCGTATCTCGGCAAGAAGAAGGAGGCGGACGGAAATGCTGAAGGTAAATGATATAAACGTTTATTACGGCAATATTCACGCTTTAAAGGGTATTTCGCTTGAGGTTCACGAGGACGAAATAGTGGCGCTGATAGGCGCCAACGGAGCGGGAAAGTCCACCACGCTTAAAACCATTTCGGGGCTTATGCATTCAAAAACCGGTAGCATAACCCTTATGAACGAGGATATTTCCCATACGGACGCATATAAGCTTGTATCTAAGGGCTTAGCGCACGTACCCGAGGGCAGACGCGTTTTTCTTCATATGACCGTGCTTGAAAATCTTGAGATGGGCGCTTATACGCAGCCCGGCTATACCAAAGACGGCATTGCGGACGTTTTCGAGCGTTTCCCGCGCCTTAAGCACCGCAAAAATCAGATTGCCGGCACGCTTTCGGGCGGCGAACAGCAAATGCTTGCAATGGGCAGAGCGCTTATGAGCAAGCCGAAGCTTTTAATGCTTGACGAGCCTTCAATGGGCTTGGCGCCTATACTTGTTCAGCAGATTTTTGATATAATCAAGGAACTGCACGAGGCGGGCACAACCATTCTTTTGGTTGAGCAAAACGCCGAAATGGCGCTTCAGATAGCCGACCGCGCTTACGTGCTTGAATCGGGCAGAATTACCCTTTCGGGTACGGGTAAGGAGCTTGCGCAAAGCGACTCGATTAAAAAGGCGTATTTGGGCGGTTAAACGCATTACACAATCTCTTTCTTATAAATCGGGGCTGCCGTTTTCGGCAGCCCTTTTTAATGCTCCCAAATCCGTTTCCTTTGTCATTGCGAACGCCGTTAGGTGCGCGGCAATCCGTTTCTCCCATTCTTCGTCATTGCGAAGGAGCGAAGCGACTGCGGCAATCCGTTTTTCCCTTTTAAAAAAATAAAGTCTTTTTGCGCTCGTGCCGCGCGGACACCCTATTTCTGTACGGACAGAAATAGGGGAAAGAGCCGTCGGAAACCCTTCCGATCGGGTTTCCGAACCTTCCTGTTCGAGCGGACGGTATATAAAAGAGCGTTTTTAATAAAACTGCATATCCGCTCTCAACAAACGGCACAAGGGGATTCCCCTTGTGAATCCCCATTCGTATAATCTTACAGAGCATTAAGCTATATGGCACATATAGCTTAATGCAAATTTAAAAACTTTAATATCTCCGTAATGCTTTACGGGTATTAAAGCTTTTTAATTTCGTAAGTTCAGTACAAACCTTACTACAATGCTTTCAGCTTGTGCAGGGGTTTCAAAAGAGGAAACGGATTGCCGCGCACCTTACGGTGCTCGCAATGACAAGACAACAGCTTACTGCACACACCTTGCGGCATTCGTGGTAACTAAACGGTGTGTCATTCTGAGCGCATAGCGCGAAAGAATCCGTATTTCCCTTGAAAGAAAACGGCTGTGCTAAAGCTTTTTGTTTTTATAATTCCGCATTCCGAATTACGAATTCTGCATTATTTTTCCCCTTTGTTGTTTTTCACAATTTGAAACAGGTTATTATTCTTAAATTGTAATTGTGAACAAATTTTGAAAAAACTGTCACATTTTGTTGACTTTGGCGCGTTACTATGTTACGATTAGTTTACAGAAAATTTAATATGTTTGCCAATATAGGTTTGGATTGATGGCCCAAATGTTTCTACCGCACGCCGATTATAAGTTGCGACTATTGGTTACTTACCCTGTAAAATCGTTTTTTGGTTTATAAGGGGTGTTTTCGTTTTTGGCAAACAGGCTTTTAAAAAAGTCTGTTTTTTGTTTTTTCGAAAAAAGGAGCTTATAATTGATGAAAGCTTTAGAGGAAAAGATATTAAAAGAGGGAAAGGTGCTTCCCGGCAATATCCTTAAGGTCGGCTCGTTTTTAAATCATCAGATAGACGTTGACTTTACAATGGAAATGGGCAAAGAAATAGCCGGGCTTTTTGCGAATGACGGCGTTAATAAAATTCTCACAATTGAAACTTCGGGTATTCCGATAGCGGTAGCCGCCGGCGCCGCAATGCATGTGCCTGTTGTATTTGCAAAAAAGCATAAGTCAAGCAATGTTTCGGGCGAGGTTTTAAGCACGGTGGTCCATTCCTATACGCACGGTACGGATTACACCGTTGTTGTTGAAAGGGATTATTTAAGCGAAAGCGATAATGTGCTTATAGTAGACGATTTTCTTGCAAACGGCAAGGCGCTTAAAGGTCTTATCGACATAATAGCTCAGGCGGGGGCTTCTGTTGCGGGCGCTTCGTGCGCTATTGAAAAGGGCTTTCAAAAGGGCGGGGACGAATTAAGAGCAGACGGCATAAAGGTTTGTTCGCTTGCCATTATAGACAATATGGACGACTGTAAAATATCGTTCCGCAAACAGGGATAAACGCGGATTTCCGCTTATCAAATAAATAATTTTTCGGAGGAAGAAAATTATGAAGAAACTTACGGCAATGCTTCTTTGCCTTGCAATGCTTTTTGCATTCGCGGGCTGCGGCAGCAAAGACACAAGCTCTGACAAGAAGAGCGACGGCAAAAAGGTGCTTTCGATCGAAGAGGTTGAAAAGACTGTTCCGGCTACAATCAAAAAGGTTGAAAAGGACAAGTTTAAAATCGGTCTTATCTGCCTGCACGACGAAAACTCCACCTACGACAACAACTTCATTCAGGCTCTTAAAGAGGCTCAAAAGGATTTAGGTCTTAAGGACGATCAGGTTCTTATAAAGACCAACATAGGCGAAACAGACGCTTGCTACACCGCCGCTGCCGAGCTTGCAGACGCCGGATGCAACGTAATTTTTGCAGACTCCTTCGGTCACGAAAGCTTTATAATGCAGGCTGCCGGCGAATATCCGGACGTTCAGTTCTGCCACGCTACGGGCACTAAGGCTCAAACCGCTAAGATCGCTAACTTCCACAATGCGTTCGCTTCTATCTATCAGGGCAGATATCTTGCAGGCGTTGCCGCAGGTTTGAAGCTTAAAGAAATGATTGACAGCGGCAAAATTACTGCCGATAAGGCTGTTATAGGTTATGTAGGCGCGTTTGACTATGCCGAAGTTGTTTCGGGTATGACTTCATTCTTCCTCGGCGCGCGTTCTGTTTGCGAATCCGCTACAATGAAGGTTACCTACACCAACTCTTGGTTCGATATTGCCAAGGAAAAAGAGGCTGCTCTTAACCTTATCAATTCCGGCTGCGTTCTTATAAGCCAGCATGCCGACTCTGAAGGTGCGCCCAAGGCCTGCGAAGAAAAGAACGTTCCCAACGTTGCTTACAACATCAGCACAATTTCCATGGGTCCGAACACCGCGCTTATCTCTTCTAAGATCGACTGGGCTCCCTACTTCAAGAAGATCATAAACGCTGCTCTTGAGGGCTCTTCAATCCCGTCTGATTACTGCGGTACAATAGGCGAGGGCTATGTTGCTTTGACTGAGCTTAACGAAAAGGTTGCCGCCGCAGGCACCAAGGAAAAGCTTGAAGAGGTTAAGGCTAAGCTTGTTTCGGGCGAGTTAAAGGTATTTGATACCGATAAGTTCACCGTAAACGGCAAAAAGCTTGACAGCTACAAGGCGGACGTTGTTGATATGGGCGATTACGTTCCGGACAGCGAGGTTGTTAAGAACGGCGAGTTTGAAGAGTCTACCTTCAGATCCGCTCCTTACTTCGATATTAAATACATCGACGGTATAAGCAAAAACTAAAACCGCATTTTAGGCGGAGCGACTTTCTCGCTCCGCCTTGACTTCTTTTTTTAACGCTCAAGGCCGAAAAGAGAACAAAGCCGATTTATTTTCTTTTGAGCCTTGAACAAAACGGAAAGGTGAGATTTATTTGAACAACGCGGCAATAGAGCTTCGCGGTATTACCAAGCGTTTCGGTAAGATCACGGCTAACAAAAACGTAAATCTTTCGGTTTACGGCGGCGAGATACTTTCGCTCTTAGGTGAAAACGGCAGCGGCAAGACCACGCTTATGAATATGCTTTCGGGAATATATTATCCGGACGAGGGGCAGATATTTATAAACGGCGTGGAGGCGGTTATACGCTCCCCGAAGGACGCGTTTGACTATAAGATCGGTATGATACACCAGCACTTTAAGCTTATAGACGTGTTTTCCGCGGCGGAAAACATAGTGCTCGGTCTTAAGGAAAAGGGACGCTACGATATTAAAAAGGTAACGGCGCGGGTTAAGGAAATAAGCGAAAAATACGGCTTCGACATAGACCCGAATAAAAAAATATACGAAATGTCGGTTTCGGAAAAGCAGACGGTTGAGATAGTAAAGGTGCTGTACCGCGGAGCGGACATACTTATTCTTGACGAGCCTACTGCGGTGCTTACCCCGCAGGAGACACAAAAGCTTTTTGCCGTGCTTCGCCGTATGCGCGACGACGGGAAGGCGATAATAATCATCACTCATAAGCTGCACGAAGTGCTTTCTCTTTCGGACCGTGTTGCGGTTCTCCGCAAGGGCGAATACATAGGCACCGTAAATACTGCGGAAACAAGCGAATCGGAGCTTACCGAAATGATGGTGGGCAAAAAGGTTTCGCTTAATATTGACCGTACCGAATCGGAAAACACGGCGGACAGGCTTATGATAAACGGGCTTGACCTTTACGATGAAAACGGCGTTAAGGTACTTGACGATATTTCGTTCACCGCAAAAAGCGGCGAAATTTTAGGTATTGCGGGTATTGCGGGCAGCGGTCAGCGCGAGCTGCTTGAGGCTATTGCCGGACTTTTAAAGGTAAGCAGCGGCGAAATAATTTACAATAACCCGAAAACCGGTGCAAAAGAGAATTTAAGAGACAAAACTCCCATTCAGATAAGGGAGCTCGGCGTTCGCCTTTCCTTTGTGCCCGAAGACAGGCTCGGTATGGGCCTTGTAGGCAATATGGATATTGTTGATAATATGATGTTAAGAAGCTACCGCAGGGGCAAATCGGTATTTGTTAACCGCCAGTCTCCCAAAAAGCTTGCCGATGATATTATAAAAGACCTTGAAATAGCAACTCCGAACGCAAACACACCTGTTCGCCGTCTTTCGGGCGGCAACGTGCAAAAGGTGCTTGTAGGGCGTGAAATTGCGGCTTCGCCTACCGTGCTTATGGCGGCGTACCCCGTAAGAGGACTTGACATTAACTCCTCATATATGATATACAATTTGCTTAACAGGCAAAAGGAAAGCGGCGTTGCCGTTATATTTGTCGGCGAGGATTTAGACGTTTTAACCGAGCTGTGCGACAGAATTATGGTAATAGGCTCAGGCAGAGTTACCGGCATACTTGACGGCAGAACGGCGGATAAAAACGAGATAGGCTTGCTTATGACCAAAACGAACGGAGGCGCACAAAATGAAGAATAACGAAAAGCATATGCGCGAGCCGCTGTTTCACATAACAAAGCGCTCGGATATAGTGTGGTGGAAGGCGTGGATTATAAGGGCTGTCGCCATTATAGCGGCGCTTGTTGTATGCTCGTTTGTAATAATCGCGCTTACAAAGTATAATCCGCTTCAGGTTTATAAAACGATGGTAGAGGGCAGCTTCGGTTCGGAAAGAAAGATATGGATACTGTTTCAGAATATAGCAATGCTGCTTTGCATTTCCCTTGCGGTTACGCCCGCGTTTAAAATGCGCTTTTGGAATTTGGGCGCCGAGGGGCAGGTGCTTATAGGCGGGCTTGCAAGCGCCGCCTGTATGTTCTATTTTAAGGATAGCCTGCCGAACGGTCTTTTAATTCCCATTATGCTGGCCGCAAGTATTTTGGGCGGCATTATCTGGGGAGTTATACCTGCTTTCTTTAAGGCTAACTGGGGTACTAACGAAAGTCTTTTCACCCTTATGATGAACTATGTTGCAACGCAGCTTGTGGCTTTCTTTATAATGGTTTGGGTGCCGAGCGGATCAAGCGTTATGGGCGTTATAAACCAAATGACAAGAAGCGGCTGGCTGCCCGATATATTCGGTAAAAAATATCTGCTTAATATAATCGTGGTGGCGGTTGTTACCGTAATTATGTTTGTTTACCTTAAATACAGCAAGCAGGGCTATGAAATTTCGGTAGTGGGCGAAAGCGAAAACACCGCCCGCTATATAGGAATAAACGTTAAAAAGGTTATTATCCGCACAATGGTAATTTCCGGCGCGGTATGCGGTCTTGCGGGATTTTTGCTGGTTTCGGGCACAAACCACACGGTATCGGCAAATCTTGCGGGCGGTATGGGCTTTACCGCAATAATGGTTTCGTGGCTTGCAAAGTTTAACCCCGTTGTTATGACTCTTACCTCGTTCCTTATAGTATTTCTGCAAAGGGGCGCGGGCGAGATCGCAACGGCGTTCCGCCTTAACGAAAGCGTTTCGGATATACTTACGGGTATAATAATCTTCTTCATAATCGGGTGCGAGTTCTTTATTAACTACCGCATAAACCTTCGCTCTAAAAAGGAGGCTAAATAATGCTTGCTACAATATTTGCATTTATTAACGCCGCCATCATTCAGGGTATTCCGCTGCTTTTCGGCGCCACGGGCGAAATCATAACCGAAAAAAGCGGCAACCTTAACCTCGGTATACCCGGTATTATGTATATGGGCGGTATTTCGGGTATTATAGGCGGTTATCTTTACGAGCATTCTACCGAAAACCCCGCGGCATGGCTTTGCATACTTATACCGCTTGTTTCTTCGCTTCTCGGCTCGTTGCTTATGGCGCTTATTTACAGCTTTTTAACCATAACCCTGCGCGTTAACCAAAATGTTACAGGTCTTGCGCTTACCACGTTCGGTATAGGCGTCGGTAACTTTTTCGGCGGCTCTCTTTTAAGCTTTTTCGGAGAAACAGGCTCGATTTCGCTTTTAAAAACAGGCAACTGCTATAAGGCAAAGCTGCCGTTTGCGGATAATTTGGGCCTTTTCGGAAAAACGTTTTTATCGCTCGGATTTTTAGCGTACCTTGCAATAATAATCGCCCTTGTAACCTCTTATGTTTTAAACCGCACAAGAACAGGTCTTAACCTGCGCGCGGTGGGTGAAAATCCCGCAACGGCGGACGCCGCAGGCATAAACATTACAAAATACAAATACCTTTCAACGCTTATAGGCGGTGTGGTTGCGGGGCTCGGCGGTCTTTACTTTGTTATGGACTACACCGGCGGCGCATGGACTAACAACGGCTTCGGCGACCGCGGCTGGCTTGCAATAGCAATTGTTATATTTGCGGTGTGGAAACCGGGCATGGCAATTTTAAGCTCGTTTTTATTCGGCGGACTTTATATCCTTTGCGTTTATATTCCGGGGCTTTCAAGCAGCGCCAAGGAGCTTATAAATATGCTGCCTTATGTGGTAACAATATTGGTGCTTGTGGTGGTAAGTATGCGCAAAAAGCGCGAAAATCAGCCGCCGGCGCATTTGGGCCTTTCTTACTTCCGCGAGGACAGGTAAAATTTCCTCTTACATTTTTCAACAAAATATGGTATAATATAACCGTTCCGGTAAATTCAGGTTTATCGGGGCGGTTTTTGTTTGCGGCAATGATAGAATGAGAGGTAAAAATTGTTTAATAAGGGAGATAAAATAGTATACGGTCAAACAGGCGTGTGCATAGTTGAGGATATTGCGCAGCGCGAGCTTATAAAGCACGTTAAAAGGCTTTATTATAAGCTAAGACCGATATATCAGCAGAATAATATTATTTATACGCCGGCAGAAAGCGACAAGGTACTTATCCGTCCTGTAATATCAAAGGACGAAGCGGACGCGCTTATTAAAAAAATGCCCGAAATATACGGCGACGCGTCTCAGGCGGCGGAAGACGGCGAATTCGGCTTTGCAAACTGCGAGGAGCTGGCAGCTACCGCCGTAAGAATACACCGCAAAAAACGCGCGGCAAAAAGCGCGCACAAAAGGCTTGGCTTTACAGACGAAAAAAACCTTGAGCACGCGGAGCGCCTGCTTTTCGGCGAGCTGGCAGAGGCGCTTGAAATAGATGTAAACGAAGTGCCCTGCATACTCTTTGCGGCAATTAAGGAATAAACGGAGTGATCTTGTGACCGAAGAAAAAAACCTTGAAACATTAAGCACCGAAATACTTGAAACCGAGGAAAGAGAGGCGGAGCGTTTTTCCTCCTCCCTTTATGAAAGGCTTGCGAGCCAGACGGATATGACCGAAGAAGAGCAGACGGCTTTAGCGGCAGAGGTTGAGGCTGAGGTTAAGGTGCTTGAAAACACCTCTTCACAGCTTAAAAAGGCGCAAAAATGGGCTTTCGATCAGGCGGACGAGCTGCGCACCAGACTTAAAGAGGGAAAAACAAGCGATAGCCGCGAGCTTTTAATACGCCGCGCACCGGCAAACTCGGTTATTGATTACGAGGAAGAAAAGACCAAAAACTTTGCCGCCGGCGTTAATTTTTATAAAATCGCGATAATACTTATTTCGGGCAGCTTTGCCGGTGTTATTATTGAAATGCTGTGGTGCTTTATACGCCACGGATATTTTGAAAGCCGCGCGGGGCTTGTATACGGTCCGTTTAATCTGCTTTACGGCGTCGGCGCTACCGCGCTCACGCTGCTGCTTTACCGTTACAGAAACCGCAGCGCCTCAATTTCGTTTTTCGGCGGAGTGATAATAGGCAGTGCGGTTGAATACCTGCTTTCGTGGGCGCAGGAAACGCTTTTCGGCTCTACCTCGTGGGATTACAGCGCCGTTCCGCTTAACATTAACGGCAGAATATGCCTTTTATATTCGGTGTTTTGGGGGCTGCTCGGCGTTATGTGGATAAAAAGCATATATCCGCGCGTTGCGAAGGTGATACTTAAAATACCCAATAAGGCGGGAAAAATAATAACGATATTGTTTTCGGTTTTTATTGTGTTCGATGGTATTATGAGCCTCGGCGCGGTTTGGCGGTGGTCTAAACGCATTGAAAACAAGCCTGCCGCTACCGCTGTTGACGAATTTTTCGACAGCCGCTTCCCAGATTCAAGAATGGAAAAAATATTTGCCAATATGGAATTTGGAAAATAATGCGGAATTCGTAATTCGGAATGCGGAATTATAAAAGCAAAAGCTTTAGCACAGCCGTTTTGATTTACGGTGTGTTAAAGCTTTTTATGTGTTATAAATTCACCTGTCATTGCGAGTGACGTTGCGGTTTTCCGTTCTCCTTGTCATTGCGAGCACCGTCAGGTGCGCGGCAATCCGTTTCTCCCATTCTTCGTCATTTCGAAGGAGCGAAGCGACTGCGGCAATCCGTTTTCCTTTTTTTAAAAAATAAAGTCTTTTTGCGCTCGTGCCGCGCGGGCACCCTATTTCTGTACGGACAGAAATAGGGGAAAGAGCCGTCGGAAACCCTTCCGATCGGGTTTCCGAACCTTCCTGTTCGAGCGGACGATTTAGCAAAACAGCGTTTTTAATACAATTACATCTCCGCTCTCAACAAACGGCACAAGGGGGTTCCCCTTGTGAATCCCCGTTCGTATAATCTTACAGTGTATTAAGCTATATGGCACATATAGCTTAATATAATTTTAAAAGCTTTAATATCTCCGTAATGCTTTACGGGTATTAAAGCTTTTTTATTTCGTAAGTTCAGTACAAACCTTATTACAATTTCAGCTTGCGTAGGGGTTTCAAAAGAAAAACGGATTGCCGCGCACCTGACGGTGGTCTCGCCTGCCGGCTCGGTCGGTGCTTCTGCTTCGCAGAGGTGTCCACCGGACACCCGCACCGCAATGACGAGGGAGCGGAAAAACGGATCAGCACGCACCATTCGGTGTTCGCAGCAACAACCCTTTAAACGTGCTTTTTACCACTGCTGCTTTTCGGGCAGCACGGTTATGTTGCTTACCATATCGCCGTTTATAAGCTTTTGGCTACCCTTTTTGTCTGTAAGTATTATCCAGTTTTCCTCTGCCGCAGTGATTTTACCCCGTGCGCCGAAGCTGTCGTTAAACATAGCGACAGAGCAAACCTTTCCTATAAAATCTTTAATAAGCTCGGTAGGCATATTTTGTTTTCCCCTTTTTTTTCTTTTGTTTATTATATTCAAATAAAGCCTGCTCCTGTTATTAAGCAGCGGAATAAGTAAAAGCAAAAAAACTATTATAAAAATTTCATATTGCATTTTAAATTACCCTATTGCTTAAAAAGCTTTTTATAGTTTGTCGGGTCATAGGCTTCAAGAAACGCCGTCCATTGCTCGTCTGTCACGGTCTCGCCGTTTTCGGCAATGTTGATATTATATATTTCGTAAAGATTTTCGGTTATGCGCTTATACTGCTTTTCGGTTTTTATTTTTGCCCTTAGCGCTATTGCGGACATAACGATCATAATTACAGCCAAAACCGCAAGCGGAATAAGGTGACGCCAATAAAACGAAGGCTTAAATCCCATTACTCCGAGCGAATCCTTCATAGCGGTGCCGAAAAGCGGAATTAAAAGTATCTCGGCTGCAACGCTTAACGCCCCAGCAACGGTTTTAAACCTGAAAAAGCTTAATATGTACCCCGCTATCATAACGGCGGTGCAGGCGCAAACCGATATAAGCAGATTTTTAATCGGCGCAAAATTATCGGTTCCGTAACGCACCAAAAACATACCCGCTATAAACATAAGATTTATTCCAACCGAGTAAATAAAAAACACGGTGTAAATAATACGCAAAGCCAGATAAAGCTTTCCATCGGTCTTGGCGTAACGTATGCCGTTTTTTTCTTCAACCATTCTTACGCGCCTAAGCACGTTATCATACATCTTCATAGCCGTTCTCCTTTACATTTAATATTATTATATCGCCGATTGTTACTCTTGACAAGTATTTTTTAAAAGTATTATAATACCGTACGGTGATGATTTATGGCAAAGCTTAATATTGTAATGGTAGAGCCCGAAATTCCGCAAAACACGGGCAATGTTGCGCGAACCTGCGCCGCCACGGGCGCAAGGCTGCACCTTGTGGGGCCTATGGGCTTTAAAATAGACGATAAAAAGCTTAAACGCGCGGGTCTTGATTACTGGCAGTATCTTGATATAACATATTATAACAGCCTTGATGAATTTTTTAATAAAAACAGCGGTTCGTTTTTTTATTTCACTACCAAAGGCAGGCAAACCCATTCCGAGGTTTCATACCCCGACAACTGCTATCTTTTATTCGGCAAGGAAACAAGAGGACTTCCCGAAGAGCTGCTTATTAAAAATCCCGAACGCTGCGTGCGTATTCCGATGCTCGGAGAAATACGAAGCCTAAATCTTTCAAACTCGGTTGCAATTGCGGTTTACGAGGCATTAAGGCAGTGGAATTACCCTGCTTTAGAGAATTTCGGTCAGCTCCATAACTATAAATGGGAGGATATCGGCTGAAAATCACCTGTTTTTTAAAATAAATATTGAAAAATCAGAAAAATGTGGTAAAATAGAGTTGTAAAATTTTTAACAATGTTTAACATATGTTTGAAAGGATGTTTTTAATGAACGCTCTCAACAAAAAAACCGTTGACGACATTAACGTAAAAGGCCAAAAGGTCCTTGTACGCTGCGACTTCAACGTGCCGCTGAAAAACGGCGTCATCACCGATGAAAACCGTATTATAGCGGCTCTTCCCACCATTAAAAAGCTTATTGCGGACGGCGGCAGAGTAATCCTCTGCTCACACCTCGGCAAGCCGAAGGGCGAGCCTAAGCCTGAGCTTTCCTTGGCTCCGGTTGCAAAGCGCCTTTCCGAATTGCTCGGCAAAGAGGTTGTTTTCGCGGCGGACGATAACGTTGTAGGCGAAAACGCAAAGGCTGCGGTTGCGGCTATGAAGGACGGTGACGTTGTACTTTTACAGAACACACGCTACCGTGCGGAAGAGACCAAAAACGGCGAAGAGTTTTCAAAGGAGCTTGGTTCCTTAGCGGATATTTTTGTTAACGACGCGTTTGGCACCGCTCACAGAGCGCACTGCTCAACCGTAGGCGTTGTATCTTATGTTAAAGAGGCTGTTGCAGGTTACCTTATAGGTAAAGAGCTTAAATACCTCGGCAATGCGGTTAACGATCCGGTACGTCCTTTCGTTACAATCTTAGGCGGCGCTAAGGTTGCAGATAAGCTTTCGGTAATCGAAAACCTGCTTAACAAGGCCGATACGCTTATTATCGGCGGCGGTATGGCTTACACCTTCTTAGCCGCTAAGGGCTACGGCGTAGGCAAATCGCTTCTTGATACCGAAAAGATAGATTACTGCCGCGATATGCTTAAAAAGGCAGACGAAAAGGGCGTTAAGATACTTCTTCCCATCGACTGCAGCATTGCGGATCACTTCCCGGATCCGATCGACGCACCTATTGAGGTAAAGAACGTTGACGCAGATAAAATTCCGGCGGACTATGAGGGTCTTGATATAGGACCGAAGACTGCTGAGCTTTTTGCAAACGAGGTTAAAAACGCCAAGACCGTTGTTTGGAACGGACCTATGGGCGTATTTGAAAACCCGACCTTAGTAGCAGGCACAATTGCGGTTGCCAAAAGCCTTGCCGAGACCGACGCCGTAACGATCATAGGCGGCGGAGACTCTGCAGCGGCTGTCAACACCTTAGGCTTCGGCGATAAGATGACCCACATTTCAACAGGCGGCGGCGCTTCGCTTGAATTCCTTGAGGGCAAGGAATTACCCGGCATTGCCGCACTTAACGATAAATAATTTTTATAATTTAAGGCTTGCCGCGGCAAGCCTTAAGTGATGTTAAAGGAGATATTTAATATGAATAAAGCTAAAAGAGCCGCAGTTATTGCCGGCAACTGGAAAATGAACAAAACCCCATCTGAAACAACGGCGCTTATAAACGAGATGAAGCCGCTTGTAGAAAATGCAGACTGCAAGGTAGTGCTTTGCGTTCCCTATGTTGACATTGCCGCAGCGGTTGCCGCAGCCGAGGGCTCAAACATTGAAATCGGCGCAGAGAACGTTCACTTTAAAGAAAGCGGCGCTTACACGGGCGAGGTTTCGGCTAAAATGCTTGTTGAAAGCGGCGTTAAATACGTTGTTGTAGGCCACAGCGAAAGAAGACAGTATTTCGGCGAGACCGATCAGACCGTAAACCTTCGCACACTTGCCGCCGTTAACGCAGGTCTTACCGCAATCGTATGCGTAGGCGAAACGCTTGAGCAGCGCGAGCTCGGCTATACCGAAACACTGCTTAAATTCCAGACCAAAATGGCGCTTACAAATATTTCAAAGGAACAGCTTAAAAATATTATTATAGCTTACGAGCCGGTTTGGGCAATCGGAACGGGCGTTACCGCCACCGCAGAACAGGCGGACGAGGGTAACGGTTATGTCCGTGCGGCTATTGCCGAGGCTTACGGCGAAGAAGCAGCCGAGTCTGTTACAATTCAGTACGGCGGTTCAATGAACGCCAAAAACTGCGACGAGCTTGTTACCAAAAACAATGTTGACGGCGGACTCATCGGCGGCGCTTCGCTTAAGGCAGAGGATTTTTCAATAATTGTTAAAGCCGCAAGCAAATAATCTTTAACAGGAGTAATACCAATGAAAAAACCCATAGTTTTAACTATAATGGACGGCTTCGGCATTAACCCCGAAACAAAGGGCAATGCAATTATAGCCGCAAACACACCGCGTCTTGATAAAATTTTTGCCGAGTGCCCCACCACCAAGATCGGCGCTTCGGGTATGGACGTAGGTCTTCCCGACGGGCAGATGGGCAACAGCGAGGTAGGCCACACAAATATAGGCGCAGGAAGAATTGTTTATCAGGAATTAACCCGCATTACAAAGTCTATTAAAGACGGCGACTTTTTTGAAAACAAGGCGTTTTCAGACGCTGTTAACAGCTGTAAGAAAAACGGCGGCGCCCTGCACCTTATGGGCTTGCTTTCAGACGGCGGCGTTCACAGCCATATCGAGCATCTTTACGGGCTTTTGGAGCTTGCCAAAAAGAACGGTCTTACAAAGGTTTATGTTCACGCCCTGCTTGACGGGCGCGACGTACCGCCCGCAAGCGCGGCGGATTATATCGACGCCTTAAACGCCAAGCTTAAGGAAATAGGCGTAGGTAAGCTTGCAACGGTTATGGGCAGATTTTACGGAATGGACCGCGATAACCGCTGGGAACGCGTAGGCAAGGCTTATGCCGCTTTGGTTTACGGCGAAGGCATACAGACAGACGACGCTGCGGCGGCTGTTCGTAAGTCCTATACCGAAATTGACGAAGAGGGCAAGCACATTACCGATGAATTTGTTTTACCCACCGTTGTTTCGGGAACCGAAAGAATAAAATCCGGCGACAGCGTTATATTCTTCAACTTCCGCCCAGACAGGGCAAGGGAAATTACCCGCACCTTTGTTGACGACGATTTCACAGGCTTTGAGCGCAAGGGCGGCAGGCAAAAGGTATTTTATGTTTGTATGACACAGTACGACGCTTCTATGCCGAACGTTGAGGTTGCCTTTAAGCCCGAAGAGCTTAACAACACCTTAGGCGAGTTTTTGGCAAATAACGGTATGACACAGTTGCGTATTGCCGAAACCGAGAAATACGCCCACGTAACCTTCTTCTTCAACGGCGGCAGAGAGGTTAAGTTTGACGGCGAAGACAGAATACTTGTTGCTTCGCCTAAGGTTGCAACCTACGATTTACAGCCCGAAATGAGCGCGAACGAGGTTTGCGATAAGGTATGCGAGGCTATTGAATCGGGCAAATACAACGTTGTTATTTTAAACTTTGCAAACTGCGATATGGTAGGCCATACCGGTGTGTTTGAAGCGGCGGTTAAAGCCGTTGAAACCGTTGATACCTGCGTTGGCAGAGTTGCAGACAGCACCCTTAAAATGGGCGGCGTAATGCTGCTTACGGCTGACCACGGCAACGCCGATAAAATGCTTGCGGAGGACGGCACTCCATTTACCGCGCACACAACAAATCTTGTTCCCTTCTCTGTTATAGGAAAAGACTGCGAGCTGCGCGAGGGCGGCAGACTTTCGGATATTTCGCCTACAATAATTAAGCTTTTAGGTCTTACTCAGCCCAAGGAAATGACCGGCACTTCAATAATTAAATAATTTTTATAACCGAAAGCCATTTATTTTGCTTTCGGTTATTTTTTATCGTCTGCGGTTTCCAAATAGGCAATTGCCAATTTGGAAATCGCGTTTTTTTATATGTAGAATTATGATATAATCAATGGTAAAAAGAGAGGATGATTATATGGCACTTATTAAATGTCCCGAATGTAACAACGATATAAGCGATCAAGCTGAAAAATGCCCGAAATGCGGTTATGAGCTGAAAAAGACCGAAGAACCGCCCAAAGACACAAAAAAGTTTAAGGGCAAAATCGATTATAAATATATAATACTCGGTCTGCTTGTTGTGGTGGTTGGTTTTTATATGCTTAATCAGCGCAACAACACTCAAACCGGCACAAGCAGTATTGACAGCGGCTCGCCTGCCCCATCTTCAGGCACTCAGCCGTCAGGCGGCAGCAGTACCCCCGCAGCAACGCCGGGCACCAATCAGGGCTATGTTGTTTATAACGATACCAATTTAGGCGTTCAATATGAAATACCTAGCTCTTACGGTACGTTTACCGATAATAACGGTCTTACCTATGTCGGCGCCAGTATAGACAGCGAAGGTGCTCTTATCCCCTACATTGTGCTTGGGTGGAGCAACAGCCATAATAATCCCGTTCAGTTTTTAAACGCCTTTACAGACGAGCTTCGCAAAACCTACAATGATGTTGCTATTACAATAGATTTGGTTCAGGGAAATCTCGGTCAATATTCGGTTTACGGTATTCAGTATACCTACAATTCAAGCGGTCATCTTGTTGTAGATAACAGGTACGCCACAGTTATAAACAATAAAATATTTATGATAGGCAGTAAGGAAGAAAACGTTAATCAGGAATATATAAACGATATAATACGGGTAATGTTTAACACCTTAAAGGGAGGAAATTAATATATGGCGCTTATTAAATGCAAGGAATGCGGCGAGGAAATTTCCTCAGGCGCGGCATTCTGCCCCCATTGCGGCTATAAAAACGAAACGCGCTTTTGCCCAGATTGCGGCAAGGATGTAAGCGATACAGACATTACCTGCCCCAATTGCGGCTGCCCGTTGCATAAAAAAAACGCAACCAATATAATAACCGAAAACCTTGATAAAATTACCGGTGCAAAATCCGAAAGTTATGTTTCGTTTAAGGATCTGTTTAAGGGTACCTTCAAAAAGCACACCTCAGACGATTTAGACGCGGTGTTTGTTTGCGGAACTGAAAAAACCACGCCTGCAATAAACGATATTAACCCGAAAAACGCTGGTGCATGGGTTTATTTCAAAATATTTCTGTTCTTTTTAATTGCATATATTCCCACAAGAATAGGTTTTGTAACATACGGAAATTCCAACTTTTTACCGGCTATGATAATGTTGGGAGCGCTTGCAATGCCGGTTACGGTGCTTATATTCTTTTTTGAAATAAATGTGTTCCGGAATATACCCTTTTACAGAGTAGTAGAATACTTTATTTTAGGCGGTTCTTTATCACTTATCACTGCGATCTTGTTTTTTGAAATCGGTCTTAATACAGATATTTCAACATATACCGGCGCGCTTATGGTAGGACTTATTGAAGAAGCGGCTAAAGCTACGATAGTTGCCGTATTTCTGTTCAGAGATAAAAAGTGCAAGTATATTTTAAACGGTCTGCTTATAGGTGCAGCGGTAGGCGCAGGCTTTGCCGCATTTGAAACTGCCGGTTATATTTTAAGATACGGCTTAAGCAGCGGTCTTGAAACAATGCTGGGAATTATTAAGCTACGCGGATTTTTAGCCCCCGGTGGTCATGTTGCGTGGGCGGCTATAGAGGGCGCGGCGCTTATGTTTGTTAAAGGCTTTGACAGGCTTGACAAAAAGCACCTTAACGATAAAAGATTTTTGCTTATCTGCCTTATTCCGATAGTTCTGCACGGAATATGGGATATGCCTATCAACTTGCCGTTCTACGGCGTACCGATCATAATGACGGTTCTTGCCTGGTTAGTAATAATTTACTTTATAAACTTAGGTCTAAAGCAGGTGGACGAGGCTAAAAAGCTTCATATTGCAGAAAGCACGCAAAGCGAAGAATAAATTGCAAAGCCGGATTTTTTGTAATTCCGGCCGCTAAGCGTTAAAAATCATATTATCTGAAAAGAAAACGGATTGCCACGCGCCCGTCGGCGCTCGCAATGACAAGGCGACGGCTTATTACATATTTTACAGTTATTCAATAATTAAACGGTGTGTCATTCTGAGTGACGTTGTGAGCGCCTGCAGTGCAGAGAGAAGCGAGCAACGGCGGGCGCCGCGGTCAAAAGTTGTTCGCGCTCCAAGCGAATAA
>ERZ773139.222-NODE-222-length-80576-cov-11.566188_pt1 | contig 80576 bp, 53 predicted proteins | sample MGYA00580854_ERZ773139 | MGnify/ENA primary metagenome ERZ773139 (study PRJEB29015, sample SAMEA2737809) | human gut metagenome | biome: human gut; feature: human-associated habitat; material: faeces | place: China | collected 2012 ...
TTATATCGGCGGTAAACAATATGGCGAGGGTTCTTAAATCGATGGCAGATAATCCGTATACGGCTCAGAATTACGTAACCGATTATTATAATAATTATACTACTCTCAGCGCATGGCTTTACGATATGAAATCCATGCCGCTTAGTATTGACAGAATTTATCTTTATCCGTCGGATAACGGAGAAAAGCCGAAAATGCCCGGATTTTTCAGAAAGCTTAAATTTGGTGTTGATAGGTTTGCGGTATCCTTTACTTCCGAATACGGCGAAAATAAGAAATCGGGCAAAACTGACCTTAAAATATGGGTAAACTGGGGCAGGGATCAGGCAATGGTGCTTAATTCTCTTATTGAGGAATCCTTCACGTCCGAAACCGGAATAAAGGTCAACCTTGAGCTTACCGACGCAACGCTTGTTAAAGGCATACTTTCTGGCAACGCTCCGGATTTATCCTTACACCTTGCGAGAACCGAGCCGGTTAATCTGGCGATGCGCGGGGCGCTTTACGATCTGACTCAATTCGACGATTATGACGAGGTTTTAAAGCGTTTCGGAGACTCTGCCGATGTGCCGTACAGATACGGCGGCGGAACATATGCGCTTCCCGATACGCAGTCATTTTATATAATGTTTTACCGCAGGGATATTCTTGAAAAGCTGGAAATACCCGTTCCCGAAACATGGGATGAATTTTTGGCGGCGACTGCGGTTCTGCAGAGGAACAATATGCAGTCGTGGATACCATACACACAGATAACCTCTACCGCAACGGTTAATACGGGCGTCGGCGGGCTTAATCTGTTCGCCTCGATTTTACAGCAGCACGGCGGAGAATTTTATAACGAAGAGAAAAATGCAACCGCTCTTGAAACACCCACGGCTCTGGGCGCGTTCACATTCTGGACGGATATGTATACAAAGTATAAGCTTCCAACCACAGCCAGCTTTTACAACCGCTTCAGACTGGGAACAATGCCGCTGGGTATTGAGGTTTATACGCTTTATACAACGCTTACCGAGGCGGCGCCGGAAATAGACGGGAGATGGGGTATAGCATTAGTTCCCGGAACCGAGCAAAACGGAACGGTCAACCATACCGTTTCGGGCGCGGGAACGGGCTGCGGCATAATTTCATCTTCAAAGAACAAGGAAGCCGCATGGGAGTTCCTCAAATGGTGGACCTCCGCCGATACGCAGCTTAGATATAACAATAATGTCGAGTCTATACTCGGCGCGGTTTCAAGAACAACTACGGCAACGCTTGCGGCATTTGAAAATATGTCGTGGAAAAGAGAGGATCTTGATGTTTTGCTGAAGCAGCGCGAAAATATAAGCGAGATACCCGAGGTCGCAGGAAGCTACTACGTGTCAAGGGCGGTCGATCAGGCGTTTTGGGCGGTAATCAACGGCGAGGAAACGCCTAAGGATTCGCTGAGCGAATGGGCGGAAATTGCGGATAACGAAATTGAAAGAAAAATAAATCAGTACAGTAAAAGGTTGCAGAGCAATGAGTAAGACAAAGCTTGATAATAAAAAGGAAAAGGTCGGAATAGAAACCTCGTTCAGGGACAAAATGCCGTATTATGTTATGCTGGCGCCGTTTATGGTGTTTTTTGCCGCCCTTATAGCCCTGCCTATGATAGCCTCGGTTGCGCTGAGCTTTTTTGAGTTCGATATGGTTTCAATGCCGGTTTTCAACGGATTTTCAAACTATTTCCGTATGCTTTTTGACGACGAGGTGTTTATAACAACTCTGAAGAATACCCTGATTCTTGCGGTTATAACCGGTCCTGCCGGATTTCTGCTTTCTTTTGTGCTTGCATGGTTTTTAAACGAATTTAAACCGACGGTAAGAACGGTACTTTCGTTTATGTTTTATTGCCCCGCGCTTATAGGCAACGCTTATTATATCTGGCAGGTGGCGTTTTCAAACGACAGCTACGGCTACGTAAACAGTATGCTTTTGTCCCTGGGATTTATAACAGAGCCTGTGCAATGGCTTAAAAACGCAAGTTATGTTATGCCCATTATAATTGCGGTACAGCTGTGGATGAGTATGGGCGTGTCTTTCCTTGCAAATATATCGGGTCTTCAAAACGTAAACAGCGAAATGTACGAGGCGGGAGCCATAGACGGCATACGAAACCGTTGGCAGGAGCTGTGGTATATAACCCTCCCGTCAATGCAGCATATGCTGCTTTTCAGCGCGGTTATGCAGATATCGTCGGCATTCTCCATAAGCCAGCTGCCTATTGCCCTCGCGGGCTATCCCTCTGTCGGGAACAGGGTGGATACCATTGTTTCATATCTTGCTGATGCGGGTACCGTGCGATATGAAATGGGCTACGCTTCGGCAATCTCGGTATTGCTGTTTGTGCTTATGATTATTGTAAGAATAGTAATAGGCAAGCTTATAAACAAGGTCGGAAAGTGAGGAAAAACGGATTATGAAATCAAACACAGCTGCCGTAAGCAAACCGGGACTGTTTAAACGCATACACGAAAACAGAACCGCCAAAACCTCACAAAGCAAAAAATATACGCGTTCAAAGGCGGGAAATACGGTTTATGTTGTCATACTGCTTGCGTTGGGAGTTTTCTCGGTCCTGCCGTTGGTGTATTGCATTGCAACCTCATTTAAACCGCTTGACGAGCTTATGATATTCCCGCCGCGTTTTTTTGTAAACAGACCTACCGTTCAGAATTATCTTGCGCTGCCCGGATTGTTATCAAACCTGAGGATACCGCTTTCAAGATATATATTCAACAGCTTCTTTGTGGCAATAATAACAACGTTTCTTTATGTAACGGTTTCCACGCTTGCGGCGTTTGTTCTCACAAAATCGCCTCTTAAATCGAAGAAAAAGATTTTTACCGTTGTTCAGTATGCTTTGCTTTTCAATACATATACGCTTGCAATACCGCAATACCTTATATTTTCGTATATAGGAGTAATAGATACCTATTGGGCGTATATTCTGCCGCATATCGCTACGACGATGGGCGTATTCCTCATGAAGCAGTATATGGAGGGGAGCGTGCCGGACGCGATTATGGAGGCGGCAAAAATCGACGGTGCCGGTCCTTACAGAATATTTGCTCAGATTATTGTTCCCATGGTTAAGCCCTGTATTATGACCCTTACTCTTTTCGGGTTCAGAGATGTTTGGTCCGCGCTGCCCAACGGAACAATATTTAACGAATCGCTTAAAACACTGCCCGCAATAATGACGCAGATCAACGCGGGCGGAATAGCGCGTTCGGGAAGCGCCATGGCGGTTACGGTAATAATGATGATACCGCCTATGGTTGTGTATATGGTATCGCAAAGCAATGTACTTGAATCAATGAACAGTGCCGGAATTAAATAACGGGGGGAAATGCGGTCTATGAAATTAAAAAAACATATTGTATCATTTTCAGCCGTTATGCTAATTGCTTTATTAACTGCTTTTCAGGCTTTGTCGGTTTTTGCGTATGACGGCGAAATACCGTATACAAGCTATACCTATTGGGAAAGCGACGGATTTACCGCGGTTTCCGCCAAGGCAGCATATAAAACCGAAACCGTGCTTACAGCCGAAAGAATCGGTGTTGAGGACTTTGCGGAAATTGCCGATGTTTGTACGGATGAAGCGGGTAATATTTATATACTGGACGGCAAGTCCTCACGTATTATAATTTTAAATTCGGATTACGGCGTAAGGGGCCTTATAAGCTCGGTTTTAAACGGAGAAGAAAAGCTTAAATTCGAGAACGCCAAGGGTATATACGTCGATATGTCGGGCGGAATATATATTGCCGATACGGAGAACGCAAGAGTTATCGTCTGCAATGAAAACGGCGAATGCAAAAAAATAATAACTCTGCCCGAATCCAAGCTCATTCCCGACGGATTTAACTACCGCCCCATAAAGGTGACGGCGGATTCAAGAGGATATGTTTATGTTTTAAGCGACGGCTCTTATTACGGAGCTATTCTTTATTCTCCGAAGGGCGAATTTTACGGTTTTTACGGCGCAAACTCGGTTGAAAGTTCGGTTTTAACGGTAATTTCCTCGCTTTGGGATAAGCTTACTTCAACTAATGCCAAGCGCGCGCGGCAGACAAGCAAGCTTCCTTATCAGTTTACCGACCTGTTCGCCGATAAAAGCGATTTTATTTACACGGCTACGGGAAAGATACCGGGGAGCAGCCAAAAATCCCAGATAAAGCGGTTAAGCCCGGGAGGGAAAAACATACTTGATTCGTCCGACGTCGTATTCGGAGATAAGGAGACAGCTTCATTTAAGGGCGAAAAGCGGACGCAGAATATTTCGGGCTTGGCGGTTGACGGCGACGGTTATATTTACTGCTATGACGAAGCAAGCGGCAAAATATTTATGTATGACGGTGAATGCTATATGATGACCGCTTTCGGAGGCGGCGGAGACGGCATTCAAAACGGAACCTTCAGACAGATAGCGGCGCTTGATATATTGGATAACGGCAAAAAAATAATCGTTGCGGACGGCTTGAAGCTTACTCTTACGGTTTTCGGCGAAACCGATTACGGAAGGGAGCTGAAGGAGGCAAGGAGGCTGACGCTTGACGGCGACTATACTTTATCAAAGACGGTATGGGAAAGCATTTTAAAAGAGGACAGCAACTGCCAGCTTGCCTATATAGGTCTTTCAAAGGCGGCGCTTGCCGACAAGGATTACCGCGCCGCCGCAGATTATGCAAAGGCCGGTCTTGACAGGGAGCTTTACAGCAAGGCGTTTAACTATAACCGAAAAGCTTTTTTAAAGAACAATTTTAATATTCTTATGCCTGTAATTTTGTTGACTGTTGCAGCGATTGTTGCAGTTTGTATAATTATAAAAAAGAAAAAAATCGTCATTGTAAAGTCGCCTAAAATAAGATTTGCACTTTCGGCACCGTTCCATCCGGCAAACGTTTTCAGTGAAGTGAAAGCCAAAAATGCAGGCTCGGTTTATGTAGGGGTTGCGATTATAGCGCTTTACTACATAACCTCTGTATTAAAGGCAACGGCAAGCGGATTTTTATTCCGTTCCTCGGATAATTCCTTTAATTCGGCGCTGGTTCTGGTTCAGACCGTCGGCTTTGTTCTGCTTTGGACCTTGGCTAACTGGGCGGTTGCAACATTGCTTGGCGGGATAGGCAAGCTGAAGGAAATATTCACGGTTATATGCTACAGTATAATACCGATGGTATTCGGCAATGCGGTTTACATCCTGTTTTCGTATATGCTCAACGCCGACGAGGGAGAATTTCTCATAATATTCGTGACGGCAATGCAGCTTTACTCGGTGCTTATGGTAGTAATAGGATCCGTAATCATACACGACGTGGGCATCGGAAGATTTTTGTTAATTACTTTGCTTACGCTTATAGGTATTGTAATTATCGTATTCCTTTTTGTGCTTATAGTTATATTCTTCCAGCAGGCGGCGGCATTTGCGGCTACGCTCTGGCGCGAAATATTTTTCAGATAAGGTGAATTAAAGGTGAAAAGAAAAATATCTGCTGTTATTCTGTCCGTGCTTTTGCTTACCCTGGCGGCAGGCTGCGGTACGAACAAGGGAACCCCTCTCTCGGCTTTTGACAGCAAACACAAAAATAAAAGCGAACAGAGCTTTACTGCGGCGGAAAACAGCGAATGGTCGCTTCAATGGGATAAGGAGCATTACCGAATATTGCTTAAAAGCAAGGCTGACGGCACAACCTGGTCGACCCTGCCCGAGGAGCTTTTAACTCCTGCCTTTGATGAAGACGGATATGAGGTAAACAACAATCCTCAGCTTGAAAATCCGCTTACGGTGCAATATATAAATCCGGAAAATATGCAGCCGGAGGTTCTTTACGGCTATACCGGAAGCCTCAAAAAAGGCGCATACGGGCTTGAAAAAATAAGCGGCGGCATTAAAATAACGTATTATTTCGATAATAAGCAGATTTCGGTTCCGGTTGAATATAAGCTTCTTGAGAACGGCATTAACGTGTCTGTTGATCCGACTGAAATAACCGAAGGCGACAACAAGGTTTACAGTATTGCTCTCTCTCCGTTTTTCTGTTCGGTAAGCAACGGCTCGTCAGACGGGTATCTGTTTGTGCCTTCGGGCAGCGGCGCTTTAATAAAACCGCACGAATGGGAAGCGGACGTGGGCTATACCTGCTCTTATCCCGTGTACGGCGAGGACGGACAGCTGAAAAATACAAATAACAGCGGAATAACAAATTCTCAGCCGGTAAGGCTCCCCGTTTACGGTGCGGCGGACGGAAACCGCGGCGTTCTTGCAATAATAGAGAAAGGCGCGGAATCGGCAAGCATTAACTGCAATGTCGGCAACAGGAAATTCGGATTTTCCGCCTGCTATGCGGGCTTTGAAATACGCGGCGTCGCATCGGACGGTTCTTATTCCGAAAATGCTCAGGTATCCGCGATTTCGGTAAGCTTTTTACCGCTTACCGGCGAAAAAGCAAGCTACAGCGGAATGGCGGAGGCATACAGGAATTATCTTATAAAGGAATACGGTATAGAAAAAGTCTCAAAGGAAACGGCGGCTTCTCTGGAGCTTTTGGGCGCAACGCAGGTTGACTCGCAGTTTTTGGGAATACCGTACAGATCGCTTTATCCTATGACAACCTTTAAACAGGCTTTAAGCATCTTAAAGGAGTTCACGGACAGAACCGGCGTTGCCCCGGCAGTTAAGCTTTCGGGCTTCGGGCTTTCCGGCTTAAATAACGGAAAAGCGGCGGGCGGTCTTAAAACCGCAGCGGTACTCGGCAGCAAAAAGGATATTAAAGCTTTTACAGATTACAGCTCCGGTATCTCAGCTGGGCTTTATATGAATTACAATATAGTCAATTTTTCAAAATCCGGCGCGGGAATAAGCAAAACCTTCGACTATGCCCGCAATACGGTAGGGCAGAAGGCTCTTGCCCGCAAACGCGTGCTCGGCAGCGATAAGGAGGAAAAGGTCGCCGAATATTTTGTTGCCAGAGAAAAGCTTTGCGAATTGGGTAAAAAGGCGGCGGATAACGCAATCGAGACCGGCATAGCGGGGCTGTCCCTGGCAGAAGCGGCGTCGGGAGTTTATTCGGATTATTCAAATCAGAAATATTATGCCCGCGGAGGCTTTGCAACGGATTATTCCGAAATTATCGGCTACGGAAAGGAAAAGGGAAATAAAATATTGGCGGACGGTGCGAATTTATATGCGGCGGTATCTGCCGATATTATAACCGGCGCTCCGGACTGCTCGGATAAAAACGATCTGTTTTATGCCGATATTCCGTTTTACCAAATGGTTTTCAAGGGCTATATACCTATGACGGGACCCGCGGTAAATCTTGCGGCGGAGTCTGCAGACCGCCTGCTTTTTGCCGCCGAAACCGGAATGGGCTTAGGTTTTACGTTTATAGGCAGCTACAGCTCGGATTTGTTTTCGGCCGAGGAAAATATTTATCACTCGGTTCTTTACGGCACAGGCTCAGATGACGCCTGTAAAGCTGTAGGCGGGTATTTAAAGTATTTTGAGGCAGTTGAGGGCGCTGTAATTTCGGAGCATTCGATTTTAAGCGATACTTTAAGAAAAACGGTTTTTGATAACGGCGTTGAGGTATATATAAATTACGGCGTTACCGCCGCAGTTACAGCCGCAGGCACGGTTGAAGCACGGTCATACATATTTACGGAGGGGAAAAGATGAAAAGAAAGAAAAATCGCGGCATAACCGCCTTAAAGGCTCATTACGGCCGCATATGCGTTTTCCCTTGGATTATAGGGCTGGTGCTGTTTTTCGGATTGCCTATAATACAGTCGGTGTTTTATGCGTTTTCCAAGGTTTCGCTTACAACAAACGGACTTAAAACAAGCCTTGTGGGTTTTAAAAACTTTAAATATATATTTGCACAAAACGCGGATTACCTCGACTATATAGCTTCGGCGGTTGTGAAATTTCTCTATTCGTTTCCGGTAATAATCATCATAAGCCTTATTTTGGCGCTTATGCTTAATCAGAAGTTTCGGGGAAGAATATTTTTCCGTGCGCTTTATTTTCTTCCTGTAATAATTGCAAGCGGGGCGGTACTCAATGTTATTCTAAGCTCTGTTTCCGAGGGCGTTTCAAACATAAAAACCGATGAAAGCGTAGCTATGGCTATGTTTGACGTTAACGGAATAGTTGAAGGTCTGGGGCTTCCGCAAAAGCTGGGCGATTATTTTGTAACGGTTATAAACGGAATAATGAATATGATATGGAACTGCGGAGTGCAAACTGTGCTGTTTATTTCGGGTATGCAGACCATACCGCCGCTTTTATACGAGGTTTCAAAGGTGGAAGGAGCGACAAAGTGGGAGGAATTTTGGTTCATAACCTTCCCGATGCTTTCCCGCGTCACGGTGCTTGTTGCGGTATTCACTATGGTGGAGCTTATGACCGATCAGAGCAACTCGGTTATGCGGCAGGCTTATACGTTCATGAGAATGCAGAATTACGGCGAGGGTTCGGCTATGCTCTGGAGCTACTTTGTCGTTATAGGAGCTATTATGGCGATTGTTATAGGCACTTACGGCAGATTTTGTATGAAGCGTTGGGAATAGGGGGGCGAGGAGCATATGATCAAAAATAAAAAGGCCGCAAGAGCCGCCGCGTCGGTCGGATATTCAGTTTTCAGATTTGCACTGCTCATTGCGATAGGGTATATCGTTATCTATCCGGTTATATATATGATATCCTCGTCGGTTAAAACACCCGCCGCTTTTTCCGATCCGAGCATAATTTATATTCCTAAAAAGATCACCTTTGAGTATTATTCGATAGCCGTAAAGGCGCTTGATTATGTGAGCAGCCTGCTCTCAACCCTTAAATATGAGCTTGTGAGCGCCGTTATTGAAATACTTATTTGCTCTTTTATAGCATACGGACTCGCAAGATTTGATTTTAAGGGTAAAAGATTTCTGAATTTTGTGCTTATACTTACTATTTTGGTTCCGGCGCAAATGATAATTATTCCTATGATGACAAACTATTCGCAGCTTGATATTTTAGGAATATTCGGTCTGTTAAATAAGCTTACGGGAATAGATATCCGACCGAATATACTCGGCACGGCGTGGACGTTTTATCTGCCGTCGGTTTTCGGAGTGGGACTGCGTTCGGGAGTGCTTATTTATATCTATGTTCAGTTTTTCAAAGGTTTGCCTAAGGAGCTTGAGGAGGCGGCATGGATAGACGGCGCCGGTCTTTTCAGAACATTCTTTTCAATCGCCGTCCCTTCCTCCTCGGTTGTTTATACAACCGTAACGCTTTTCGCTCTTATCTGGCATTGGAACGATTATTATCTGGCGGTTATGTATCTTTCGGATAAATTCCCGCTCGCCGTTAAGATTTACGATATTGATAATTTAATAACCGCTTTAAATATATGGGGAGGCGCTAAGGCTATCTCAACCAAATCCGCCGCCTGCTTTATGTTTATTGCGCCGATGCTTATTCTTTATTTGATTCTGCAAAGAAAATTCGTCCAAAGCATCGACAGAGTGGGTATTACGGGGTGAGATTTATGCGAGAAAAAATTTGTATAGACGGTAATTGGCTGTTTCATCGGGGCGACTTTGATAAAAAAACTCCGGCATTAAAGGGGCCGGTTTATATATCCTCAAAGAGCGAGTCGGAAAAATGGGGTCCTGCCGCAAGATTTTACGACGATAAAAGCGATTCTTACGATGACGGCAGGGAATTGAGCTGCGACCGCTGGGAAACGGTTGACCTGCCGCACGATTATATGATAGAAAAAACGCCGGATCGCGGTTGTAACAATACGCGCGGATACGTTGAATACGAAAACGCGTGGTACAGAAAATATCTTAAAATAACAAAGGAGGACGAGGGCAAGAGAATTACCCTTTATTTCGAGGGAATTGCGACTCAAAGCGATATATATGTAAACGGTCATATTGTGAAGCATAATTATTGCGGCTATAATCCCTTTGAAATCGATATTTCCGACGTTCTCGAATATGACGTGACCGCTGTTAACGTTGTCGCCGTATATACAAACGCCAAGGCGCATAACGGCTGGTGGTATGAGGGCGGAGGAATTTGTAGGCACGTTTGGCTCCAAAAAACCGCGCCGGTATGCGTTGAAACTCACGGACTGTACATATTGCCGGAAAAATGCGGCGAAAACGAATGGCAAGTTACGGCAACGGTTACGCTTTTAAACGAAACGCAGACCGCTCAAAGGGCGGATGTTTCGGTAAGACTGCTCGACGGAGAAAAGGTCATCGGCAAATCCTGCGATACGGCAGATATTGCGTCTTACGGAAAAACCGACAGCAAAACGGAAATATCTGTCTCGGCGCCGAGGCTTTGGGATATAAACGACCCGTATATGTATACAGCCGAGGTGACCGTTTGCGTAAACGGAGACGAATACGACAGATATACAGATAGATTCGGGTTCAGAAACTTTGAATTTAACTGCGATAAGGGATTTTTGCTCAACGGCAGAAGGGTCACCGTAAACGGCGTTTGCTGTCATGAGGGCTTCGGAATTACCGGAAGGGCTGTTCCGGATTCGATACAGCGGTATCAGATAAGGCTTATGAAGGAAATGGGAGCAAACGGCTACCGAACCTCGCATTATCCGCATTCCGAGGCAACGATGGACGCGCTTGATGAAGGTGGCTTTATAGTTATGAACGAAACCCGCCGCTTTAATTCCGACCGCGACAGTATAGAGGAGCTTGAGATGCTGGTAAAGCGGGACAGAAACCGTCCCTCGGTTTTTATGTGGTCGATAGGAAACGAGGAGCCTACTCATAAAAGCGGCGTCGGCGTTCGGATAACAAAGCGCCTTACCGCCGCCGTTAAAAGGCTGGACAGCTCACGCCCCGTAACAAGCGCCATCGACTCCGATCCTCTTAACGCGCCGGTTGCCGAATGCAGCGAAATATTGGGTATAAATTATAATTTACAGCTTTGGGATAAAATCAGGGAAAAATATCCGAAAACGCCTGTTTATATTTCTGAATGCTGCGCTACGGGAACAACGCGCGGCTGGTATTATCCGAACAATTCTGATTTAGGAAGATTTTCCGCCTATGATAAGGATACTAATAATTGGTTTTTAGGCAGAGAGAAAACCGCTGCGGAATTGCTTCGGCGCCCGTGGATTGCAGGCGCGTTTCAATGGTCAGGCATAGAGCATCGCGGCGAAACGGTATGGCCGAGGCTTTGCTCCGCTTCGGGAGCCGTTGATCTGTTCTTAAATAAAAAGGACGCCTTTTATCAGAATAAATCCTTCTGGACGGAAGAACCTATGGTTCATATTATGCCGCATTGGAATATGCCCGAGTGTATCGGTGAGGAAATAAGAGTCGTGGTTTACAGCAACTGCGAAACGGCAGAGCTGTTTCAGGACGGTCGCTCTCTCGGTAAAAGAACGTTAGGTCCTGTAAGCCATGCGGAATGGCAGGTTGTTTATAAGCCGGGGAAAATAACAGTTGTAGGAGAAAAAAACGGAGTAACCGTAAGCGAAACGGTTGAAACTACAGATCCGGCGGCCGAATTAAGGCTTACCGCCGTTTCCGAAAATCCTAAATCGGGAAAAAGAGACGCGGTGCTTGTAAGCTGTTACTGTGCAGATGAAAAGGGACGCTCCGTACCGGACGCCTCGCCGGAAATATCCTTCTTCTGCGACGATAATTCGGTAGCGAGAGTAGCGGGAACAGGCTCGGATAACTGCGACTGCGTTCCGCCAAGCTCGAAAAAGCGTAAAATGTGGGCGGGCTTGTGCAGCGTACTGCTTGAAACAACCGGCAAAAAGGGAAGCATTACTCTTTATGCCAAGGCGGACGGACTAAAGCCGACAAGCCTTAAAATTTCGGTTGAATAATTTATTTTTTCTCCGTAATTTTTCTTACCTGCGCGCCGTTTATATCGCAGGCGTCGGTATTCGTTTTAACCGCAAGCGCGGCTCCGATACCGGCGGCCTCTCCCGTTGCGAGGCAGTTTGGCATAACCCTTGTGCTTGAAAGAACGGTTCTTTCAACCGAAATACAGCGCCCCGCGACGAGCAGATTGCGAATATTCTCAGGAATAAGGCATCTGAAGGGTATTCCGTGACTGTCGCCCTTTTTATAGGTGTTGTCGATTTTAATTTCCGTAGAATTCTTGTTGTTTGCGGCGGAGTGGCAGTCGAGCCAGTAGGAGTTTCTCGCAATTTCATCGTCAAAGTTGCGCCGATTTACATAATCGTCTAACGTTACGGTGTATTTTCCCTTTATCCTGCGGGATTCGCGAACGCCGATAAGCGGTGCCGTTTCAACGAGATATGAGTCCCCGAAGGTCTCTGGCAAATACTCCTTAAGCGCCGTTATATATTGCTCGGCGGTTTTTCTTCCGAGAATATACGCCTTACTTATCTCTTCGCTGTCGGTCGGGTTTTCGATATATAAATGTCCGCCGTTTACAATAAGGGTATCTCCGAACATTACGGGGATAAAATGGCGGGTAATAAGCGGATATTTTCCGTCCGATATAATTTTCGGCCATATTCCGTCGTCGAAATTGCTGTTGATTTTTATATTTATTTTATCGGTATGAACATTGCCTATCGCAAAGCAAAGGCTTGACGACTGAACCTCGCCGTCCTGACCTATTTCGAAGGGAACGCCGCTGAACGCCGCCAAATCGCCGTCGCCGGTGCAGTCTATAAACACCTTCGCGCGATACACCTTAAGTCCGCCCTTGCCGGCAACGTATATGCGTTTTATTCTTCTGTTTTCGGTCTCGGCCGAGCAAACGGACGACTGAAATAAAACCTCGGCGCCGCTTTCGGTAACCATATCGTCGTATACACGCTTAAGGTCCTCCGGAGAAAGCTTTATCCAATCCCATTTATATTCCGGTATACCCATTCTTTTTTTATACCGTTCGAGTATTTCAACCGGAACGGAGCGGTATATAAGCTTTTCACCGTCGGTAAACGGAGCAAATGCCGATACCATTCCCATAGTTCCCATTCCTCCGAGAGCAGAGGTTGCCTCCGTAAGCAATACCTTAACTCCCAATCTCGCGGCGGCTATGGCGGCACAGCAACCCGCCGGTCCTCCTCCGCAAACTATAACGTCGTATTCCGAACAATTTTCTGAAAAAGGTATATTCATACTGAGCCTGCTTTCTTTTAAAATTTATATTTATTATATAACGGCAGGCTGCCGTTTTCTATAACAAAAGTTTTAAAATTCAGTAAAAAAGTTAAAAATCAAGAGAGAGGGTTTATTTTTGCTTTCTGTTAACGAATGGATAGAATTGCTTGAACGCGGCCATAGGTTTAAAATATACGTTTGGTGCCGACCGGACGTTGCAAAAGCCTTGAATATAAGCTTTAGCCGCAGGATACACAGCAACGCCTTTTGCGACTATATGAAATCGACCCCCGAGGGCATAAGAAACTGTGTGCGTTGCCGAGTCTGTGCCGATAAGCTCGCCCAAAGGCGGGGAATATTCGGTGCTTTTTGCATTCACGGAATGTTTGAGGTTTGTTGTCCGGTTATTTTTAAAAACGAATGGACGGCAACCGTATATGTAAGCAATCTTTGCCCCGATGTGAAAGAAACGCAAAAGCGCATGGCAGGAAGTTGCAAAAAATACAGCCTTTCATACAAATATGCGGAATCGCTGATTGAAAAAACGGATAATGAGATTGATTTAAAAAGCGCCGAAGCTATCGCAGAAGCCACTGCGGAGATAATTATGGCAAGGCTTGAAAATGTTGGGTTCAAAAGGCTTTCCGTTCCCGAACCCGTAAAAAAACTTATCGACGCTGCGGCGGATTTTTATTCCTGCGAAACGCTCAAGTCGGCTTCCGAAAAATATTACATAAATGAAAAATATTTGGGACATTTATTTAAAGAAATCACAGGATTCGGCTTTTGCGATTACAAAAACAAAGTAAGACTTAACGAAGCGGCTTATATTCTGAGAAACGGTAACCGTAAAATCATAGATATTGCCGTTTCGGTAGGGTATGATAATGTTTCCTATTTTTCAAAAAAGTTTCGATTGGAGTACGGAATCTCCCCTACCGAATACCGTCGTATAAACAATAAATAAGTACTATGCAATTCAAAAAACTGCGTTGCTTCCATTCATGATTTTGATTTGATGATGGTCTCGACTTTATACACTTTCAATTCCTTTTCTATGTTTACAGCGGCTCATATTTTGACTTTCCATTGGATTTAAAATTTCATATCATCAATAAAGCATCAAAAACATATTATTCTATTTAAAATTTGTTATGAAAGGCTTAAAAATGCAAGTTTTTGATGTTTTTCAACTGCTCAACATTCACTCCAAAACCGAGTGCCGAGGGTTCAAGTCCTTCTGCCCCTGCCAGTGTAAAAACCGCTTAACAAAGCCATTTGTGCGAGGTTGAGCGGCTTTTTTATTTCTTAAATTCGGTTTACATAATGCCATTTTGGGGTTTATTTTGGGTTTATTACTTTTATTTTGGGGTTTAAAGCTGTACAAAATTCAGAAGAAAATAATAATCCGCTCCCACAAAAAAAATAACGGGGAGCGGTTCAATGTTACCCTGTTTACAGTAGCAGATATTCTGACTGTAATCGTATTTACATAGTTTTTCTCAATATGTCTTTTTGTAGCCGGCAAATATTATCTTCTTTTTTTCTCTTCGATTTTATCAAACATTTTCTTATGGATAGCTATTATCGTCTGTGATATATCGTGTAGCTTGCAACAGGGTAAAACAAAAGCGTTGCTGTCAACAAGCGTTTTACCGTCGCACATTGCAATGTTAAGAGCGTATAGAGTTGCGCTGATCAGTTCCAATTCAGCGGCCGCCTCTTCCAATTCGTATAATTCGTCTATCATAATTCAGCACCGCTGCCTTTCACATTTGCCTGTACGCCGTCGCTATAACCTTGTATGTAAGCTGCGTTTATATGTTGTGCCCACAATTCTGCAATATCGGATATAGCCTGTGTTGCCTTTTCTCCGCTCGTCTTTTCAACAATAAGCATAGAATTGAGTATTGTTTCCTTTGTGATTGGATATTTCATTTTTAAGACCTCTTTCAAAGATTATTTATTTCGACGCCGCCGAGGGAGCGGAAAAGTGCGTTTTCTCAACCGCTCCCAAAGTGCTGTAACGGCGTTATTATGTCATTTCCATAAAACCGTTAAGGTAAGGCTGAATGTGCGTTAATTCGTCCTTAATGTCTTCTGTAAGCGTTTCGGTAGTCAGAATATACTCTATTGCCGTGCAAGCCATAACAAGCGCTGCAGCAGTCTCAACAGGTATTTCAATTGTTTTTTTCATTTATGCCGCCCCTTATGCAACGCTGAAACGGCGGCTTTCGGTTTCTTTAGTGAACCGCGCCGCAAGCTCCGGCATAGCTTTCTTTAATGCGGTGGTATCAATACGGCTGCTTTTAACCGTCTTATAGCGCACCTTGTAAACATCGACAGTTATTTCTTCAACGTCCTGTGCCGTCATATCTGCCTTTATGCTGTCCTCTATGGCGGTAATTTCCGCTGCCAATTCGTCAGCCATTGCCTTTAATTCTTTAAGCTCTCTAACCTTGTTTGTCATTTCTGTTTTGCTCATTCTAAAAAAACTCCTTGATTTTATTTGATAGCGGTGCATTTGTCGGTGTCCGCTATCTTTTTTATTTTTCCGTTTTCTCACTTCCTTTCCCTTGGTGTTCGTTCTCTTGACCTTACGAGTATATTATAGCACTAATTATTAGTGCTGTCAATATGGCGTATTGCACAAGGTTTTAGTGCTTAATTTGTTTATAATCGCACTTGTTTTTAGTGCATATATATGTTATAATGTTATTGTAAAAATAGAGCTTGGCAATAGTAATGCCGAAAAGGAAGGAAGCAATATGCCTATCAAATATAAAAAGGATATTCTTGCCGCGTTAAAGGAAAAAGGTTATAGTTCTACGCGTATAAGAAATGAAAAAATAATCGGTCAATCCTATTTGCAGCAGTTGAGGCACGGAGAAATGGTCTCGTGGAAAACAATTGAAACAATTTGTCGGCTACTTAATTGTCAGCCGGGCGATTTATTGGAATACGTCGAAGTCGAAGATAAAAAGCTACAAGAAGAAAGTCCGAAACCGATAAAAAGTGCAAGCACAGAAACCGAAAGCTTTGAAGAACAGCTAAAAAGAATAATTTAAAAAAGACTATAAGCCTTAAAACAGTTTAACTGTCGAGGAACAGTCGAAACTTAAAGGCAGAACGCTATTTAACACGGAGGGCAAATAATGAAGACATACACAATTATAGGCGGTGTAAACGGTACCGGCAAAAGTAGCTTGACGGGCGTATTAAAGACCGAAACACTTGACCTCGGAAAGATAATAGACGTTGATAAGCTGAACGTTAAATACGGTGATATATTAGCCGGCGGGAAAGCCGCTGTAAGGCTTATAAGCGACTGTATAGACAAAGGTATCAGCTTCACCCAAGAAACAACCCTGTCGGGGCATAAAACCGCAAATACGGCGAAATCAGCGCGTGAAAACGGGTATTTTGTACGGCTGTATTATGTTGGGGTGTCCTCGGTGGATGAAAGCCTTAAACGCATAGCGAACAGGGTGCAAAAGGGCGGACACGATATACCGGCAGAAGATGTAAAGCGCAGGTTTGAGACGCGCTTTAAGGACATTGCGGCAGTTTTGCCGTACTGTGACGAAGCTGTTTTTTATGACAACGAGAACGGCTTTAAGGAAGTGGCGGAGTACCGCAACGGTGAAATTACCACCAAAGGTGAGCCGCTCCCGAAATGGATAACCGAATTAAGCGAATATTTAAAAACGGATATGTAACAAAATGCCGCCTTACCTTTCACGGTTCGGCGGTTTATTTTTTTAGCCGCTCCCGTAAGAAACAAATTCGTGACAACTTCAATACAATTTTCCTTGATTTTGGGGAGCGGATTATATTTGCTAACTCACTTATGTACTACAATGCCGTTTTGAACCCTTGTTTCCATATGTAGAAGCGTTGTAGCAACACTTTAAATACTTTGGTAATATAAAAACCTTACCTAAGCATTGAATGTTTAATACTATGGCAATTACCGTTGTAAAAACGGTAGGTTTGTTATATCTATGATTTTTCATACCTATTAGTGTTTTCGCTTGCCTAAGCTGCCGCAGGTATGATTTGATAAAATATCCGAATCGGTTGAATTCGGAGGATAAGCGGGGAAATTCAGAATGAAATATAAAGGAATGCCGTTTGGAATGTGGGCGCTGTTGGCAGGATCGTTCCGTAAACAGCTTACGGCTGTATTCGGCTACGGCGAGGACGAGGCGAAAGCTATAACTAAAAAGGCAAAGCCGAAATACAGGGAGATAATCGCCGATTTGCCGGAGTTTGAAAAAGCAGACCGCTTTAAGATGAATATTGTGAACTGCGCAATGCTGGGGGCGTTTATACTCTCAATGCCGGAGCGGCCCGATACGGAACGGCTGACCGTATATTACGCAAATTCGATGATGACAAAGCCGATGAAGTGGTTTTGCCGTAAGAGCGGAAAAAACAAATTTACCGAAAGGGATATTGCCGGAATGAAGGCGACAGCCGCGCTTAAAGCCGCCGACCGCAATCCCTATTCGTGGAATATGGAATATCACGAATACCCCGACGGCAGCGGGTATGAAGGGCGCTTTACAAAGTGCGGCATATGCGTTTTGATGAAAAAGCTCGGCTTATACGATCTGACTCCTGCGCTGTGCCGCCTTGACTACACAATGAGCGAGGCGGGCGGTGCGACTGATTTTGTGCGCGAATACACGCTCGCCTCAGGCGGACCGTACTGCGACTGCGGATATAAGAAGAAAAACGGATCGCCGCGCACCTAACGGTGCTCGCAATGACAAAGAGGCGGATTGCCACAGCCGCTTACACGGCTTCGCAATGACTAAATGATTTGTCATTCTGAACGCGAAGAGTGAAAGAATCCGTAATACCCCAAAGGGAAAAAAACGGATTGCCATAGCCGTTTACACGGCTTCGCAATGACAGTAAAACGGATTGTCGCACGCCTTACGGCGTTCGCGGCGGCGGACCTTTTAACATATTAAAATAAACTCGGCAAGCGTCTTACGGCGCTTGCCGAGTTTATTTTGCCCTTCAAGGTCTAACGCTTTTTAGGCAGCTTGTTATTCCACGGAGCCTCTTCAAGAGGTATAGAAACAATATTGCGGCTGCGCTTTCTGTACTGAGACGGAGAAACGCCCGTTGTTCTGTGAAAAATTCTGCTGAAATACAAAGCGTCGCTATATCCCACGGAAAAGGCTATTTCGTTTATATCATTGCTTGAAGAAAGCATGGATTTTGCAATTTCTATCCTTGTGGCGGTGATATAGCTTTTTAAAGACATATTGTATTTTTGCCTGAACAATCTGTTAAGCCAGCTTGCGCTTATATTAAAGCGTTCCGAAAGGCCCGCTACGGTCAGCTCTTTGCTGTAATTTGCATTTATATATTCGGCGATTTTTGTAATGTCGGTTTGTGCGGCGCCCTTAGAGGCGGAATTGGTATTGTGATTTCTGCACACGGTATATATAAGCTGTAAAAAAATACTGTTTGCAATTTCCGAAAAATACGGCTCCTTAGATGTAAGCTCAACCATAATATTGCTGTAAAGCGACGAGATATTATCCTTTTTTATTGTGAAGGGGTGCTCAAGCGGAATGTTAAGCTCTTTAAAGATACGCTCAACATCGTAGCCCGTGAAGTGTACCCAGTGTACATCAGGCTTGTCCTCAAGATACATAGTGTAGTATTGCGGCGTAAAGGGCTTATATATAAGTATGCTGTTTTCCTTTGCAATTATGGGCGGCATACCGTTCAGCTTGTAGTGAATACACCCCTTGCGCACGAAAATCATCTGATAATCACGCCTGCCTGCCGGTCTTATCGTGTCAAAATATGCAAGCGTTTTAATGGTGGAACGCCCGGCAGATGTAACAAGTATGGGCTTTTGCATATCGGGAAGATCTATTTCACTGTTTTCGTAGTATGAACTGATATTTAACTGCATATTTTCACCGCCTGTTATTTTATCGGATTATATAGTCATTATAAGCAGGCTTTGTTTATATGTCAAGCGGCGGGTAATATTTACCTGTATATTTTGAGGGCGCAAAATGTTATAAAATAAGTACGGTTTTATACAAAAAAGGAGATGAAGGTCTTAAATACACATAAAAAAACAGACCAGCCGCAAAGCAGAGGAAAAACATATTTTTCTGCATAAAATACGGCTTTTGCGGCTGTTATTTGCAAATGATGCCAATTTGCACCGAAAAAATGCGGCTTACATTAAGTTTCCAAATAATACAAGCAAGATTTATCCATATTTTCCTTAATGGGATTGGTTTATCCATTTACTTTGGTTATAAAAAATGATATAAAATAATTATCAAATATTATACAAATAAGCAAAGCGTTTTGTTGTATTTGCGGTATAATCGGGCGTTTTCGACTTTTTTTGAAAATACGGTGCAAAGCTTTGTTCATTTTAAGCTGTTCTGTTTTTTGAATATTTGATTTATATAAAACCGTTAAGAGAGAGAATAATAAATGCAAACCATTCTTGCAGTAGAAAACGAATCCTTCAAGCTTAAGATCAATTCTTCCGATAAAAGCCGGCACAATTTCGTGCCGCGGCAGCATTCGGCGGACGTCAGCTGCTGCCGAAACAGCTTTGCGGCATTTCAGATCATTATTCTGTGCGACGGGCACGCCTGCATAAATCTCGGTAATTCGCCGTGGTTTTCCGAGTTTTACGGCGCTGAAAATATACACGTAAGGCATAAGGGCGAGCTTACACCCGTTATGAACCATATAGGTATGCTTTTGGGGGACGACGGCGAGCTTTATGCCGATATGCTGAAAAGCAGTCCCGTAACAGACGCGGCGGCAAACGTTCCGTCAGGCATTTTTGTAAGGTTTGAAATATCGGAAAATGTTAAGCCCGGTAAATATTCGGGCGTATTTCTGTTTTATAAAAGCGTTCTCTTCGGCGATGAGGAGCTTATAGATAAGCTTGAATATACGGTAAACGTTAATTCAGCCGTATTGCCGAAACCGCACGACGGCGCTTTTGAGCTTGATCTATGGCAGCATAACTGCAATATTGCAAGAAAGGCGGAGGTTGAAAATTGGAGCGACAGACATTTTGAAATTATCGAGCCTTACATAAAAACTCTTGCCGACATAGGCGCGCGCACGGTTACCGCGGTTGTTTCCGAAATACCGTGGAGCGGTCAGCGCTGCTTCAGAGATAAGCAAACCACTTCAAATTTATTTGAATATTCAATGGTAAGCGTAAGAAAGGACGGCAGCGGCGCTTACAGCTACGATTACAGCGTGTTAGACAGATATATTGAGCTGTGCTTTAAATACGGAATTGACAGAAGCATTGAGGTTTTCGGGCTTATAAACAACTGGATATCCGCAGACGAGGGGTTTGAAAACTTTACCGAAACGCCCGACGCCATAAGAATACGCTATACATTGCCGGACGGCACCCACAGCTATATGCGTAAGGCGAAGGATATTGAGGATTACATAACGGCGCTTTGCAGCCACTTTAAAGAGAAGGGACTTCTTGATAAGGTGCGAATTGTGGCAGACGAGCCGGAGGACCACGCGACGTTTAAAAAAACCATTGAAGCGCTTAAGAGGATCGTTCCGGAATTTCGCTATAAGGCCGCGGTAATGACAAAACCGTTTTATGATGAATTTAAGAACGATATTGAAGAATTTTGCGTTAACATAACAGGTATTGCAAACGCCTATGAGGAATGGAAGCAGGTGTTTAAAAACGATAAATCGCATTTGTTTACATATTATGTCTGCTGTTTTCCGCCCGTTCCGAATACATTTCTTGCAAGCGATCTGCTTGAATCGCGTTATATAGCAATTCTTGCGGACTACTTCGGTTTTAAGGGCTTTCTGCGTTGGAATTATACGGTATGGCCGAGGGATCCGCGAAACGATATACGTTGTTCTCTTTGGCCGGCAGGCGATACTAACTTTGTTTACCCCGCGGGCGATATGTCGCCGCTTTTAACGCTTAGATATATGGCGCTGCGCCGCGGAATTGAGGATTTTGAGCTTTTGCAGCTTATGAAAAGCAAGAAAAACGCAGAGGCGGTAAACAGGGTTTACGATATTGTAATAAGCGACAGAGATTTCGGCAGCTTTTACGACGGTCAAAAAAGCATAAAACGATTTGACGCGATTTCCGCGGCAAGGCAAGAGGAATATCAAAGGGCGCGTGATATTATGTATCTTGCTTTGAGCGAAAACGTTGAATAATATTAGAAAAAGGAGCAATACACAATGAAGAAAATTTCAATTCGCAAAATCCCGGCAATAGTGCTGTCGATTGCGGTGGTTGTATCCGCTTTTATTCCCTTATCGGGGTTTGGCACTGTTACGGCGCAGGAAAACGGCGCGGATTATTATTCCGTAACCGCTTTTACTAAGGATCAGCTTAAAAACGACGGTTGGGTATCTACTGTTACAGATCCCTCAACCGGTGCGGTAACCCAAAATGAAGACAGTATATTTGCACAGGGTAAGAAAAATGAATTTTGGTGGAAGTTTAACAGTGACGGCAGCATCCAAGGACAGGGCGACACCGATTGCGAAAATAACTTCTGCAAGGCATATCAGTCCCTTACCTATACCTCAAGAAAATTTGAAGCCACAGAGGATTTTACCTTAAAGCTTAAAACCGTTGGTGCATGGCATAGCAGTGCGGCGATTTCAATCGGCGTTCAGAACGCGGGAGATATAGTTTTATCGGAAAATGCCGTTACAATAGTAAGCAATACCGCAAATAAAGAAAATTCGGAAGACGGCCTTTATACAATGTTCGGCGCCCCGCTCGGTCTTGAATACGGCACACAGAAATTATCAACTAACGCAAGCAATAATACCGTTGAATGGGAAATAACTGTAACCGGCGGCAGAAAATTAGCCGTTACCGCAAATGGTGTAACAAGATATTTCGATTTAAACGGAAAATACATCGGCGGTTATGTTGCATTTGCAGTACGCAACAGCTATACAACGATCAGCAATTTTTCTCTTGAAACTTTAGATTCCGAAACACCGAGTTATGATTATTATACAGCGCTCGCAAGTATTTCGAATATGGAAGCGGACGGTTGGAAGTCGGCTTACTCTGAAAATCCGCAGCGCGACGTTGCGTTTGCCGATTGCGACAGCGTAAGCAAATATTTTAAAAATGAAGACTGCGGAATTATAAGAAATGAGGTTGGCTTTAACTGGAGTAGCAATAACAGCTATAACAACTGGGAGGACCCGTTCCAAAAAATGGGCGCTCTTACTTATACGGAAAAGCAATACAAATACTTTACGTTAAGCGTTGAGTATAGGGTGGGAGACCCCGGAATACCGTGGCCGATCGTAACCTTCGGTCAGCCGAATACAACGCCCGAAATGTTTTATAAAACAACAAAAGCTTTAAGCAATCCTACCGGCGGCGACAGTGCAATAGCGATTTATCCCGAAACCGAGGGAACGATAAATATTGCAGGTAAACATGTTACGGGCGTAAGAAAAGAATCCACTGCCTTTACCAATAGGAATGAATGGCATACGCTTACATTAAATGTAGTTCCCGGCAAGGTAAGCGTTTTTGTGGATCAGGATAAGGTTTCTGCAGAAACAGAGCTTTCAACGGAATACATCGGCGGATATATTTCACTTATGCTCGGTCACAGCTATTCAAGATTCAGAAATATGCATATTACGGAAATTGAATACGACAGCTTTACCGAGAATGTAAACGTTGCAGACGGCAGTGAAAATTGGACGCCTGAAAACAGCGATAAGTATTTTGTTCCTTACGGCGGCGCAGCCGATGAAAACGGCAATATACTTGAAAAGAATTACGACGGCTCGTTTAATGTAAAAGGCAAAGCCAATATTAACGTTACATATTTTAAAAAGCCCGAAAGCGGAAAGATTACCACATTCGGCACAAGCTTTAAGCTTGCGGAGGATATTAAGGACGGCGGCATACAATTCGGCTCTTATACCGAGGATACGGCAAACAAGGAATTCTACACCCTTATTATAAGAGGAAAAGATGAAAGCACCGTTGCCGCGCTTACAGACGAGCAAAAACAGAATATGGTAAACGCATACCTTAACTGGAACACTGGGCTGCAGGATGTTTGGGGCTCGTATGCGGACGGAACCGAAACATATGAAATAAAGGTAATAAAACAAAGAAAGTATATGTGGAAGGACGCGGCAGAGAATAACACCGTTTTACAGTATGCAATAAGACTGTACGGCGACTTTGCAAGCGGAAACAACAGCGAGGTTAAATTCTCGGCAATAGGCTTCAGCAAATCGGGAGATGAAATTTCGTTTGCAAACGCCTTTAAAACCGCCGCTTACGGCGACTATGCAAAACAGTTTACCGTTTCGGACGGTGTAGGCAAGGTTGATTTTGTTACGCTTTGCAATTTGGGATATGTTAAGACCGTCGGCAGAGCGGGCGTGGTTGAGGACGAAAGCGGAAAATCGTTTGTTACCGCGTATACAAATTCCGGCTTTGAAATTTCGGGCAATTTAACCGGCGATATCTGGCTTACATCGGATACTACCGATAAAGCGCCGGCTACAAGCGGAAATAATTATATTACAGTAATTTTAGACGGCGAATATAAAGGCACATATTGGCGCGGCGGCGCAGGCTGCCGAGACAACCTTAAGCTCAATCTGGACGGTGGCTACCATACCGTACGCGTTGAGAGAGCCAACAAGGTCGGCGAGGGCAATATGCGCATTACCTCAATTGAATTTAACGGAACGCTTACAAAACCGCAGATAAATGCGGGCGCGCTTAGCATAGAGGTTTTGGGCGATTCGATAAGCGAGGGAATAGGCACAGGCACGTCATCGGATAAGGCTTGGGATTCAGCCGGCGGCGGCGACAACGCTTATTACAGCTATGCCGCTGTTATGGGGCGCGAGCTTAATGCCAACCTTTCGGTTGTTGCATATGCCGGCAAAGCCATTAAGGAAGTAAGGGAAGAATGCTATCCTTATATAGGTCACGGCGGAGTAGGCAATTATAATTTCAGCGCGGCAAATCAAAAGGACGTTGTTGTTATAAATCTCGGCACAAACGGCGCTTACAATGTTGAAACTCGTGGAAACGACACAGACGACGATATTAAAAACGAAGCAATAGCTCTTATGACAGAGGTGCGCAAAAACAACCCCAACGCCTATATCATTTGGGTATACGGTATGATGGCTCCGAACCAAGAGCATTTTGCAGCCTATGAGGCCGCAGTTTCGGCTATGAACGACGGAAAAATAATAGCTTACAAAATAGGCGAAAAAAACAGCTTTACAGGTCATGGATATGATAATTACCATCCGAGCAAGGATGAGCATGCGGCATACGGCAAAGAGCTTGCCGAGTATATCAAAACCCTTAATATTAAATAATAAGGAGCGATCAACGTGAAAAACATCTTTGAAACACCTAAATTTGAAATAATCACCTTAAACTGCGACGTAGTGTATACCTCTTCGGGAGAAGACACAGGTAATGCCGGCGGCGAAGCGCCTACAATACCGAATATACCGAAATTATAATTAAAATGAAAAAGGTTATTACGTTTGTTCTTATTTTATGTACTGCAGCGGCACTTTTCTGCGGCTGCAATAAGAGCAAGGAAAGATTAAACGGCATTAACGAAGCGCAAAACAGCTCCTCCGCCCCGTCCGGAGCGGAGGAACAGCCGGAAAATAACGAGAGCAAAACCGAATCCGGCAATAATAATTATGAGAATGTAAACGCAGACGGCAAAGCCCAGGCTATGGATACGCCGTTAAACAACAGCTCCTCCGCACAGAGTAAAGCAAACAACAGCAGCGAAAGCGGTAAAACCGCAGAAAGCTCCGGTTCCGACGCGTCTGAGAAGGAAAACAGTTCTTCAAAAAACGAAGACGGTAAAACCGAAAGTAAAGAAAATAAAGAAAATAAAGAAACAATGTCCGGATGGAGTAAATGGCAATAGCCAAAAGCCCTGCGGACGGCGGAAGATATAAAACCGCCGTCCGTTTACAGGCGTTTCAATGACTAAACGGCTTGTCATTCTGAGTGCGAAGAGTGAAAGAATCCGTAATACCCTAAGGGGGAAAACGGATTGCCGCGCACCTTGCGGCGCTTGCAATGACAAAGAGAGAATGAACCGCCGAGGCATTAAAGAACCGCAAATTAAAAAAGCAAAATACGATTTAAAAATCGATTATATATAAATAAATACAAAAACGAAAAGGGGAAGAAAGTATGAAAAAGTGCTCTGTTCGCAAATTACTGTCGGTAATGCTTACGTTTTCGGTGCTTATGACGTTTATGACTCCGTTCACAAGCCTTAAAAACGTATTTGCCGCAGACAGTGAACCGTTTATCTATGCGCCCGAAGCTTTTTCAAAGCAGCAGCTTATAAACGACGGCTGGGTATCTACCGTAACCGATTCAAGCGGTAAGATCACAAAAAATTCCGCCACCGTTTATGACCAGGGCAGAAGAAACGATTTTTGGTGGAAATTCAGCGACGGAACCGTCCAGGGTCAGGGTGACAAGGACTGCGAGGATAATTTCGGTAAGGCTTATCAGTCGCTTACCTATACCGGAAGGAAGCTGACGGATTTCAACCTTAAAATGTCGGTTAAAGACGGTAAATACAATTGCCGCACCGCTTTTTCAATAGGACTTAAAAACGCGGGAGAAATGTATTTAAACGACAGCTCCCCCGAAAATGTTATAACCTTAATAACCAATCCTTCAAAATCCTCTGTCTGGAACGACCCCACCTTTACCATAAAGGGTGCGGCGCTTGTAAAGGGAACGCAGACCTGCGCCGTAAAGCAGACCGAGGGAATAATAAGCTGGGATATTACGGTAGACGGTAACAGACTTATAATAATTGCAAACGGCGATTTTACATATGAGTTTGAGCTTAACGATAAATATACCGGCGGATATGTTTCTTTTTCTTCCGCAAACAGCTATAACATATTTAATCCTCCCGTTATTAAAGAGCTTACCGAAAAGCAGACGGATTATTTCAGCTATCTTACGGGACTTGAGGGTATGGCGAAGGATGGATGGGTAGCCTCTTACTCCGAAAATCCGCAGCGCGGCACGACGTTTACCGAATGCAGTAAGATAGACGAATACTTTAAGGTTCAGTACGGCGGAATTATAAGAAACGAAAAGGGCTTTAACTGGAGCGGAAACAACAGCTACGGTAACTGGAAGGACCCGTTCCAAAAAATGAGCGCCCTTACCTATACCGCAAAGAAATACAAATATTTTACTCTTACGGTAGATTACCGTATTATGTCGCCCGGTATACCGTGGCCGGTAATTTCGTTCGGTCAGCCTAGCACTACAGCTGAAATGTTTTATCACAAAGCAAACGCTATTGAAAGCCCCACCAGCGGCGATAGTGCGATAGGTCTGTGGCCGGAGCTTGAGGGAAGCCTTAACATAGCGGGCAAAAATGTAACGGCTGCAAGACAGGCTTCCGATAAATACTCAGATAAAAACGAGTGGCATACGCTTACGTTAACGGTTACTCCGGGTCAGGTAAACATTTCGGTTGACGACGGCGCGGTGACTCTTAAAACAGGTCTTTCAAGCAAATATGCCGGCGGATATATAGCCCTTATGTTAGGTCACAGCTATTCGCAGTTTAAAAACTTCGGATTAACCGAGCTTAAGTATGAGGAAGATATATATTCAAACTTCCTTAACGATATATCGCTTATGACCGAAGAGGGCTGGAAGGCGGCTTACTCTGAGGATCCGCAGCGCGGTGTTGCATTTACCGATTGCGAAAGCATAAACCAATATTTTAAAAATCAGGACGACGGAATTATAAGAAACGAAGTAGGCTTTGATTGGCAGGGTAACCACAGCTACAACAACTGGAAGGATCCGTTCCAGAAAACGGCGTCTGTAACCTATGCGGAAAGACAGTACAAATACTTTACGCTTAACGTTGATTATAAGGTGTCAAGCCCCGGCGTACCGTGGCCGGTGGTTACGTTCGGTCAGCCGAACACCACGCCCGAAATGTTTTACAAGGTAACAAGCGACGTCAGCAATCCTACCGGAGGTGACAGCGCGATAGCGGTTTACCCCGAAACCGAGGGAACAATAAATATTGCAGGCAAAAAGGTTACGGATGCAAGAAAGGAATCTACCGCCTTTACCGAAAAGAACGAATGGCATACGCTGACGGTAATAGTAACGCCGGGTATAGTAACCGTTTCGGTAGACGGCGACAAGGTGGTAATATCTACCGAGCTTTCCTCAACATACACGGGCGGATATATTTCGCTGATGCTCGGTCACAGCTATTCAAGATTTAAAAATTTCAGCATAAAAGAGCTTAAATTCGAAGATACAGCCACTTATACAAGCAGTATGGCGAATCTTGACTTTATGACCGAAGACGGTTGGATATCCGCCTACTCAGAGAACCCGCAGAGAGGCGTTCCGTTTAAAAACTGCGAAAGCCTTAACAGCTATTTCAAGAACGAAATGGACGGAATAATCCGAAACGAGGTAGGCTTTGACTGGCAGGGCAACCACAGCTACGGCAACTGGAAGGATCCGTTCCAGAAAATGGCGGCGTTAACATACGGCGCAAAGCAGTATAAATATTTCACGCTGTCTATTGATTACACGGTTTACACACCGGGCGTACCGTGGCCTGTAATTTCCTTCGGTCAGCCCGAAACCACGCCCGAAATGTTTTATCACAAGGCAAACGCCATTGAAAATCCCGCCGGCGGCGACAGCGCGATAGGCTTATGGCCCGAGCTTGAGGGAAGCTTAAATATAACCGGCGCCAATGTTGAGAAAAAGCGCGTTTCTTCCGATAAATATACCGATATGAAGCAGTGGCACACACTTACTCTTACGGTTATGCCGGGCGAGGTTACCGTTAGTATAGACGGCGGCGCGGTTGAGCTTACAGCCGAGCTTTCTTCAAGGTATGAGGGCGGATATATAGCGCTTATGTTAGGTCACAGCTATTCGCGCTATAAAAACATAAGCATAACCGATTACACATATCTTGACGCAGTTCAGAACAGCGGCGAAGAAGAGGTTGCATTTGATTTCGCCGAGGGTGAGGGCATAAAGCCCGTGCTTTTAAACATTAAGCCTGCAAGATGGTACGAGTTTGATACAATAAACGTTGTAACGGCAGACGGCTCTGAGGCACAGGTAAACGAAATTAAAAGCGGATTTTATATGATTGGCGGCGCGACACTTTCTTCAATAACGGTAAAATATAAGAAAAAGGCTCTTGATTACGATCCCTTGTATGCGGTGAGATATTATTTCGACTGGGAAGAGGAGCTTGGTGATTTTACGGCTTTAAATTCAGAAAACGCGCTTAACACCGATTTTACCGCAATAAACGCAGGCGACCGCTGGACGGTCAACAACGGTTTGCTGAAAATTTCGGGAGCAACGGTATCCGATTCGAATTTACTGCTTATAGGCAACCGCAAATTCCGCAATTTTGAATTAACGCTTGAATATAAGCACGGCAGCAACCGCGGCTTTATGGGCGGACCGGTGTTCGGAATTACCGATACCTCGAAATACTGCACCAAAGCGGGCGGCGGCATATGGACTATGATAGAAGCGGACGCACGCGCTATGGCAAGGGGTCTTGACGTTAAGAATATATCGGACGACGGCCGCTGGCCCTCAAGCTTTGAATATCTTATAAAGCCGTGGATACCCAATATAGAAAATTACCCGTCACAGGGCGATAAGAATTTTAACAACTACACTCACAAGCTAAAGCTCAGGGTAGTTGAGGGTAAGGCGGAAATGTGGGTTGACGATACGAAGGATCCCCTTACAATGCTTATACCGCGCGATTATGCGGGATATGTGGGAATAGGGGTTACAAATAACAGCTGTTCGTACGACAATCTTAAAATTCAGCCGTTAAACGAGTTCGGAAAGCCCATAACGCTTGAGGAAAGCGACAGACTGATTGAGAATTTCAGTCTCGAAAATGTTGAGGCCGACCCATGGGACGGCGATACATCCGAGTGGGGCGACGCTCCGGTAGATTATTTTTACGACTGATAAGGAAAGGAAGAGTTATTTATGAAAAACCGTATTGTAGCTTTGTTAATGACGGTTTGTATGCTTGTTATACCGCTTACGGCCTGCAATAACAAGGACGAATGGATAACAGACGAATCTTGGATAGAGGTTACGGGAAGCGACGAGGTTCAAAGCAGTGGGACAAAGGACGATAAGACCTCTTCAGGCAAAAACAATACAACCTCCGGCAAGAATAACACCGGCAGCGGCAGTACCTCCGGCTCGAAAAACAACAATAATAGAAGACCGCAGAATACAAAGGCCGATGTTACAAAAGCAATAACCACCGCTTACACCGGCAAGGACGCAAACGCCGATTATAACGTTTCGGGCAAGGTTTCGGTTTGCGTTAACACAAACCGTCCTACCGATTACGAGGCTTTGTTCGATTCGTTCCAGGCGGTTTATAAAAACGTTGAGCTTGAAATAAGATATTTTTCAGACGGCGATACCTCGCTTAACTATGTAACCAAGCAGGCAAGTATAGGAAAGCTGCCGGACGTTGTTTTCGACGACGCGGCTTCTGTTCCGACATACGTAGCGCAGGGTCTTGTAAGCTCGCTTGATAAATATGTTAAAAACGATCCCGATATAGCGAACGTACCGTCCGAGATATTGGATTCATACAGATACGGCGACGCCAAAAAGCTTTACGCACTGCCGAACTCCATACATTTCTCTTGCGTAATGATAAACAAGGATATTGTTAAGGATCTTAACCTCGCTATGCCCGCGCTTGACTGGACGATAGACGATATGGATAAATTCTTAAGAGCAGGAACCACAAGCGTGTACAGCGGCTGCGAAATGCTTTTCGGAAACTACTATCTTGCGGCTCAGCTTTGCCCGATTTACGACAGAAACGTAGGTCTTTACGGCTATAATGCCAAAACAGGAAAATTTGACCTTACATCTATGACAACGGCGCTTATACTTTGCAGTGATTTGCGAAAGGTAAAAGGCCTTGAGGCTTTTTCACTCCGTCGAACTGCAGGAGCATATGCGGAAAAATTCGGAAACAGCAATACCTCCGATACCCGTATGGCGCTTAAGCTCGGCAGAACGCTTGTAGAGTTTGACTCGGGCACATGGGAAGACCCGAACCTCGGCAACTTTAAGTTCAGCAATACGCTTTGGCCCTATCCGCAGTCTGAAAAAGGACGTATGCCGATACACGTTGACCATTCGTTTATGACAAGCGCAACCAAGAACCCCGACGCGGCGTTCCAGCTTTTGCGTTACATAACATACAGCACCGAGGGCAATATGGCAAGGCTTAGCATGTATGATAATGAGCATAAGGGCAATTACGTGCTTTCAAGTAAGTTCTATGTTCCTGTAACAATGCAGGCAGACGTTAAGGCTAAGTTCAACTCGCTGGGCGTTTCGGATGTTTACCAGTATATGTATAATAACATAGACAAGAGCTACCGTGCCGATCCCACTAAGTATATTCCGAAATTCAAGGAAGTTATCAGTGAAATAGGAACACCTGTATGGGACAAGGTAATGGACGGTGCAGAGAAGGCAGCGGTTGTAAATCCGCCTCTGCAGGATAAGCTTAACACCAGAATAGCTAAGGAATTAAAGGATTTCAACGAAAAGGTTGCCAAAAACAACAAATAACCCCCTAAAAGGAATTTAAGGCAGAACGGGAGTCAGCATAATGAAATACACACGCACAATAACGGCTTTGGCTTTGGTTGCCGCAATAACGGCTTCGGTTTTTACCGTTTCGGGTTCTGCTGCCGGCGTTAAGGAGCAAACCTCGCCGCGCAGAACCGATGTTACTGCGGCAAGCTGGTTTAACAGCGCTGCTGCCGAAAACGGCGAAAGGGTGTTTTCACCCGATGAGCCCTTGCTTTTAAAGGCAGGAAGCGCGTTAAATCTTGAAGCAAACGTAAGCGGCGGCGCAAAAACGCTTGTTTTTGAATATAAACCGTCGAACACGCGCGTGGCTGATTGCGTTATAAAGCTAAAGGCGGACGATAACGATTATGTTGCCTCCCTTCCTCTGCTTTGGACAGATCTTAAGGAAACCTACAATTTCGACAGCTATAAAAACGAGCTTTACCCAAAGCAGGTTTGTATAGAAGAATTTATAACGGAAAATCTGTATGATTACGGCGCGCAGGATAAGCATACCCTAACGCTTGATTTAACCGAGGGCGCGCATAAGCTTACCGTAACGCCCGATAATCAGGATCTATATATTAAAAGCATTACCCTTGTTTCTAAAACCGAGCCTATATCATACGGCGAGTACGCCGCTTCGCACAAGGACGCGGCGGAATCAAACGGCTTATACGTTGCCGAGGGCGAAAAGTATTCCGCCAAATCGGACGCATATATCCGTTCAAGCGCGGTAAAAAACGCCGTCCTTAAGCCGTACAGCACCTACACAAAAAAGATAAACGTGCTTGACGGCTCTACCTGGAGCAGCGTGGGGCAAACGGTTGCGTGGGAAATAAATGTTAAAGAAACGGGGCTTTATAGGCTCGGTATGCGGTATTCGCTTACGGGCAACGCGGGCAAGGCCTCCTACCGTTCGCTTAAAATAGACGGCGCTCTGCCGTTTGCAGAGTGCGCCTCGCTTGCGGTTACAGGCTCCGGCAACGGATACGGTAATTTTGTTTTCTCAGCGGAAAACGGCACGCCCTACGAATTTTATCTTACCAAGGGCACGCATTTAATATCAATGCGTGTTGAAATGGGCGCTCTTAATAACGCGTATAACGAAATTAAGGCGCTTATGCAGGAAATTAACGAAATAGGCACAATGCTGCAAAAGCTCACCGCCGGCACTACCGATGAAAACCGCACGTGGGATATGAACGAATATATGCCGGGCACGGTTGACAGCTTAAAGGGTTTTGCAAAACGTGCAAGAGCGATTTACGCCGAGCTTAAGGCAATGGATAAAACGGGCGCGGCTTATGCCTCGAACCTTGTTTATGCGGCGGAATCGCTTGAAAAGCTTGCGGCAAAGCCCGAACAGATACCCAACCGAACAAACCTTTTAAGTATAGGAGATAATTCGGCAAGTAAATATTTGGGCGTTGTGCTTTCGGGTCTTACTTCGCACCCGATAACGGTAGACCGTATATATGTTTTTGCAGGATGCGAGCTGCCCGCCGCCAAGGCAGGCTTTTTAAAAAGCACTGCCGAGGGCTTTAAAACATTTTTCAATTCATTTAAAACCAACGCCGACAGCGGCGACTATTCGGCAAGCTATAAAAAATCGAAAGAGCTGCAGGTTTGGATAAACAAGCCCGTTCAGTATGTTCAGGTATTACAGCAGCTGCTTGACGAAACCTACAATGCCGAAAACAAAACCAACATAAGGCTTTCCATTATGCCGAGCGAGCAAAAACTTATACTTGCAAACGCTTCGGGAACCAATCCCGATCTTGCGCTTTCGGTAGCATATTCAACGCCGTATAACTTTGCGATAAGGGGCGCGGCGGAAAACCTTTTGAATTTTGATGATTTTCTTTCGTTCTATTCGGGCGAATATAATCTTGAGGCGCTTGTGCCGCTTTGTACCGATAAGGGCGTTTACGGCGCGATAGAGTCGCAGGATTTTTACGTAATGTTTTACCGTAAGGATACCCTTGCGGCGTTAGGGCTTAACGTTCCCGATACATGGGACGACGTGCAGAGAATGATGCCCGAACTTTTAAGGTATTCGATGAATTTCTGCGTTCCGATAGCAAGCGCAGGCGGCTCTAAGGGCTTTAATGTAACGGCGCCGTTTATTTACCAAAACAATGGCGAAATTTATTCCGAAGACGGTATGCAGGTTGAATATAACAGTACAAATTCGCTTAAGGGCTTTACCCAAATGACCGAGCTTTTCAAAATTTACGGAGCTCAGCAGACCGTGGCGGATTTTTACAACAGCTTTCGCTATAACACAACGCCGATAGGTATAGGCACGTTTTCAAATTATATACAGCTTACGGTTGCCGCTCCGGAGCTTGCGGGGCAGTGGGGCATAGCTGTGGTTCCCGGCGTTAAGCAGGAGGACGGCAGCGTGTTAAGGTACCAAATGGCGGACAGCACCGCTTCGATGATATTTTCAAACAGCGGCAAAAAGCAAGAGGCATGGAGCTTTTTAAAATGGTATTTAAGCAGTGAAACACAGCTTGATTACGCTAACAATCTGCAAATGACCTATGGTACCGAATACAGGCTTAACACCGCAAACCTTAAAGCGTTTTCGTCTATTCAGTATTCAGATGAGGACCGCAGCACCATTCTTGACCAATGGAAATGGCAAAAGGAGACCGCGCGGCATCCGGCTTCTTATATGAGCGAGCGCGAGCTCAGCAACGCCTGGATAAACGTTGTGGTTAACGGGGACGGCACCGCAGAGGCAATAGACAAGGCGGTTTTACAGTCTAACCGCGAGATAATAAGAAAAATGCAGGAATTCGGCTACTGTGATGAAAACGGAAAGATTATAAAAGAGTACCGCCGCTTAACTGCAAAGGATCTGTATGCAATGCTTGAAAAGAAGGGAGCAACACAATAATGCGTTCAATTAAACGCGGCTTAGACAAAAGCTCGATTGCCGTATTTCTGCTCCCGTATATTATACTTTTTACACTGTTTATAATTATACCCATATTGGCGGCGGTAGGGCTTTCGTTTACAAATTTCGATACCGTGCAAATGCCTAAATTTATAGGTATAAAGAATTACATAGCTCTTTTTACTTCCGATACCGTTTTTATGCAAAAGGTACTTCCCAACACGATTATTTACGCCGTGTTTGTGGGCGTAGGCGGATATGTGCTTTCGTTTTTCCTTGCATGGTCGCTTTCGCAGGTTACAAAACGCGTAAGAACCGTTATGGCGATAATTATATATTCGCCCTCTATGACGGGTTCTGTAATGCTTTCAACGATCTTCGGCGTTATTTTCAACGGCGATGAATCGGGCTATCTTAACTATTTTCTTTTAAAGTTCAAGTTTATTTCAGAGCCTGTGCAGTGGCTGCAATCCGATAAATATTTGCTGCCCATTATGATAATAGTTTCGTTATGGAGCAGTATGGGCGTAGGCTTTTTGGCTGTGCTTTCGGGCATTATGAACGTAAACGAGGAGCTTTACGAGGCGGCGTATATAGACGGCGTTAAAAACAGGTTTCAGGAAATAATTTACGTTACAATACCCTCAACAAAGCCGCAGATGCTTTTCAGCGCGGTAATGTCTATTGTGGGTACGTTTTCAAGCGCGGGCGTGGGTGTTACGCTTTCAGGCTCTAACCCAACGCCTAATTATGCGGGACAGCTGATTGTAACGCATATTGAGGATTTTGGATTTTTAAGATACGAAATGGGTTACGCGGCCGCGGTTTCCGTTGTGCTTTTGATCGGAATACGGCTTATGTCGGTCGGAGCGGAAAAGCTTTTCGGCAGTAAGGACGAATAGGGAGATATAAGAATGAAACGAGACGGAAAGAAAAAGCGCCCGACAAGGCTTAAGCAAAACGGAATAAATCCAAAGCATTTTTCCGCAGGTCAGCTTAAAATACACGCTTACCTTGTTCCTATCTGCGTTATAATGGCGCTTCCAATTGTTTTTATTATTTCAAACGCCTTTAAGCCTATCGATGAGCTTATGGCATATCCGCCGAGGTTCTTTGTACGCAGACCCACTCTTGATAACTTTATATCGCTGTTTAACCTTTCTTCAAGCACAAGCATACCGGCTTCAAGGTATTTGTTTAACAGTGTTATCACCACCGTTATTACGGTTTTGGGCGCGCTTATTATATGCGCGTGCGCGGCGTATGTTTTTTCAAAAAAGCGTTTTAAATTCAACGGCGTTCTTTTTAAAATAAATTCACTGGCGCTTATGTTTGTACCGATAGCCGTGTCTATTCCGCGGTATTTTGTTATAACCTATACCGGAATACTTGATACGCTGTGGGCAAACATTTTGCCGCTGCTTGTAATGCCTACGGGTGTTTTTCTTGTAAAGCAGTTTATGGATCAGCTGCCCGACGCGCTTATAGAGGCGGCTGTTGTAGACGGTGCAAACGACTATACTATTATGCGTAAAATAATTCTTCCGCTTATTAAATCACCTATGTCTACTGTTGCAATACTTGCTTTTCAGTCGGCTTGGAATTCTGTTGAGGCTTCAAACTTTTATATAAACCGCGAATCGCTTAAAACCTTTCCTTTTTATATGAGCACGCTTTCAAACGCGGCGGGAAACGCCGTTGTGGGTAAGGGCGTAAGCGCGGCGGCTACATTGCTGATGTTTTTGCCGAATATTATTTTATTTATAATATTGCAGTCGCGGGTTATGAACACCATGGCGCATTCGGGAATTAAGTAACGGGGAGATGGCATTTTGTTTAGAAAATTTTTAATATTTGCCGTTTCATTCCTGCTTGTGTTCGGTATATCGGCGGTAAGCGTTTCGGCAAGCGAAAACACAACATACACCTATACTATTTCGGTTGATAACGAGTGGATACGCACACAGGACGCGTATATGCCGGGCGAGGTGCTTTTTTCCGGCTACGGCTTATCGCAGCCTAACGATATTTTCGTTTTGGGCCGCAAGCTGTACGTTGCGGACACGGGCAATTCGCGTATAGTTATTACAGACCTTGATACAAAAGAAAAAACGTTTATGGGCGAGGGGATACTTTCGGCTCCTTCGGGTATTTTTGTAAAGTCGGACGGCACAGTATATGTTGCCGACGGCACGGCAAAGGCCGTGTTTATTCTCGGTGCTGACGGCAGTGTGCTTAAAAAGATAGAAAGGCCCGAAAACAGCCCGCTTTTCGGCAGCAAATCGGTTTTTGAGCCGAAGAACGTTGCGGTAACGTCTCAAAATAATATTTTTGTGGTGGGAACGGGCGCTCACGAGGGCATAATGCAGTTTAGCGCCGACGGAGAATTTCAAGGCTTTTTTGCCGCAAACAAACGCAATTTAAGCCTGCTTGAACGCATACAGGAGCTCACTTTTTCAGACGAGCAAAAGGCCCAGCTTTTAAACCGTACCTCAAGACCTATAGAAAACATAGATATTACCGAAAGGGATCTTATATGCAGCGTTTCGCAGGACGCGGGCGTTACCACGGAATGGGCAAAGGCTGAAAAGAAGGTTGAAAACCGCATAAAGCTGCACAATATGGCAGGCGTAAATATTTTGGGAGCAGACGAAGACTTAAACGACGAATGGAACTTTGTTGACGTTGCGGCTGGTAATCACGGAAATTTATACGCCGTTACATATACCGGCGTTATAAGCGAGTACGATTCTTCGGGAGAACTGCTTTTCTCGTTCGGCGGAAGATCTATGTCGTCTGACAGAAGCGGTCTTTTCAACGTGGCTGCCGCTATCGATGTTGGCGACAACGGCTTTTTGTATGTTCTTGATAAGGAACGCGGAACTGTGCAGATATTTTATCCCACGGCTTATGCCGAAATGACGCACACCGCGGCGTCTGTTTTGGAAAAGGGAGACTATAAGGACAGCGAGGAGCTTTGGAACTCTATACTTGAGCTTAACGGTATGTCCCGTATAGCGCATATCGGCTACGGCAAGTCGCTGTTCCACCAGCAGCGCTTTAAAGAGGCGCTTAACGAGTTTAAGATAGCTAACGATAAGGAGGATTATTCCGACGCGTTCTGGGAAATAAGAAATCAGGCGTTTAACAATGCCGTTCCGTATTTACTTATTGCCGCTGCGGTTATTTATATTATCTGCAAGGCGGCAGGTATAATAAGAAAAAAGAAAAATATAAAGCGCAAGGTAAAACAAAATAATTATCCGCGCTTTTTAAGCGATATATTAAACATATTCGATATGCTTAAGCACCCGCTCGATAATTATTACGATATTAAGCACGGTACCAAGGGTACGGCGGCTTCGGCAACGGCGGTATATTTGCTTTTAATGCTTGTGTTTGTTGCGGATATGCTGTTCAGGGGTTACCTGTTTGCTCCGTCGCTAAGCAATGTTTCGCTTTTGCCGGTGCTTATAATGCTTTTGGTTCCTTTAGCGCTTTGGGTGCTTGGGAATACAATGGTAGCCTCGATCAACGACGGCGAGGGTTCGCTTAAAAATATATACACCGTTACGGCATACGCCGTGTCGCCTTATATAATTATTACGCCGTTTGTTGTTTTGCTAAGCTATTTTGTTACGTATAACGAGGCGTTTATATTACAGCTGATATGGTTTATCGGCGTTGCGTGGTCCGCCGTGCTGCTTTTCCTTGCGGTTAAGCAAACTCATAACTACAATGTAGGTGAAACGGTTAAAAACATTCTTCTTACTGCATTTTTTATGCTTATGGCGGTTGTGGCGGCGGCTATAATGTACGTAATGTGGAATTCCTTGGTTTCATTTTTCAGCGGCGTATTCGGGGAGGTAGGATTCCGTGTTACAGGTTAAAAAAACAGTAAGAAAGGCAGTTGTGTGCTTTTTGCTTATAGCAGCCGTTGTTGTTTCGGCTTTTGCTCAAAGCGCAAATGTTAAAAAAGAATATACCTATAATTCGGCAGACAGCTCTTACGTAGAGCTTGCCTCTAACCGTCATACAAGGGCTGAAACCGGCTCCGCGGCGGGTAATCTGCTTGCAGACCTTTCGGGCTATGAAAAAAAGCTTGAAAACGATGTGCTTGAGGTATGGTTTAACGAGGATAATGCCTCGATCAGAATTCGCGATAAACGCAGCGGCTATGTTTGGGGCTCGGTCGGCGGCAACGAGGAAAGCCTTAACGAAGAGTGGGCAAATACGGCAAGCTCAATTTGTACCGTAGAGTATTATGACGCCGACGGCGTAGAGCGCAAGGCGAGCCTTTCCTCTGAAAATTCGGCTGCCGAATACAGCTGGAGCGGCGAAAAGCTTGAATGCGGTTTTAATATAGAAGACGGCGGACTTTTGCTTTCGTTTACAATGACTCTTTCGGGTAACGGGTTGGAATTTACCGTTAAAAAGGGCAGCATTAAGGAAAGCGGCGACGCACGCATAAAATCGCTTTATTTTATGCCGTTTTTAGGCTGCGTATATCAGGATACGGTTGACGGATATATCTTTATTCCGGACGGTCCCGGCGCGCTGATGCGTTTTTCAAAAAGCTCATCGTATGTATCGCCGTTTCAGAAAAAGGTTTACGGTATGGATTACGGCATAGATACGTCGTCCGACAGCTACGAAATACTTTCCGAACGTCCTAACGATTTCGCGGTTGAAATGCCGCAGGTTACATACCCCGTTTACGGTATAGTTCACGGCTCAGAGCAAAACGCCTTTTTTGCCGAAATACTGTCGGGCGATGAGTATGCTGCAATTACCGCTTACCCCGCAGGCTTTACTACCGATTTCAGCTGGGCGGCGGCAAGGTTTGATTACAGGCAAAAGTATGTGCAGCCTACCGGTCAGGACGGCAAGGGCATAGACGCCCCGCAGGAAACCGCAAACAGTATGCTGCCGAAGATAAGCTTTACGTTTTTAACCGGCGAAGACGCCGATTATTCGGGAATGGCGCGCGAGTATAGGGAAAGACTTATTGAACGCGGCGTTTTAAATAGCGAGCGCAAGGACGCGGATATTCCGGTGCAGATAACGCTTGTGGGCGCCGATGTAAAGAAAGGCTTTATAAAAAATAAGCTTACATCGCTTACAACGGCAAAGCAGGCTGCAAATATAGTTACATCGTTAAAATCGGAGCTTAAAACCGATAACTTTACCATTGTTTATGCGGGAGCCTTAAAAGGCGGTATGAACGGTGCCGGCTACGGAACTTTAAAGCTTGAAAAGAAATTGGGTACGCTTAAAGATTTCACAAACCTTCAAAATTCCGTAGTCGAAGCCGGAGGAAGATTTTATCTTAATCTTAATCCGGTAACGGCAAACGACAGCCAGATAAATCCCTCAAATAAAGCCGCAACCACACTCGGAAAGGCATTTGAAAAAATCGTGCGCGATAATCCGAATGTGCTATTTGCGGAAAAGTATCTTATACGTCCTACGCTTGTTGCCGATTATACAAGCAGGCTTTATAAAAAGCTCGGATTTAATTTGAGCATTGATGAGCTCGGCAGTAAGCTGTATTCGGATAATACGCGAAACGGCAAGCTTACGCGCACTCAAACAAGAAAAATTTACGAAAAGCTTTCGGGCGTAGTTGAAAATTCCGCGTATTTTACGCCTAATTCCTATCTGTGGAAAAACACGGGTGAATATTTCGGAATATCTATGGTTAACAGCCAATATGTTTACGAGACCGATACGGTGCCGTTTTTACAAATGGTGTTAAAGGGAAGCATTGATTATTATGCGCCCTATGCAAATATCGGCTTTTATAACGAGGACTGCATACTTAAAATGATAGAGTACGGGGCTTACCCGTCGTTTATGCTTACAAACGCCGATAACTATGCGCTACACGATACGCCGCTTGAGGATTATTTCTCGCTTGAATACACCTCTTGGAAAAGTGTTGCCGCGGATATTTACTCTAAAATAAATTCCGCCCTAAAGCATACCGAGGGTCAGAGCATAACCGAGCATAAGGTCCTTAAAGAAGGAATTGTTTTGGTAAAATACAGCGGCGGAACCGAAATCCTTATAAATTACACCCCGAACGACGCAGTTACCGAGCACGGTGAGGTTGCGGCGAAGAGCTTTACCGTAAAGGAGAGTACAGAATGACAGATAAGCTTGCAAAGCGCGGTATGACAAATAAAAAAAGAGACGCCTTATGCGGTTATCTGTTCTTTCTGCCGTGGATAGTGGGGTTTTTGGTTTTCACGCTTTACCCCGCGATCTTTTCGGTAAGAATGAGTTTTAACGAAGTTACCGTAAAGCCCGAAGGAATATTGCTTAACTGGCAGGGAACAGAGTATTACGACTATGCGCTTAACGTTGATACGGTTTTTAAGCTTCAGCTTGGAAACGCATTGCTTTTTATATGCTGCTCGCTGCCCGTTGTGCTTGTTTTTTCACTTATTATCGCACTTCTTTTAAATAAGGATTTTAAGGGCAGAACATTTTTCAGAATAATATTTTTTATACCCGTAATAATTATGAGCGGACCTGTGGTAAGCAATCTTATTTCGGGCCATTCGCTTGATTTTTCTGAGTATTTACCGAGCGTTTACGCCTTTTTACAGGCAATGCCCTCATTCATTTCAAAGCCGAGCGTATTTATTCTTGACGAGCTTGTGCTTATACTTTGGTTTTCGGGCGTGCCGATACTTATTTTTATGGTAGGTCTTCAGCGTATAAGCCCCGATATATACGAGGCAGCCGACATCGACGGCGCCGGCGGATGGGAAAAATTCTGGAAGATAACTCTTCCGCATCTTACCCCGATGATACTTCTCAGCGCAATTTACACGGTGGTTGAAACCTCAAACTATTCCGAGCTTGATATAAATAAAAAAATAACCGGCTCAATGTTTGATACTACTAAGCTTTACAGCTTTTCGGCGGCTATGTCGTGGATATATTTCTGCGCGGTGATCGCGGTACTGTTGGTTGTATTTCTTATATCGGTTTGGCTTGGAAGGAGGTCTCAGCGTTGAAAATAAAAGCAGGCGCAGGGCTTTTAAAAAGGGTATGTAACAACCGCATTTCAATTTTAGGCAAGGCTGTAACGTATTTTGTTCTTATAGGCATAGGCTTTGTATACATATACCCGATGATCTATATGCTTGTTTGCAGCTTTATGTCGGCGGACGATCTTGTGGATCCTTCAATAACGTGGGTGCCTACGGGTATTTCGCTTGAAAATTATATTTCCGCATTTAAAACGCTGGACTTTTTCAAAAGCTTTTTAAATTCGCTTATAACCGTTCTTCCTACGGCGCTTTTTCAAACGGCGTCCGCCGCGTTGGTAGGCTACGGTCTTGCACGGTTTGAATTCCCGCTTAAAAAAATGTGGATAGTATTGGTAGTTGCAACCTTTTTAATTCCCACCCAAATAACGCTTATACCGCGTTATGTGCTTTTTCACCAATACGGTATGCTCGATACCGTTTGGCCGCAGTATCTGCCCGCGCTTTTCGGGCAGGGGCTTAAAAGCACGATATTTATATTGCTGTATTATATGGTATTCAGCAGTTACCCGAAGGCGTTTGACGAAGCGGCAAGAATAGACGGCGCGAACAGGTTTAAGATTTTTTATAAAATAGCGCTGCCTATGGGAAGCTCAACCACGGTTCTTGCGGTTTTGTTCTCGGTAATATGGTACTGGAACGAGACCGAGCAAAGCAGTCTGTTTTTCGGTTCGGTATTTCCCACGCTTCCGATACAGCTTAAAAACTTTGCCGACAGATATACGGCGCTTTACGGAAATAACGATACGTTCCAGCGCCTTAACGAATCGGTAAGTCTTGCGGGCACGCTGCTTTCGATTATACCTATGATAGTTTTGTATTTTTGTTTTCAGAAAAAATTTGTTGAAAGCATTGAACGCAGCGGAATTACGGGCGAATAGCATTTCGGCAATTAAAAAAAGGAGTGACAGGTATGATAAAAAAGAATTTCTTGAAACGGCTTGTCTTACTGGCGCTGTGCGTGTTTACGGCGGCTTCGGTATTCGCCGTTCCTGCTTCTGCTTTGGATGTTATGCAGGAAAAATACAGCGCGCCGTTTCCGCAGGATGTGCGCGTTACGTGGTACAGGCTTAAGGTTCTTGAAAGCATAAAAAAAGAGAACGATAAGCTTACGCTTAACGTCAAGGCCGGCAGCAGAGCATATAAGCTGTATCTTTCTTTCCCGAAGGAGGGCGGCTTCAGGCTTTATTCGGACGATACCGGCTTTCATAACCCCGAATCCTACAATAAATTAAGCTATACTGAGCAGGGCGATTCGCTTAAAATAAGCTCGGTAGGGGATACAAGCGTTTTACTGCGCAAAAGGGGAAGCGATTGGGCGCTTGATATATACAATAAGCAAAAGCTTGTTTACAGGGTTACAAACAAGCAGCTTTCAATCGGAATAGACGGCGACAATAAAATCGCCAAAACCCGTTTTGAGGGCAGCATAGGCAGTAAAGAAACGCTTACGGGTCTCGGTGAAAGATTTGACAGCGTTGTAAGAAACGGCACACAGTGCCTTTTGTGGAATCTTGACGTTTTGGCGCATATAAATACCGAGGGCGAAAAGGATACCGATTATTCATATACCAATATCCCCTTGCTCCACAGCACAAACGGTTACTCTGTTTTCTTTAATTCGTCTTATGCAATAAAGGCGGATATAGGCAAAGCCGACAGCAAAAAGTACACTATGGATAACTACGGCAAAACAATGGACTTTTTCTTCTGGACGGGTTCGGCTGCCGAAAGACTTGAAGGGTATTGCAAGCTTACGGGCTATAATATTCTTCCGCCGAAATGGGCGTTCTCATATTGGGCGGGCAACAGCGCCGTTTACTGGGCAAAGGCTTCGGGCGGTGCTTATTTAACCGAGCTTGAAAAAATGGTAAAGGGCTATAATGAAATAGGCACGCCTGTTCAGAGTATGTTTGTTGAGGGCGTTATATACAAGGATAACAAGGTACACAGCCTGCTTAAAAAGTACGGTATAAACGTTATAGCGTGGCACGATTCAGGTTATTACAACGAACCTACGGACGCATTTCCGGGATACAGCTCATCGCAGCTTCCGATAGTAAATCCGCGTTATAACACCGTGTTAACGGGAATTACCGCGCGTTATTACGATTTTACGCATCCGCTTGTTATGGAGGCGCTTGAATACAGCTTCGGCAAGTACCTTGATTACGGTACCAAGGGCGCAATGATTGATTTTGCGGACGCAATACCCTACGATTCGGTATTTTATAACGGCAAAACCGGCGATGAAATGCACAATTCTTATTCCTATTATTATCAAAAGGCGTTTAAGGAGCTTTACGAAAAGCATCACGGCAACGATTATATACTTTTCGCCCGTGCGGGATTTGCGGGTTCGCAGTCTTTAATGGGTAAATTCTTAGGCGATAACCCCTGCACGTTTTACGGACTTAAGGAATCCCTTAACGCAGGTATAGGCTTAAGCTTAAGCGGATTTTCGGTTTGGGGCAGCGATATGGGCGGTCTCGGCGATTCGGGAGACAATAAGCCCGACGAGGATACATACCGCCGCTGGGTTCAGTGGTCTGCCTTTAACCCGCTTTTCCGCTCGCACGGTCATACAACGCGCACTCCGTGGGATTACAGCACGGGAGCGGTAAGAGATTTTCAAAAGTATTTCTGGCTGCGTGAAAACCTGCTTGATTCAATTTACAGCACCGCTGTTAAAAACAGCAAAAGCGGCACTGTTATGGCTACTCCCGTTTTGGCGGCGTATCCCGAACAAAAGCACTTAAGCCGCGTTGACGACGAGTATATGTTCTGCGACGATATATTGGTAGCCCCCGTAACCGAGGAATTGGCGCTTTCTAAAAATGTTGTACTGCCGAACGGCAACTGGACCAACTTCTGGACAGGTAAAAACGTTAAGGGCGGCGACAGCGTTGATACAAGAGCCTCCGAGGGAACGATACCGCTTTATCTGCGTTCCGGCTCGGTTATTCCGATACAGCTTTCAGATGATCTTAAGCTTTACGGAAATATGGAAAACGGCAGGGTAGACGCACTCTTGATATCACCTGCGGTGGATAAGCGTGAGATAACCTATAATAAGGACGAAAAGACAGCGGTTAAATATACAAGCAACCGTCCGGGTACGGGTATAACGGAAATTACCAACGATTCCGCCTCAAAAACAAGGGCGGTTATCGCAAAGGGTATTTCCGCTTCAAAAATCACCGTAGACGGCAAAACGTTAAACCTTTTAGACGAGGTATTTGCAGACGGCAGCGTGGGCTTTACGGTAGACCATACCGGAAACACTACAACAATATGGCTGCCCGAAGGCTGGAAAAAGCTTTCTATAACAAACGGCGGCGGAATATCCAAGGATCTTGCCTTAAATAAAACCGTTACCACAAACGGAAGCAGCAGCGGTAATTCGGCAGACAGCATAACAGACAGCGTTTATTCAAACTACTTTACGCTTGCTAAATCGGGTGTTTATTTTGATATAGATTTAGGCGAGGTAAAGTCTGTTAACGAAATACAGCTTACATGGGGCCTCAATTACGCTAAGGGCTATACGGTAGAAGGCTCAGAGGACGGCGAAAATTGGTTTACAATAACAAATGTAACCGACGGTACCGGCGATGAAGAGGTTTTATTGTTAGACAGCACATACAAAGCAAGGTATCTGCGTTTCGGCAATTTTGAAAACGCCCAAAGATCGCCCGCAGTAATAGCCGGAGTAAGGGTATTCGGCACTGAAATGGATTATGTTGGAATTTGCGATATAACCAATAATATAAGCTATGTATACGATTCGGATAAAAACGGCAGCAGCGACAATAATAACAACGGCTATACCGATTTTGAAGATGACGGTACATACGATGAAGACGGCAACGGCAGCGGTTCAAAAACATCATGGCTTAAAAAGCTTACGCGCCGCAGACTTTTAAAGCACTTCCCGTATTGGATAATCTTTGTGGCGGCAGGCGCTGTTTTGGTTATAGGCGGAGGAATTACCGCATTTATAATAATTAAAAAGCGGAAAAACAAAAGCACTGCAATTATCAGTGAAAAAAGCAATAAATAGCTTTTAGTGGAAACCGTCTTCGGAAAAGTTGTTTCCGAAGGCGGTTTTTAATAATAAAAAACAGGGGGTACCCTTAATGCAAAATAAGCAAAAGCCTTCGGCGGACAAATGGATCGATGAAAAAGCTTCAAAGCCGTTTCCGCACGAGGAGCCGGTTAAATGGGTTAAGCTTACGGCTGTTACCGATATTTCAAAAAACAAATCGGGCTTCTGTATATATTTCGGTTCGCCGCTTTGCAGCGTTAAGCTTTGCGTTGTGTTTCCGAAGGTCGGCGGTATCAGAATATGCTCTGAAAACAGGGGCCTTTATAATTCGGACAGCCTGCAAAAAATAAACTATTCCGAATCTGACAATGGCATTATGCTTTCGGCAGGCGGCAAAGAGCACGCCGTATTCTTAAAAAGGGAAAACGGCTGGCGGTTAAAGCTGTATTGCGGCGGCAGCCTTGTAAATACGTTAAGCGAAAGCAGTATTGCTTTAGGGCTTGATAAGGAAAATATTATTAAAAAGGTTATGCTTTGCGGGAGTATAGGGGAAAACGAGCTTTTTTACGGGCTCGGTCAGCGTTTTGACAGCGTGGTAAGAAACGGTACCGAGGCAATGCTTTGGAATATTGACGCCGATTTTATGCTTCATTACGAAATACCTAAAACGGTTGATTATTCTTATACCAATATACCCCTTTTGCACAGCTTGCGCGGTTATACGGTTTTCTTTAACACCTCATATGCCGTAAGAGCCGATATAGGCAAAAGGTCAAAGCATAAATACAGTCTTGAAAGCTTTGGTAACACGCTTGATTTTTACTATTGGTTCGGAAAGCCCGACGAAACGCTTGATAGCTATTTAAAGCTTACGGGCTATAACCATCTTCCTCCCGAATGGGCGTTTTCATATTGGGCGGGAAACAGCGCCGAATATTGGAAATACGCCTGCGGCGGCGATTATTTACGCTCGCTCAAGGAAATGACGGATAATTATTCAAAGCTCGGCACGCCCGTAAGCGTTATGTTTGTAGAGGGCGTTATAAGTAAATATAAGGACGTTTACGACCGCCTGACGCCTGACGGCATTAAGGTTATAGGCTGGGTGGATTCGGGGTATTGGAAAAAGCCGGAGCTTGAAAATACAGCCGAAAGCGAACAGCCCTTTGTAAGAAAATGCTGCGGTGAAATAAATGAGGAAATACCGCAAAAATATATTGATTTTACAAATCCTTTATCCGCTGAATTTTTAGAGGAAACCAAAGGGGAAATGTTAAAATACGGGCTTAAAGGGGCAATGGTGGATTTTGCGGACGCAGTGCCGTATAATTCCGTATTTGCCAACGGCAAAACCGGCGATGAAATGCACAATCCTTATGCCTATTACTATCAAAAGGCATATAAGGAGCTGTTTGATAAGCATTACGGAAACGATTATATATTGTTTGCCCGTGCAGGCTTCGCGGGTTCGCAAAGCCTTATGCCGAAGTTTTTGGGTGATGAGCCGTGTACGTTTTACGGAATGAGGGAATCTCTTACCGCCGCGCTTAACCTTGCTTTTTCGGGCTTTTCGGTTTGGGGCAGCGATATGGGCGGGCTTGGAAACAAGCGAAAGCACATTCCGAACGAGGACGTTTATCGGCGCTGGCTTCAGTGGTCGGCATTTAACCCGATTATGCGTTCACACGGGCACACAACAAGGGGACCGTGGCATTTCGGCAAAGCTGCCGTAAAGGATTTTAAAAAGTATTATTGGTTAAGGGAAAGCCTTAAGGATTTTATTTACAGCGCCGCAATTAAAAGCAGCAAAAGCGCGTTTATGATGGCGGCTCCTTTGCAGATTGCTTTTTCGGGCGATGATTTTATAAAAGCCGTAGATGATGAATATTTGTTTTGCGGCGAAATTTTGGCGGCTCCCGTGGTATTTGCGAATGCAACGGCGCGCAACGTGCTGCTGCCGCACGGCAAATGGACGAATTTCTGGACGGGAGCGGTCTTAAGCGGAAATACCGCGGTTAACACAAGAGCCTCTGAGGGTACTATTCCGTTATATATCCGTTCGGGAGCGGTAATACCCGTAAAGCTTTCCCGCAGCCTTAAGCTTTGTGAAAATATGCAGAACGGTTCTGTTAACGGTATTATTGTAACTATGGCGGAGGAACGCCGCGAAATTTGCCACTATATCGCCGACGGCACTGCACAGCGGTATATAACGGATTTAAAATACGGCAATACGGCGGTTATAAGCAATAAGGACGGTGCCGACGTTAAGGCGGTTATCGCAAAGGGAATTTCGGCTGTAAGCGTTACGGCGGACGGCAAGGCGCTTAGCTTTACCGAAAATATGCCTGCCTGCGCCGGCTATACGGTTGACCGCATAAATAGGCAGACCGTAATTTATTTACCGGAAAAATGGACGGAGCTTGAAATTACGGGCGGCGGCAGAGAAGCCGAAAATTTAGCGCTTAACAGGCTTATTACTTCCGAAAGCGACGCTACCGCAAGCATTAACCGCACAATAGCGGACGGCGACGCTTCGTACTGCTGGACAATAGCCGAGGATACAAAGGATTTTGTGATAGATCTTGAAAATTCCGAAATTATTGAGGAAATACAGCTTACATGGGGCTATGCATACGCCTGCGGTTATACGGTTTGCGTATCTGAAAACGGCACGGATTTTACTGTTGTTTACAAAAATACCGAGGGCTTAGGCGATGAAGAGGTTATAAGGCTGTCGGTGCCGTGCAAGGCAAGGTATGTCCGCTTTTCCGATTTTAAGCATGCAAGGGCTACGTCATCAAGCCTTGCCGATATAAGAATTTACGGCAGAAAATAAGAATACGGGGTGCAGGGTTATGCGAAAATTTATAGTGGGAACCGATTGGTGGACCGACTGCGACGATGTTATTGCAATGAAGCTGTTAGCAAGGGCGGTAACAGAAAAAGGGCGGAGCTGCTCGGAATAGGGATAAACGCCTGTATGCAATATTCGGTTGCCTCGCTTAGAAATTATTTAAACAGCTGCGGCGTATCCGATGTGCCCATAGGAATTGACAGGCAGGCGGTAGACTACGGCGGCGAACCGCCGTACCAAAAAAGGCTTGCGGAAATAAGCGGCGGCAAGCCCGATAACGCCGTTGCGCCGGACGCGGCGGATATGTATATAAAAATACTTTCTCAAAGCAGTGAAATGCTTGAAATTATCGAAATAGGTTATCCGCAGGTGCTGGCGCAGGTATTAAAGCGCGAGCCTGCCCTGTTTAAAGAAAAGGTATCTAAAATTTGGATTATGGCGGGCAAATGGGACGAAAATCCCGGAAGAGAAAATAATTTTGCCAGAAATTCACGTTCGGCGGCGGCAGGGCACTATCTTTGCCTTAATTGCTCCGTTCCCATAACGTTTTTAGGGTTTGAAGCGGGCGAATCCGTAATTGTAGTCAGTAAGCTTGACCGCAGCGACAGACTGTATGCGGCGCTGGCGGATCACGGCTCCCAAAACGGAAGAAACGCATGGGACCCCATGCTTGTTCAAATGGCTGTTATAGGCGACGAGAAAAAAGCCGGCTATAAGCTTGTTAGGGGTACCGCATATGTTGACGAAATAACGGGCAAAAACTTTTTTGAAAAAAGTGAGAACGGCATACACGGATATGTTGAAAAGCTTTTTCCGGACGATTACTATAAAGATATTATAGATGAACTGATAAGCCGTTAAAGCGCTGCGGGAAAGAGGTATAACAAGTATGAAAATACTCAATTTCGGCTCTTTAAATATAGATTATGTTTATAATGTAAGCGAATTTGTAAGAGCAGGGGAAACAATATCGGCGCTGTCAACCTTAGAGCATCCGGGCGGCAAGGGCTTAAATCAGGCGGTTGCCGCCGCAAGAGCGGGCTCAAATGTGTTTTTTGCCGGAAATATAGGCGAGGACGGGCTGTTCTTAAAGGAACTGCTTGAAAGCAGCGGAGCCGATGCAAAATATCTTAAAATAAACAAGGCAAGAACGGGTAACGCCATTATCCAGATAGATAAAGACGGAGAAAACTGCATAATAGTTTCCGCGGGCGCAAACGCACTGCTTGACGGGGCTTATATAAAAAGCGTAACGGCTGATTTTGCTCGCGGCGATATTTGTATGCTGCAAAACGAGACTCCGTGCACCGACTTTATAATAAAGCAGGCTAAGGCGTGCGGAATGACGGTTATATGGAATCCCTCGCCTATGAATGAAAAGATCACGGACAGCGCGATAGGAATGTGCGATTACATTATTGTAAACAAAACCGAGGGCAGAGCGCTTACAGGCAAAGAAGAACCTGAGGATATTTTAAAGGCGCTGCTTAAAAAATATCCGCACACAAAAGCAGTGCTTACCTTAGGAAAAAACGGCAGCATTTACGGCGACGGCACAGATACGGTAAAGCAGCCGTCTTTTAAGGCTGATCCCGTAGATACCACGGGTGCGGGCGATACCTTTACAGGTTATTTCGCCGCAATGATAAGCAAGGGAACTTCTATTGAGGAAACCTTGAAAATCGCTTCTGCCGCCGCGGCATTAGCTACCGAAAAGCAGGGTGCGGCAAGTTCTGTTCCCGTGCTTGCAGAGGTTATTAAGAAAACAGAGGAGAATATTTAAGCTATGACTTATAATATAAAAACAGAAAATATAGCTTTACCGAATATTAAAAACGGTATTAAAAGCGAAAATGCGCGCCTTAACGCGGCGTTTGACGAGGTTATAAAGCAGTTCCCCACGGTAAACGGCAACAGGCTTGTACTGCCCGCGCCCTCGGAAAACGGGTTCTGCACAGAACTGTACGGTACGGGAAATTCGGTTATTGTTTCAAAGGACGGAGTTATAACAGAGCCGCTTGAGGATATTACCGTTAATCTGTTTTACAGCGTCATAGACGTTTCAAGCGGCGAATCCTTACATTCCGACAGCGCCGTTGTAATAAAAATATACGCAAGGGAAAACACGGGTAAAAACAAAAAACCGGCGGTGCTGCCGTCTGTCAGAGAATGGCGGGGAGGTAACGGCGAATTTGTTTTTTCGGGCGTAATAATATGCGAGGATGACAGCCTGCTTAACGCCGCAAAGCAGTTTGAGCTTTATATATCGGAAATGACAGGCAGCGGCTGTCTTGTTAAAAACCGAAGGCCCTCTGCCGGAGATATTGTTTTAAAGCTTTGCGCGGATATGAATGTCGGCGATGAGGGCTATACGGTAAAAATAGGCGAAATTACAGAGGTTTGCGCCGTTACTCCTAAAGGAATAATTTATGCCGGCGCAACAATAGCGCAGATATTAATGCAAAGCGGCAGCGGCTTATGTATGCCTATGGGTATAATAAGGGATTATCCGCAATATCCGTTCAGAAGCTGTATGATAGATACGGCAAGGTATTATATGGATATAAAATACCTTACCGAGGTGACAAAATACGCGGGATTTTTCAAGCTTAATCATATTCATTTGCACCTTAACGACGGTGCCGGCGAAATGGAAACTACATTCCGTTTGGAAAGCGAAAAGTATCCTGAGCTTAACCGTACGGTTATTGAAAAATGCGAGGACGGAAGGAATAAGCTTTATACTAAGAAGGACTGGATAGCCTACCAAAAGGAAGCTCTTGAATACGGCGTGGAGGTAATTCCTGAGATCGATTCCCCCTCTCACTGCGGCGCAATAGGTATGGCAAGCCAATCAAAGGAAGCGGCCGAAAATGGGTTTGAAAATATAGCGCTTAATTCTTGGCAGCTTGATCTGCGCGGGGATATGGTGTTTAAAACCGCCGCGTTTGTGCAAAGCGTTATAGACGAGTACACCGATAAAAGCAATCCTGTATTTTTGGGCAAAAAGCTTCATATAGGCACCGACGAATGGATCAAGAATTCCGAGCTTGAAAATTACGGGCTTACAGCCGAAGAACGTAATGAATATATGCGAAAGTATATGGACATTATGATAAAATACGTAAATTCAAAGGGATACGAGCCTGTTTTGTGGAGCGGCTTAAACAGCGGAACCGCAACATATGCAGGTAAAACCCCTATTTCAAAGGACGCGCTTTTCCAAACCTGGGCGTTAAGCTTTGCCGATGTCGATCTGCAGCTAAGGGAAAATTATTCGTTTATTAACTCAAACGATATTGATCTGTATATTGTGCCGGGCGGCTCTTACTATAAGCGGGATTTAAACGTAAGCGAAATGTATGATACATGGTATGCGGGAAAATTCGGACCCGATGTATCCGTAGACGAGGGGCATCCGCTTTTGCTGGGCGCCGAAACCGCTTTTTGGCTTGACGTCTCATGCGCCGGCTCTAACATTGATACCTTTAAGCTTTTGAAAAATCAAATAGTATTAGTTTGCGAAAAAACGTGGTACGGCGATAAAACCGAGGGGCAAACCGCCAAGGAATATATGAGCAGGATAAAGCGGCTTGCAAATTACGCCGCCGGCGCAAATCCCGGCAGATACGTTAAGGCAAATAACGGCGGTGTGGTACTGGATTACGATTTTACGGGCAAAGCTCCGCTTTCGGATCTTTCGAGTAACGGATATAATGCCGAAAATAACGGTTTACTCTTTAATAACGGCTTACGGCTTGACGGCGAGGGCTTTGTTTCTACCTCGCTTGAAACGGTTTCAAACCCTATGTCGCTTGAAATGAAATTATGTATTTCGTCTGACACCGCCGAAAACGCCGTAATGCTTGAAAGCCGTGACGGAACGGTTTACTTTAATTATAACGGCACGGGAAAAATTGCGTTTAAGCGCAAGGGCTATACATATATTTTCGCAACAAAAATACCTACCGATATTGATATAACGGTAGGCATCACCTGTGACGAACGCAATACGTCGCTTTGTATTGACGGCACCGATAAAATAAATGCCGAGCTTTTAAAGTGCGAATATGAGTATATTCCGGCAGAGGTGCGTACAATGTATACCCTGCAGCTGCCTGTAAAACGGCTGTTTGGCGGAATAAAGGGAACGGTATACAGCTTTAAGGTTAAACAATAAAGGAACTGCCCCCCTGTCAAGGGGAGCAGTGGCGGACTTTTCCGACAAAAAAACATTGTACCCTGATTGTATTGTCTAAGCAAAATTACTTTATAAACAGTTTTCAAAGTAAATAACAGAAAACGGTTTCATTTCAAAGGTGATAACGCCGTTTACATTGTTAAAGCTTATTTTTTCGTTTTCAGCCGCCGCCGATGTGATATAAAAGCCGTAATTATCGCTGTCGGAAATTTTAAGCGAGATGCTTTTGGCTTTCGGCGTCTCCGAATCGGTATAATAGGTTATCATACCGCATTTTTTATTGCCGTCCGACGCCGAGAGTATATATATATCGGGGTCGTCCGACAGGGCTTCGGTCTCGTTCTCAAGTGCGGCAAGCCTTGAAAAATAAAGCATAGAATAATACGGCTTTTGAGGGTATAAGGTAAGAATGTTGAAAAGACCGTTAAATGCGCTTCCAACGCGCGCGTCATAGTACATAAGCATATCTATCGGAAGATGCTGCGACTCGGCAATCGCCGCTGCAATAAAGGACGCGCCCTTTTCGCTTTTAATGTCAAGCAGGGTATCAACAAAGCCTTCGCGCCAATCCTTTACGTAATTCCATTCGTTTAAGTGGCTTTCGGTGTTTTTATAGCCGAATTCGTCAAGATATGAGCGAACTAATTTTGCGTCCTTGCCGAATTTGTAGAGCTGCCAGCAATATAAATGCCACGAATAAAAATCAAGCGGAACCTTTCTTTCGCTCATGGTTTTAACGAAATCTCTGCCCCAGTTATGCTCCCAGCAAAGCGCGGGACCGCCGATTTTAAGGTGGGGAAAACGGTTTTTAAGGTGCTTTGCCGCAATTTCAAAAAAATCAAAAAACTCTTCCTTTGTTCCGCCCCAGCAGTTTTTAGTAACAGGGTCCTGTCCGTCCTCGGTTTCGGGTTCGTTCCATATTTCCCAATATGTGATTTTATGGTAAAATCCGTTTGCCCAGCCTTCGGTATAATGCGCAATTATGTGTTCGCATATAACCGCCCATTTTTTAAAGTCCGTCGGCGGCAGGGTGTTATACTTTTTGTCCCAATGCTCAATTCGCGTTCCCAAACGGTAATACGGCTCTGTGCCGGCGTCTATGATAGCCTGCAGATATTTATCGGTAAGTAAGAAATCATAGTTTTCGGGGTTGGACGGGTCTGCGTCGAAATTCGGGAAAATACCGTTTACATCAACGCAATGCTCGGCGCCGTAGTCATAGCATATTGAAGCGTCATGCGTGCGCGCGAAGGGGAGATGAAGCGCCTTGTAGGTTTCAAAATTATCGCGGTATTGGCTGCGCCCGGGTGTTTTCGGTCCGTTATTAACGGCGTTCATCGGTTTTATTTTCCCGACATTGTTTTCAAAATTTACTTTTAAATTTGTCATATCAACAACCTCTTTTCAAACCTTTAAAAATAATTATAATCGGTTTTGCTCCGTAATTTAATGATAGCATAGCGTTTATGATTATTCAATAACAGGGTGAACGAAAAGTTTTCGAAATATTCCAGATTTTATAAGGAGAAAAAAATGAAAATCACAAAAGAAAATGAAATTAAAATTGAAAAGCTTTTAAGCGAAATGACCCTTGAAGAAAAGGTTTCTATGTGCCATGCAAATTCAAAATTTGCTTCAAACGGCGTGGAAAGGCTTAATATAAGCGAGCTTACAATGATGGACGGACCGCACGGCGTGCGTTCGGACGTAGAACGGGATTCATGGCGCTGCCTTAACCGCGAAGAGGATAAATGCACCTATCTTCCGACGGAAACAGCCTTGGCGGCTACCTTTGATCCAAAGCTTGCGCGAAAATTCGGCGAAACGCTCGGAGCAGAGGCGAGATACCGCGGTAAGGATATAATTTTAGGACCGGGCGTTAATATAATCAGAACGCCGCTTTGCGGAAGAAACTTTGAATATATGAGCGAGGATCCCTGCGTTATTGAAAAAATGGCGCCGGAGCTTGTAAAGGGCATTGAATCGCAGGATACCGCAGCCTGTGTAAAGCATTACTGTTTAAATAATCAGGAGTACGACCGCGGGCGCGTTAATGTTGAGGTAAGCGACAGGGCTTTGCACGAGATATATTTAAGGGGCTTTTACGCGGCTGTTATAGGCGGCGGGGCTTCTTCGGTTATGGGCGCTTACAACCGCTATAAAAACGAGCATATGTGCCATAACAGCTATCTTGTAAAGGATCTGTTAAAGGGCAAGTGGGGCTTTAGGGGAGTATACTTAAGCGATTGGGCGGGGGCGCACGATACCGATGAATGTATAAAGAACGGCCTTGATATAGAAATGGGAACAAACAAGCCGTATAATGAGTATTATATGGCGGACGCTATGCTTGAAAAGGCAAAAAACAGTGCCGAGGTGCGCGCCGAAATCGACGACAAGGTTCGCAGAATTTTAAGGCTTATGCTAAGCGTGGGCAAGCTTTCCGAAAACAGAAAAAAAGGCGAATACAATTCCGAAAAGCATCATCAAACCGCCTATGATATTGCCGCAGACGGTATGGTTCTGCTTAAAAATACGGATAATATACTTCCGCTTAAGGAAGAAAAGCTTAAGAATATTTTGGTTGTGGGAAAAAATGCGGCTGCAAAGCACTCCGAGGGCGGCAGCTCAAGCGGCGTAAGGGCGCTTTATGAGGTTACCCCGCTTGAGGGAATTAAAAACAGGCTTTCCGATAAATGCGTTATAGATTACGAGAGCGGCGTTTTTGATTTGAAATATAACAGCATACCTATGCAAAATCTTAATATAACCGATTTGAAATCCGGCTGCAGGAATTATAGGCTTATAACAAATATTAAGGACGAAAACGGAAGCATAACGTCAAACGAGACGTTGAGCGATAAGGCGGATATAATCGGCGGCACGGCGTATTCCTACGATATTTATTTTTCTGTTTGCATACCCGAAAGCGGCGGCTATACGTTCAGGGCTGCTTCGAACGGAACGGTAAACGTAAGCATTAACGGTTTGCAGAGAATAAAGCTTCACGAGGTCGGTCTTAACTTAGAGGGCACGGTAAGCTATGAGTTTGAAAAGGGAGACAATCTTGATTTTGAAATACACATTGACTCAAGCAAGCGTGATGAAACAACCGATTTTACATTCGGCTGGATAACGCCCTCCGACCATATGCTGTGCTCTTCCGAAAAGCAGTTGATCGAAAAGGCGAAAAAGGCCGATTATGTAATTTACTGCGGAGGGCTTGACCACAGCTATGATACCGAATCGATAGATAAGCGTTCTATGCGGCTTACAAACGGGCAGGACGTAATTATTCCCAAGCTGTTAAACGCCAATCCCAATACGGTTGTGGTTATAACCGCCGGTTCTCCGGTTGAAATGCCGTGGATAGACAGTGCAAAGGCTGTTTTATGGACATGGTATGCCGGAATGGAGGGCGGCAATGCATTGGCGGATATACTTATAGGCAAGGTGTCGCCGAGCGGTAAAATGCCGTTTACCCTGCCTCGGCGCTATGAGGATACCCCCGTTGCAAGGTACGGCGAATACAAGGCGGAAAACTGCAAATATAACGAAGATATACTGGTAGGTTACAGAGGCTTTGAATATGACGGCATAGAACCGATGTTTCCGTTCGGCCACGGCCTTTCTTACAGCCGCTTTGAATACTCGGATCTTAAGCTGACGGCGAATGAAAACGGCGTTAATGTTGAATTTACGGTAAAAAACACAGGCAATTTAAAGGCAGCAGAGACCGCGCAGATATATGTTTCCGATCCCGTATGCAGCGTTAAACGCCCGAAAAAGGAGCTTAAAGCCTTTAAAAAGGTACGTTTATCGCCGGGAGAAAGCGCAAAAATAAACGTTCTGTTAACCGATGCGGACTTTTCTTTTTACGATGAAAAATCAAACGGCTGGAAGCTTGAAAGCGGCGATTTTAACATTTACGCAGGCGCTTCATCGGGCGATATAAGGTTGAGCGGCAGTATTTCTAAATAACAAGCGAGGGATAATAATGGGTGATAATATAAACGCTTTACAGGAAAAATGGTATGATTTTTCGCAAAAAATCGCCGAGGAAGGCATTGTTCTCTTAAAAAACGAAAACAATGTGCTTCCGCTGCTGAATAAAAAGGCGGCAATATTCGGCGCGGCGCAAATGGAAAATTTCCGTTCGGATGAGTCAGATTTATATTTAATAAACGAACTTGAAAAAAACGGCATAAATTTTGACAGGGAGCTTGCAAACGATTATAAAAGCTGGGCTGAAAGCAATTCGAAGGACAGAACCTTTCGCACCAATATAATGGTGCAGAATGAATTTGACGAAGAAATGCCGATATCCGAGGATGTGTTTGAACGCGTTTTAAGCGGCGGCGCCGAAACGGCAATGATAGTAATAAGGCGCTCAAGCTCTGAAAACTGCGATATGACGGCGGAAAAAGGCGATTATCTATTATCCGATTCCGAAGAAAGGCTGATAAAAGCTGTATGCGGGCATTTTAAAGATGTTATTCTGCTGCTTAAAATAGGGTGCTGCATCGATCTTTCATTTCTTGACGATAATAAAATAAACGCCGTGATATATACAAATTCATTCGGAAACGGAACGGCGGCGGCGCTTGCAAGGATACTTAAGGGCGAGGTTAACCCTTCGGGAAAGCTTACATATACAATGGCTAAACGAATAAGCGATTATCCGTCAAGCGCAAATTTCGGTCAGCACGGCGGCGGACTTATACAGGATTACAAAGAGGATATATTTGTAGGTTATAGGTATTTTAAAACCTTCGGCAGTGAAAACGTGGTTTTTCCGTTCGGTCACGGCTTATCCTACACAAATTTTAAATTAGATAATATCCGCTTTGAAAAATCGGATAAAATTTATGTTGAATTAAATGTAACAAACACGGGGAAATATGCCGGTAAGGAGGTTGTGCAGTTATATTGCTCCGCTCCACAGCTATCGGACGGCGCGGTTCTCGGAAAACCGCTTATGGAGTTGTGCGGCTTTGAAAAAACGCGCCTGCTGGCACCGGGCGAGAGCGAAACGCTGCGTTTTGAAGTGGATCCGGACGAGTTGGCGTCTTATGACGATACCGGAGCTTTAGGCGAAAAATCGGTTTTTGTATCAGAAAAGGGAGCGTATAATTTCTTTATCGGAAACAGTATTGAAAATGTGACCTTGGCAGGCGGATATACGCAAAAAGAAAACCGCATTATAAGAAAGTGCAGCAATATCGCTACGGCATTACCGGAACGCTTATCAGCCGACGGGACATACGAAAGGCTGCCCGTTAACAGCGCGGGTAATTTATATACGGCAATCTCGCCGCTTGAAAAAACCAAGGTAGACGTGCACGGAATAGCCGAACTGTCAAAGGGCGAAAGCCTTGATCTTAAGCTGTTTCCGGGCGTCGGCGGCGGGTATGCTTTAACGTTTTCCGGCAGGGATGGCAATAAGCCTGTAACAGAGCTTGCGGAAATAAGAATAGACGGTATAAAAATTAAGCTTGCTCCCACCGCAAACTCGCAATACGTAATTTCGCTGCCGTTAAGAATTTGCGATTTAAAGCTTACCGCTCTTTGCGATAATCCGGGAATTGAATCGTTATATTTTGAAAAAATCGATACCACGGTAACGGTTGACGGCGATAAACCGACCGTTATTAAATGCTCGAATTATTACGAGGGCAGCTTTTATTTAGAGGTTTCAAATTATGAGGACGATATATCAAATACCTCGGACAGCTATATCACCAATTTCTTTATAAGCGGAATGTATGCGATATATAAGCTGTATGTGCCGCAGGGCGGAGCATATGATATAAGCTTTAAATATTCTTATAACGCCGAGACGGTGGCTGTAAACAACGTTATGACGGTGGCTGTTTCAAATATTGTGCAGCCTCTCGGCACTATGAAATTCGAAAATACATATTTGCCGAACGGAAAGCGCAGATTTAAAAACACTGATTTTTCGACAATCGAATTGCCTAAGGGCTATGTTTATCTTAAAATTATTTCGGCGGATATTCCTTTCCCCGATATATCCGAGGTTGTTTTGTCGAAAAGCAGCGGTAAAACGGTAAAAGCCGAAAATATAACCGATGAGGCAAGAGATAAAAAAGACAAGGAAGCCGTACCGGGAATGCTTGAGCCCGATAACGGCATACGCAGCGGTATTATATTAAGGAATGTTTATGATAACCCTGAACTTATGCGGCCGTTTCTTGAACAGCTTTCCGATGAAGAGCTGGCTGTAATTGTTTCGGGTACATCGCTTAACCGTACTTCTTACGGAGATGTGGGCTGCAATCATCCGCTTTATCTCCGCGGCGTTCCGGCGGCACAAACCGCAGACGGTCCGTGCGGATTAAGACAGCAGGGATTAAATCCCACGCGTTATCCCATGTCGGTAATATTGGCTTCAAGCTTTAACAAAGGGCTGTACAGCGAATACGGGGAAATTATGGGCGAGGAATGCAGGTTTTACGGGGTTGATCTATGGCTTGCGCCTTCAATAAATATTTTCAGAAATCCCTTGGGCGGCCGTAATAATTCATATGCCTCTGAAGACCCTTACTTATCGGGAATATTTGCGTCCGAGCAAATAAAATCAATTCAAAAATGCGGCGTCGGAGCAGTTTTAAAGCACTACTGTGCGAACAGCACCGAATATGAACGTTTAAAATCAAACAGCAGGGTATCTGAACGCGCTTTAAGAGAAATATATATGAAGGGCTTTGAAATTGCCGTTAAAAGGGCAGATCCGTGGGCGATAATGAGCTCATATAATTCCGTTAACGATACTAAGGTGTGCGAAAACAGAACGCTTATAACCGAAATTCCGCGTAAGGAATGGAATTGGGACGGAATTTTCGTTACGGATTGGTGGAACGATTCGAACCACATAAAGGAACTAAAGGCCGGGCACGATCTGAAAATGGCGACAGGCGATATATCGGGCGTTGCCAAGGCGCTTGGGGACGGCATCTTAACGCGCGAAGAGGTTTATGTGTGTGCCGGCAGAGTTTTGAAAATGCTTTTAAAGCTTGAAACCGTAAGGGAATTTATTGCCAAAGAAGGGGCATAACAGCTTGGCACATGGCTTAACGTGACTTGGTAAAAAAGCGATATTTTACCGGCTTAACATAAATAAAGCAATAATAATTATTTACGGCAAAAGGTCTGCGATACGCAGACCTTTTGCCGTTTATTTTTAAAATTCTACCGTATATTCTCTGCAATAGATAGATTTACAAAAGCATAATAAAGGGTTATAATTACCTTGAGGTGAGAAAAATGGACGCAAAAAGCGTAGGGTACATAATAGCAGAGCTGCGTAAGAAAAATAATATGACTCAGGCCGAGCTTTCTTGCAGGCTTAATGTGAGCTATAAAACAGTAAGCAAATGGGAAAACGGTTTAGGCTATCCGGAGATAACGCAATTTCCCGAAATTGCCAAAATATTCGGCGTTTCGGTCGATTACCTTATGACCGGCGAGCGTAAGGGTATTGCCGTTGCCGGCAATATATTAACGGATGACGTCAAGACAGTAAACGATTATCCAAAGCAGGGTATGCTTGCAAATATTCTTTCGGTTTCCCGCAGTGTGGGCGGCTGCGTTCCTAACACGGCTATTGATATTGCCAAAATAGACCGCAGTGTCACGCTTTACGCCTTGGGCAAGATAGGCGACGATGAACACGGGCGTTACGTTATTTCAAAGCTGCAAAAATACGGCATAGACACGGGAAAAATCGCCGTTTCGGCTAAAAGCACCACCAGCTTCAGCGATGTTATGAGCCTACCCACAGGGGAGCGCACCTTTTTTCGCGCCAGGGGAGCAAACGCAATGAAGGACGCAGAAAACGCGGGCGCAGATTATCTTTAAACACGGGAAATGCGGGTGAAATATATAAACGCCGCCGTAAAGCAGAAGATAAAGCTTTTCGGCAGCATAGGAAAATATTGATAAAACTATATGCTGCAAAAAAAGTTGTCGGGAATCCGGTTTAAAGGATTCACGGCAACTTTTTTTACTGCCTCGGTACGGGCAGGAGAGCACACTATGCGTTTTACGGTAATTGCTGCGTTTATGCACCGATTATGTCTAAAGAAAACAAAATCCGCGCATACTAATAAGCGGAGAGGAAGACATATGAAGAAAGACAACACCCTGAAGCTTGAGATTATGGCAAGAGAGTTAAGACTTATTTATTATAACGACTATCTTTTAAAGAACGGAGTTATAACAAAGCGCGAGCATGACAAAATGTATCTTGCCGTAATTTCAAAACGCCAAAAGGGAAGACAGAACGAAAGCGGCGGTTTTTAGACGGAGCAATGCTGCTTTACCGTGCGGCATATATAATGTGCCGATACATCTTGCAGAACACGTTGTACTTCCGCTTCAAGGCCTCGTGGCACTGACCGTTTGGTTTAATAAGCTTTAGGCGGCGTTTGATTTTTTTCTTATTGTTAGTAAAGAGGTAAAAATGATGGGGGAAATATGTTTTGACGAATCGGATTTGTATGATGAAACCGCTATATGCATAGACAATACAGTATTTCGGTAGGCCGGCTGCCTTACAGAGCCGAAATCGGCATAACAAAAAGGAGCAGACGTAAAGTCTGCCCGGTACATAGATAAAATTAAGATAAAAAGCAAAAAAACGAGTATTTATAAGGTGAAATTCCTTATAAACACTCGAAATGGCGGAGATGGAGGGATTCGAACCCTCGAACTCGTTTCCGAGTTACACGATTTCCAATCGTGCGCCCTCGACCGGACTAGGCGACATCTCCGTATTTAATATTAAATTTTAAAAAGCGCCTAATTATTATAATATGACGGAATGAAAAAATCAAGGATTATTTTTGCAAAAATTAAAATATTCGGTATTTTTGCTTGTGAATTAAAAGTATTTAAGGGCTTTACCGCAGTATAAGCCCTTAAATATCAATATCCGTTATAAAAATTATTCATTAAAGAAATCTTTTATTTTATCGGTAAAGCTTTTACGCTTTTTATAATTCTTTTCACCGCAAAGGCTTTCAAATTCCTTAAGCTTATCCTTTTGCGCCTTAGTAAGCTCCTTGGGCACCTCAACCGCAACCTTTACATATTGGTCACCCCTGCCCGAATATTTAAGCCGCTGTACTCCCTTGCCGCGAAGCTTAAATTCGTCGCCGGGCTGTGTTCCCTCGTGTATGTTAAGCTTAACCTTTCCGTCAAGCGTGGGCACAACAACCTCCGCACCGAGCGCCGCCTGCGCAAAGGTTATAGGTATCTCGCAGTAAACATCGTAACCGTCGCGTTCAAATATCGGGTGCGGACGAACGTTAACGTTAATGCGAAGATCTCCGGACGGTCCGCCGTTTGCGCCTGCGTCGCCTCCGCCGCGAACATTTATTATCTGCCCGTCGTCAATACCTGCCGGTATATCAACGGTCTGTTCTACGGTATGTCTTATTCTGCCCTTGCCTGCGCACACGTGGCACGGTTTATCGATAATTTTACCTGAGCCGTGGCAGTTATCGCACACCTTTTGAGTCTGCATTACGCCGAACGGCGTGCGCTGTGCGGACGATACCTGACCGCTGCCGTGGCAAACGGGACAGGTTTTGGCAGTCGTTCCCTTTTCGGCACCGCTGCCGCCGCATTCCTTACAGTTTTCAATTTTTGTTACCTTAACGGTTTTGCGGCAGCCCTTTGCCGCCTCTTCAAACGAAAGGTTAACCGCCGCCGCGGTATCGTTGCCGCGCCTCGGTGCATTCGGGTTTGCGCGTCTGCCGCCCGTTCCGAAGCCGCCGCCGAAAAACGAGCTGAATATATCGCCCAAATCGCCGAAATCGCCCGTAAAGCCTCCGCCGTATGCTCCGCCGGCACCGCCTGCGCCGAAATTCGGATCCACGCCGGCATGACCGAACTGATCGTAGCGCGCGCGCTTTTCCTTATCGGAAAGCACCTCGTAAGCCTCGTTTACCTCTTTAAACTTCTGCTCGGCCTGCTTATCGCCGGGGTTTAAATCGGGGTGATACTTTTTTGCCATTTTGCGGTATGCTTTTTTAAGCTCGTCGTCCGAAACCGATTTATCAACGCCCAAGACTTCGTAATAATCTCTTTTTTCCTCAGCCAAAGTAATTTCTCCTACAACTTTAATATGTCAAAATCAATCCGGCAGTTAAGCCGGATTGATTTTTAAGGCACTAATTACTTTTTGTCGCCGTCTTCAACGTCGGTGTAATCGGCCTCGTAAACATTGGAATCGTTACCGCCGTTTTGTGCCTCGCCCTGCGAAGCGGAATTATCTGCGCCCTGCGGATTAGCCGTCTTATAAACCTTTTCGCTTACGGCGAAAAGCTCTTTTTGCAGCTCTTCCTGCTTAGCCTTTATTGCGTCGGTATCTTCGCCCTTTAACGCTTCTTTAAGAGCCTCTTTGGCGGCTTCGATCTTAGATTTTTCATCAGCCGAAAGCTTATCGCCGAACTCGCTTACGGTTTTTTCGGTCTGATAAATCATCTGGTCGGCGTTATTGCGAATATCTACCGATTCACGGCGTTTTTTATCCTCGGCGGCATACTGCTCGGCTTCTTTAACAGCCTTATCAATATCCTCTTTCGACATATTGGTGTTAGAGGTAATGGTGATGTTGTTTTCCTTGCCGGTGCCTAAGTCCTTAGCAGAAACGTGAACTATGCCGTTTGCGTCTATATCAAAGGTAACCTCGATCTGAGGAATTCCGCGCGGAGCCGGAGCTATGCCGTCAAGGTGGAATACGCCTAAGGTCTTGTTATCCTTTGCAAATTCACGCTCGCCCTGCAAAACGTGTACCTCAACAGAGGTCTGACCGTCTGCCGCGGTTGAGAATATCTGGCTCTTTTTAGCCGGAATTGTGGTATTGCGGTCGATAACCTTTGTGGAAACGCCGCCCATAGTCTCAATACCGAGCGACAGCGGAGTAACGTCAAGAAGCAGCAAGCCCTTAACGTCGCCGCCTAAAACGCCTGCCTGCAAAGCCGCGCCTATTGCAACGCACTCATCGGGGTTAATGCCCTTAAACGGCTCTTTGCCCATAAAGTTTTTAATAGCTTCCTGTACGGCGGGAATTCTTGATGAACCACCTACCATAAGAACCTTGTGTATCTCGCTCTTATCAAGACCTGAATCCGAAAGCGCCTGACGTACAGGACCCATTGTAGCGTCTACAAGGTCGGCTGTAAGCTCGTTAAACTTCGCCCTTGTAAGGGTGGTTTCAAAGTGCTTCGGACCTGTTTGGTCGGCTGTAATAAACGGAAGGTTTATATCCGCCGTAGTCATACCCGAAAGGTCTATTTTAGCCTTTTCGGCAGCCTCTTTAATACGCTGCATAGCCATTTTATCGCCCGAAAGGTCAATGCCCTGCTCTGCCTTAAAGGTGCTTACGATGTAATCCATTATGCGCTTATCAAAGTCGTCGCCGCCGAGTCTGTTGTTACCGGCTGTGGCAAGAACCTCCTGAACGCCGTCGCCCATTTCAATAATCGAAACATCGAAGGTACCGCCGCCGAGGTCGTAAACCATAACCTTTTGGTCGTCTTCTTTATCAATGCTGTATGCAAGAGCTGCCGCGGTAGGCTCGTTTATAATTCTCTTTACTTCAAGACCGGCAATTTTGCCCGCGTCCTTTGTTGCCTGACGCTGAGCGTCGGTAAAGTAAGCCGGAACGGTGATAACAGCCTCGGTTACGGGCTGACCGAGATAAGCCTCGGCGTCCGCCTTTAATTTCTGCAAAATAATTGCCGAAATTTCCTGAGGAGTGTACTTTTTGCCGTCTATTTCAACAGTATGGGCAGTACCCATTTCACGCTTAATAGAGCTGATTGTGCGGTCTGGGTTTGTAATAGCCTGGCGCTTTGCAACCTGACCTACCATTCTTTCACCCGTTTTTGAAAAAGCAACCACGGAAGGAGTGGTTCTTGAGCCTTCGGCGTTAGCGATAACGACCGGCTCGCCGCCTTCCATAACGGCTACGCAAGAGTTTGTTGTACCTAAGTCAATACCTATAATTTTTCCCATAATATATTCCTCCAAATGTTTAATTAGCTTTTTTAGTTTGCTACCTTAACCATTGCCGGTCTTATCACCGTATCGCCGGTTTTGTAGCCCTTTTGCAGAACCTCGGCAATTACATTCTCGCCCAATTCTTCGTCCTCGATATGCATTACCGCCTCGTGGAACGTGGGGTCGAACTTATCGCCCGGTTTTGCTATCTCGTCAATCTGAAGCTTTTCGGATAAAGCCTCAAACTGCTTGATTATCATTTCAATGCCCTTTAAATAATCGGGGCTTTCCTTATCAGCCGCCGCCGCACGCTCGATATTATCTATTATCGGCAAAAGCTGTTTTATAATTCCGGCTCTTGCATATTCGGCTATGCCGGATTTTTCGCGTTCAGTGCGCTTTTTATAGTTATCAAATTCCGCCGCCGTGCGCAAAAGCAGATCGTTTTTCTTTTCAAGCTCCGCTTTAAGCTTTTCGGTTTCCGAATCCTTTTTATTCTTTTTTTCTTTTTTCGGCTCCGAATGCGGCTCTTTTTCTTCCTTTACCTCTTCCTTTAAGGTATCGGGTTCCTTTTCAGCGTCGGTTTTTGTTTCTTTTGTTTCTTCTGCCACTTCTATTCCTCCATATCCTTCTGCGCCTGCGATATAATTTCGCCCAATTTAAACGCCGTATACTCAACGCACGGCATTATCCTGTCGTAAGACATTCTGTTAGGACCTATAACCCCTACCGTGCCGCTGTATTTATCGCCGCCGTATTTTGCGGCTATTATGGCGTCCGAGCTAAGCTCCCTGAATCCGGTATCGTTTCCGAATATAACGCCTACCCCGCCGTTTATTCCGTCGAGAAGCGAAAGCATCGGCTCGCGCAAATTCACAAGCGATATTATTCGCCTTGCGGCGGCGGCGTTATCAAAAACGCTGTAAAGCGCAGCTTCGTTGGTTAAGGATACGTTTGAAGCTTCCATACCCTCCGCCATTTCGGCTGCTGCGGATAAAAGCGGCATATACGCAAACGCGTCAATTCCGAGCGCTGCCGCCACGCCCTGCATATAAGCCCTTGTAAGCTCGCATAAGCCTTTGCCGTTTATTTTCTTTTCGGCAATTTTTACAAACTCGTTTATATGCCTAAGGTCAAACGAAATATCGGTTCTGATAAGCCTGCTGCGCGTTCTTCCGTCGTTTGTAATAAGCAAAAGCATTACTGTTTTTCTGCCTATCGGCAAAAGATCGAGCCTTCTTACGGTTAAACCGCCGTTTATCACAAAGCAGGTAACCGAAGGCAAACCCGTAAGCTTCGATAAAAGCGTTCCTGCAATTTCGGGAATTTTTTCGGGCGCCGCGTGTATATCGGAAAGGCTTTCATCTATAAACCGCTTATCGCCCGACTGTATTTTTTCAGGCTGCATAAGCGTATCAACATATACTTTAAAACCGTTGCTTGTAGGCACCCTGCCTGCCGAGGTATGCGGCTGCGCCAAAAGGCCCAAATCGCAAAGCTCGCTCATTTCATTACGCAGAGTTGCGGCAGACGGCGCGTTTTTAAGAATTAAATTAAGCGCCTTTGAACCCACCGGCTCGCCCGTTTTAATATATGTTTTAGTTACCGCTGCCAAAACCGCCTGTTTTCTCGGTGACAGCTCCATTCCGTTTCACCTCGGTTAAAGCTTTTGTTTGTTAGCACTCTATGCTTTCGAGTGCTAACGATTATTATTATAGCCCCGAATTGCAAAATGTCAAGTGTTTTTTAAAAAATAATTTGACTTTTCCTGACCTTTTTACAATTTGTTCACAATTAAAGCTTGCGAATAAAAGAAAAGGTAACGCCCGTTATCTTAAGGACGTTACCTTTGCTATTAAAACATTTTTACTATCAAGGGAACAATATAGGTAATAAACGTAACGATTGCTCCGGCGCTCAGCACACCCAGCATTATTGAAGGAAAGGCTTTTTTAAGCGGCATTTCAAGCATTGCCGCTATAAGCGCGCCCGTCCATGCGCCGGTACCGGGCAGCGGTATCGCAACAAAAATAAACAAGCCCCAAAACGCATATTTCTGCACGGTTTCCGATTTGCTGTTGGCTTTGTTTTCAAGCCTTGTTACAAGGCCGTTAAGCTTAGGCATTTTTTCCCTCATAAAAGCAAATATCTTTTTTATAAAAATTATAATAAACGGAACGGGAACCAAATTGCCTATTATCGAAACAAGCACCGCCGCCCAAAACGGCAAGCCCCTTGCAACCCCTATCGGGATAGCGCCGCGCAGCTCGATCACAGGCACCATTGAAACCAAAAACGTTGTTAAAATTTTACCGAAAAAAGTGTTTAAAAAAGCCATAGGGTTCTCCTTTTACCGTTTAACAGATGAAATAAGTTTTTTAACGCAAGCCGCTATAAATTTAAAATTAACCGCCGCCGTAAGCAGCAGGCATACTGCCTGAACAGCCGTACTGCCGCGCAATTCGAGCACCGAAAACAGCGTTTGAACGGCAATAATCGCAGTGTTGACGGCTATATAACCGCCGTACATTTTATACGGCAGGGCTTTTTTTACATTAAGGGAACGTATTATAAAGACAGCAAAATAGCTTATAAACGTAGCCAGCGCCGCCCCCTGAACGCCAAGCGGAGAAGGAATAAAAATAAAATTAAGCGCTATATTTATCGCCGCTCCCGCAAAGGCCGTTATAAACGACATACCGCTTTGCTTTGTTATAACGTACACCGTGCCCACAAACGAGGTGAACGCCGTAAAGATCATAGCGGCGCTTAATACCGGAACATATTTCCACGCCTCGTAATACTGCTTTGCGGCAAGAATTTTTATGGCGGGCTTTGCAAAGGCTATTACCGCCGAGCCTGCAAGAAACATAACCGCCTGAAACGAACGCCATACACCCGAAAAAAATTTAATATGCTCTTTTCTGTCCCCGTGCGACTCTGTTACGGCAGAAAACTGCCACGCCTGCATAAATATGGTTGAAACAAGGGTTAAAACCGTGGGTATTTTGTAAGAAACCGTATATATTCCGTTTGCATACTGCCCTATAAAGCCGTTTACCATATATCTGTCCGAAACGCTTGTTATCCACCAAAATATAGTAGTAGGTATAAGCGGTATGCTGTATTTAAGCATTTTAACAAACGCCGCTTTTTTAGGGTGCGGCGTAAACTGCCGCCAAAGCTTTTCTTTAACAAAAAGAAAAACCGTGCTTAAAAGATCAGCCGCCACAACAGACAAAACGTACCCCGTAACCCCTATTTTAAGCACTGCCAAAAACAGAATGTTAAGACCGATTACAAGCGAGGTATTTATTATGCCCTGCACCGCAAAAAGCGCGGTATCGCCTACCGCCCTTACAAACTGAGCGCAAAGCGAATGATAGCACGACGCCATTGTGTAAAGAACTATAAGCCACACATAGCCTTTAAAGCTTTTAAAGCTGCAAAGTATCGGCACCGCAATAAGAAACATAAGCGAGCCGGCGGTAATAACCTCAAAACCGGCGGTAAAAATGCTCCGCCTGCCGCGCTCGTTATCAAGCGCAAAGCGGAAAACGCCCTCTGTAATGCCGAGTGAAATTACCGGAAAAAGCATATTTGCCGTTTGAGTTATCAGGTCGGCGGTGCTGTAATCGGCGGGAGATAAATAGCCGGTATAAAACCTGACCATAAAAAAGACCAGTATTTTAGAGCCGAATGTGCCTATGCTTATAAGCAATGTGTTTGAAAGCAGGGTTTTATATTTGTTCATATAATAATATATTCCCCCTTTTTGAAAACAAAACCATTTTAGCATACAAAAGGGAAAAAATCAACTTTAAAGTATAACCCTTAATATGAACAAATCGCCGCAAACCGCAAACTGACAGTTTCCGTTAAGCTTTTCCGTAACATAGTGAATACTTTGGGTTCCGAAGCCGTGCCCGTGCTCCCTGCTGCGCGGTATACCGTCGATTATTTCGGGCTTTTCGTAAAATGTGTTTTTAAGCTCTATCAAAAGCTTGCTTTCCTTCATTTTTAAATCAAGCGAAATAAATCTCTTTTCACGCTCAAGCCGTAACACCGCATGAATTGCGTTTTCAAGCGCGTTTGAAAGTATCGATGTCAAATCGATATCTGAAACAATAAGCTTTTCGGGTATTTGCACCTCATATTTAAAATCAATGCCGTTATTATGAATATCGCTTTCATAAGACGATAAAATCATATTCACAACAGTGTTTTTGCAGTATTTATGCGGAGCTGTTTTTTCGGTTTGGCTTATAATTTCGTTAATGTACTCCTTAGCGCGCACATATTCACCATTGTCGATAAACGCCGAAATATTGGCAAGAAAATGCCGCATATCGTGCCGTATAAGCGAAACCGCGTACTGCGACCGCCTGTTAGCCTCAATTTCCTTTTGCGAATTGGCTCTCTGCATTTCTATAAGCCTTATTTTCTGCTCTGCCTCGCGCTTTTCCTCGTACTGCTTAAAATACACAAGCAAAAACAGCAGATATGCTATACACAGCGCAAAGCCTAAAAATTCCGCAACTATCGCCTTTCCCGAATAAAGAAGCCCCGTGTAAACTCCGGTAAGATAGTCGAAAAGGTAATATGTAAGCGGCATAACTGCTAAAATAAGCAGCTCCTTATCGGGCTTTTGTATCAGCTGAGCCGTAGCTTCCGAAACAAACCTAAGCAGCAGCGCAAAAACCGTAACCGTTGTTATAACGCGCGCGCCGTAATACACGGTCTCAAGTCCGCTGATCTCCTCGGCGGCAATTCCTACCCATTTGCTTATCTGACAGCAAAGGTAGCCCGTTAAAACCGACATAAGCGAAAGCACAAGCTTATACTTGTAAAAGAGCATAAGAAACAGCACAAGCGGCAAATGAACTATAAACGGGTAAACCTGCCTTGTTACGGTCTCGCCGAACAGTGTGAACACCTCGATATAAACCGCGCCCACGGCGCACGAAAAGCCGAACAGTATAAATATGTTTTTACGGTTTAATTTTATTCCCAAAAAGGCCGCCGATATGTAAACCCCGAAAAGAAGAGTGGTTGCGTTATGCAGTGCAACCAGTATGCTTTCAATCATTTTTCTACCTCTCAGTCACGGAACATCATTGAAAAATAAGCTTCCTTAAACGCCTTAGTATATCCTCTGGCTATCGGAATACTGCGCCCCGATTTAAGATATATTTCGCTTGCGTCAAAATGGTCCACATTCGGCATATAAACAAGATAACTGCGGTGACATTTAAAAAATCCGTCGTCTTCGGTTAATTTTTCTTCTAAAGAATATAACGGGTCTACCGCGTAAATGACTCTGCCGTTTTGCATATAAAAAATAACCCGCTTGTTCTGCGCCTCGGCATATTCTATATCGTGAAAGTATATTTTCTGATATCCGAAGGTTGTTTTTAAAACCGTGTTTTTAGGTTCTTCTGCAAACGAAAGGCAGACGTCGTCAAGAACCTCCTTTATCTTTTCATAAGACACCGGCTTTAAAAGATAGCCCTGCGCCTTAACCTCGTATGATTCCAATGCAAATTCGGGCGAGGAGGTTAAAAAAATTATTTTAACCGCATTGTCGCTGCGCCTCAGCTCCCTTGCGGCGTCCATTCCCGTTTGCAGCGGCATAATAATATCCAAAAAAACCACGTCCATTCTGACAGACGCATTTTTTGCAAGCAATGAGTCGCCGTTATCAAAGCTGTATATTTCAACGGGTGTTCCGCTTAGATCAGACCATTTTTTCACCATATCGACAGCCCTGTTCAGAAATTCCGTATTATCGTCGCAAACGGCAATTCGCATCATATAATATTCCTCCGCAAAGCACAAAATACCATTATTATTTTACTATGTTTTATTATCTTTTTCAAGCTTGTATTACATTAACCGCCTGCATTTCACGCCGAAAAAACGGCATTTCGCGCCGAATGCATTTTTCGCCTTATAAAATGAATAAAATAATAATTATGACAAGGGCGGAGGGCCGGCGCTTTTCGCCCCCGATATTGGGAGGTATTCTGATGTTAAAAACAAATCGGCAAGGCGGCATATTTTCAAAATTCTTTGCCGCCGTATGCACACTGTGCCTTACAGCGTCCCTCGGAGCTGTAACGGCAGGCGCGGCGGGAAGCGGAAAAGTTTCCGTTTCGTCAGGCACTGCGGAAAGGGGCGGCACGGTATCGGTTTCCGTAAATATGGCGGAAAATCCGGGAATAAGTGAAATGAAGCTAAGGCTTCATTACGACAGCTCCGCCTTAACCCTTGAAGCTGTTTCGACCGGAACGGTTTTTGAATCAAAGGAGCTTACTCCTTCACAAAATTTAAGTAAAAATCCTTATGTAATCGTTTGCTCATCCGGTGATATGATCAATAAGCTAAATAACCTTAAAACCGGAAATATAATTACTATGAATTTTAAGGTTAAAGAAAACGCCGAATACAAATCATATGCGGTAACCGCCGACGTAGACGCTATAAATATTGAAGGAAAAAAATGCAGCTTTACTGCTGATAACGGCAGCGTAAACGTGGTTAAGTGCATACATTCAAAGGAATGGCGCGTAACAACCGCCGCAACCTGCGAAAAGGATGGAACCGAAACGCTCACCTGCACAAAATGCTCCGAAGCATTTGAAACAAGAACGATAAGCGCTTATAAGCACAGGAATACCGAAGTAAGAAACGCCAAGGCGGCAACAAAAAAATCCGAGGGCTACACAGGCGATACATACTGTAAAGATTGCGGCAAGCTGATAAGCAAGGGTAAAGCCACCGAAAAGCTTAAATCGGACGTTTCTTCCGATAAATCCTCTTCGTCCTCCGTTTCGGCTTCATCAAAGCCCGACAAAACAGAAAGCACAAAATCAGAGGATAATAAGCCCTCTATAATAACCGGTAAAAATTCGGTTTTCGGCAAAAATTCAAAAAAGCCGCTGACCTTTGCTTCCGACGCGGATTTCAGTGAATTTATCCGTGTAGAGATTGACGGAAAAACCGTAGAAAAAACAAACTACACTGCCGAAAGCGGCAGTACGGTAATAACCTTAAGCGCGGACTTTTTAAGCACGCTTACTAAAGGAAGGCATACAATTTCCATAGTTTCAAAATCCGGAACCGCAGACACGGAATTTACGGTTGAGGAAACGGCAGATACCCAAAGCGATAAGAGCTTAAGCACAGCAGACGCTCCCGCCTCTAAAGAGGAAGCAAAATCGTCTAAGGCGTCTGTTATAATAATCACCGCAGCGCTTATTCTTGCGGCAGGCGCCGTCGGCGCGTTATACTTTTTTAAGCAAAGGAGAGGTTAAGCTTGAAAAAAAGACTGCTAAGCTTGATTCTTGTTATAGCGCTTGCCCTGACAGCTTTGCCGTTCACGGCATTTGCTCAAACAAACGGCCTTATGTACGGCGACGTTAACCTCGATGGCGAGATTGATCTTCTTGACATTTTAACCATGAAACTGTATCTTGTTGAGGATAACCCCGCAGATTTCAGCTTTGAAAACGCAGATGTTAACGCCGATAATGAAGTTGACTTGGTTGACCTGCTTATTTTAAAAAAATATTTGGCGGAATGGGACGGTATTCATTTAGGTTCCGCGCTTGTAACCGTCAGCTTTTACGACGGTGAAAACCTGATAGATTCGTTAATAGCAACCAAGGGCTATCCGTTAGGCGAGGTGCCGTCTGCGGCAAAATCCTCAAAGGCAAACGCAATTCTTGAAGGATATTATACCGATAAAGAGCTTACCTCACCGTTTTATGCGGAAAATCCCGTTGATGGGAATATGTCGGTTTATGCCAAGTATACCGCAATGGAGGATATGGTTGAGGACTCGCCCGTTTCATTTGCGCGTATGGATCAGCCGGCAAACACAACCTTTGAGATAAAACGGCTTTCGGGCGAAATTCTGCCGCAGAACGCCGCGGCTCTTGTTGTTAAGGACGGCTCTGACCCGATTACCGTTACAATTACCGACGATAATAACGACGGTATTTACACGGTTAAAGCCCCAAACGGTTATAACGAGGGCAGCTCGTACGAGCTTAACCTTGCGGATGGCTGGTGCTTTGCCGATAAAGACTCCAATATAAAGACCGCCGCCTTTTCAATAGCAAAGCAGGCTGTAAACAATATTGCAATGAACGCCTCGAACCACTATGTTAAATACAGTGATCCGGCATTGCTCAGTGCCGGCAGTATTGTAACCTGCGAGGGCGTAAATGTCGGCGACCTTATATGTTTCTATAAAACAACAAGTCCGAAAAACAGGGACTACACAAGCGGAAACGCCTATATGGACGACCCTGAAACATGGTTCAAGGCTGGCAGCATTTCGGGAAATAAGGTTACTCTTGCAGCCCTTGAAGAATCGGACAACGAAAAAATGTACGATATACCCGATAACTTCCCCGTTATCGGCTCATTGCCGAGCGGTAACGGCGGCAAGCTTACCTTAGCCCCCGACAGCGACGGCTATACGCTCGATACCTCCGCTTATGCTTTAATGACAGGCGAAGAAAACGGGAACTTAAATTATGCAATCGGTAAGGTAAGCGTGGGCGACTTTATTTCGGTTTATGCGTCGCAGGATAATATAAACGCAAATAATGTATATTACGGAAAAATTACCGATTATAACAGCATTACGGGAGAGATAACATATGTAAAATCTTCTGCGGAAGAAATAGAGACCGCAGCGGATATGTACATTAAGCCCGTTGTTTCAGGCGAAGAGCTTGTCAGCGAAGAAGCCAAAGCAAGAATAGAGTCTACCGTTTACAGTCAGGTTGAAAGCAGCGGCTTTGCAAAGCAGGCGGCAGAGCAGCTTGCGTATATGGCGGTTAAAACGGACGGCTTTAAATCTATGCCGGGCGTAAAGGTTTTACTGACCGATGAAAACGGTCAGGCGGTATCTTACGCTAAGCTTGCCGCGCGCAACATAAGCAAGGGCTTTGAATTAAAGGACGGCGTTAAGCTTAAGGTAGAGGTTATAACCTCAGGCGACCAACTGCACTTTAAAGACAGGGGAGCGGTTCAGCTTGCCGTGGGAATTAACGCGCAGTATGAAATCGAGGCTCAGGACGGCAAGGTTATGCTTAATCTCGACGCCTCATTCGTGCAGGAAATAGCGCTCGGCATAACCGCAAACGGAGAACTGGTTAAAACAAAGCTGTTGGGAATAATTCCGGTTCCGTGCGGCGTTAAGGTAGGCGCGTCGGTTGATATTAAGAGCTTTACGGGAATAAGAATCGACGCTCAGGCATATACCGAGGCGGAGAAAGACGCGGGCTTAATGGATCAGCTTAAAAACGCGCTTAAAAATCCCCGGAAGATCGGCGACCTTTTACCCGATAATTTGGGCAGCCTTAAAAAGGGCCTTAATACCGCAGGCGACGTTATCAATAAAATACAGGAAATAAAGGGCAAATTAGAGCAGGCCAAAAAGGACGTTCAAAAGGTAAAGGAATATACCGAAGACATTAAAATGCTTTGGGAAGCCTTAGACGGTATAGAGTCAATGCCGAACGAACAGGAATGGGAGGAGCTTTGCGACAGGCTCGGCGAGACGAATATATCAAAGGACCTTATGGACATGATGGATATAACCGCCGAAACAGAGCTTAACGCCGACCGCTATGCCGACGGTATGAGCGACCTTTTGGCTAAATACAGCGAAATGCTTGACAAGGAAACCGATTGGGTTAAGCTTGTAGATAAGGAAATGTGCAAAAGCGAAATCAGGGTATGCGGTCTTGCTATTGCATTTTCGGCTAACTTTGTTGTCCGTGCCGACGTTAACGTTGCAATGGGCGCAAGCCTGCAGTACGAGGTGGGCAAAAGATATACCTTCTGGGTTAAATTCGGACTGTTCAAGCCGAGCGCCGGAAGCGAAACCATAGATCTTATCGACGAGCAATTTGCTTTCCAATATTACGTAATGGGCAAAATGGGTCTTAAAATGGGCATTAAGGGCGCTATTTCGTTTGCAATCGGTTCTTCCGATATAGCAAGCGTCGGAATTTCGCTGGAGTTTGGTCCGTATGTTAAGCTTTACGGATTTTTCGTTTACGATTATCAGCGTATGCGCGGCGCAAATTCTTCTCAAACCGTTACCGCAACAAAAATGGGCGGCGCGATATATATGGATTTCGGTCTGTACCTTATAATATCGCTTGACGCCGAGGCAATAGGCGGAATGTTTGAGGCAAGCTACGATTTTGTAAATAAGGAATACCCCTTGGTAGTGGCGGGCACCAAAATCTACCCGTATGAATTTAATTTAAAACCGACAAGCGATGATAAGCTTTGCGTATACGATACCGATAAGGACAGCTCCAACGGCATCAGTATGCGTCTGCCGAGTCACTATCGCAATCTTACGTGCGTTGATATGGCGACCGGTAAGAATACTATAAAAAGCTTCAATATCGATAAATATAACATCACGTTTTCAAGCCCCAATTTCTCTCTTGCGTACGATATGTATAATTCCCCCGTTATAAATGTCAACGTGCCTGAAAACACGCGTTATATGTCGTGCGATATGACGATCACATATAAGGGCAACAAACTGCCATTCAGCAATTATGATATGCAGCTTACCGTTCCCGTTTACTGGACCAATCTTACAGAGGAAGAACGTGTAGAGTATACGGCTAACATACGCTTAGGCAACGAGACAGACGGATACGAGACAGTATGGAGCCATCGTGCATATAAGGGCGAGGAATTCACACTTCCCACAGTAGATGAGCTTAAAGAAATCGTAGGCTATGACAGCGCGAAGTACGACTCCTTTGAGTTTGAAAACGCCGGTCAAAAGGTAAGCATAATCGCAGATACCGATTATGTATGCAATGTAAGCTATAAGCCCTATACCGTAACGGTAAGCGGCATACAAAATGCCGACGGAACCACTGCAAGCCAAAGGTTTACTACCTATTACGGCAAGGCGTTTGATTTCAGCAAGCTTGAAAACACGGGTATAAACAAGCCGAATGTCGATCCCGATAAAGCAAAATTCACCAAATTTACGGGAGTAAGCACAACCGCCGTAATTCAAACGGGAACAGACGAATACGGCAGCCCCGTTACCGATGTAATAGATCTTAACGAGCCTATAACCGGTAAGGCGGCACAGGCAATTGCCGAGGGCAAGGTTCAGGCATTTGCGGATTATGCCGATAATTCGGTTCTTGTAACCTATAAATTCGTAGGAATAGACGCCGAGGACCATATTGAGCGCATTAAAAAATCAACCGCCTCAACATTTGATTACAACGCAGTTGTTGCCGAAAACGGTATGGCAGTTAAAACCATTTCACCGGAACCCGGCATTATAAATTCAAGCATTGTTTATACGGTTGAGTGCTGTGAAATAGTGGGCGAAAAATACACACTTTTGTTTGAAGAAAACGGAGGCAGCACGGTTCAGGATATTGAACGCGTAGGCGGCAGCCTGATAGGCGCGCTGCCTGCACCCGCACGCCGCGGCTATAGCTTTATAGGCTGGTTCTCCGATTCTGAGCTTAAAACCCCATTTACTTCAAGGCTTATGCCTAAAGAAAATAAAACGCTTTATGCAAAGTGGGAAGCAAAAACCGTTAAGGTTACGCTTGACGTTAATAACGGCAACGATTGGATTCCCCCCGAAAGCGGAATAAGAAGCGTAAGCTTCGGCAGTGCATACGGCGAGCTGCCTATGGCTACGCGTGCAGGGTACGGCTTTGCAGGCTGGTTTACGGCGAAAAACGGCGGCAGCGAGGTTTTAAGCACAAATACCGTAGATTCGGAATCGGATATTACACTGTACGCTCATTGGAGACTGCTTGTAACCATCGAAAGCGAGGGCGCATTTACCTTTACCCCGATCGAGGAAACCTACAACGGCACTGCCTTTGCGCCGGTATACGGTAATATCCCCGCCGGCAACGCCGAACGTCCGCTTACAATAAAGGATTTCACCTTTAAATATAAAAAGCAGGGCGAGGACGCATATATTACAGGCGAGCCGATAAACGCCGGCACATACGACGTTGTAATATGCCGCGAAGCCGATAATTACTACAACGCGTTTGAAATTTCGGCAGTAGGCGTGGTAAAAATCAATAAAACCGTTTTTGAGATTAAGGAAAGACCTACCAAAGACGACTTTACCTTCAAACAGACTAAGTTCTGTGAAATTTTGCTTACAATGAACGAATCGGGTTATGCAAAGCTCCCTGCGGACAGGGAAAATTTTGATATAACCTACGGATTGCATTACTCTGTTACCAACCATTCCGTATTCGGTGATGTAAAGCTCGGCACACCGTTAAAGGTTCAGCCGTTCAATTATTCCGATTGGAAACAGACCTCTTATAAATTAGAGGTGAAGATTACCAATCCCAACTACGAATTTTTGCTGCCCGATTTAACAGGAAACTGGTCGTACGTTCCGTTTTCCGGCAGCTTCGGAATTGAAAAATGGGCGCCGAATCAGGGTGAATCCGGCGGTATCGAGCAGAATGAGTTTACGGTTGAAAACAACGCCTTTACAATCACAACGCCGGGGCAGCTGTTATATCTGAAGCAAAAGGTTTACGAGGGCAACAAGGCATACAACAGCCCTGATATAACCTACACCTTGGGCAGTGATCTTGATATGTACGGGTATTATTGGAGTTCCCCGATAGGCTCGACAAGCTACGGCCGTCAGGGCTTTAAAGCAAACTTCGACGGCGCCGGTCATACCATAAGCGGTCTTTACGCAAAATCAGCAGATGCTGAGGGGCGTTTGGCGCTGTTTGACGGAGTAAGCGGCACCGTTAAAAACCTAAGGGTGGAGGATTCGTTCTTCTACGGTGAGAACTGCGGCGGCATTGCAGTTTCACTTTGGGGCGGTACGATTGAAAACTGCTCTGTTGATGTTATAATGGGCGGCGAGAAATTCAGTACCGAGTACGACGATAATATCAACATAGGCGGAATGGCGGCATATATGCTTTCCGACAGTAATATAATCAACTGCACAAGCTCCGGTATTTTCTTCCGTAAACTAAACGGTAAGGGTACTGCGTATATAGGCGGTATGGTAGGCGGGGCGCACGGAGCAGCGTCAGGCAGTACCGCAGAGGGTTCAATTTCAGGGTGTATAAACAAAGCCACGTTATCCGGCGAATATTCGGGCGGTATAATCGGTTATTTAAACGGCGTTTTCAATATTGAAAACAATAAGTTCGACCAAGGAACACCCGCAAAGGAAATCGGCACCTTATCAGCCTACTGATTAAAAGCCGAACGGGTCGGTATTTTGATGTAAAGATTTTTTAGAGAACACGGGCGGATAAACACTGCAAATTTAATATTGAACAACAAGCACTTGTTACCGACCGAAAGAGAGGTCGATAAACAGGTGCTTATATTTTTTCAAAAAATCAGAACACAAGGGGAAAATCATATTTTCCTACGGGCTATTGGGTAAGCGGTAAAAACTTCTTGCCCTTTTTTAATGCCCGCAGAACGGGATATTTTGCTCCTTGAAAACCAAATAACAGCCGCCAGAGGGATACCTGCCGCAGCGGACAGCAGAGCCAAGATATGAGCCTGCCCACTGCTTAATCCGTGCATAGCACCGACAGAGAAAACGCCGCTTTGAAAAAGCGTGTAACTGTATGGAGTGACTGTGTTTACATACCTGTTGCTCATTCAGCAGGTAAATAAAGAGGTAACGCTTATGTACTATCTGAAACCGAAACGAAAACGCCGAAAGGAGGATACCGATGCAAAAGTTAAGTATTGTCGATGCCGAAACGCTTCTCTATGAGCCGCTCGATAAGCCAAGCTTTGTGGTGGACGGTCTTATCCCGACAGGGCTTACCCTGTTCTGCGGCTCTCAGAAAATCGGCAAGAGCTGGCTTATGCTGAAGCTCTGCCTGTGTGTATCGCAGGGACTTCCCCTGTGGGATATGCCCACAAGGTCTGGAGATGTTTTGTATCTATGCCTTGAAGATACCTTTTTCCGCATACAGGACAGATTGTTCCGTCTGACAAACGAGGCGGACAAACGCCTGCATTTTGCGGTGGCAAGCTGCAAGCTGTCGGACGGTCTGCTCGTTCAGCTTGAGAAATATCTGAAAGAGTATCCAGACAGCAGGCTCATTGTCATTGATACCCTGCAAAAGATACGCACCGCTTCTAATGATAACGCCTATGCAAATGATTACGTGGACATTTCTCTTGTAAAAGATTTTGCCGACAGGCACTCTCTGGCGGTTGTGGTGGTACACCATATCCGTAAGCAGAATGACAGCGATATTGGGATACCCTCCCTTAATGACACCACCAACGTCGACACCGTTCTTTTATCCGAAGCGGCAAGCGGAGGATAAAGCAAGGCAGACGCCTTGCTCTGAGGGAGTCCAGAGGGAAAGTCTATCACACGCAGGGCAAAGCCTATTGTCGGGCAGCAGATTTCAACAAAGGTGGAGCTGAATAAAGCACTAAGAAATCCCGTTTAGCCGATAACGGACTTTCAGGCTTAATTAAATCGGCAAATAAAAATTATGGAGTGATATTATGAAAACCAAAAAGGCAGCAAAAATCATAAGCAGTGTTTTGACATTGGTTATGTTAGTTTGTTCTTTATCAGCTGTTTCGAGTTTTGTTACTTCGGCAGAAAATGAAGCAAATACCGAGGCCGAGCTCGTAAACGCGTTAAAAACTTCATGGATTAAGATGTACACCAATGACTTTTTTGCGACTCTTAAAAGCGATGATAATATAAGTACGGTTACTGGCAAAAACGATACTGTAATTGACAATCCGGTTGTAGATGAAAATAAGACTTATGCAAAAATAAAAAAACTTAAATTTACTATTGACAAACATATTCATTTATGTTAGAATATCTTTAAACCAAGAGATTATGGTTGGTTCGAGTTGAGTTTTTAAAATTCGACTTGTATCTATTGTAATGTCTTGACAATAGTTGGTGTTGATTGCGGCGAGGGTCCACCCGTTCCCATACCGAACACGGAAGTTAAGCTCGCTTGCGCTGAAAATACTCGGCGGGAAGCTGCCCGGAAAGATAAGTAGATGCCAACATTTAAACCTGTAAACAAGTAATTGTTTACAGGTTTTTTTGCATGGTTGAGTTATGCTGTCAAGTGCAAAAGTTTAATAAAAAGAGCAGCACATATAAAACCAATGTATAATGTGATAACCGCAAACCATCTGATTTAATTTGATGCTTGCCTTAAAAATTGTTGCACTTAGTTTGACAATTCATCTCTATTCAACAAATTTTTTTGCAAATTCGTCGGCATAGGAATTAAGCGCGGTAAAATCCATTGCTTTAATATAGTATTTTTCAAGTTCGTCGTGCATAGCCTTTGCGCGCTCAAGCGTTTTGCAGGCAGAGGATAAAAGCTCCTTAGCGGTCTTATTGTTAAACTTAATTCTTTCGCGGCTTAAATGCAGTGAAGAGTATGAAATAAATCTTCGCGCATGAATACGTCTTTCGCTGCTTTCAAAGCTGTTGTATTCATTTTCGGTCACAAAGGCAATGTCAAGTTCTGGAATTATAATATGATCGGTAATAAGGCTCGGCAAAAATGGATTTTTAACCGTTATTATTTTGTAACCGTTTTTAAGTGCATGCTCCCTTATCCTGTTCATTATTATATCGGAAGCGCTGCCGTAGGGGTCGCTTATTATGATTTTTTTTGAAACCTCGCAGCCTACCGTGCCGTTAAAGGTAATTATTCCTTTTGGGGTTATACCGCCTAAAAATCTTATCCATTCGCTGCCTGCGGCGGTGCCTTGTTTTGCGGGTATCAAACGGCGGCAAAGGCGCTGGGCGAACTGCGCGGTCTTAGCCTTATCGGTGCAGGCAAGGGCGGTTTTGTAATTGTCTGCCTTAAGCTCGCCCGCCGCTTTGATATAACGTGCGGCGGTGGCGTGAAGCGCCTTGTTGCAAAGTGTTGCGTGTATAACCTCTTTTTCATTGCCCGAAAAAAGCGAGTCATTCCAGTATTCGCCGAAATTAAGTATTTTTTCACATACGCCGGGGAAAGACGGATCGACCGTATGCGGCGCGGTGCCGTCCATAATAACGCGTTTTTTATCGGGAAGAATTACCGCGTCAAGCGAATCGGGATCCGAGCTGCACGGGCATAAAACCGTTTTTATTCCGGCGCTTTCCGCATAAGCGGCAAGCCTTTTCATAAACGAGGATTTACCCGTTCCGGGACCGCCTTTAATTATAAACGCGCGCCATTCGCCGTCGGGCAGATAGCTTTTATCGAAAACCGAGTAAAACCCCTCGCAGGAATTTGCGGCTAAAAAATAAGTTAATTTTTTCTGTTTCATAAATCACCCTCCAAACATTATATATTATTCCCCTTAAAATACTTTTGACACAGAACGTTAAATGTGTTAAAATATGTAAGAGTCGGTCAGACGGTCGCGGGTAGCAATATCCGAGGAAAGTCCGAGCCCCGCAGGGCAGAATAGCGGCTAACGGCCGCCGAGGGTGACCTTAGGGAAAGTGCAACAGAGATATACCGCC